>ENA-OWPI01000133-OWPI01000133.1-marine-metagenome-genome-assembly--contig:-NODE-133-length-108027-cov-4.360676_pt1 | contig 108027 bp, 92 predicted proteins | sample MGYA00238138_ERZ651775 | MGnify/ENA primary metagenome ERZ651775 (study PRJEB26906, sample SAMN06265043) | marine metagenome | isolation source: Helgoland LTER site | place: Germany:Helgoland, sampling... | reverse complement strand
AATTAAAGGTGTTGGATGGCATCAACTGCGTCATGAAAATCGCCGATAAATCCTCCACCGGATCAACCCAAAAAATCGTTGAAGCCGCACCACCCCAGTAATAGTCTCCTGAACTTGGACCGCCAGTCGCGACCTGGCCAAGTGTTGTGGCAAACCCTAAACCAAAACCAACACCTTCGTAGGCTGTCTCGGAAAAGCTGCCGATCGCCATCTGGGTCAGATCCTGCCCACCTTTGAGATGATTCATATGCATCATGGCCAATGTTCGTGAACCGATGATACGAACCCCCTCAAGTTCTCCGCCACACCGAAGCATTTCGGTAAAGCGATAGTAATCTTTGATTGTGCCAGTCAGGCCGCCACCACCAGAAAAAAAACTGGGCTTATTCAGATAGTTGCTGGCTTGTGGGTCATCAATCAAGCGCAGGCTCTTGTCTTTATTGCGGCTGTAGTTAGCGGTGAAACGTGATTGCTTGTCTGCCGCCACCCAGAAACTGGTGTCCTCCATGCCGAGAGGCTGAAAGATGTGCTCATCCAAGTACTCATCAAATGGCTGGCCAGAGATGATTTCCACCAGCGCGCCGCAGACATCAGTGGACAATGAATACAACCACTGTTCACCAGGCTCATAGCGTAACGGCACGCCAGCGAGCTTTTCGATAAAGCTCGTGATCGTTTCACCCGCTCCTCGATTCACCTTCAGCTGTCGATAGACTTTATCCACTGGATGCGATGTGGTGCCATAGGTCAAACCGCCACTGTGGGTCAACACATGGCGCATGGTCATCGGCTGGTTGGGAGACTTGGTGCGCATGTCGGCACCTTCACCGGCGACCCAGACCTTTTGGTCGGCCCATTCGGGAATATAACGAGACACAGGGTCGTTCAGCTGGAAGTAACCCCGTTCGTAAAGCTGCATCAGCGCTATCGAGGTGATCGGCTTGCTCATGGAGTAAATTCTAAAAATAGCATCGTCAGCCATCGGCTGGTCACGTTCGATATCCATTTGGCCAAAACTACGGAAATAGCCCACATGGCCGTGACGTCCTACCAATACCTGGCAACCAGCAATTTTTTGCGTGTCGATGTAGTTGCGTTTGATATGATCGGTGATCCACTCGAGACGATCTGCTGCAAGGCCTGCCTTTTCGGGTTCTATTCTCATGTATTTCCCCACAGTTAATCACGACGCGTCTTTCCGCACGCAAGCCAAGATCATGACATATTCAAGAATCCACATGCCAGCATTCTTTTCTGCCTAATCTAACGAATATATTCAGTGGGCTTTTCAAGCTCATATATCGCCTCACCGATCGCCTCGACTCGACTCTGAAACAATGCCTGCGCATCATAAAGACCACGATTATAGTAGTAGCTGCCAAATGCCTCAGAGAAAAAATCGAGCATAAATTGCGCGTCGAACTGACCCAACTCCTGGTTCAATTCTTCGCTGAAGTACAGTTGAATTTTCCGCGCCAGCAGCTCTTTTTCGGCTTTAGTAAAATCAATATCGGTCATGTCACCGCCTACTTTGTCGCCGAACTAGCAATTGAAGACTAAGGCTGGACCGGCAGTTGAATTTTTTCTCGAGGGTAACCGAGGGCCACGGCACGATCAACCAGGGCAGCTAACTGCTGCGGCGCTATATGTGCATCGCGCGCCATGATCCACAGGTAGTCACGCTTACTACGGCCAATAATAGTGAACTCGTCATCTTGCAGATAGACGACTAGATACTCGGCTTTGATGGGCCAAAAGGGTTGCATCGCCCAAGTTGCATTAGTGACGCTGTTCTGGATAAAACCCGTCGCGGTGATCTGTTGCTTGGGCGCAGTCAAGCTGCCTCGACGATAACTGAAGGTGATTTTAATCGACCCGTCGGCATTTCGCGCATAATGCTCTACCGGGTTGAACAGGCCTTTTTCAAACAGCGTCGGAATCGTTGCCACGACAAACCAATCACCCATGAACCGGTCCAGATCAACATGGGCAACAGTCGCAAGGGGAACAATCGGGTTATGGCTACAGGCGATGAGGTTCATTAATAGTGCGCCCAATAGCAGGGCTTTTGTCCAACTTGGGCATCTTACGCGAGACTCACGGCGCTGGATCATGCTTTTTGCGCCTAAGCTAAGCATCATCCTGCTGCACCTCGACGAATAGCACTCATCGAGTCGTTAGTCCGGCCATCTCACCCTGCGCTCGCCAATCTTTCAACATGCGAAAAAACTTGATGGAGCCGCCGCCATACATATCAGAGAAGAAGCCACTTTTGTTCGCTGAATCGCCTTCGCTGTTGTAGTAGCCTGGCGTACATTCCTCGTAGAACCTCGCGCCCGCACGGGCCATGCTATGCACTTCACTAACGTATTGCGCTTCAGCCGTTGCGCTGGCTTCTACGACTGTCTGACCCCGAGCACGGGTCTCGGCCAGAATGTAGGCTACATGCAGGGCTTGCTCATTCAATGCGTGGGGTACGTTGACTGTCACTGCAGTCTGCACAAAACCCATGAAAAAACAGTTTGGAAAGCCATGACTTTGCAAGCCATGAAAGGTTCGCAAGCCATCCTCCCAGTGGTCGCTAATGGCCTTGCCATCGCGACCGATGATGTCGTAACCCGACCGCCGCGTATACGAGGTTCCCACCTCAAAACCCGTGGCGAATACCAGACAATCGACCTCGTACTCCTTGCCATCAACGACGACACCGTTGGCCGTCAGGCGATCGACGCCTTTGCCTCGGGTATCAACCAAGGTGGCATTGGGGCGATTGTAGGTTTGCAGATACTCATCATGAAAGCACGGGCGTTTACAGAATTGTCGATACCAGGGCTTCAGCGCCTCGGCGGTAGTGGGATCCGCCACCAATTCTGCAGCGCGCTGCCGCACTTGATTCATTTTTCGATAGTCCGCCAACTCCATGAGCTGGGCGCGCTCAACCTTGGTGAGACGCCGACCCAATTCGCGGCTCGCGTGCTTGGCGGCGATGCCCGTGAGTTTCCGCATAATATCGGTCCAGCCATCGCTGACCAGATCAACCTCCTGATCGCCGCCGCTGACCAGAACGTTGAAGTTGTCCATGCGTTCCTGCTGCCAACCGGGCGCAAGCGACGCAGCCCAAGCAGGATCGGTTTCAGCATTGTTACGAACATCCACCGACGAGGGTGTGCGCTGGAAGACATACAGTTCCTTCGCTGACTCACCAAGGTGAGGAATACACTGGACGGCGGTGGCGCCGGTACCGATGATACCGACCCGTTTATCAGCCAGACCGGTCAGATTGCCAAAGGAATCACCACCGGTATAGTCATAGTCCCAACGGCTGGTATGGAACGTAAAACCCTTGAATTCGTTAATACCTTCAATCCCTGGCAACTTCGGCCGATTCAACGGGCCGTTGGCCATGGCAACATAACGGGCTTTCATACGGTCACCACGATCGGTGCAGATGATCCAGTGGCCGCCGGCCTCATCCCACGTCATGGAGGTCACATTGGTTTGAAAACAGGCATTGTCATAAAGATTGAAGTGCCGCGCAATATTTTGGCTGTGTGCGAAAATTTCAGGCGCAAAAGAATATTTATGCTTCGGGATGTAACCCATTTCTTCGAGCAAAGGCAGGTAGCAGTAGGATTCAACATCGCACATGGCGCCTGGGTAGCGATTCCAGTACCAGGTACCACCAACGTCGCCGGCGCCCTCGATCATGCGGATATCCGTAAAGCCTGCCTCTCGAATTCGGGCCCCAGCCAACAAGCCACCGAACCCGCCACCGATAATCGCCACTTCCACTTCATCAAACAGGGGTTCGCGGGTAAATCCAGGTTCCACATAAGGATCGTGAACGTAACGAGAAAATTCGGCAGTGACCTCCTGATACTGGTCGCTGCCATCGGAACGTATGCGCCTGTCACGTTCCGCAAGGTATTTCGCCTTCAGGGCATCAGGATCAAAATCAAGATCACCAAGTAGTGATTGAATGCTCGGATCAATATTCATGCCGCTCGCCCTCGTTAGCTAATCTTAATGTACCTTCAGACCTGCTTGAGTGTACTGAAAAAAACCGGGTCTGACACTACCCCACTAGATTACTGGATATTAAGGACAAATCTACCCTTACCCAGTGACGGGTGTCGCGGGCGGCGCAGCCCTACCTGCCAGCTTCAGCACCACAAATCCCAGCAGCGCCGCCGCCATTGAGCCCACCAGAATGCCTAGACGATCATTGAGCATGGTGCCGCTACCGGATGCTTCAAAGGCCAGGGAGCTGATGAACAAACTCATCGTAAAACCAATACCACATAAACAGGAAATACCGTACATATGCAGCCAGTTAGCACCGGAAGGCAGGCGCGCCAACCCCAGCTTGATGGCGACCCAGCAAAAACCCATGACGCCAACCTGGTTACCCAGAAACAATCCAAGCGCGATCCCCAGCGGCACCGGCTCCAACAACGATTGCAGCGTCAGCCCCGCGAAGGAAATACCCGTGTTAGCAAAGGCGAATAATGGCAGGATGCCATACACAACGGCGGGATGCAGATCATCCTCAAGACGCTCGAGTTGCGTCAATTCCTGGCCTGGGGCTTTGCGATAAGGAATGAACATGGCAACCAGAACACCGGCGAGAGTCGCATGAACCCCTGATTTTAAGACCGCCACCCATAGCACAAGCCCGACCAGCAGATAGGGCACCAATGATAGAACCCCCCGGCGATTAAGCACGAACAATCCCAGTACCGCCAAGGCAGCCACCATCAGCGACAAAACAGACAGCTGACTGGTATAAAACAGCGCGATAATAATGATAGCCCCCAAGTCATCGGCAATCGCCAAGGCCATCAAAAACAGCTTCAGCGAGGCGGGTACATTACTGCCCACCAGGGCCAATACTGCCAGGGCGAAAGCGATATCGGTGGCTGATGGTATGGCCCAACCGTTCATTGCCACTGGATCTCCCCAGTTCACCCAGGCATAGATGAGCGCCGGAATCATCATGCCGCCGGCTGCGCCGACAATGGGCAAGACAACCCTTGCCGGATCGGATAACTCGCCATGAAGCACTTCGCGCTTCACCTCCAGGCCAATCAGAAAGAAGAAGACCGCCATCAGACCATCATTGATCCACAACAACAGCGGCTTGGCGATTTCAAAATCACCAATACGAATCTGAACTGGTAGGTCTAGCAGCGCTTCATAGTAGGTGCTGGCGAAGGAATTCTCTGCCAACATGGCAAGCGCGGCCGCAAACAACAACAGGATACCACTTGAAGCCTCTAGGCGCAGGAACCTTGTAAGGACTGTTTCGGTGATCATGTTCTACCCTATTTAAATGATTACGGCACCCAGACTGAGTCCGCACAGGCAAGGTTAACGGATTCGTCTCTTAAGCACTATTGCCGACTGTCGGTCACGTCTCAGCCTAAAACGGGATCAAAAAAGGCAAAAAAAGCATAAAAAAAAGCATAAAAAAAAAGCAACACCCAAAGGTATTGCTTTTTTAACTGCTAAGTCGCGCAAGTACACTATTAAAAATAGCCGTTCCTTCGCAGTACTTAACTCAGGTATGCAGCTGCTTTCGAAGCCTCTACCTGCTTGTCGTTAGACGTTATAAGAAATCTTATAATGCTACGATGTTTTCGGCTTGTGGGCCTTTCTGACCTTGAGTTACAGTGAACTCAACTTTTTGGCCTTCGACTAAAGTCTTAAAGCCTGAACCAGAAATGGCGCTAAAGTGTGCGAAAACGTCGGGACCTGACTCTTGCTCGATGAAGCCAAAGCCTTTTGATTCGTTGAACCATTTAACGGTGCCAGTAGTTGTTGCCATGATGATATATCCTAGATAACCAATTTTAAATTTTGCCCCAAAATGGGACGATTTTTGCTGGAAGTGTATTTCAAGGACTTATGGTAACCGGACGAGGTACAACTGCGGGCCTTCGAAAACTGTGTCATAAATTCAATACTTACTTTCTAGCTGAAGGGGATTATAAAGGCAAATTCAACCGTGTCAATACCTTGTCTAACAATTAGTGAAATATCACGCTAATTATCCACTTTGCCAGCTAAAGGGCCCAACACCGCCGTTAGCATCACATCCAACGAGGTCAGCCTCACGCCAAGCTGGCTCGATGCTTGCTTGGTATCAATGGCATCATCATGATTTAGCACACCCAGCATCGCCCGAGTAACTGGCGGCACAGGCAAGAGCAACTCCAGTAGTCCGGCGATGATCAAGCCCGGCCATAGGGGCACAGATATGACACCCGGCTCCAGACCCAATATCGCTCCGGCGCGCTTGATCAGCGCGCTTCGAGCCAATGATTCCGGACCGGCCAAATCTATAACATCGCGCCTCGGCTGGTCGTCAATACTATTAATAATCGCAGCAATCACATCGCCCGCATAGATTGGCTGCTCTAAACTGGCCGCGTTAAAATCAACGTTGAGCCCGCGCCTCGCTTTCTTTGCTAAGGCTCGGGACGCAAAATCTCCCTCTCCCAGCACCATCGGTACTTTAATCACACGGGCCGGCACAACACCCTCCAAGAGCCGCTTTTCAGCTCGCGCCTTCGACGCCAGACAGGCATTGGTCGAATTGATATGAGCGCCGAGAATACTCAAATAGAGAATACCTTGAACCTGGGCCCCCTCAATCGCCGTCATTAACGCGTCCGCGGCGTCTTCATGGGCCATCTTGAACGTGTTGACCCTCGACTCCTTGATAATCCCCGGTAGGTGAACAACGTAATCAACATCTTTAAGCACCTCGCCCAGACTAGCCGAGTTGCCGTAGTCACATTCAACCACCTTGGCCAGGGGCCCCAATTCCTGCGCCAGACGCTGGCACGCCGAGCTCGATCGAACCACCGCGACTATCTCATGCTGGTTTGCAATCGTCTTGATCAGGCGTCTACCGAGGTGACCGTTGGCCCCCGTAATAGCGAGTTTCATGAGTTTTATTACCTATATTGCTTCTATGTCTAAGGGCAGTCAGGACTAAACCACGCCAATATCGCTCATTTCTGCGTACAATCAGGCACGCGTCGTGCGGCTCTGAAAACCGGACGTCATGCGCTGTTCACTCTCCCGAGTATCTATGTCAGCATAATGGCCATACTTGACTTAAATTGTCAGCCCAGAGAATACGTTAACCTACTGATGAAAATATTCCACATTCCCAACCTCTTGAGTGGCTCGAGGCTCGTGCTTGCGCCACTGGCATTCTACTTGATCGATAACCTAATGTGGCGTGCCGCTGCCATCCTTGTCCTCGTCGCCGTGCTGACTGACCTGCTGGACGGCTATCTTGCCCGCCGCTTGCAGCTTGAGAGCCATTGGGGTGGACTGCTGGATCATAGCAGCGACGCATTCTTTGTGACCGTGACCCTCGCCGCATTAGCCACCCAAAACCTGGTCTCCTGGCTCCTACCCGGTATCATCATCGGCGCCTTTTTCCAGTACGTTGTCGACTCGAAAGCTATCCTGGGACAGTCTCTACGCGCCAGCTTGCTCGGACGCTATAACGGCATTGCCTACTTTGTTCTGGCCGGCTGGCCGGTCATGCAAAACGGCTTGAACCTGCATCCAATTGATGATCACTGGTTTTACTGGGTCAGTTGGGCACTAATCACATCCACCGCTGTGTCAATGCTCGACCGCTTACTCGCCCTGCGGCGCGCCAGGTCAGGCGCTCATACCTAGCCCGCTGACTCGGGAAAAAGTTCTTGGTTTGCCTTCGGTAAGAAGATGAGCCCGATCAGCGCATTAAAGACGACGAAGAACGTATGCATCACCAGCGAGAATGCGCCCACCTCAGGATATTCCGGAAAGAGCACGGTCCAGAGTAAAAAAGCCCCCGCATGAAAAGGCAGGGGCAAGGCTGCCGATAAAAAGATAACCGGTAGAAATGCCAACATTTGACCAAAATTCACATCAACCTGAAACAAACCCAGGGCCAGAGTATAGACCAATACTGCCATGATCAGATTGGGCGCCTTAAAGGCAATGAGCAGCAAATAATGCTTGAGTCGCGCCTGTCTAAACGCATGGAATATGGGCTTCTCACGAAGTGTTGAAGCCGGGAAGATTCGACCAGTGAAATATAATAGATGCAGCGGGAAATAGAGCAGCGCCACCAGATAGACAGTCATCAAAATCTGCGGCAGCGGCAGCGCTGTAGAGGCTTGCTGAACCAAATCATAGTAAATCGCCACGCCCACCGCAGAAAACATGAGCAATTGGTAGATTTCCACCAAACCCAACATAATCATACTCGACAAGGCCTTCCAGACGGGGACATCATAACGTCGAAGCAAATACAGAGACATGGCACCCTTACCTACCTGCTCATTCACTAAGGATAAAATATAGGCACTGGCACGCACCGGCAACACGTTCCCCAATTTAATATCCGGCGTATTAAACCAGCGGATAACGCGCCAAGTCGCGTGGGAGTCCACCAAAAAGAAGAAGACGGAATAAGGGATCATCAGCATCAACCAGAACACCCAGTCGGCAGCGCCAAAAAATTTGGTCATATAGGATGCAGGGGTCAAACCATCACGCAACGCTGCCGCCTCGATTCGACCATAGACCAAATAGAAACAACCGATCGCCAGCACCCAAGTGATCAGTTTAAACAGCAACGTACGGGCCTGACTCTGTACCGGCTTCGTCATTTTCATCTTACTCATCTAAAGTATCAGCGATACATTACCACGCCCGTGACCATCTATCGCACTCTTGAGAATAAATCCTTACAACACCAGCAGGCCCTTGCCCATATGCAAAGCCAAAGGTAGCGTGGGCGAATGTGTCTGGGAGATATCGGCAGGGTGCCAACCTTTATCACTCGTCTAAGCCTCGACTTGGGCGCTTTGCTCATCGCCTTGAGCGGCGCTTTTTCGCCCTCGGCGTCCATGGCGGCCCATTTCAAACTGGCGACCTGATCCCTGACCCGGCGCCCGACTGGGCCGCGATTCAAAATCGGGACACCATCTAAGTGCAGTGACTAGCGACCCAGCGGTCACGAATCACTTGGCTGGCGGTTGATCATGAGAGACTTGATATCGCCGCGAGCGCGGGCAAGGAATTGACGCGCAAATATGCGCTCGACGCTAACCCAGAATCAATCTTGTCTGGTGACATCTGGTTGTTTGAGCTGGCACCTCGATCTGACTGAACGCACATGCCTCAACAGGGCTATGGCGTTAATGCTGAGAGACGCGCACAACTCTTGTAGATTACTTGCCGAACCGACGCTCACGCTGTTGATAGACCCGCAATGCTCGCCAGAAATCAATCATTCGGAACGCAGGCCAGTAAACTTCGGTAAAGTAGAGCTCCGAATAGGCGCTCTGCCAGAGCAAGAACCCAGACAGACGCTCTTCGCCTGAGGTCCGAATGATCAGATCAGGGTCTGGAATACCATCAGTGTAGAGGTATTGGCCAAAACGCTCCTCAGTGATCTCGGCCACTGTCAGCGTACCGGCTTCAATCTCGGCCGCCACTTTCTTGACCGCGTCAATGATCTCGGCTCGCCCACCGTAGCTGATGGCGATGTTCAGCTGAAAACCATCATGGTCTTGGGTCAAGGCCTCGAGCTTGATAATTTCTTGAACCATTTCTGCGGACAGGTCATCGCGCCGTCCAATCACCTTAACCCGCACCCGCTCACTCATGATTGCCGGATCAACCTGAAAATGCTTCAGCTTGCGCATGATCAGATCCATCAGGTAGTCCACCTCTTCCGGACTACGATTGAAGTTTTCCATGGAAAAAGCGAACAGCGTGACAATTTTGATATCAAGTCGCCAGCACCAGCGCAGAAAATCTTCGAGCTTATCGGAGCCCGCGCTGTGCCCTTCTATGGTATTGGTGAAGCCTTTATCCCTGGCAAACCGCCTGTTTCCATCGACGATCAGGCCAATATGATGGGGGCGTGGTCCGGCATTGACTTGACGCCAGAGCAGTTTTTCGTAGAGCTTGTAGAAAATCGCAGGCACGTTCATTGATGAGGGTTCACTGAATACAAGCACGGATTATTCCAGACTGCCGACAAACCGCAACCTCTATTATCACAATCAGTATCGGGATTTCATTTCTACTCTGAGCATTGCCGCTCATGACGTGCGGCGGCGAGCATTGATCGCAGGCATCGACCGCCACCGGGTTTTGCACTTTCAACTTGGTAATGGCCTACAAACATGGTTATGATCGACTCTCGAACGCCGCAGCCTGGAGCACTACATGTCTGAGTCTACACTACAGAGCCAACCCCAGAAACGTCCAGCCAGCCCTATCGCTGGCGTTGATTATCCACCGAAATTTGAGTCGGTGACCGAAGAACGCCGAGAGCGCAAACGCAAACTGACGGCAGCACTACGACTGTTTGGGCGCCTAGGATTTGATGAAGGTGTCGCTGGGCACTTCACGGTTCGTGACCCAGAGCATACTGATCAGTTTTGGGTCAATCCGTTTGGACGCTCATTCAAACAGATGCGCGTCTCTGACCTGATCCTGGTTAATCATGATGGTGATATCGTCCAGGGTTCCGGACGCTTGAATGCCGCCGCATTTGCCATCCACTCACAAATCCACAAGCATCTGCCACATGTGACAGCCGCCGCCCATACCCATTCTCTCTACGGCAAAGCCTGGGCTTCTCTGGGGCGCCTGCTTGACCCTCTGACCCAAGACGCCTGCGCTTTTTATGGCGAGCATGTGTTATTCGACGATTTTACCGGTGTCGTACTCGACACCTCTGAAGGCAAACGCATCGCCGCGGCCCTTGGCACCAAAAAGGCAGCGATATTGCAAAATCATGGCTTACTCACAGTGGGCCAGACCGTCGACGAAGTCGCATGGTGGTACATCACCATGGAACGCTCGTGCCAGGCGCAACTGCTCGCCGAAGCCGCAGGCACGCCCAAGCTCATTCGTCCCGAGATCGCTGAATTGACTCAACGCCAGGTCGGTTCCGCTCCCGGGGGTTGGTTCAGCTTCCAGCCTCTCCACGACGTCATCTGCGCCGAACAGCCAGATATGTTCGACGAATAAAATCATGGCAGGTGTTTCGCGCAACGAAGCACCTGCCTATTCGGTAAACGGCTGCGCCCACTGATCACTGAACACCAGTTTATCCAGTGGTCGACGGCTGATCGGCCCATGACCTTTCAACACGGGGTAACCGATGGGTACGTGCGCACAGGTGTACCAGTCTGCAGGAATATCCAGCAATGCTTTCACTGCCTGTTCCTTGTGACACAACAAGGTGGTGAGCACGCAGCCCAACCCTTCTGCTCGACAAGCCAACATGACGTTCTGCACCGCGGTATAAACGGAGCCACCACCGACAATCGAGGGTCGCCCAAGACCGCTGTCGGTGATGGCCATGTAATCCGGGTTAAAGCAGAATACAAGAATGACCGGTGTTTCCGCCATATGACTGGCCAGATAGTCGCCGGCTTTAAGCATTTTTGCCATTTGCTCACGGGCGGCATCTCGCATCCCTGGCATTGCGGCAATATGACCCTTGCTATACTCGTGCCACTCCGCGTGATAAAGGTCACCCAAGCCTTGCTTCAAGGCCGGTTGTTTCACTGCAACGATTCGAAACGGCTGAACGTTGCCCCCGGTCGGAGCCCAAGCCGCAGCCTGCAACACTCGCCCAAGCACCTCCGCAGGCACCGCGTCCGGCTTCAAACGCCGGACCGCGCGTAAGGTACTCATCGCTTCGTATAGATCGACCATATATTCTCCGTTTCATCGATAATCATTATCGGTAGCCATTAAGGGCTGTCAGACCGCAATGAACCCGCTCGGTGGCTAATGCCACCTGCGTGCACATCGGCGCTCGATACTTAAAAAGCTTGGCAGTGATTGTCAGCTTTATCCGCTTGGCATCTATGCCTTTACTTATCCATCCAGATTTCTACAATGTACCACCGCTTTACCACCCGAGCCACTATGACCCATCATGCTAGCTTCACTGCATTTAGAACCGTTGCGGATAAAGCCCGGCTCGACGACCCCAGCCTGTTGATCGGCAACTCGAAGATGCCTCGTTCGCGCAAGCGCTTGGTCAACAGCCTACAGGTCTACGGTTGGACAACAGACACCTTTTTAGAATTATTTGGCGTCTCATGGCTCGACCACGGCTGGGTAGATTTGACATTTAAAAAGCCGACGTACAATGGTAGCAAGATGGAACTCGTCATCGCGAAACGTAAGGGCGGTGAGTTCAAGGTTATCAATGAGGATAAAGATATCTGTTTAAAGGGTAATGTGGGGCTTGGCGAGGCTCCCTGGCTCGCTAAAATCAAACAAACCCGACTGACCAAGAGCCTGCCTCAAGCCGAGCCTCGTACGGAACTAACCCTGGCCAGTGCCCCGTTAAGGCGGTCACTTATCCCCATGAGCATGACGCATTCGCGGCAAGACAACGAAATCTATATCGCCGGGACCCAGGGCCATGTGCTGCCGGTCTACATGGGCAAACAAGCTCGTTGCCACCCGATTTGGCTCGCCAGCCGCCTCACCGAACTGCTGCAGCACTCCTACCGCTATGGGCCCGCCATTCATACTCACAGCCATATTCAGCACCTAGCACCCGCCTACGCAGGCCAAACCTTCACGGTGACAGGCTATTGTCAGAATGCCTATGAGCGCAATGGTCATCACTATATTGAGAACGACGGTTCAATCTGGGCAGAAGACGGCACCGAAGTCACCCGCCTGCGCCATAGCGCTATATTCAAGTTGAAGGACGCTGATAACCCGTAGCCAAGACTCAACCCTGGGCTTGATCCACTCCCGGCAGCTCCGCCATCAAATCGGCAATTCGAGCTTCACCGGACCGGGTTTGAGCGCCCATCGCCAACGCCGATCGCATATTGGCTTGGGCCTCAGGTAACCGCAAAGTCTGCTGAAACAAATAAGCTTCCTCCAGCAACCCTTCTCGCATCGCCGGCTCCGCATTCACCACAGAGGCTTTGGCCAGGGCTACAGCACCTTTCGGCCAGCTCGCAATTCGGCGGGCCAGTCGATCAACGAAGTCATCCATGGCTTGCGTGGTGTCGAAGATACGATTCAGATAGCCCCAACGTTCTGCTGTTTCAGCATCCAGGTCATCGGCACCCAGTATCACTTCCATGGCGCGATTACGGCCAATCAGGCGCGGTAACTGTTGAGTTCCACCACCGCCTGGAAGGATCCCCAAGGGAACCTCCATTTGATTGATCACGGTCTGTCCCCTAACCCCAAAACGCATATCACAAGAGGCAGCAAATTCGTTGCCGCCGCCGCCCACGCGCCCAGCCAGCTTGGCAATAGTCGGCTTATTCATGGTCCGCATCAGCTCACACATGCCGTGGAAAGCGCTCAGTTCACTAGCCTTGGCTGGTGGCTCGTCAATCGGGAAGGTCAAAATAACTTCGATGTCAAAATGGGCGATAAAGAAATCCGGGTCAGCGCTCTGCATCACCACTACCCTGACATCTTCGTCCACCGCCACCGCCGCCGTGAAGGCGACGAGGTCTTGATAAAGGGCCAGCGTCATCACATTCACAGGGGGATTCTTGATCGTTGCTACCAGCACACCATCATTCAGCTGGGTCGAAATCGTCGCATAGATATCCTGCATGTTACGTCTCTCCTTATTTAGCGTTGCTGAGCAGCTTACTATCCACTGAACCCGCCTCTACGACTTGCTGCATTTGGCCGAAGCGGCGCGCACGACGATAGGGGTAAACGTCCAGCACTCGCTCACGGCGAATGTTGTCTTGCAGCTCTTCCCAGTATTCGGCGGTAAACAGGTCCCCATGGTATTCACAAAAAATATCTTTTAACTTCCCCGAATGGAACAGAAAATTTTTAAATTCTTCTGGAAAGACATCATTGGCCGCAACGCTGTACCAAGGTTCAGAAGCCATCTCGTCTTCCGGATAGCGGGGCGCGGGAATTCTCCGAAAGTTAACATCGGTCAAGTAACAGATCTCATCGTAGTCATAGAAAACGACTCGACCATGGCGCGTCACACCAAAGTTCTTGAGCAGCATATCTCCAGGGAATATATTCGCGGCGGCCAGCTGCTTGATCGCATTGCCATACTCGTCTAACACTTGATGCAACTCGAAGTCGCTTTTATCTTTGATATAAAGGTTGAGCGGCGTCATACGTCTTTCCGCATACAGATGACTGACGATCACATGCTCTTCGGTTAGTGTCACAGACGATGCGGCAACCTTCTGTAACTCAGCTAAAAGCTCCTCAGAAAACCGTGAGCGCGGAAAAACGAAGCTGGAAAATTCCTGAGTATCCGCCATGCGACCGACCCGATCATGGGTTTTTACCAAATAATAAGCGTCTCTGACCTGCTGTCGAGTCACTGACTTAGTTGGTGAAAACTTGTCCCTGATGATTTTGAACACCAATCGATAAGACGGCAGCGTGAAGACCGTCATCACCAAGCCCTTAATGCCATCGGCCAGTACGAATTGGTCTGTGGAATTTTCGAGATGATTGAGAAAGCCACGATAAAATTCAGTCTTGCCGTGTTTATAGAAACCGATCGCTGTATACAGCTCCCATGGCCTTTTGTTTGGCAGCAACTCATGCAGGAACTTTACGAGCTCGTTAGGATAATCAGTGTCAACCATGAAATAGGCGCGGGTAAAGCTAAAAATAATACTCAGCTCACTATCAGTCCAAATGACGGTATCCACATATAGCGACGGCGGCTCTCCACCAATACCCTGATGATTATGAATAGGTATGGCGAGGGGAAATAGATGTTCACCAACCGCCAATCTACCTACCAGGTAAGCACCCTTATTGCGATAGAAAATAGGCTTCAGCATATCAAAACGAAGCTCCAACGGCCGTCGCAGCAACGGAATTGAAGCTTGCATTGCGGCCACCATCTGCTTGATACAATTGGCCTGATCAAACCATGGGATACTAAAGCCGGCGCCATCCAGCACTTGCTTAAGCAATTCACCCAGGTCATTCGACGGCCCATACTGCCAGGCGAGCTGCGCATCAAACAAGGGTTTGGCGCGATCAATGACATCCACAAACGCGCACTCACTAAAGAGATATTGGTCGGGCCAGGTACGTCGAAATACCGTATTAAAAACAGTCTCGGCCAGGTCGGCATCTGGGCGCCCGCGAATCAGACTGACGTATTCTTGCTTGATCACTATCCAGTCAGCCAAGGTCACCCACGCAGGGTCAATTCGCTCACCCAAGGAAGCAAGAGTCTGGCGGGTCGCAATATTGTAGAGTTTGATGCGCTGAGTCGCCGCACTTTGGGTTGCACGCCAGTCTGCCTGCTCGAAACGCACTCGAGCCCCTCGGGTAATCTGAATAAATTCGCGCCGATAAGCATCGAAGCCGTCCAGAATCAACCGCGCGATGTTGTTCGCCTGATGTTTCTCAATGCCCATTGGAGCCTAAATCCTATTGTATTCCACGAAACACTCTCTATAATGGCCCTACCAAATTGGTCTTACCAATTTGGTAGGGCCATTTCGGTATGGCCATTTTCCATATGAGCAAGCCGGCATAACCAACTCGATATAGCCACTTACCCACACATTAAAACGATATCTGCTGATGACCCTATCCAGTGACGAAACCCATAGCAAGTCCCGCGCAGAGGAAATCTGCGATATTTTGCGCGATGAGATTCTCTGCGGCCAATATCGGCCAGGCGAACGCCTGCCTTCTGAGCGAGATCTCGCCGCCCGTTTCACCACCAACCGCGGCGCGATCAGAGAGTCTTTAAAGAAGCTCGAACAACTCGGCATTGCGGCCATTAAGCCGGGCGGTGTCAGAGTCGTAGCGGTCCAAGAAGCTTCATTATCGATTTTGGGCCCCCTACTCGATCTTGAGGACGTGCCGAATGAAAGGCTCGTTGGCCACGTACTGGAAGTCCTCGGCGCCCTCATCGCTCAATCGGCAGGCTCGGCGGTCGAGGCTGCGACTGTCGAAGAGCTCGAGCAGATGCAGGTCTTGGTGGAGACCATGACCCTCGCTGTGGAGGATGCTGATGCAAGTCAAGAACACTGGCGGGAGCTGGCTCGATTATTTGCCAGCATCAATAACAACCTGGTTCTGCATCTCATACTCAACGGTCTGAAAACCCAATTCGTCTCACGTATGACCGGACTAGGCCTGGAGGTCAAACTACCGCTGCAGCAAAATATCGAGAACCTGAGGCAGCTGGCGCAAGGCATCGCCATTCAAGACTCGGAAGTGGTGAGCCTCGCCATCAATCGCCATTTTGCGTCGCTGAGAACCTGCGTTCAGCAGGCCTTGCTCTCAACGATCGCCGCCTCAGACAGTACACGCTCAAGGAGCCCTGCCGATGTCTAATCTGATCAAAGCCCTATTAACCGTAACAGCGCTCTTTATTGCTGTCGTCATGGCCTACGGCATCGTCATCACAGCCCCGACGCCAGCGCAGGTTGAACCCGACGAGATTGCCACCGCCATTCGTACTCAGGTCGTCGAGAAACAAACGGTACAGATGACCGTCAGGTCTCAGGGCAATGTGGAACCGCTGACCGAGAGCGAACTCATTCCCGAAGTCTCGGGCAAAATTAAGTGGATTTCGCCTAAGCTCGTCGCCGGCGGCTACTTTGAAGCAGACGAGGTTTTGCTGCAAATAGACGACCGTGACTATCGATCAATGATTCAGCGTGGCCAGGCGGTATTGTCCAGAGCCCAGGCTGAAGATGAACACGCTCGCTTTGAGTTTCAGCGACTCGAAGAACTGGTGAAAAAGCGACTCACCAGCCAGTCCACCCTAGAGGGCGCATTGCGCGCGCAACGGATTGCCGCTGCGGCATTGAAAGAGGCCGAAGTGAATCTTGCTCAGGCACAACGTGACCTGCGGCGAACAGAGTTAAGGGCACCCTATACTGGCCTCGTGAGAAGTAAAAAAGTTAACCAGGGGCAGTTTATCTCTCGGGGCGCTACGGTGGCTTCGGTATATTCTGCAGAAACCGTCGAAGTTCGCATTCCCCTCGCTGATAGCCAACTGGCTTTTCTTGATATCGCTCTTGGCCAGCGTGGGAGCCTACCGGTAGAGGCTCAAGCAAATGTGACACTCAGCACCCAATACGGTGGTCAGTACTATGAATGGTCCGGCAAACTGGTGCGCACGGAAGCTGAAATCGATGCCCGTAGTCGCATGGTTAATGCCGTAGTTCGGGTCGATAATGATCGCACCAGCGGTCGACCGCCCTTGCCAGTGGGATTGTTCGTCAACGCTGAGATCGAAGGTCGCACTGTCAACGATATTATCGTGTTACCCCGCGCCGCCATTCGCAATCAAGCACAAGTATTGGTGGTCGATGCCGATAACCGACTACGCTACCGCAACGTCGAGTTTTTGCGTTTCGATCGCGACCAGGTCTACATCAAAGGGGGATTGGAATCCGGCGAAGCCGTCAATCTATCGCCGATCCAAACTGTGATTGATGGCATGCGGGTCAAGCTTGCCATGAACGACACCAGCCCATTGACCAGCGGGATTCAATGACATGCATAGAGCCATAGAATGGTTTGTTGATAATCCGGTCGCCGCGAATCTGATGATGTTAATCTTTTTGGTGGGCGGCGTGATGAGCATGTTCAGCATGCACAAGGAAGAGTTTCCCAATATCGAACCCGGCATCGTTCAGGTGAACATTCCTTATCTCGGTGCTGCGCCAGAAGAAGTGGAGCAGGCGGTTTGTATTCGAGTGGAAGAAGCCATTGAAGGCGTGGATGGGATGGACAAGGTCCGCAGCTATGCGTCAGAAGGCATGTGCACGGTGATCATTGAGCTCAACCAGGACGCCAACTACAACGGGGTGCTGAATGAGATCAAGAGTAAAATCGACGGCATTTCGACGTTTCCCAGAGAAACCGAAAAGCCGATTATCGCCATGATGCAATTCCGCGGCCAGACTATCGTCGTCGCTCTCTCCGGCAAAACCGACGAGGCGACCCTGAAACGCATCGCTGAGAAAATGCGCGACGATATTTCTGACCTGCCGAATATTTCACAGGTAGTGGTCAACTATGCCCGGCCCTATGAGATCGCCATCGAGATCAGCGAAAATAACCTACGGCAATACGGACTGACCCTGGGCACAGTTGCCAGCGCCATCCAACGTTCGTCCTTGGATATGCCCGGCGGCTCTATCAAGACCGACGGTGTTGAAATTCTGCTACGCAGCAAGGGTCAAGCTTATCGACGAGACGAATTCGAAAACATCGTCGTGCTGACTCGCCCCGATGGCACGAATCTGACCGTCGGCGATATCGCCTCGGTCAAAGATGACTTTCAAGAAGGCTTCCTGCGGGCCACCTTTGACGGCGAGCGAGCCATGATGATTACCGTCTATCGTGTCGGTGAAGAAGATACGATAGAGTCTTCTACGGCTGTTAAAGACTATGTGAAGCGCATCGCGCCGTCTCTGCCACAAGGTTTGAAAACCACTGTCTGGATTGATGAGTCTTTGTCACTGGGTCGGCGAATCGACGCCCTGACCAAGAATGCCTGGGCGGGTCTGGTCCTGGTCATGCTTATTCTCACACTGTTTCTTCGATTCAAGGTAGCCATGTGGGTCGCGGCCGGCATTCCCATCGCTGTAATGGGCGCCTTGTGGGTATTTCCTGTGGCCGGCATCAATATCAGCTCCTTGACGGTGCTGGCGTTTATCCTGGTGCTGGGTATTGTCGTCGACGATGCCATCGTCGTCGGCGAGCGAATCTACAGCCATGAATCTAGCGCCCCTAATCACCGCACTGCGGCGATCGACGGGACTACTGAAGTGGCTGTACCCGTAATTTTTGGTGTCCTGACAACGGTGGCCGCCTTTCTGCCGATCCTCTTAATTGAAGGGCGCATGGGTGCATTCTTCTCAGTGATCGGCTGGGTCGTGATCATCTGCCTGGTATTTAGCATCCTGGAATCTCAGTTGATCCTGCCTTCGCATCTGGCCCATCGCAAAACCGAAGGCTACTTCATGAGCGAGACCCGCCTGGTAACAGGCTGGATCAAATACCAGGGTCGGCTGGCAGGATCACTCGAGTGGTTTGCCAATGGCGTTTACAAACCCTTTCTGATGAAGTCACTGGAGTGGCGCTGGTTGACCTGGGCGATAGCCACTGGTGTGCTGTTAATGGCGCTGGCACTGATTGCCAGCGGTCGAGTGATCTTTCAGTTTTTTCCGGCAGTGGAAGGTGAAGAAATTTACGCGACCTTGAATATGCCAGAGGGCGTCAACGTCGAACTCACAGAATCCGGCGCCCAACACATTGAGCAAGCCGCGATCGAATTGGGTGCGGAGCTGGACCGCGAACTGGGTTTGCCCGCAGACCAACATGCTATTACGCATATCTTTGCCTCTATTGGCTCTAACGCCGCTCGTAGTAATGGCCCCAGCCGCCGCGGTGGTGGTGGCAGCCATCTCGCCGAAGTGGTGATCAAGCTCGTGCCTATCGAACAGCGACCCAACCTGCCAGCGAATCTGATCGCCAAGCGCTGGCGTGAGAAAACCGGCTCTATTCCTGATGCCATTGAGCTGAATTTCAACGCTAACTCTTTCAGTGCTGGCAGCCCACTACAGGTTCAACTCAAGGGTCGGGATGTGGAGGGTTTGCGTAAGGCGGCGGTGGGTCTGCGCGACGAATTAGCGCGCTACCCCGGTGTCTTTGACTTGGCAGACTCCTTTCGGTCCGGCAAACAGGAAGTCAAACTAAACGTGCTACCTGAAGCCAAGTCGCTGGGACTGAGCCTCAATGACCTTGCCCGACAAGTCCGCCAAGCATTTTATGGCGAAGAAGCGCAACGCATTCAGCGGGGTACCGATGATGTTCGCGTGATGGTTCGTTACCCTGAAGCCGAACGACGTTCGCTGGGGAATCTGGAGGACATGCGGATTCGAACGCTGGATGGCACTCAGGTGCCCTTTTTATCCGTCGCCGAAACCGAATATGGCAGCGGCTACTCGTCGATTAATCGCGAGGACAAACAGCGGGTCGTTAATGTCACCGGCGATGTCAATCGGGCCGTGGTGACACCCGAGGAAGTCATGCGGGCTATTGAGAAATTCCTGTGCCGAGATGGCAGTAGCTTTGCCAACGCCAAGAACACCTGTCATAACGCCGACAATCCTGGCGTTACCTATGCCCTTGGCGGCGAGCAGGAACAACGTTCGAAGGCCGTAGGCAGCCTGGTGAATAACAGTCTGCTGGCGTTGTTGCTAATCTACGCCCTGCTCGCGATTCCCTTGAAGTCTTATATGCAGCCGTTGGTCATTATGAGCGTAATTCCCTTTGGCGCTGTCGGGGCTATTGTCGGTCATTATGTTATGGGCTGGAACCTGATCTTCTTTTCCCTGTTAGGCATCATTGCCTTGTCAGGGGTCGTCGTCAATGCCTCGCTGGTCCTGGTGGACTATATCAATCGCCAGCGTCGCGAGGGCGTGAGCATTTTTGAGGCCGTGACGACGGCGGGCGTCGTCCGGTTTCGGCCAATCGTGTTGACGTCAGTGACCACCTTCGTCGGCTTGATTCCCTTGATGAGCAACCCACAGCCAGAAACTGTCATGTTTATTCCCATGGCAATATCATTAGCCTTCGGCGTCTTGTTTGCGACAGTCATCAATTTGTTTCTGGTGCCAAGCCTGTACTTGATGCTGGACGACCTGCAACACTTTCTTGGCTTAAGTCGTCAGATCGACCCGGCAAGCATTCAACGTGAGCCTGAGATTGTGACCAACGCCCTAAAGGACACGATACCGCTCAAATAATCACCGCCAGGCGTATGCAGGGGCGCCCGGCCAGGGGTGCCCGACCAGGGGCGCCCGGCCAGGGGTGCCCGACCAGGGGCGCCCTAATAAGCTCGCCAGGCTAGGCATCCTGAGCCGACAAAGAATCCACAAAGACGCGTAATGCAATATTCAGTTGATCCGGTTGATCGTAGTGCAGCATGTGCCCGGCCTGGGGAATCACAACATGGCGGGCATCCGCAAACAAACCCTGGCGCCGACCTAACTCAGCAGCATACAGCGCCTCACTCGCCTGCAGCCCCATTCGCCCAGCCGTCCAATACTGAAGGGCATCTTCACCGGTGATGATGAGAACCGGGCAATCAAGCCAACGCATTTGCTGTTCAGTTTCAAGCGAAGAAAATGTTTGCCAAACCATATTCATCATGGGGTCCCAGCGCCAGCGAATACCACCATCGGGGTGCGCTTCGATGCCCGCCTCGACAATCTGGCGGGCCCGATCGACCGCGAGTCGCGGATTGTTGCGGGTCAGACGAGCGAGGGCATCAGCTGAGTCGGGCATGGCCTTCAAATCACGGCTAAGACCTACCATGGATTCTACCTGGTCACGCCAGCGCTGCTGCAAAGTCTGATCATCCGCCACCTCCGCCGCGTTCGGTGGCCCCATACCATCTAGCAACACCAGCGCCCGGACCTCTTGCGGATAAGCCGCTGCGTAGCGGCTAACGATGTGCCCACCCAAACTGTGACCTATTAGAATCGGCGAGGTCGCGGCGCGATCCAGCTGGAAATGTTTGACCATCGCCCGCAAATCAGCGACAAATTGAACCATGGCATAGCTGCCTGGATTATCACTATGACCATGACCCCGCAGATCCAGAGCGAATATACGGTGACTGCCCTGAAAGGCACTGGCGATACTGGTCATACTCAAACCGTGATCCCGCATACCGTGCAGCAGGATCATCGGTGGTTTTTCTGGATCGCCAAACTCGAGCGCCGATAGCTGACAATTGGCCCCAGCAAAATAACTGCGTTGTGACTGCAATCCGTGAGGTGCTTCTGAATACAAGGGGATCGGTGTGGGCGGCTGAACCGTTGAATCTTGCATGCCTGATATCCACTTAAACTGAGAGGGAATTACAACAATCACGACGAACCGCGCTGCTAACAACACCGCAAGTATATCGCGACCTCAGCCTTTTATCACGACCCAGAGTGACCGGTCATCAACCGGCCGATCTGCTTGTGTTAATTTAATCTGACTTGGGTTATAAGTGCACCAGCCAGTGTGCTATCGCGGCTTAGCTGACGTATCAACTCTCAACCACATCTCAATTACATCTCAATCACATTTCAGGGACGTTCATGAATCGTTTGACCACCGGCTTGTTATTGTCATTTCTTGTCATCTTTGGCGCTTCAAATTCGGCCACAGCAAAAGACCCCTTCGACCTGAGCGTCGATATTCCGCACAAGGTATTCACCCTCGATAATGGTCTGACTGTCATTGTCCATGAAGACCACAAGGCCCCTATCGTCGCCGTCAATATCTGGTATCACGTGGGCTCAAAGAATGAAGTCAAAGGCAAAACCGGGTTCGCCCATTTGTTTGAGCATCTGATGTTCAATGGCAGCGAAAATTATGACGATGATTATTTTCGTGCCACTGAAAAGCTGGGCGCCACTACCCAGAACGGGACTACCAGCTGGGACAGGACCAACTATTTTCAGAATGTGCCTGTCAGCGCTCTGGATACCATCCTCTGGCTTGAGTCTGACCGTATGGGCAATCTGCTGGGCGCCATCACTCAGGAGAAACTCGACGAGCAACGAGGCGTGGTTCAAAACGAAAAACGCCAAGGCCAAAATCGACCCTATGGCAAGGCTGCAGAAATTCAATACAGTAGTATTTATCCCTCTAATCACCCCTACTCCTGGACCACAATCGGCTCCATGGAGGACCTCAATGCGGCGGTGTTGGACGATGTGCATGCCTGGTTCAAACAATACTATGGCGCTGCAAATACGGTATTGGTGATTGCCGGCGATATCGAAACCGAAGCTGTGATGGCCAAGATCAAGCACTACTTCGGCGCCATACCACCAGGACCACCGTTAACTAAACATGCCCAATGGGTCGCGAAGTTAACCGGGACTCAGAAGCAGATCAGTTACGACCGTGTACCCCAGACCATGCTGTTAAAGTCCTGGAATATCGAAGGTCATTTAAGCCAGGATACAGCTTATCTGGGAATGGTAGGCGCGGCGTTATCCGCCGGAAAAAATTCTCGCCTGTACAAGCGCCTGGCCTATGACCAACAACTCGTGTCTTCTGTTAACGCCTATGTCTCAGCTGGAGAGATCGCTGGCACCTTTGAGATCTCGGCGATGATTATCCCTGGCGTCGATGAAGCCTTGGTTGATCGCATCATCGAGGAGGAACTTGCCCGCTTCCTCAAAACTGGCCCGACTAAAAAAGAGCTGGCTCGAATCAAGGCCCAGTCGGTCAGCAGCTTCGTTCGAGGTATGGAAAAGATCGGCGGATTCGGTGGCAAGTCTGACATTCTGGCCAGGAGTTTTACTTACAGCGGCGACCCTGAATTTTACAAGCAAGAATTAAACTGGACGAAAAAGGCTACCGCCAAAGACCTGCAGCGCGTCGCGAACAAATGGCTCACCGATGGGCTTTACCAGCTTGAAATCAGGCCCTTTCCAAAACTCAGCGCAGCCAATGACACAGTGGACCGGAGTCAGGTGCCTGAACCCACTCAACCCCCACTGGCGCAGCTTGACGAATTTGAGCGTGCTGAACTGCCGAACGGGCTAAAAGTCATCGTCGCCAAGCGTGACACTGTTCCGGTCGTTAGCATGCAGTTGTCTCTAGATGCAGGTTACGCGTCGGATCAATTCAGTACACCGGGCACCGCAAAGTTAGCAATGAATATGCTCGATGAAGGCACCCTTTCGATGGATGCCCTGGCCATCAATGAGCGCCTGATGTTACTAGGTGCAAATGTCAGTAGCGGCTCAAATCTCGACACCTCATTCGTCACTTTCTCGACTCTGAAGACCACGCTGGACGATTCCTTGCCAATCTTCACTGATGTGGTACTCAATCCAGCTTTTCCTGGTACAGAACTCGAACGTCTACGTACCCAGCAAATAATGGGGATCCAAGCGGAGCAGACCAATCCACGATCCATGGGTCTGCGGGTCTTTCCACAGCTGATTTATGGCCAAGGGCATGCGTACAGCAATTCATTAACTGGCTCTGGCACCCTTGACTCTGTTGGCACCATCGACCTTGATACCCTTAAGGCATTCCATAACACCTGGTTTAAGCCGAATCACGGGACGCTGATAGTGGTGGGCGATATCACCATGGCAGAGATCCTGCCACGGCTTAAAAAACAGTTTTCTGACTGGCAACCAGGGGATATTCCAGTCAAGAATATCGGCCTCGTCAGCAAACCCGCGAGCACTAAAATTTATCTCGTCGATCGACCTGACTCACCGCAATCCTTTCTGTTCGCTAGCCAGATCGCGACCCCAAAGGCCAACCCCGACGAAATCGCCACCGAGGTCATGAATGATATTCTCGGCGGCATGGCCACATCACGAGTCAACATGAATCTGCGAGAAGACAAACACTGGTCTTATGGCGCTTATACGGGTCTGGTAAGCGCCCGCGGCCAGCGAACCTTTTATGTCATTACCAGCGTTCAGACCGACAAAACCAGCGAGTCGGTCCTGGAAGTCATGGGCGAACTGTCCCGCTATGTCGGCAATCAACCTGCTACTGCCGAAGAACTCAATAAGGTCATCCTGAATAACACACTGTCACTCACCGGCAGCTGGGAGACCGCTGGCTCGGTACTGGGCAGCATCTCGCAAATCGTTCAGTACGGCTTGCCTGATGATTATTTTCGCCACTACGCTCAAGCTGTCGCCACATTAGAATTGCCCGAGGTGCAGCGGATCGCTAACAAGCTGATTGACCCTACCGCAATGGTCTGGGTCGTCGTTGGCGATCGAGCGCAAATTGAAACGGGCCTGAACGCTTTGGGATACGGCGACGTCATTCTGATCGATGCTGATGGCAACAAACTCTGAACCATCGACAAGTTCCAGCGCAGCGAAAACTGTCGCCTTTTATGGCCCTACTGACAAGCTTAATGGTTTGTTAGCGGGCCAAGTACCGATATCGCCAGGCAACCCCTGCCCGGCTTTAGTGCGGCAGCTGGTTACCTGCTGGGCAGCCAGAATATCATCGAAGATCGTCTTCGCAGCAAGGTCAGCGCGGGCACTATTCAATTCAAACACGCCGATGATCGAGAGCAATGCAACAGGACCTTACAGCGCGATGCCGGCGACAACTCGATCCAGGCGTTTTCGTTTCGAGCACCCATTGCTACCGACGATGCGCGTGAACAGCTTCCCTCGCGATACGGGTTACGTTTATAGTGCTCCTCTTTTATTTTGGGTTACGCGTCGATGCCCTTTCATGTCCAGCCACACTGTGGTCAACCAACTCGTCAGGGTGCAAGCGCCTGGTGCGCAAAGACAATCATCACGGTCTTGCACTGCCAGCATCAGCCAATAGCCTGTAGTAACCTGCCATGAGCCTGGGTCGTTATCGGGAAAACTTACGCGAGCTGTCAGACCAACTCATTGCCATTCAAAAGCCGATCCGAATTCTCGACAGTATCAAATGGCCTCGCGGCATCGAGGCCACATTCCTAGCCGACAAGCGCGGTGGTGTACCGGTCTTGCCCGAAAACTACTATGCGGCATTACCCCTGAAGTACAACCCCGAGCAGCTCACCCTGGAACTGGTTCAATTGCGTCAACGAATCCGCTCGATCCTCGGCAAGAACGATGGCCTAGGTAACATATTAGCCGAATCCGTCGGCCAATATGAACGGGTGATCGAAATGCTGATGGCGCGGGGCACCAAAGCGTTTGCAAGCCACTCGAAAGCACTTTATGGCTCGGCGTTTGACCACCTTCGTGGAGACCGTCGAACCCTGAATGAACTGGGCCAGCAACTCTCGTCTATTTTCACCCTACCTGCCGCTGCTCGCCTTAGTCACGACTACCCTCGAGACTACAGCGCAGAAGATGCGGTGCAGCGCTTAAGCGATGCATTGAATGGTTACTTTGGTCGCGACAAGATCAAGGTAATGCTCAGCGACGGCATTGTTTCCGATGCCGCCGCCGGTTCTGATTACATCAAGTTAAACGACAGCAAGCGCTTTTCTGAACAGGAGCTTCGCGTATTTGAAGTCCACGAAGGCTGGGTCCATGTGGGCACAACGTTAAATGGTAAACATCAACCCTGGGCGACGTGGCTGGCAGTTGGCTCGCCCAGGGTGACCGCCAGCCAAGAGGGCCTAGCCGTATTACTCGAGACCCTAACATTTTCTTCATTCCCGCAACGGGCCCGCAAGATCAGCGAACGCGTGCAGGCAGTTTCGATGGCGGAGCAAGGTGCTGACTTTCGACAGATTTTCGAACATTTTGTGGATCAAGGTCTGCCCCGCGAAGATAGCTATCAACTCACCCAGCGGGTTTTCCGTGGCGGCGATCCGCGAGGCGGCAGCTATTTCACCAAGGACATCTCCTATGTTCGCGGTATTGTCGAGAACATCAATTTCATTCGCAGTGCAATACTCTCAGACGTACCGCAGTTGATCCCCTTGTTGTTTGTCGGCAAGGTCACGCTGGACGATCTACCCATACTGTACGAACATATGCTCGAGGGTACCGTGGTGGCACCTCGCTACCTGCCGCCGATGTTTGCTGACATCAACGGTCTCTACGTCTGGTTTGGTTTTTCCAGCAGTCTCGGCTTGGTAGATTTAGGTAGGATGCAGAGACACTTTGAAAAGCTATTTACCAACCTGAAACCCCGAACCGACGATTCGCCAAGATAGGGCCAAGCGGTAATGTCGAACAATGTATTGCCAGACGAACAATGTATTGCCAGACGAACAATGTAACGGCCGCCGCTTCAAGGTAGGCCTTTTCAACAACCTGCTTACCGGGCCATCAGCACCAACACCTGAAACGGCTCACCCTTGACTTCAAGACGAACGATTAAGTCTTGTTTACCATCGGCGTTCAGGTCGGCCACTTGAATACGTTCCGGCTGCGTTGGCATTGGCGCCTTCACTTCGATGGCATCCTTGCTGAATAATCTCTCACTTGCAATGCCGGGGTATATCAACAATCCATCGTTACCATCCTGAACCAACAAGTCAGCAAGGCCATCACCGGAAACATCCGCCATTAACACTGAGGGAAAGAATACATCGCCCGTAGACAGGCTGAAAGTCGCCTTAATATTACGTACGACATTGGGTTTGAGTGGGTAACGACCATTGCGCATTTGGTAAAAGCCAAGATCAATACGAATTGAACCCGTCAACAGTGCGCGGACGATTTTTCCGACACCCAACTCTACGGAGGAGACAATAATGTCTATTTGACCATCATTGTTAAGGTCCTGCTCTTCCATATTGAATTGGATGCCCGGCGATTCGATCACTGAATCAGGCACCATTGAATAGGTTGCTAGCGCAGTTTCACTCGCCAACCCATTATAGAAAGCATAAGTAGTTTGCTTCTTAAAAACACCTTCACTTTTGACCGCCAGCGTCACTAACTCCGCATAATGATCGCCATCAAGATCTCTCAATTGAAACAAAGCTTTCTTCACGACATTAGACTGGTCCTCGCCGCCCATTCGCATCGAAATGCCCTCGTAACCCTCAGCGTCGATTTGCACCTCAGTCGAAAATGGCAGACCTTGAGAATCGAAAAGGCCGTCGCGTTGCAAGTAAACGATAAAATCCTGTTCTAACCAAAATGCCAGATCTCGCTGGCCATCACCATTCATGTCGGTGTGATAGATTTTCCGCGCTTTGTACCAGGGATGATTATTATAAGAAATTTCCATGATCGGTGGCGCACGCATCAACACCGGTTTTGTGAAGCCACCGTCTACCTGCTGGATTGAGACCTGATAACCCTCAAAACCCGGGACAATGAAATCATCGAAACCGTCATCATTAAGGTCGCGCATGACATCAAAGGTGGGCAGCTCCTTGTCTGCCACCGTATTGTAGATCGATGCATAGGTCACCAGTGTTTGGCTTCGGCCCGTCACCGGGTCAAACCTGATACCATTGGTCGCTGTGAAAAACATCAGCACATCTCGACCCTGCCACCGACCCATATCGACGAAAATCACGTCTTTCGGTACTTTATGCTGAACAAATGCCGTCTCTTCGAACTGGCCTTCGATCTGCCGATACAAACTCATATACCGAACATTATCCTCACGGATCTGAAACACAGCCAAGTCGGCCTGAGTTGCATTGGATAGCCGACCATAAAGCACGGTTTGGCCCAGCGCACTGCCAGTATTGAGCGTCGAGCGTTGGAACTGACCCACTCGGGTCTGATCTGACAATATCGGTGAGGCGAATTGTTCAGCTCCGGCGAGCGGCAACTGAAATAAAGCCAACGCCAATAACCAACTGAGGCCGAACCGCGCTTTACTCACCAAACTCATAACCGTGATAGCTGGCGATCGCCAAGCCGGCAGCAACGCTGGTAAAGGGATCATGTTCAGTCACTTGCCCGGGAAAGCGCAGATCAAGCAGACGCCGCACCGCGGCAATTTGAGACGAACCGCCGGTACGAATGACCACATCGATATCACTCACCTGACAGTTGGCACGCGCCAGCACAGTATCAATAATTTCGTCTATCTGCCTCAGCATCCCACCCATCATCGACTCGAACTGGGTTCGCGTGAAGGGAATGAGAATATCCAGCTCAGGGATATCGACTACGGTCTCTTCCACTTCGGATAAGTTGGCTTTCGCCAACTTAATGGCCTGAAAAACGATATAGCTGTAATTGTGGGTAATCAGATCGTCTAAGCGCTGAAACTTTTCAGCGGCCGCTCCACCCTGTTGAATAACCTCCACCAACTTGGCCTTATAGTGGCTTTGGTTCAAGGTGTAGGTCACTGCCCAATTCAGCAGTTTATCGGCGTATTCATCGAAGGGAAACTCACTTTTGACCATTTGACCGTCACGCTTTCGCGACCAGGTTTCACCCTTGCCGAGCAGGGGAAACAGCAATTGAGAAAATATCAATTGATCGATATGGTCACCACCTAGAGACATGCCGGCGGTGGATAACACTTTAAATTTCAGTCCGGTGAACTCAACAATACTCAGATCGAGGGTGCCGCCGCCAAAATCTACCGCCAGGACCTTACCCGACGAAGACTTTGCACCTGCCTGCAAGAAACTCAAGGTCGCGGCGACCGGCTCTGGGTAAAATGTAATCTGCTTAAAGCCTGCGTAGCTACTGGCTTCCTTTAGTCGCGCCAGACCTAGCTCGTTACGGTGGGCGTCATGCCCTTCAAACACCACAGGGTGACCAAAATGCACGTCGCTCAACGGTGCCGGCAGATCTCGCTCTAAGGTTTGACGAATGTGGAGTAACACCGGCGTGATCAACGCAACCACGCGAAACGGCCGATCAAATACCATCAGACGCTTCACTGAAGGATTTCCCAACAGCCGTTTGACGCCGCGAAACAATCGTCCTGGCATGCCACGATCAATATTCGCCTGACCATAAACATTGGCGGTCGCAATTTCAGGACTGGAGAGGGGATCGTCTGGGTCGCTTTCGTTAACCAGCATATCACTCTTGCCCACAATTTCTGGTGTCAGCTCGACAATGCGATCACGATTTTCCTCGATATACTGTTGAACCGCTGCATTACCAATCTTCGACCGCAGCTCTCGGTCGAGGTGGGTTGCGGTGGGCATAATAGCATCCTCAGGATCTAGCCTGACTAATCTTACTCGCTCTCCATCATACCAGGCGGCCGCCGAGTTTGAGGTTCCGAAATCTATGCCGACACCGATCATAAGCTATTGATTATTAAGTAGTTAAAGGATTGCTTGAGAATTTTTCAGTTGGCAATTAACGCACATTTCGAGACCCATTCCAACCAGAATCTTGCCTGTTGAAAATTCAACCACAGACCAAGTTCCATGCGCGCCATCAGCAGCATTGAGAAAATGTTTTCGAAAACCTGAACGGGTGTTCTACGCAAAAACCTTGAAGCTGGGTTACCATGGCTGTCAGACTGTCAATGGCAACAGCAGAGAGAGAACTGATGAAAATAGGCATTTCCGTTGCCAGCGCTTACAACGTCGCCGATGTTCGCCAAGGCGCTCGACAGATGATTGACAGAACCCGCGCCGCAGCAAGAGCGAACCTTGATTCACTCTTTGTCGGTGATCACCATGTAGTGCCAACACCCTATTACCAGAACACACCCATGCTGGGACGCATGTTAGCCGAATGGCACAATCAGCCGGCGGGCGTTCTGCTCCTGCTACCGCTGTGGAATCCTGTCTTGGCGGCAGAGCAAGTTGCGACACTGGCGTGCATCAATCAAGATCGATTCATTCTGCAGTGCGGCCTCGGCCGCGATGAACGTCAATTCAAGGCCATGGGGGCTAATATCCGCACCAGGCCGTCGGCATTTGAACAATCCTTAACGAGCATGCAGGCCTTATGGCGGGGAGAATCTGTGTCGTTGGACGGTCGCTGGAAGTTTCAAGCCGCCAAAATTTCACCACTGCCACCGGAGCCCATCGAAGTTTGGATCGGCGCGTCCGCAGCAGTAGCGATTGATCGAGCCGCGCGAATGGGCGATGTCTGGCTGGCAGACCCGGGGCTGACACTGAATGGCGCCGAAGCCGCATTGGCCCAATACCATCTGGCACTGCAGAAACACCAGATCAAGCTGCCCGCCACCATCGCGATCCGCCGCGACATCTATGTGGCTGAGTCCTCTGCAGAAGCTGCCGAGCTGCGGGCCAGCCTCGGCAACAACTATCGCGGGTTTGACCCCCAGGCACTGATTATCGGCGACGCATCGACAGTCGCCGAGCAATTTCAGGCTTTCGAAAAACTTGGCTATACCGACATTATCGTCCGCAACCTGCACCCAGACCCGGCGTGCGCCATTGCATCCACCGACCGCCTGAAGCAGGTCAAGGTCATGGTCGACAACTTCTTCTAACCCGCCCGGGCAGTCGCTCCTATTTGCCCCTAAGAACGCCGAAATCAGGCTTGCCCTTGCGCATTGGCGGGCACCAGAAAAAGCTCGTTGTCAGCGGTCGAGAGAAGGTAAACAAAGCATCGGTGATGCCGTCTTCAAGGCCGATCATGCGCTTGAGGATCGCATCGAAGGCATAGAACTCTTTGGCAAAGGCAACGAACACCAGACCTTCACCGGAAAAGTCAGCCCAGGGCATAGACCGGCGCAGCAGGTTTGCCTCGGGCGAATAAGTCTCCTGTGCCGCTCGAATAACATGGGCTGACTTGGGGGCGTCGAACTCCTCATTGTTATGCTTATGGCGTCCGATCTTCGCGTCCTGCTCCTGTGGTGACAGACTGGTGAAATAACCCAGATCATGGACCCATTTCTGGACTGCGACACAACTACCGCCCATAGCGTCAAACCCTACCCGCTGGATTTCGTCGCCTTCAGGGTTTTCTGTGCCGTCGATATAACCGGTCAGGTCCTTGCCTTTTTGATAACAAAAACCGTCGATCAGATCTTCAAGTACGGCATGATCACCCAGCGCCTCCTGAATCTGCAATGTCAGGTGTGCCAGGTCGCCACGGTCGCTACCCCGCAACCAGATCCACAACGCATAGGGTGCGGCGCCAATGGCAATCCCAGCATTGGAGTAGACCGGTGCATCCTGCACCTTGATGCGAGTCGCCCCCAACAGGTCAACAAATGCCTTGCCGAGACCCAGCACCACAGCTTCACCATCGACGATCGGCTCCAGCGCCGCCATTAATTCTGACGCCTGCGCTCCGACGTTCAAGGAGTAATACAGATAACGTGACTGTTGTGGAACGGGCAGAGATATACCAGTTTGATGCGCCACTAAAAATCCTCCTTGGATATTGATCAAAAATTATCGACGATTCGACCAACACTACAGTGTAACAAAACCCGCCGACTCATAGCTGCCGACAATCATAAAAGCAGACCATACATAGGGATAATTCCATTGCGGCGACGCCAGCAGACCTAATTTCGCATCTCGCAACGCTTCTCGCGCCGGCTGGCCTGCCAGCAGGCGATCGTAAAAATCTGTCATCAGCGCCTGGGTGCCGGCATCGCTGACCTCCCACAGAGAGCTAATCACCTCTGCGACCCCCGCCTCCTGAAAAGATCGGCGCAGGCCATAGACGCCTTCGCCCTCATGAATCTCACCAAGCCCAGTTTCACAAGCCGACAGCACCACTAAACGCGTTCCCGACAGGTTCAGGCTCAGCACCTCAAGCGCCGTTAGGACGCCATCATTCAGCGTATCGATATCACCCAGAAACTGTGCATTGGTATTAATGCCGGCAAATGCCAAGCCCGCTCGCAGTAACGGATTATCCCCCGGCGGCGGCACTTGCAACTCGGATCCACGTTGCAACTTCAGCAGACGTTTCTTCAAAGAGTCGTCCGCTTCGAGGAAAAACCCGTGGGTCGCTATATGTAAGATCTCTGGTGGCTGAACCAAACGTGACAACACCTGCTCCTGGGCTTGCGTGCCAAAAAATTCCTGGCTACCCGCTGCATTGTCAGCGACTCGGCTGGTGATAATTTTGCCTTCCTGTTCAGCACCAGGCAGTGGCGCAAAACTCAAGCCCCGCAGCCCGGTTCCTGCCGCACGAATGCCAACCTGGAGTGTTGACGAGCGTTTACCCATGGCGATCTGCATTTCAGCTTTGCTGACAACTTCAGTGGAATCATAATCGGGGCCGGCAAGAATCACGTAGTCGCCACTCACCAGATTAAAGCCGCTGGGCAACAAATCGCGACCCGAGCTGAGAATATGTAGGTCGTGGGTCTGGATCAGATATTCCTCGTCGGGACTCATCAGCGCACTGAAGGGCAAGATATTGAGCGTGCCGTCAGGCACTAAATAGACCGATGTCACATCGCCCAAGATTGTCTGAATCGGCTCCCAGACTTCAGCATAGGTGTCCATCCCCACGTCCAGAAGATCATCCTCGTCAGCGCCATCATCTTGTATAATGCCACGGTAGGCGATGATTGCCGCGTCAACGGTAGCGCGATCTGAGTACTCCACCAGCTCGTAACGTAGCTCTCCACCTTCATTCAGTAACACCGCAGCCATCAGCTTGGATTCACCGGCTTCCTCATAAAATAGAAAGTCCACCAGCGCTCGATCTTCCTTCAAGATCCCCTCGAGCGTATCGGCACTGACATGGGCAATGGAGCTTTTAAAACGCACACTCGCTCGCCCCAACTGCCCCTGGAGATCATCAACCTGCAGCTCAAGCTCACGTAGCAGCTGAGGATGCCGACCTAAAGTTTCGGCAGTCGGCCCCGATAGCGTGAGCGACGCCAGTTCTTTGCGAGTCGCTGTTAACTCATCAGCAAGGGCCGCTAAAGTCGGATCTTGCGCCAGCGTGGCTATCTGTTGAATTTCTGAAGTGACCTTCAGCAACAAGCCTTTACGCTGGAGACTGGCATTGATGGCTTTTTTACCCCGATCCGGCCCATCAAGACGAGCTAGCAAGGCCAGATAATCGTTCAGCTCAGGCCGATGCAAACGAATATAACCTTCTCGCGCATTTTCACCGGTGGTCCAGAGCATTCGGTCGAGGAACACGCTACGGCGACTCATCCCCTGCTCGCGCAGATCAACGGCAGCCTGTAATTCATTCGCCGCTTCCTTCGCCTTAGCCAGCATATTCAGTGCATCAAAGGTATAAGGGTGCTGATCGCCTAAATTATTTTCGGCTAAGGTCAAGGCGCCAGTCAAAATACTGTCGGCGTCTGCCAAGCGTTGCTCGTCAATGTAGACACCGCCCAGGTCAATCATGGAGCGAATACTATCGATATGTTCAGTACCAAGCACTTCCTGGCGTAAGGCCAGCGCAACCTGAATCTGTTGCTCAGCTTCTGGTAAGCGCTTGAGCTTCTGATAAACCCGTCCCAGGTTGTTCGTAGCCTTGAGGGTGTTTTGGTGTGCCTCACCAAATTGAATCTGCCACTGCTGCTGGACATCGACAAACATATTCGCAGCGGAGTCGAAATCTCCCATCATCATATATAAATAAGCCAGATTATTTTTGACGGCAATAACGTCGGTATACTCAGGCCCATAAACCTCCCGCATGATATCCAGAGACTGCAAATACAGCGGCTCGGCTTCATCAAACTTACCTTGGCTCTCATCTAATAAGGCCATATTGTTTCTGGCGCGCAAACTGTCTGGGTGTGCCGGACCAAAATTCTTTTCTAGCCGTGCCAGGGTCGATTTCATCAAGGGTTCAGCCCGATCATACAAGCCGTTCTTTTCATAAATCTGGGCGAGATTGACGCCGGCGACCAATGTCGATGGATGCACATCTCCATAGTCCCGCGATAAATTCTCGTAGGCTTCCTCATAGGTCGCCTGAGCCTCGGCCAACTTGCCCTCAGCCTGATAGATGGCGCCCAACTCCAACAGCGTATTGTAGATACTGATAGGCCGATCGAGCCACTGACTGAGACCAAACTCGAGTACTTCCTCGGTCAAAATTCTGGCACTCGTCAGAGCACCCTCTTCTTTCAGAGTCCGCGCCAGATTAGCTTTACCCGTATTAGCCGCTTCGAGGTTGTTCCCTTGCAGGGCAGTTTGGATCAGACCAGACAACAGGTCTTTACTTTCCTGATAACGACCTTGCTGCCGATAGAGCTCGGCCAGATCAGCCATCACGTTAAAGACTCTGTCGTTAACGCCGGACACGGTCACTGCCAGGCGCTCGACAACCTGCTGATTGGTCATTTCTGCTTGCGCGACCTTGCCTACAGACTTCTCCGCACTCGCACGAAGGATCAGACAATCAATGACTGCTGGGTGATAGTCGCCATGACTGACAGCAATATCGGCGCACAGGGTTTCATACATAACCAGCGCACCGGCATAATCACCAAAATCTTCCAGCCACCTGATCCCGAGATACCGAGCATCCAGCGTCGTCGGATGTCCCTTACCCAGACTCAGGTCCAACCCCTCGACAACTGAAGCCTGCATCAGTGAGGCTTCCTCGACCAAACCAGAGGCAAAATAGAGTTCCGCTATCAGACCTCTGATCTCCAGAGTCACTGGGTGTTGCTCACCGAGCGCATCCATCGCGCCGTCTAAAGCCTGGCTATAGTACTGATCAGCCTCCTGCGCCATACCCGCTTCGCGGTACATCAGCCCAAGATCGCGGCGCGACGCTAGCGTTAGCCCGTGATTCGCACCAAAGCTGTCGTTGGCGAGCATAGCGCTGGCTTCCTGGGATGCCAGTGCTGTCTCAAAATCACTCGACTGCAACGCATTTTGAGCATCTGCCGACATCATCAAGACCGTATCGGCAGCGTCGGCCAGTGCTGGGTCAACACTGTTAGCTTGTGAAAGTAGGCCTGCGACCCACTCCGGGTCTTGCGCCAGCGACTGGCTGATTCGCGCATTACCCGCGGCGGCATTGACCTTATCACCAGCCACAACCCACAGATCGACTTGTTGGATTTGCTGCTCCACCGTGCCGTTAATCGGGTCGTCCAAGGCGTCTACAGACTCTGCACTGACAGAGACACCACCCGCCAAAAGAAGGATCGCGGTAAATAAGACGAAAATATATTGCATCAGCATAGAACCTGCACCCACATTGACTAATGGTGTTATGAAACACGCGAAGCTAGCAGTATAGCAGTATAGCAGCGTCGCGAGGCCGATTGGCAGTATCCCTGCTGGATCATGGACGGCCACGCGCTGACAAGTTGAACTAGCGAGACTATGAGGGCTCATCCCAAACTGGTTATACTGCGTATTCTGATCAATGAAGCCTCGCGGCAGACCATACCGCACGGCACCGGCAAGATGACGCGACACGGATTAATACAAAAAGACGCCAAGACCAGCGGGGTCCTTGACAATAAACAGAATAATAATCAGCAGCCATGACGCCTAGGCTGCAGGGACAAGACGACACATGCAGGATATTCGCCCCAGATGCAGCTCTCCGGCCTACTACTTAGGTCGATTCATTCTGTTTGTCACCCGTTGGCGCGTGGAGGGTGACGCACCTATGACTAAAAACATGTTAGTCATCGCTGCGCCGCATACCAGTAACTGGGACGCCATTTTACTGCTTGGCGCTGCCTATTCGTTGCATTTACGCATAAACTGGCTGGTTAAGAACACCCTGTTCGTACCAGTGCTTGGCCAGCTAATGACTTTTTTTGGCGGCGTACCCGTCGAGCGATCACGAAGCACCAATCTGGTACAGCGGCTTGCCGAGCGAATCAAGCACAGTGATGGCACCGCGCTAGTAGTACCACCCAGTGGTACTCGCAGCTATACGGAATACTGGAAGTCAGGATTTTACCGGATCGCGCTGGAAGCCAATATCCCAGTGGTCTGCGGGTACCTCGATTATCAGCGCAAGGTGGCAGGTCTGGGGCTGTCGTTCTATCTTAGCGGCAACGTCAAAGAAGACATGGACAGAATTCGGGCCTTCTACGAACCCATCAATGCCAAATATCCAGACAAGAAGAGTCGTATCCGACTCAAAGAAGAAGAGTCGGCCTGAGCCTCGCTGGTGACTGCACCGGCCTTCCTAGATCAGATCTAGAATAAGCTGATGCAGTAACCGTCAAAACGAGCGCTATTGATCGAACACAATAACACTGCGCGCTACTGCGCCGGTCTTCATATCGGCGAAGGCGTCATTGATTTGCTCAAGCTTAATACGCTTGGAAATCAGTTGGTCTAGATGTAGCTTGCCTTGCAGATAAAAATCGATGAATCGTGGCATATCAATTCGAAACCGATTTGAACCCATCATTGAGCCCTGAATCCTCTTCTCCTGCAGGAAGGCTGCGCCCATCAACTCGATCTTCACACCGACGGGAATCATACCGATGATGGTTGCAGTACCGCCCGGTCTCAACATGCGGAACGAATCTTCCGCCGTCTGCTTCAAACCAATCGCTTCGAAGGAATACTGTACCCCGCCCTTGGTTAATTCCATCACTTGCTCGACAGCATCGCCATTGCGACCGTTAATCACATCCGTTGCGCCAAAGTCCTTTGCCATCTCAAGCTTGGAGTCCACCATATCGATGGCGATAATTCGTGCCGCACCAGCAATCGCTGCGCCGTTGATCGCTGACAGACCAACCCCACCACAACCGATAACAGCCACTGTACTGCCCGGCGCCACGGCGGCCGTATGAAACACGGACCCCACACCGGTGGTCACAGCACAACCGATCAAGGCGGCACGGTCTAGCGGCATATCTTCACGAATCTTCACCAGCGCGTGCTCATGAATCAGCATTTGCTCTGCGAAGGAGGACAGGTTGGCAAACTGATTCACGATGGCATTATTATGTGACAAACGCGGCTCTTCATCGACGGGCCGACGCACTTCAGCACTGGCACACAGGGACATATGACCGGTCAAACATTGCTCGCAATGACCACAAAAAACTGACAGACAGGTGATCACATGGTCGCCGGGCTTGACATAAGTGACGTCAGATCCAACCTGCTCAACAATACCTGCTGATTCATGGCCAAGCACCATGGGTGTCTGGGCAGGATACAGACCCTCGATAAAGTGCAGATCACTATGGCAGACGCCGGCCGCTGCCGTTCTAATCAATACTTCTCTTGGCCCTGGCTTTGAGATGCTGATTTGCTCGATTTGCAAGGGCTTTCCCACTTCTCTAAATATGGCAGCTTTCATGCTTCTACTCCGGTTTATGATTTTTTACTGACTTCTGTTGACGCCTACTGGCGCATTTTTGATCTGTTCTTCAAATCTTGGGTTCTGCTGACGAAACCTCACAGCCACGTTTTGCGTCACGCCGTCGGCGTTGGCTTTGCAGAACCCTGATCAATCTGTCTGATCGCGGGGATACAAACCGCCAGCACCAGGGTGACTATAGCCAGACAGACGGCGCTAATCCACAAGGAAGTGTCAATGCCATAGTGTTCGGCAATATATCCCACTGGGATCACACCCACCGGCATCAAGCCAAATGACATCATCAAAATACTGTTCACCCGCCCCGCATCGCCGGCAGCACGGCCAATTGCACCATTGATGAATGACTCAAGCTTTGCTTCAATCCCTGTATCAAACAGCCCAGAGTAGCACCATGCACATATTGATGACCGGCTTCAGTCCCTTCGACGGACGCCTTGAAAATGCCTCCTGGCTAGCCGTCGAATCATTAGCGAGTCAGAGCCCAGCAATTGACACGCTTGAGATCCCCGTGATCTGGGGCGCACCCCTGGCCCGACTAAAGCCTATTTGTGCAAGCCATTGTCCAGAAATCATTATCAGCATGGGCGAAGGCCACGTGGGTGAATTTACTGTCGAGATCCTTGCGCGCAATGAGCGGGCCATGCGTACCGACAACCGTGCCAACACGCCTTTGCAGCGCCTGATTGACCCCCAGGGACCGGCGTTACGCAATGGGAGCATCGATTCAGAACAACTTTGTCAGCGCCTGCGCGAACACGGCTGGCCGATTCGAGTATCCACCGATGCCGGCGCATTTCTCTGTGAAGAAACCCTGTATACCCTCGAAGGCCTCAGAGAAGATTATCCCCACCTCGGTACGGTCGTCTTTGTTCATCTACCCCCTTACGGCAGTCAATTTCAGATGAATGATGAGGATCAACTTTGTCATATCGACATACTGTCACGCTTTGCGCGACATCTACGGGACGCTGTAGTCCACATCCATGGACTGACTCAGGGCGCTTTGTCCGCCCCAGCCAAGCGCAAATAATCCAGGGCAAGATTCGTCATCAACCTGGCGCCAACGGGTAAGGCCCGTTCATCTGCATAAAAGTAGGGTGAATGATTTGAGGCGGGTGCCGGGTCCAAAGGGTTAGCGACGCCGAGAAAGAAAAACATGCCCGGTATCTGCTGCTGATAATAGGCAAAATCCTCGGCTGTGGTCGTCCTCGGTGATATTGACACCTGCGCCTGACCCACCACCCGCTCAAGCGTGGGCACCATCAGGCGCGTCAACATTGGGTCATTCGAGGTCACCGGCGTGCCGGCAAGGATCTGTACTTCGGCCGTCGCGCCGGCACTCTCAGCGATGAGGCTGACTGTGCGAACCATGCGCACATGAATATCTTCTCTCACTGTCTGGTCGAAGGTTCGAATCGTGCCGAGCATTTCAACGTCATCGGGAATAATGTTGGACCGCACCCCTCCCTGAATTTTGCCGATCGTGACGATCGACGGTGTTAACGTTGAATCCAATTGACGGCTTGGAATTGTCTGTAAGCCAAGCACAATCTGGGCCGCCACAACGATCGGGTCAACCCCGCCCCAAGGCACGGCGCCATGAGTTTGCCGACCCTTGACCTTGATCTTAAAGGTGTCGGAACTGGCCATAATGCCCCCCGTGCGGTACTGAACGGTGCCGAGCGCTGAAGGAAAAACATGCAAACCAAAGATGGCATCCACGTCTTGCAGAACGCCTTCTTTAACCATTAATTTCGCACCGCCCTGCTCACCTTCCGGCGGACCCTCCTCCGCTGGCTGAAAGATAAATTTTATGGAACCGGGAATCTCGTCGGCCATGCCCGCAAGCACCTCAGCGGCACCCATCAGCATAGCCATATGATTATCATGGCCACAAGCATGCATAACGCCCACCTCTTGGCCCAGATACTCTCCCTTGACCGTTGAGGCAAAAGCCAAATCCACCTGTTCGGTGACGGGCAAGGCATCCATGTCTGAGCGTAAGGCCACCAACGGGTGTTCGCTACGACCGCGCAAATAACCAACCACACCGGTATGGGCAACGTCAGTCGTCACGGTCATGCCCAGCTTGCGAAGATGCGCTGCGATGACCTCCGCGGTTCGAAATTCACGATTACTCAACTCGGGATGCGCGTGCAGATCACGGCGCCACTTGACCAACTTGTCATTGATACCCATCACGCTTTCATCGACGCGAGCATCAAGGGTCATGGCGCCTAGTTCATCAGGCACCTCTGTTTGGCCTGCTTGAGCTGCGCTAACGGTGCTCAAAGCCAACAATAGGACAGTCCGCAATTTCAACAATTCCCACATCATCGATCGACTCCAACGCTACCTAAAGGCTAGTGGCTTGTACTATATCGACGAAACGGTAGTGACGAAACAGCAACAGCGAAATAGCTCAGGGGAAACCATTTCGCATCCCGGGCCAATCTATGGATAATACAAAAAGACCAAAGGGAGAATAGACAATGGAATGTCCAAAATGCCACGGCGCGATGCAAGAAAAAACCTTAAGTACCCTGTCCGGCAGTGTGACGATCGATAAATGTGTCGCGTGTCATGGTATCTGGTTTGACCTTGGCGAGGCCGAAATACTCAAAGATAAATGGATGTCGGAACACATCGACGATAGCGGCACAATCCTTAGCAAGCAACACGACACCCTGCGTGATATTGACTGCCCACGCTGCGGTAAACCCATGATCCCTGTTTCTGATCCTAAGCAGAAACATCTCCAATATGAAACCTGTGCAGCCCATGGCATGTATTTCGACGCCGGTGAATTCACAGACTTTAAATATGAAACACTGATGGATTATTTTCGCGACTTTATCTTCGCAATACGTAGACACTAAAAATATTTTGGAGTAACTGTGGACGAACTGATATCAAGACGACTTCGCCACCGAGTGAGAGTTCTCGGCGACATCCTGGGCGAAACCATGATTGATCAGCACGGTCCCGAGTTTGTCGAAAAAATTGAAGAAATCAGAGTCCTTGCCAAGCAACGGCGCCAGGGCAACGACACACCTGACAGGGCGCTGCATACCGTCCTCAAAAATCTAGAAGGTGACACTCTCGTGTCGGTGGCAAGGGCTTTTAACCAGTTCCTCAATCTCGCTAACATCGCCGAGCAAGCTGAAGCTGACGACCTGCGTCATGGCGACTTCCCCCAGGCCTCCAACCTTAATACTTTATTCAACCATCTTGAGGCTACCGGGATCAGCCAGGCTGACATGATCGCGACCATAAACAATATTAGCTGTGAGCTGGTATTAACGGCACATCCAACGGAAATTACGCGGCGCACCCTGATTCAAAAATACAATCGTATTGCTTCACAGTTAGAAAAAGTCACGGAAGACCAACCTCTGACAAGCAATAATCGCCTTGAACTCGAACGTTTAATTGCCGAAGTCTGGTATACGGACGAGATCCGAACCGAGCCGCCGACGCCACAAGATGAAGCTAAATGGGGCTATGCCGTCATAGAACACTCCTTCTGGAATGCCATACCCAAGCTCTGGAAAGGCCTCGACCAACTGCTGTTCGAACACACCGGCACTCATCTGTCTATCACATCCACCCCGGTGAAGATCGCATCCTGGATGGGCGGGGATAGAGATGGCAACCCCAATGTCACCGCCCGCGTCACAGACGAGGTGGTTCGCCTGGCGCGCTGGATGGCCGCAGATTTGTACCTACGTGATGTGGAGGAGCTACTCTCGCAGCTTTCCATGAGTCAATGCAGCGATGAAATCCGCCAATTATCAAATGGTGAAGCCCACGAGCCTTACCGTGTTGTTTTGCGGAATCTTCGCGAACAGCTCACAGCCACTCGGCAATGGTCGTCCTCTGACGAGCCACCGCAGGAAGGCCTGATCTTACAACCTCATCAATTATTCGACCCGCTATTCGCATGCTACGAATCATTGCATAGTTGTGGCATGGGTATTATTGCCAACGGTTTATTGAAGGATACCCTGGTGAGGGTAACGACATTTGGCGTGACCCTGGTTGACCTGGACATTCGCCAAAACGCCGACAAACATGTTGAGTTACTCGACGAGCTGACGACCTATCTGGAACTGGGGCAGTATGGCCAATGGTCAGAAAAAGCCCGGCAAGATTTCCTGGTCGCGGAACTTGAAACAAAACGCCCTTTGATACCTGACGAATGGTCACCGTCAACCAGCGTCGTCGAGACCCTGGAGACATTTCGCCTAATAGCAAAAGACGAAGCCGAAGGTATTTCCTGCTATATCATCTCAATGGCAAAAAACCCATCGGACGTGCTCGCCGTGGTCTTGCTTCTCAAGAAGTGCGGCCTGCGCAAACAGTTACCCGTGGTGCCCTTGTTTGAGACCCTTGAAGATCTCGAAAACGCCGCGTGGACACTTGAACGATTGTTGCGCATACCCTGGTATACCCACTACATTCAAGGCTACCAGCAAATCATGATCGGCTATTCTGACTCAGCCAAAGATGCTGGCCAAATGGCAGCGGCTTGGGCTCAGTATCGGGCCCAAGAAGACTTAGTGACTATCGCTGAAAAATACGCGGTCAAACTCACCTTATTTCACGGTCGTGGCGGCACGGTAGGTCGCGGTGGCGGACCCGCTCGATCAGCAATACTGTCTCAACCGCCGGGGTCCATCAGCAATAGCATTCGCGTCACCGAACAAGGAGAGATGATTCGCTTCAAATATGGATCCACCTCTCTGGCGCTGAACAACCTTGACTTGATTTTAGGAGCTGCCATTGAGGCCAGTCTGATACCGCCACCGAAACCCCGAGAAAACTGGCGTCTGCTGATGAACCGATTAGCGGAACAAGCCCGCGATGCTTATCGAAGCGTGGTCAAAGATGACGCACACTTTGTCGATTATTTCGATCAAGGCACACCGGAAAAAGAACTCGCCAAGTTGGCCTTGGGTAGTCGGCCCGCTCGTCGACCCGGTGGCCCCGGCGTCAAAAAAACGATCGATGACCTGCGAGCAATTCCATGGGTTTTCGCTTGGACTCAGAAACGCTTAATGCTGCCCGCCTGGCTCGGCACTGACGCTGCTTTCGCCGAAGAATTTACCGGCAAAGATTGGCATACATTGCGTGAAATGATTGCCGAGTGGCCGTTTTTTCAATCCCAACTAAACATGTTGGAAATGGTATTAAGCAAAGCCGATACCGCGATCGCTCAAGAGTATGACGACGTGCTGGTGGAGTCCGCGCTGCAACCCCTGGGGCAAGCGCTCAGGGAGCGATTACTAGCACTGATCGAACACTTGAATCGCCTGAAGGGGCAAATTCGGTTGTTGGAAAGTTCACCGGAAATCCGTCGCACGTTGGAGTTACGTCATCCTTATACGGACCCGTTGCATTTTTTGCAGATCGAACTGATGGCCCGCAGTCGGGATTCCAGCGAAACCAGCATCTATGTCGACAAAGCGCTGCTGGTCACCATTGCCGGGATAGCCGCCGGCATGCGTAATACTGGTTAATAATGCCGGTTAATAATACCGGTTAATAATAACAGTTAACCTTCACTGCGGTGCAGCCAGCTTTGCGGCGCCACTCACGCCAACAGGACTAACGACAATCGACGTCGATCGCCTTGGAAGCGCGAATGGCCTTAGCCAGCGCCTCTTCTATGGTCACGCCACGAGCTAATGCTACGCCCATTCGCCGCCGGCCGCTGACCTGCGGCTTACCAAACAGTCGAATTTCTGTATCCGGCTCAGTCAGCGCCTGATCGATATGCTGATAAAGCACCGAGTCAGACTCGCCCTCCACCAATAGCACACTTGACGCGGAAGAACCGTGCTGGCGAATAACCGGAATTGGCAGACCCAGGATAGCGCGAACATGCAGCGCGAACTGTGACAGGTCCTGGGAAATCATCGTCACCATGCCCGTATCATGAGGTCGTGGCGACACCTCACTGAAAATTACCTCGTCACCAGCAACAAACAGCTCGACGCCAAAAATACCATGGCCGCCGAGGGCATTCGTCACCTGCCTGGCAATAAACTCAGCGCGTTCGCGCGCCACGGGCGACATAGGCTGCGGCTGCCAGGATTCCCGATAATCGCCATCTTCCTGACGATGACCGATGGGTTCGCAAAATGTCGTTCCATCTTTGTGCCGAACTGTCAGCAAGGTGATCTCGTAGTCAAACTGGATAAAACCCTCAACGATGACCCGACCGGCACCTGCGCGTCCACCTTGCTGCGAATAGCGCCAAGCAGCCGCCAGCGCCTCTGACGATTTCACCAGGGTCTGACCCTTACCCGACGATGACATCACCGGCTTGATCACACAAGGTAAACCAATCAACGTCATCGCTGCCTGGCACTCCTCTTGAGTATCGGCGAAAGCATAGGGCGAGGTCGGTAGACCCAACTCCTCAGCCACCAGACGCCGAATGCCCTCACGATTCATGGTCAACCGGGCAGCTCTGGCGGTAGGCACCACACGATAGCCTTCAGCCTCCAAGTCGACCAGCGTGTCGGTGTTCAGCGCTTCAATTTCCGGAATGATAAAGTCAGGCTTCTCTTTTTCAACAATATCTCGCAGCGCTGCACCATCCAACATTGAAATCACATAAGATCGATGGGAAACCTGCATGGCCGGCGCATCAGCGTAGCGATCGACTGCAATCACCTCAATCCCCAAGCGCTGTAGCTCGATCGCAACTTCCTTACCCAACTCGCCGCTGCCACAAAGCAGTACTCGGGTCGCGTTAGCTGATAGAGGGGTACCTACTGAAGTACTGATGATGGTCATATCGCGTCCATAGTTGACAGCTAGCAAGAAATCAAGGGTAACAAATTTGTCCAGGCCAGAATATCGCCAATCAAGCTGGAACGAAACACGCCTAAACGCTGGTTGAATCAGACCGAATCTTTAGTTACTATGGCGCTCCTTCAAGGGGCAAACAACTGCCGTTGATCAAAGGTTATTGGGGCCATAGCTCAGCTGGGAGAGCGCAACACTGGCAGTGTTGAGGTCGGCGGTTCGATCCCGCCTGGCTCCACCAATAACTTCATGGCTTTTTTACGCAGTAAAAAAACATGAAGCCCGGCAGGTGTTACACCGTAACACCGAGAGGGACACCCACTTCATGGCTTTTTTACGCAGTAAAAAAACATGAAGTTCTCTTCTCTTCTATCGACCCAACTGTTTCTCCAATCGCTCGATCGCCTGTTCGGCAGAATCCAGCGCCAGGCCAATCCGTATCCGTAGGGTCTCAACATCAACCCCGTCAGAACTCTTTTTGCCTTCCATATACCGTGCATAGACACCATGCACGATGGCCGCGGTTTTCCAGCGATTAAAGCCGACATAAAAATCCAGCATGGTCAGGTCACGACCGGTCCTGGCAGCATACCGATCGGCTAAATAAGCCCGACTCGGAAATCCGGGCAATGAAGTCGGCCCACCGGGTCCAGCGAGCACTGGGTCACCAGGCTCTGACCACTGATTTAAGGCATAGGCCAGATCTGCCAGCGGATCACCCAGAGTCGAAATTTCCCAATCAACCACTGCCGCCACAGCTCCATCAGCGCCAATCAAGCAATTGTGCAGGCCATAGTCACCATGCACCACTTTGGCAGGCCCCTGATCAGGCATATGCTCGAGAAAATAACGCTGCAGTTCATGGGCTCTGGGGTCATCGTATTGTGCCGGCTCGATGGACGCCGTCCAGGATCGATACCAGGTCTTCAACTGACGCCCTACATAATTTTCTTTCTTCCCTAAATTACCTAATCCCAACTCATCGGGATCCAGTGAATGCAGGTCTGCCAGAACATCAATAAAAGAATGCGCTAAGGTCACTCGATTCTCTGGCGCAACCCATTCGAGGCAATCATCCGCGTTATACAGAGGCCGGCCGTTGACCACACCCATCACATAAAACCATGCGCCCGTCACGTCAGGGCTCTCACAGAAACCCAGAGCCGCTGGCACGGGCACAGCCGTCGGCCCTAGGGCCTTGATCAATGCCCACTCGCGCCCCATGTCGTGTGCCTTGGGCAAGAGTTCGCCCATAGGCGGTCGCCGAATAACCGCCTCGGCGCCATCCAGCGCGACGATTTTATAGGTCAAATTGGAATGCCCGCCGGGTAAGCGAGTCCAGGTGAACGGCGGTGTCAGGGAGGGAATATTGGCGGCAATCCAGGCTTCTACAGCCGGTATATCGTAGCCTTCATGGAGCTGGGTCATGGTCTGGGTCTTTCCTGAAATCAAAGGTTAAACATGACCCATACCGCGGCAGCTTGCAAGCGGCATCAGTCCCTCTGCCGAGTTTCATCAACGGCTCGAGAGGTCTTTGCTAGGACCGTGACAGCGGCCGAGATAACACGTTTAGAAAATCAATGGTTCCACCAAGGCCTATCGGAGAACGATCGCATATCAAGCTCGTGAGTCCAGGTCGAACGGTGCTGCTGCGCTAGGTGTAAGTAGGTCTCGGCAATTTTCGCGGGCAACATCAAGCCATCATGGGCTTGCCCACGAGTCTCGCGCAGGGCTCGAAAGCCTTCGGCACCCAGCATTTTACCCAAGGTATCCGGAGCGTCTACGGCCCCATCGATAATGATATGACTGACATGAATACCCTTCGGACCAAACTCCGCATTCAAAGACTGACAGAGCATTCGGCGCCCACCCATGGCTGCGGCATGGGAATGCTGACCACCATTACCCCGCACCGCCGCGGTGGAAGATGTGACCAAAATCGTGCCTTTACCTCGCGCCACCATGCCTGGACAGACCGCCGAGGCCAGCCGGAACAAGCCAAACGTACCCAACCGCCAGCCAATCTCAAAGGCCTTATAACTGGTATCTGCCAAGCTTCGATCACCAATCTGAGCCCCCAGGTTGTAGATCACCACCTCAATCGGTCCTATATCAGCCTCGATGGCAGCAACTCGAGATTCGATGGCATCATTTTCAGTCGCATTCAACAGGTAGCCTGTTGCTGCCCCCCCAGCAGCCTTGATCTCACCGATCATGCGATTCAGGCCGTCTTCATCACTGCGACGACACAGCACCACATGGTAGCCCTCTCGAGCGAACCGCTGCCCCACGGTTCCACCGATACCGGCACCCGCCCCCATTACCAAGCACACTGGCTGCATCACACTCTCCTGTCGGTCATTCTTGTTACTCTATCAGCGCGTATTTTAAGCCTAATCTAAAACCGGCCAGAGCTACAGCTTCTCTGCCAGCTGGCTTGCGGGTACATCAGCGCCACGACGCCGACTAAAACTCGGGAGCGACTCGTACCCGACTCACTAGTTCATAAGCATGGGCCAACGCCACCAGCTGCGCATCTGAGCTAGCTGCACCAAAGAACGTCAAACCGACAGGCAAGCCTTCGATAAAACCTGCTGGTAGCGTCACTGCGGGGTAACCGGCGACTGCTGCCAGCGACGCACTGGATATTCCTGAAGAGCGATCGCCATTAACATGATCTGTGAGCCACGCGGGGCCCCCGGTAGGCGCGATAAGTGCATCAAGCTCATGGGCTTTGATCGCCCCATCAATACCATTTTGCGCCAGCGCCTTACTCAGGTGCAAAGCTTCTAGGTAGACCTGTTCATCGAGGGGCCCCTTAGTTTGAGCCAGTTCCAGTGTTTCCTGCGCAAAAAAAGGCATGACTTTGCCTGCTTGCTGCTGATTGTAGGTAATGATAGTTTGCAGGTCGGGCAGAGTGGCGTCAGACTTTGCCAAGTAAGCATTCAGACCGGCCTTAAACTCGTAAAGTAGCACTTCAAACTCTGCTTGCCGCAATCCCTGTGTCTCGATCTGGATATCATCGACAATCACCGCTCCTTGTCGGCGCAGTGTTGCTAAACTGTTAGTCAGGATTTGTTCTACTCGGGCATCGGCATTGGCACCGGCGTAGTTCCTCCAGACGCCTATGCGCTTACCCTTAAGCGAAGCATTCTCGATCGCCGCCAGCACGTCAGGCGTCTCGTGCGGAAATGGCGGCGCCGACGTGTCATTGATGTCTTCGGCCATCAGCACTGAATAGAGTATCGCCGCATCCGCTACCGTGCGCCCCATCGGGCCCGCCGTGTCTTGACTATGGGCGATAGGAATAATGCCTTGCCGGGAAACCAGACCTAACGTCGGCTTGATACCGACGATACCGTTGCTGCTCGCCGGGCAGACGATAGATCCATCGGTCTCAGTGCCGATAGCGACGCTGACCAGTCCCGCGGCCACGGCTACTGCCGAGCCGCTAGATGAACCACAGGGGTTACGGGTTTGATCATAGGCATTTCGAGTCTGGCCACCCAGACTGCTCCAGCCACTGGACGAATGGTTTGAACGAAAGTTGGCCCATTCACTGAGATTGGTCTTGCCCAGAATAATCGCGCCGGCCGCCCGCAGACTCGTGACGATAAAGGCATCGCGATCGGCATAATGGTTCTGCAAGGCCAACGATCCAGCACTCGTTGCCATCTTGTCGGCAGTATCGATGTTGGCTTTGAGCAACACCGGAATCCCATGCAGTAACCCCCGAACCGATCCATTGCGACGCTCCTGATCGAGAGTGTCGGCTATCGCCAAGGCGTCGGGATTGAGCTCGATGACGGCATTCAAAGCTGGACCTTGCCGGTCCAGTTGTTCAATACGATCGAGGTAATAGCTTGTTAACGTGCGGGCATCCAATTCACCCATCGCCATTTTGGCCTGCAGGGTTAGAATATCCGTGTTGCCGTAGCTCATGAGCTGCGGCTCCTCTCTGGGCTCACAGGCTGCCAGCAATATCAGCGTGGCCAGCAGGGCAAAAAAACGTCTCATCACCAAACCACCTCGCTGATAAAATAGCCGAACGCCAACCTCGCGTGTTGTGACAAGGACTATTAAATGCGCAGTAAGATAGCATTGTCCGAGGTTTGATAGCAGGTCCTATTGACAGCGATCAGGTCGCTACGATTTTCCGGCAGAGAGTGATTACAGTGGCGCGGAGCTACATCGGCGGAACGGGTTAAAGCTGTCGTACCGGAGGCGCGCTCTTATGTTCGCGAGACCACGCAACACCTTAGTCAAAGAGCTTGCAACTTCAGCATTGGCTGCCTGAAATCGCCCGCTTAAAAGAGGCCAGCGGCACGCGCGTCCGCTGGCACGCAAATAGATTTATTCTTGTTCCATTGACCAGGTCTTACTGCTCATGCGCGCCTGTTCCCACTCTGACAGATTGTCGTCAACAGCAAACTGCGGCAGACGGCGTTTGATTTCTGTCATATCAGCAAATAAATCTTGTTCCATTTTTAACTCAGCCTGTTGCATAGCCATAACCGCAGATCCTATATGAATGTGTGAACGTCAATTTCATTGCTTTGAAACTGAAAAGGACTTTATCAGACGTAAAAATAAATGTTTAAGGAATAGTTGGCATCTAATATATTCCAATAAAGACTCATTTAAACTCCGGAATAACCCCCAGTCAGCGCCGGCCAAACAGCAATCGAATGACCGCGAGTAGCTAACAAAATGGCAGACAGACTGGACCATTGCGGCATTTATTCAGGCTTTTTTCGTTTTTCAGACTTGTTTCGCCAGACCGGTTTCGTCAGACTGACGCGTCACCGGCAGGCTCGGGCTTGGGCCAGTGATGCGACAGGGTATTGCAACCCACCAACTTGCTGAGCAACAATGTTGCCAGCACGGTCAGGTCCAATAACCGCTTGAGCCTGAGTCACCGACCTCGCAGCGATTTTAAAAGCTGCCGAAGTTATAGGGCTACTAACAATACAAAGACATCAGGGATGCGGACACACCGCCGACCTCAACAGCACTTTTTAGTGTGGATTAAGCTATGAACAAGACATACCGTAAATCACTACCCGGCACGGACCTGGATTATTTTGATACCCAGGCCGCAGTTGATGCGATTCAAGCCGGCGCCTATGCACAATTGCCCTACACTTCCCGTGTGTTCGCTGAGAATCTCGTACGTCGGTGCGACCCAGCGGTTCTGACCGACTCCCTCAAACAATTTATCGAACGCAAACGCGACCTGGACTTTCCCTGGTTTCCTGCCCGCGTGGTCTGTCACGACATTTTGGGACAAACCGCGTTGGTTGACCTCGCCGGCCTGCGGGACGCCATCGCGGCTAAAGGCGGCGACCCTTCGCAGGTGAACCCTGTGGTCCCGACTCAGTTAATTGTCGACCATTCGCTGGCAGTTGAGCATGCTGGCTTTGACACGCAAGCCTTCGAGAAGAATCGCGCCATCGAAGACCGTCGCAACGAAGACCGTTTCCACTTTATCAATTGGACCAAAGAAGCTTTCAGGAACGTGGATGTAATCCCGCCTGGTAATGGCATCATGCACCAGATTAATCTGGAACGAATGTCACCAGTCATCCAGGTCCGCGACGGTGTTGCCTTTCCTGACACCCTGGTGGGCACGGACAGCCACACACCGATGGTTGATGCACTCGGGGTTATCGCCGTTGGCGTTGGCGGGCTTGAGGCCGAAAGTGTCATGCTCGGCCGCGCTTCTTATATGCGTCTACCAGACATTATCGGTGTGAACCTTACAGGCAAGCCACAACCCGGCATCACTGCTACTGATATCGTTCTGGCCCTAACGGAATTCCTCCGCGACGGCAAAGTGGTATCGAGCTATCTTGAGTTTTATGGTGAAGGCTCAACTCACCTCACCCTGGGTGACCGCGCCACCATTTCTAATATGACGCCGGAATTCGGTGCCACCGCTGCGATGTTCTACATCGATCAGCAAACGATTGATTACTTGCGCCTCACCGGTCGAGAAGACGAGCAAATCAAGCTGGTAGAGACCTATGCCAAAGCCACCGGCCTGTGGGCTGAAAGTCTCACAGACGCGGTATATGAGCGGGTACTGACCTTTGACCTGTCATCTGTAGGTCGTAATATTGCCGGTCCGTCCAACCCACATCGAAGGGTATCAACATCGGACCTGGCCGCCCGCGGCATCAGCGGTATCATCGAGAATGAAGCCGGAAAAATGCCCGATGGTGCAGTCATTATCGCCGCAATCACCAGCTGCACGAACACCAGTAACCCGCGCAATGTGATTGCCGCTGGCTTGATTGCACGCAATGCCAATGCCCTGGGTCTGACGCGCAAGCCCTGGGTTAAAACCTCACTGGCACCAGGCAGTAAAGCCGTTCAATTGTATTTGGAAGATTCGAATCTGCTGCCAGAACTCGAGCAACTGGGTTTTGGCATTGTTGGCTTTGCCTGCACTACTTGTAACGGTATGAGCGGCGCCCTGGATCCGGTTATTCAACAAGAAGTGATCGACCGAGACCTATATGCCACAGCCGTATTGTCAGGCAACCGGAATTTTGATGGGCGGATTCATCCCTATGCCAAGCAGGCATTTTTAGCATCGCCACCGCTGGTCGTCGCCTATGCCATCGCCGGCACGATACGCTTTGATATTGAAAAAGACATTCTAGGCTACGACACTGAAGGCCAGCCCGTCAGACTAAAAGATATCTGGCCGAAGGATGAGGAAATAGACGCAATCGTCAAGCAGAGTGTCAAACCAGAGCAATTTCGTCAGGTCTACGATCCTATGTTCGTTACCTTGAAGGACGTCACTGACCAAATCGATCCGCTCTATGACTGGCGCCCCGCCAGCACCTACATTCGCCGCCCACCTTATTGGGAGGGCGCCTTGGCTGGAGAACGAGCACTCAAGAACATGCGCCCTCTGGCGGTGTTAGGTGACAATATCACCACTGACCATTTGTCACCTTCGAATGCCATCATGCTCGATAGCGCAGCCGGCGAGTACCTACATAAGATGGGCCTGCCGGAGGAAGACTTTAATTCTTACGCGACTCACCGCGGTGATCATTTGACGGCGCAAAGAGCCACATTTGCCAATCCAAAACTGCTGAACGAAATGGTCCTGGAAAATGCTGAGATTAAGCAAGGCTCATTGGCACGCTTGGAGCCAGAAGGTACGATTACTCGCATGTGGGAAGCCATTGAGATCTATATGGAACGGAAACAGCCCTTGATCATTATTGCTGGCGCTGACTATGGTCAAGGTTCTTCTCGTGACTGGGCAGCTAAGGGCGTTCGTCTGGCGGGTGTCGAAGCGATTGTCGCCGAGGGTTTTGAGCGCATTCACCGAACTAATCTCGTGGGCATGGGCGTTCTACCGCTGGAATTCAAGGTTGGCGAGAACCGTGCGACCTATGCAATTGATGGCACAGAAACCTACGACGTGATTGGCAAGCCAACACCCCGAGCCGCCCTGACTTTGGTCATTACCCGTAAAAACGGTGAGCAGCTCGAAGTACCCGTCACCTGCCGACTAGATACAGCAGAAGAGGTTTCGATTTATGATGCGGGCGGTGTACTGCAACGTTTTGCGCAGGATTTTCTGGAATCAGCCAACGCTTAAACACAGCCTGCATACATAGATTATTAACAGGCGATTCGCTACCAATAGGCGGCCTTAACTAACGAGAAAACTATGCCTCACGCTCCTCAGATTAAAATTCCTGCCACCTACATGCGTGGCGGCACTAGTAAAGGGGTGTTCTTCAATCTCAACGACATGCCCGAGTCGACCCAGATTGCCGGTGCCGCTCGAGATGCATTACTATTGCGTGTTATCGGCAGTCCTGACCCCTACGGCAAACAGACTGACGGCATGGGGGGCGCAACCTCCAGCACCAGCAAAACCGTCATTTTAGCGAAGAGCAGCCAGCCAGATCACGATGTAGATTATCTATTCGGTCAGGTCGCCATCGACAAGGCCTTCGTTGACTGGAGCGGCAACTGCGGCAACCTGTCGGCGGCAGTCGGCGCGTTCGCCATCAACAGCGGCCTGGTAGATGCCAGCCGCATTCCCAAAGATGGTCTCGCAACCGTGCGTATCTGGCAGGCAAATATCAAGAAGACGATTATCGCCTATATCCCTATCACCGATGGCAATGTACAGGAAACCGGTGACTTCGAACTCGACGGTGTGACATTCCCTGCGGCTGAAGTCGTACTGGATTTTATGAACCCAGCAGACGATGACGCTGGCGGCTCAATGTTCCCAACGGGACAGGTAGTGGACGATCTTGAAGTACCCGGCGTCGGCACTCTTAAAGCAACCATGATCAACGCGGGCATTCCGACCATTTTCGTCAACGCCCACGACATTGGCTACAGCGGCAGTGAACTGCAGGATGACATCAACAATGATGACAAGGCCCTTGCCATGTTTGAAACCATCCGGGCCTATGGCGCGGTGCGTATGGGATTGATTGATACCATTGAGCAGGCGGCGGGACGTCAGCACACACCTAAAGTCGCTTTTGTCGCCGCACCTGACGCCTATGTGTCGTCCAGCGGTAAAGCCATTACGGCTGCCGATATTGACCTGCGTGTGCGCGCCTTATCCATGGGTAAACTGCATCATGCCATGATGGGTACCGCGGCTGTCGCCATCGGGACTGCAGCCGCCATACCTGGCACCCTGGTGAATCTTGCCGCCGGCGGCGGCGAGCGGGATGCGGTGCGCTTCGGCCACCCTTCCGGCACGCTGCGAGTGGGCGCCGAGGCCAGCTTGGTCAAGGGTGATTGGGTTGTCGTCAAGGCCAGCATGAGCCGCAGCGCACGGGTGTTGATGGAAGGCTGGGTACGCGTGCCTGGGCCCATTTAGTACCGTCTAGTTAGTACCGTCTAGTTAGTACCGTCTAGTTAGTACCGTCATTCGAAAAACAACATGCAGCAATGCTTGTGCGCTTGATAGCCTGCAGCGACGAATAAGCGTCAGAAGACCACCATGCCGGCGGCCCCCCCGAACATAAGGTGGCCGGCGTGGTTGCGTAAACGCGCGCCAAAATTAAACTCATCACCGCCAATGCCATCATTCTTGTCGAAGTGTCGTATTTCGTCGGTGTCAGGCTTCAACTCTGACAAGCCCTTATTACCACTCAACCAGATTTCGCCTGAAGGACTCTCCAAGATACCGTAAATCGTATCACCGCTGAGGCCGCTGCCTTTAGTATAGTGTTTGAATACCGGCCGATTGGCTTGCCTGTCTACCGCTGACCAACGATTCAAACCAGCGGCCAGGGTGCCAACCCAGAGTGAACCGTCAGTGGCTTCCAGAATTTCCCAGGCGGTGTCATGGGAAATGCTATCGGGATTTTTGGGGTCATGCATATAACGCATAAATGTGCCTGAATCAGCATTGAAACGATTCAAACCCCCATCCTCAGTGCCAATCCAAAACACACTCTGCCTATCTCGATAGATCGTCAGCACGCGATTGCTGCCCAAGGTGGTGTCATCATTCGCTTGATGGATATAACGCGTTATCTTTTCGTTGGCCAGATCCAGCCGATTGAGCCCGCCACCATAGGTGCCAATCCAGATTGCATTATCCGTGGGAAAAATAGCCGTGATACCGTTAGCGCCAATAGATTCTTCATCGGCGGGATCATGCGCAAAATGAGCCACTTCACCCAAACCCGGGCCGAGTCGATATAGCCCGGCAGTTCGGGTGCCTATCCAGACATTGTTGGTCTCATCGATCGCCAAGGCCATGATGCGCTTATCCGCCAAATTCTGGTCGGGCAGTGATGCGGAATGATAAACGTCTTCATCGACGTTTGAATGGGTCAGACGGTTCAACCCACCACCATAGGTGCCAATCCAGATATCACCACTCTTGCTCTCCGCTATGGTCGTGACAATATCATTAGATAAATGCCCTGACTCAACGTCATAGCGCTGAAATAGCTCGCCTCTATGACCCAAAATTCCCCTATCGCCGGTACGAGCAGACTTTACGCCGAAAGACCCATCGACAGAATTTGTCGACGCATTCAGCAAGAACGGAGTCTCCGCGCCAACTGGTCTCTTGAGATTGAGGCCCCCGTAGGTGCCAACCCACAGCATCTGTTTGTCATCTTCAAACAGCGAGTCAATTCGATTGTCAGACAAACTATGTTGATCTGTAGATGTGTGCCTAAGCGTGACAAACTCTTGAGCCTCAAGTGACCAGTTTGCCAGCCCCTGATCCGTCGCGATCCAGACAGATCCCAGATGATCAATCAAGATATCTCTGACCAGATCATCGGGCAGTGAATGCAGATCATCCTTGATGTGCCGGAATTCGGTGACGCTCGACGTCGCTGGATCGAAAACTCGCAACCCATTGGCATGTGTGCCTATCAGTAGCTTACCTTGGTGCTCACGTACCACCCGAACATTCCGGTCAACCCCACCAATATGCTGTTTGAATTGCGTCTGCCCATCTTCCAGAACCGCCAAGCCAGCTTCGGTCGCCACATACAATTTTTGATTCCACTCAGCGATATAGTTGATGGAATCACTCGGCAGACTGGTCTCGTCTGTTGCATCGTGACGATAGTGAATGAACGTATCCTTCGCCTCATTCAACCGACTCAGACCACCGCCTTTGGTGCCGACCCAGATCTGATGATAACTATCTTCATACACAAATCGAACCTGATTCGAACGCAGACTCTGGGGGTCATCGGGATCATGCAGGTAATTGAAAAAGTTGTTCTCCCGCCTATTGAACCGGCTCAGCCCACCATTATTCGAGCCCACCCACAATTGACCTTGATGGTCGACAACCATTGACCAGATCCAGTCACCGCTGATGGCACTGGGATCCCCTACGACATGCTCATAGGTTACGAAACCTTGACCATCAAAACGATTCAAGCCCGCTTGACTGCCAACCCAGATATCACCCTCGTGATCCTGCACCAAAGCAGTAATGCTCGCATGCGACAGGCCCTGCCCCGTGCCTAGTCGTTCAAACTCGCTGGCTTGCGCAACAACAAAAACTTGAATAAGACTCAGCACAAAGCTAACGACAGGCACTTTCAACAAGCCAGGTCTTTGATTTCTTATCATCTCGATCCACATGTGAGCACATCCGTGTCGTGTCATTCTGAAGGCTTTGATCTATTTTGAACCCAAGTGAACCAACATCACTGGACCCGAATCTTTTTGATCACAGCCCTGCCATCCAGCGGCAAGCTCGCCTAACGCAGTGGAGGCTAGCTCTCGCGATACAGACTGCATAACTCAGGATGCACAACTCAGGCCAAGTATGGTTTGGCTCCGCGTCATCCGAAAAAGTATTTTTTCTCGTTATTTTTCATCGGATTACATTCATAGTGTGGGTTGAACTAGTTACTGACCCCGCATCAGCGATAGGGACCTGATCACAATTTCGCAGCGCCGCTACGAAATTCTGGAAACTGACTCAAAAATGTGGCAACGGGTGCCTATGCTTGCACCCTCGGCTTGCACCCTCGGCTTGCACCCTCGGCGTGCACCCTAGACTGACAGGCTGACTATACATCACGACTTCACGACGATTCCTCCGTGGAACGCACGCTGGATCGATTTCACTACCGCGAAAAAGTCCCCTTTGTGTATACTGTGACGTCAGAAAATTGAGCGACCGTCATGCCATCAGATCCTGCAACACTTGCGGCAACCGCCTCCACAACTGCCTCCAAAACAGCCTTAACAACCAAAATTAGCTGTGCTGAATTTCTCGAAATGCGCCATCCCGTTGACACCTTGCAGTGGCGACTGCCCGTCGTTGAGCGAACCACCGGCGGCCGCGGCTCCCTGTTTGGCGGCGTTGGGCTTGCTGCAGGAGTCATTGCTTTAGAACAAGCGAGCGGTAAACCTATTATCTGGGCTACGGGCCAATACCTGTCGATCACCCAACAACCGGCAGTAGTCGACCTTGAAGTATTGTTACCCGCAGTGGGTCGCAACGTCACGCAGGGCCGTGTGGTTGGCCACCTCGGCGACAAGGAAATTATTACGATACTTGGCGCCTGCGGATCTCGGCCCAATGCCGTACAACGTCTGTGGGAGACAATGCCCGACGCACCACGGCCTGAAGCATGCGAAGCGCTGGGAAACCACCACGAGACAGACTCGCTGCATCAGCATGTCGACGTTCGAATGGCCCGGGGCATGTTCGGCTTCTCCGGCACTGGCACTCCCAGCGGCGATGCCGGTAGTATGTTGTGGGCAAGAATGCCCGGTGTACATCACGATGCCGGAGCACTAGCGATTATTGCCGATTATATGCCGTCAGCTTTGGGCAATGCTTTAGGCCAGGTTACCCACTGCACCAGCATCGACAACACCATCCGGTTTGCCGACTTGTGTGACAGCGAATGGGTGTTATGCGATAACCGTATCGAATATATCGGCAATGGATTCGGCTACGGCACAGTCAATATGTGGAGCGACACAGGCCGTTTGCTTGCTACTGCGAGTCAATCCATGATCGTCCGAGTCCCTGCCGAATAAATACCAAGGCGCGTACTGGCTGGCGGCAAAAAGCACGCCGCCTCGGTGCTCGCCCCCAGCTGGATCGTCGCTGTGTCAGCTAAAGCATCCTCGTTGCGCAATCCAGCCTAGTCGAATAAGTCCTTAAAGGATTTTCACATCACCGCACCCGGGTTTCATCGACACCCATCGACGAGCCCATCGCCAAACAGCCCTTTTTATTCTACTATCGAAATGCGCAAGCCAACCCTATCAAAGGTGGCTGCCCTGCCAGACACGCGCGCAGCGTTAATATATAGAGGTTTAAGGCATATGATCACTCAACAACGCGTGATGGAGATACTGAACAAAGGCAGCGGACAGGATCGCACGAGTTTAATTTGCGATCGATTCCTAGCGATACTAATCATCCTTAACCTTGTCTGTATCTGCCTCGAGTCGGTGCAAACCATTGCGCAACAATATGCTACCGTCTTGCTGTACTTTGAGATCTTTTCCGTGAGTGTCTTTAGCGTCGAATACGCACTACGGCTTTGGTCAAGTCCACTAAACCCGCATCTCAAGGGTAAGACTGCAAACCAGCGCCGTTTTTCCTACATAACGAGCTTTACCGGGGTGATTGATTTGCTCGCGATATTGCCGACCTTTTTGGCAGTCTTCGGCACCACCATGGACCTGCGTTGGCTGAGAACATTGCGTTTGGTACGTTTACTTAAACTGTCTCACTACTCCTCAGCCCTAGAAGATCTATTTTCCGCAGTCTACCAAGAGCGACGATCCTTTCTCGCCGCGATGTACATTATGTCTATCGCCCTGTTTATGGCCAGCGCGCTGATGTATCTGGCAGAGAATGCAGCACAACCTGACAAATTTAGCTCAATTCCCCAAGCCATGTGGTGGGCTGTAGTGACACTCACAACAGTCGGCTATGGCGATGTCGCGCCCATCACGCCCCTCGGTCAAATCATCGGCGCTTTGACCGCCATATCGGGCATTTGTGCTGCAGCGCTGTTGACCGGGATCGTCGCATCCGCATTTGCGAACCAGATGGCACGTCGCCAGGCTATTTTTGAAGCTGAGGTGAACACCGCTCTACACGATGGTGAAATATCCAAGGACGAAGCCAGCACGATTGAGATGCTACGCAATGAATTCAAAATCACCGAGGAACACGCACTGGCCATCATCCAACTGGCTAAAGAAAACCATGACATAAAATGAAGATTAATTACGGGTGTTATTTCTCATCATTTCAAACTGACTATCAAGATAAGTACCAATTCCCTGCATTTGATCAACCAGCGTATCCATCGCGGCAAACTGCTTAAGATAGCCCTCATAAGCTGCTGTAAGGCGCAGCTCAATGTTAGCTAAGCGTTCCTCATAATCGACGATGGACAATTCCGCATTGCTTTGCCGTGTCTTCAAAGCGCCAGTATCAGAGATCAATTCATCTAACGCTGTCACGGTATCCGCGGCAAAGCCTTTTGACGCTAATGAAAACGCATTTTGATCATTTGTGTCGGCTGACAACATTGTCACAACATCATCGAAGTTAGTCGCGACAACCGAATTATAAATTTCCTCGTCCAATGACAAGTTCCCATCAACACCTAACTGCACACCAATGTCTCGCAGTGCGCTGACTGAAGTTCCCGGCGTCGAGGAGTCTGCTAACATCGCATCACGTACTCGATCACGGAGCATTCTCACAGTAGAATAATCAGACGACAAGGAACCGCTAAACTCACTCAGAGTCGAATCCGAGCTCGCCAATTCAGACAACAGAAGGTTAAAATCATTGTAGGCGACAATCAATCCATCCACAGCTGCTCGCATCGGGGCTTGATCTTCTTCGACCCGCACACTAATCGCCTGACTTGTGTCTGCTTCCAATAAATTGAGCGTCACACCCGGAACCAGGTCCGTAAAACTATTAGTTTCCCGTGTAATATTTGTAATCCCGTTCATGGTCACGATTGCGTCCGCGGCACTGCGTAACGCATTCGAGCTGAAACCTAGATCCACCGTAGAACTGACAGAATAACTATTATCTGCCCCTGTAGGGCCATCTAGCACAATGCGCCAATCATCTCCTGTCGAGCTGGTATTTATTAGTAACGCACTAACACCAATGTCGGCTGCATTAATTGCATCAACTACACCCTGCGGCGTATCAGTAACCACACTAACTTGATGACTAACCGGGCTGGCCGCACCCAAAGACACGGTGATGGAAAATCCGGCACCGGCGTTCAATACAGCCGCTGAACCCGACTGTGAGCTCGACATATTACTTTGACTCTGCGCTAACTGCTGAACAGTGATATCGTAGACTCCGATCACAACATCGTCGCCATTGGTTTCGACGCCTATCGCGCTGGGAGCCGAAGACACCGCACTAGTCGCCCTTAACTCGCGCACATCATCCATCGAGGCCATAACATCGCTCAGTTCAGAAATACTATTGTAGGCAATAGAGTAACCTGAGATCGAGAGCGTTTTTTCTTCGATTTTGCTATTGATACGTGCCTTTAACGCCGCATTTTCTGCGTCCGCTAATGATTGCGCCAAGTTCTTGATATCGATACCAGAACCAGCATTCAGGGTCTGTACGATTGTCGATGCACTTGTAATTTCACTCATTAAAATACCCTATCTTGATCTCTATCGTGCTGACAAAACGCCATCAAAACATCATTGCTCGCTAAACGATGGTAGGTTCTGCAAACGGCTGCTACCGTTCTTTAGCGTATATAATCTAACAAACTCATTTGTGCGATCTTTGCAAAACTACTCTGAACTGCTTCCAGCGCAACCATCTGCGCGGATAACTCGGTAACCAGAACCGAATAGTCAACATCCTTTTCTTTGGATAAAACCCCCTCCAGAATAATTTTACTTTCTGCGTGTATATCCTGCTCTGATTCTATATTTGAACGTTCAACGCCAATAGACACCAATGCCAGCGTGGCTTTCTGCTGAATAGCATCAAGATCACCAATACTATCGGCAACTGCTGCGCCACCGCCTTCAGATAGCGACACCACCAGCTTATCGAGCACGTCAAAAAAACCCTGCTCAATCGGCTCACCATCACTTCCTATCGAAGTCACGGCGCCAAACACTTCTGTCCCCGGCCTGTTTAATTCTACAGTCCGACTTTTCGCGATGTTCACATTCAAAGTTTCATAATCGCCAGAATATGACACTTGACCTGAATCAGCTGATTGAAATGCGGGACTTCCTGACAAACTGCCAGCAAAAAGGTAACGACCCTCATTATCCTGTGAATTCGCCAAGCCCAGCAACGCGTCCCTAAGCCCTTTGACTTCAATGCCTATGTATTCACGATCAATATCAGCCACGGTATCCGAAGCCCCTTGTATCGCTAATTCCTGAATCCTAATTATTATGTTATCCACGCCGCGGACTATGGACTCTTCATTCGCAAGACGTTCATCCACCAACGTAAGATTTCGCTGAAAGCTTTCTCGCTCAGCAATCGCGGTTTCTAATCGCAGTACTACTGCCGCCAGTTGGGGTTCGTCACTGGCTTTGACTAATTTAGTCCCTGTGGCGAGTTGAGCCTGCATATCAGCAATCTTCGATTGTGAGGTTACAATCTGGTTCGAGCTGTTGTTAAACATCTGATTCGTTGATATTTTCATGTTTTAGCCCTGCCTTAATTGCTTGCACTGAGAATCGTGTCAAACAGCTTCGAGGATGTTTGAATCACCTGTGCTGCTGCCTGAAAAGCTTGCTGAAATCTAATTAACGATGCCGCTTCTTGGTCTAGACTAACGCCCACTTTTGAATCTCTTTTTTCGACGGCCTGCTGATAGACAACCTCTAATGCGTCATTTGCTATGGTTGCGGCAAAACTTTTAGTACCCACGTCGTTAAGTATTTTGATGTAACCGCCCGAAAACGTATTACCACCGACGAAAACTCTTTCTTGCTGAAGATTTGCTAGCGCAGCAATAGACCCATTATTGCCAGAACCTGCTGCTGCTGGCTCTATAACAAATTCATCACCTGCTTCTGGCGCTTGATCAAAACGTACCGTGATATCGCCGTACTGCACACCAATTAGATGATCATAAATTCGCTTCGCTACGATCGAACCAGATTCAACTTCGGTGATCGAGTAAGTTCCATCATCGGAAAAGCTGATCGAAAATTTAGCTTCCATAACTCTTGGGCTATTGCTTTGATTGAGCACACCGCCTGAAGCAGCCTTAACTGAAGTACTACCTGGCTCATCTCCCGTCACCAATATCGCTAAATCTTCCGGCACTGTTCCTGAAAAATACAATCCCGTTGACAAACCAAGTGCGGCTAAATCTGCGGGCTTACCACCGTGGCCTGCAGAGGTTACCAAGTCAAACTGAAGACCATCCGCCGAATCCAGGATTATCTGACCCGAATACAGTTTTGAGGATAGTCCTAGGGTATTAACCCCATCAACGTCAGTACTGGCAAGCGTAATGCCTTCGCCTTCGTGACCCGGCCTATTCAACAGATTAATTTTTCCATCGACATCAATATATGCATCAATATTTGTCGCAGCACTTGCACCGTTAATAACCGAAACCAGCGCATCTACATTAAGAGCTGATTCTGCGCCGGTAATAACCACATTGTTCAGCACCAAACTCGAGCCGTAGGCCAACGTTGACGGGCTTACCTTGAGCAGGTTAGTCGCTTGCGCTGACACCCCAGTATCGTCGCTCTGCTGGTTAAGCCACGCAACCACGTCTAGTGCCGATAACTCTTCATTAGCTGGCAACACTAGTTCACTAAGCGCGATACCATTCAACCGCAAATCACCAGCTCCAATAATCGATTCGTCGACACCTGTAGCATTTACTTGCTGAGGAATTGATCCCGTGGTCATCGTGGTTAATGTACTTGTCGCACCGAGCGCGGTCTCAGCTCGATAGCCATAGACTATACCTAAATCTCGATAACTCGCGACGGCTTCGTTTTGCAATGCTGCATCACTGTAAACTGCTAATGAATCGAAAAACTCATTCGACAACAGCGTTTCAGGATCTGAAACTGATCCACCTAGCAATTGAACACCGTTGGCTGTCACCAACTGCAACTGCACAGAACTCGTCTCACTCGGCTGTATTTCAACCCTAAAATTGGTCGTTCCCGATGGCACCTGGGCCCAAAGCTCGCTACTACTGAAGCTAACGGTAGCGTCGAATTGACGAACATTAGCTGTTGACAAATCAAACACACCTGGGGCCACCAAGCTCGCATTTGGGCTGGAGTTGCTGTATTCAATCTGAGGCAGCGCTGACGAAACATTAGCAGAGGAGGCCATTACAGTTAATCGACTTGCCGCTGCGACTTCATTTTCGTTTTGTATAACCATCGTCATAAACTTGGCCGGACGGTCAACCACAGTTAACGTAAGAACTTCACCATCCTGTAAATCGCTGACATTTTTTAGCTTTACTCCATGAAGATCAACCTCACCTACATCATTAGCGGCGAAAAATGTCCTGACAGCATTGTCATCAACGATGAATCCATTATTTTGTTTGTCCCATGTTAGCGTCAACTGTTCACTAACCGCTTCCTCAGAATTGACGACACTGACATTCAGGTTGCCGAGGGAACCACCTGTCTGCGATTCTATTTCAACAGTCGGATCGACACGAAAAATATCCCCACCTAAATTACCATTCAAATCTAATCCCGCACGATGAACATCGTTAACCTCACTAGCCAGCGTCAAGGCAAAATGATCTAAATCTTCTATGGCTCTATGTAAAAGGTTATTCTTGAGGTCCAACAAGCCACCTACCGAACCACCCTGTAATCCTGGCAGTTGATACTGTTGCCCCTTAGCCTGCCCGCCTTTCAACTCGAGTGTGATGGTCGACCGATCAATAACACTGGTACCATGGGCTACTCTCAGTACACTTGCATTTTGCCCTTTTAAAAGACTCGAAGTTTCCCCTCCTCCAGCCAAACGCACGTCAGCCGCTCCAGAGGTCGCAATCTTGACCTCTATCTTCACTAATCCTGATAGCTCTCTTAACAGTAAGTCACGCTTATCCAGCAATGCCGCAGGCTGACTAGCTTCTGTTAGCTTGCGTTGTAGTTTGGTATTAATTATAGCTAGCTGATCTGTGATGCTGTTAATTTGCTTCACACCGTTGTCAATATCTGCTGTTGCCTCTGACCCAATAGCATCCAACTGCCCAGCAATAGACGACATTCTTGTTGCAAGAAAATCAGCCGCAGCCAGAAAGCTTGTTCTAAGAACAGTCGAACTCGGGTTAGTCGTTAGCTCATTAGCACCTGCAAAAAACTTATCCATAGCGCCCGATAGCCCTGCCGTATCGGAACCCATAACATCAACGATACGATTAGCGTACTGAATTGTTGGCTGCTGGAAACTGAGCTCACTGGTGCTGTTGCGAAGATTTTCTTCAGCAAAAGCATCATAGGCTCTAGTAACAGACTCGACTGTAGAACCGGTCCCAAGATAGTAAACGCCTTGAAGGCTAGGAGAATTTTCGACGCTCACAATTTCCTGTCGAGAATACCCCTCAGTATTCATGTTCGCTATGTTATTACTCACCGTCGTTAAGGCTTGACGGTATAGCTGCGTCGCTGAGGTGCCTATTGACAATAAATCGGTCATAATTGCTTCACACTATGTAGTATTGCTGGCTTTCCAGGCTGTAATTCTAAGGGCCTGCAAACCAAATTTTGGTCCTTTTTTACACCAACTCTGAGATCTTCTTTAAGCTAGTACTCAACGAGTTTTTATATTAGTAAAATCTGTTTTATAGCCATCCGCCGATTTAGCGCTCGCTTCTTGCTTACCGCTTATCATATTCGAATGACTGACGAGCCAATCGGCTACACCCAGTGATCCGCGGTCCGCCATCGAGATTGAAATTTCCTTATCAAACATCTCTTGATAGGTATCTAACTCACTTGACTCTGAATTTTCATCTTTAAAAGGCTCTATGGCAGCGCGCATTGATTTCATCATATCCTGCAGGAACATCGCTTCGAATTGAGTACCGACTTTTCGAGCTGCGGCATTCTCATCGGTAGTCGCCTCCACCCGCAACTTAGCCAGACCCGCAATATCATAAAATCCCGTAGACACTTCCATCTATATCACCACTAGTTCTGCTCGCAGACTGCCTGAGCGCTTCAGCGCTTCCAAAATAGCAATCAACGATGAAGGGGTTGCGCCAATGCGATTGACTGCGTCAACAATGTCTCTAAGTTCAACGCCTGATTCAAACATAAACATATTGCCTGCGCCGGCTTCAGAGACTTGTATATCCGCGTTCGCAACCTCGACAGTTTCGCCCTCGGCGAACGCGTTGGGTTGAACCACATTATTGTCGGTATTGATTCGAACTGTAATTGCACCGTGGGACACAGCAGCAGCGGTTACTCTGACACTGCGATTAATTACTGCAGTACCAGTCCTTGAATTAACAATCACTCTGGCCGTAGGCTCTCCTGGCACGACTTCTAAGTTTTCGATAGCGCTCATAAAAGCAACACGCTCGCGCCCCTCATTAGGGACTAAAAGTGCGACAGACACGCTGTCTAAGGCCTCTGCAGTTCCCCAACCAAACGTCTCATTAATCATATTTGCGATCGCGTTGCTCGTAGAAAAGTCTGCGTCTCTAACGTTAAGAACGACGTGGGAGCTGTTGTTAAATGGTGTTTCAACCATACGCTCGACGATAGCGCCGTTAGGAATACGACCTGAGGTTGGCACTCCAATTTCAACGCTCGTACCCGCCGCGTTCACAGAAACTCCGGTCACCGTCAGTGGACCTTGTGCTAGTGCGTAGATTTGACCATCGACACCTTTAAGCTCAGCCATGATCAGGTTGCCACCACGCAGACTGCTCGCCACACCAATCGCCGACACATTTATATCAATTCTCTGTCCAGGCTTAATAAAGGGTGGCAGCTCTGCCGTCACCATTACCGCCGCAACGTTCTCCAGCTTCAAATCTTTTCTGGCATTCTGGCTGGCCAAATCCCGCAGACTGTCTCCTAGATCAAACTCTGATATAGGACCATCGACACTGACACCCAGACCCGACAAGAATGACTTCAAGCTTTGCCCGGTGAATGACAAGTCTTTTCCATCACCAGTTCCACCCAACCCAACAACCAGCCCGTAGCCCACCAATTGGTTTGAACGAACACCACCCACATCGGTTAGGTCCTTGACTCGATCTGCTGATACAGTCATTGACGCACTGCAAAAAACACTTAGTATTAATATTTTTAATATTTTCATTAGAAAGGCCACACTTCGTAAAGCGCCCTGGTTAACCAGCCCGGCTTCGACGCAGAAACAAGATCACCGGTACCACTGTAGGAGATTTGTGCGTTAGCGATCCTACGAGATAAAATAGTATTGTCTGGCTGTACATCTACAGCGCGGATCACGCCGCTCAACTTAATGTATTCACTACCCTCAGTGAGGGTCAGTTTTTTGTCGCCCTCGATCAGTAGATTACCATTAGGAAATACTTGCACTACCACTGCCGCTATTGATCCAGATAGAGAGTTCGCCTGACCCGCTGACCCAACGCCTTCACTGGTGATATTGGCACCGCTTAGGCTCAAATCCTGAAAGAAACTACTTCCGGGCACCATCGCACCGACTTGGTTGACACCCAGCACGTCATTGGTTGATGCCCGCGAAGTTGAAACATTTCCAGATCGCGATGCTTGAGTTGTTTCAGCCAGGACAACGGTGATCAGGTGTCCGATCTGAATATCGCCCGATTGATACGCTCGTCGTGTTGGATAAAGCCGATTGCCATTATCGAAGATCGAACCCGTACGAACCACATCCTGCACAACAGGAATACTTTGACTTGGGTAAGCCGTACGCTCAAACGGCGCAGGTGCCACCGAAGCACACCCCGACAAAATGAGTGGTAGAATCACCAGCGAGGAAGACCTCATAGCCTTAATCCTTATAAGTTATTATTGAGGAATCTCAGCATGCCATCAGCAGCTGAAATTGCTTTCGAGTTGATTTCATAGGCGCGCTGCGCCTCAATCATGTTGACCATCTCTTCAACAACGTTGACATTCGATGCTTCAAGAGTGCCTTGCATAAGACTTCCCACGCCAGCCTCACCAGGAATACCAACGACCGCCTCACCACTAGCTGCGGTCGTTTTGTACAAGTTACGACCCAGAGGTTGCAGTCCTGAATTGTTCACGAAACGGCTGACCTCTAACTGCCCCACTTGCACGGCTCCGGCACCTGCTTGCAACTCCGCGGTAACCGTGCCGTCGCGACCGATGGTGATGCTAGAGGCGTCAGCTGGAATAAGAATCGCAGGGATTAACATTTGTCCACCAGAGGTTACCATCTCACCCTGCGCCGACAATTTGAACGAGCCGTCTCTGGTGTACGCTGTACTACCATCGCCTTGTTCTATCGCGAAGTAACCGTCGCCAGCAATTGCAATATCCAATGCGTTCTCAGTGGACATCATGCTTCCTTGCATATGCAGTTTTTCAGTGCCCACAACTCGCGTGCCGGTACCTAGCATCAAACCGGTCGGTGATTCTGAGGTCGCGTCAGTTTGACCGCCTGGCTGAACTATATTTTGATATATCAAATCTTCGAATATCGCCCTGTCTTTCTTAAAGCCTACAGTGCTGACGTTCGCCAAATTGTTAGAAATTACGGAAAGGCGAGTCGACTGAGCGGTTAAGCCCGTTTTCGCTACCCACATTGATGCATCCATTATCTCTACTCCTACTATTTATTTATCGGACCTGAAAGGTTCGCCTATGTGAATAAAGTCACTAAGCTAATAGTGCGCTACCCTTCTCGTCTAAATTGTTTATCTCGGAAATTATTTTAATCTGCATTTCGAAGGATCTTGAAAAATCCATCATTTGGACCAGAGACGCTACCGGGTTCACATTACTACCTTCAAGAGTGCCCGTTTGTATCCTGCGATCCTTTGGACCGCTCTCAAAATCCACACCTCGAACTTGCGAACCAGCCGGCTCAAACAATCCGTCAGTGCGACGCTGGAGTCTTTTCTCACTCGCATCTCGAAGCAGCATTTCGCCTACTTTGGTCTGCAAGCTCTCCGGGGTGTTAGGATTCCGAGCATATATCGAACCATCGACACCGAAGGTAATTATTTGGCCAAGGGGCACCGATATTGGGCCATCTTCACCCAACACTAAATTACCATCACCGGTTTCAACGAGGCCAGAGGACGTGATATGCAGATCGCCACGACGGGTAAAAGCCAGGCTTTGATCGAGTTTTGACTGAACGCCTAAAACCGTTTCCCCCATCATAGCGATATCAAGATCGTTACCCGTATTAATATAGGCTCCGGGAGAAAGATCAACCGAACCTGTCGCGTCGTTACCAGCAATTTTTGGTTGAAATCTTGTCTCGAACCCAAGACCATCAACTTTTTCTGCGCTGTGTTGAATACCGCTAGTCATTTTAAAACCAACAGTGTTCAGATTAGCCAGATTATTCGTCAACTGAACCCGCTGCTTAGCAGAGCTGATCGTCGCTGATAAAGCTGTATATGCTAGTCGGTCCACGCTAATCCTCCCACTACTGGCTCGTTACACTTAGCCGCGTATATTAATAATTGTTTGTGTTAATGAAGAACTCGTTTCAATCGCTTTGGCATTGGCCTGAAAGTTTCGTTGTGCTGTAATCAAATCAACCAGTTCAGCAGTAAGGTCAACGTTGGACCGTTCTCGCGCACCAGCTCTCAACGTACCGAAACCAGCGGCGCCGGCTTCGCCATAGGACGCAGCGCCTGACTCAGATGTTTCGTAATAGCTTGCATCTCCGATTTGGCGCAAGCCTTTGGGTGTCGCAAAGTTTGCCATAATGATCTTACCCAGTGACTTCTGAGAGCCATTCGAGTAACTCGCTACTACCAGGCCATCGTCACCGATATTCACACCCACTAGATTACCCTCAGCAGCACCGTTCTGGCTTTGGCTCAGTACAGCAAACGGCGCGTTAAACTGTGTACTACGATTATAGCCAATGGAGATTGCGGTACCGGTAATTGCTTCGCTGCGTAATGTCGCACCGCCTAAGGGAGAAACAATCGAGCCACTGGTATCGAAAGTTAACTCGCCCTTATCTAAGAAAATCGGCGACCAATAGGGAATATTACCGTCATCAAATTCACCCTTGTCAGTGGTCTCCACCCATTCGCCATCTTTGGATTGAGAGACGTATAGTGCTGCATTTCCCTGCAAGTCGTTCTCTAAGCTGATGTAGGTAGACGTTGCTCCGAACGCTGCTTCAATATCCTCAAGGCCCCAGTCAGAAGATCCTGCAATTTGAATGAAGGAGTCCGCTGAAGTTGTCGAGCCCGTGATAATGAGTGATTCAGTAACATCATTAAAATCGACTTTCACACCAGAAACGGTTCGACCGAGACTATCGCCCATCTGGTTTATTTTACTTTGCATATGCTCAGTAAATGTACCAATGGAGTACTGACCCGGGTCCAATGAAAATTGAGCTGAAATGCCGTCAATAATGACAGTCATATCCTTATTAGCGTCACTAACAGTGAACGACTTTCTTGGGTCTACACCCATAGTTGATCCGAACACAATCGCCGGTATAGAAGCTTGACCACGAACGGTTGGCAGATTATCGATCACCGAGGTCTGCGGAGTAATAGCAAAACCATTTTCTGAGATTCCCAACAACTCGGCAGCCAAAACAGATGAGTCAGTGACAGTTCCATCAGTATTTAAATTGAGCTTCACTGAAATACTGGATTCATCTCCTGTTGTACCAGAGCTAATGAGAAACTTGCCATCGGTGTAACCGACTTTTATGCCGAAGCGTTGATCTCTAAGGGCCCGCTCACCATCGCCGTTAGCAGAGATATTTCTTAGCAGTAAGACGTCTGAGTCACCGGACACTTGAACAATTTCAGTACCAAAAGTTGGTGGCACATCCTGATCTGTGGACATAACCGCTGCGCCAACTTTGAATACCTCATCAATATCTCCGTCGCTGCTACTGAGATACATACTTGATATTTTAGCAGGATCCCCCTGGCTAAAACGAAAACCTTGATTAGCATTGTCACGTGAAACAGTAACGTCAGAAAAATCGGTAGAACCTGCGAGCTCTTGGTTAATGAGATAAACCAGCTGATCATTACTGATCTGATCCACATCAGGATCATAGCCTCCAGCTGTCATCAAACCTCGCACATCAATATCGATCGACTCAAGAGCACTCCATGCTCCGTTCGCAAAACTAGACTCGCCTCTGCGCAGAGTCAGCAGACCGCTACTTGCATCACTAAAGTCATAAAGTTTTCCGTCACCGAAGCGCGAATTTAGAACATTTTGCAACTCAAAGGCGATTTCGGAGCCAGAAAGCTTCAAATCTTTACCGACTAAATGTTCAAGACCGACGTCAACAAACGTCGATTGATCAATAGAAATTTGAAACATATTCTGGAGCTCTTCATAAGAAAAGCTCGATATATCCACACCGTCCTGGTTATTCGTCAAATTCAAGTTATCGGCATAGGTACTCGTATCCGAAATAGGCATAGTCACTGTCGCGGGGGTAGATTCGACGGGTGAAGACAAGTTATCGAAAGAATATTTTTTATATTCAGTACCCGTGGTAATCAAGAACTTTGCACTGTCAGCACTAGTTCGCTGTAATTCTAGCAACTCAGACCGGGTCTTGATCTCACCATATTTATTAACAAAGTATGCGTCACCGCCTTTGTCTGAGGCTTGAATAAGTTGGGGATCAACTTCCGTACCGTCTATGGAAACATAGGTTTGCCACTTATTGAACGGTGAATCTGCAGTAGCAGCAGCTGTTTTCACGTAGTAGATTGTTGCGAGGTGGCTCGATCCAGATGCGCCGTATACGGTTAAGGAAGTCGTTTTATGATAGGTTTCCTCTTTCGCAGGATTAAATGCCTCTAGAATCGGAATACTGTCAGACGGCAAGTTAAGACCCAACTCAACCTCACTGGTTGCGGAAAACTCGGCAACGGTTTGCCGAGGTATTGCTAGAGCACTAAGAGGTTCGCTGAAGTCAGCTTTATTTGTCGAGTCTACGGGTAAAGCCATGAGCGCTTGACCCGCGGAGTTGACCATTTGGTTTTGCTCGTTGAGCATAAAGCCGCCGTTACGAGTAAAAATCTTGGTGCCATCTGGCGACTCAAGGGCAAAAAAACCGTCACCGGTAATAGCAAGATCGAGCGAGTTAGCAGAGAATTCAATATTACCTTGACTGAACTCCTGAGAAACCGACTTTAACGAGACACCAGCACCGATGACACTAGAGGCCTTCTGCAAAGGTGAGGTTGCGAAAATGTCGCCGAAGTCAGCTTCAGATCTTTTAAATCCTGAAGTACCCGAGTTGGCAATATTGTTAGACGTGACAGCAAGTTCTGTTGTTGCTGCGTTCAAACCGGTCAAAGATGTATAAAATGACATATTATTTTAACTCCGTAACAATGTTATATTTCTATTCGATCTACTTGAGCTAGAGACAGTTTCAAGCCCCCGTCGAGTTCAACAAGGATATCTTGCGCTGAAGCATCCCAAGTCACTGCTCTTACGGTTGCGGAGGTTTTCACCATTGCCGTTTCCATTTGAGCACCGTTGACTACCGAGGCAGACATGACATAGTTTCCATATGGAGCAATATCACCGTTGGTTGTAAGCCCATCCCATGTAAGAGGCAGAGTACCTTTAGATTGGTTTCCTAAGGTTTGTCTTGCGACTAAGTCTCCAGTTTTTGGCTCGTAAATACTGACAATGACTGACTCCGCACCATTTGCGAGTTCAATATCACCATTAGCGGTCACCCCGCCGCCGCCAACAACTTGTCCGCCTTGCAACGCAATCTTTTTACCCAACAGATTGGCTCCGCCTACAAACTTTTCATCCCTGATCAGGTTTGCAACCTCGCTCATAGTCCCTTCCATCGACTTCATGGATTCAAGAGACGAGAACTGGGCTAATTGGGCAACAAAAGCCTCGTTTCCCATAGGATCTAATGGGTTCTGATTTTTTAGCTGGGTCGTAAACAGTTGCAGGAATGCATCACGACCTAGGTCGTCCTGGGTTGTGTTGGCTACGATTTGCTGATCTTCGTATTCTTTTGTTGTCAGCATGCTGCTATTTACACTGGATAACATCTTGATATTTCTCCTTTAAATCAGGCTTTACTAATTTCTAGCGTTCTGAGCATTAGCTGTCTTGCGGTTGTCATTACCTTGACGTTGTTTTCATAACTTCTCGCCGCTGTCATCATTTCGACCATCTCGGTCACTTCGGATACACTCGAACCGTAAACAAAGCCATCTTCGTCCGCTAAAACATTCATCGGATCATGGATTTGTTTTGCCTCAGCGTTATCATCCACAATATTCGTGACTTTAACGCCGCCGAGAAATTCCTTTGAGTAGCCTTGTAGATTTGAGTTAACCAGGGTTGCAAAGACCGCCCGCTTGGCATGAAACGCTTCTTTTTCACTACCGGCGACCACACTCGCGTTGGCGAGGTTAGAAGCCGTAGTATTCAAACGAACCATCTGGGCATTCATGCCACTGCCAGCGATATTAAATATATTGTTGATAGCCATTTATTATTCTCCTCTTAGGGCTTTTCGGATCCCGCTAATTCGACCTTCCAGTATCGTCAAAGTCGCTTGATACTCTCCTGCGGCGCGGCCAAATTTGGCCTGCTGAACACTCATCTCGACGGTATTTCCATCTGCTGAGGGATTTAAAGGTACTTCGTAAGTTAGGCTGCCATTGCCATTAGCATTGCCGACGCTGAGATGACCTTCATTGGTAAGTGCCAGCTTGCCCATGCCGAGCTCTCTTTTAAGGACATCGTTAAACTCAAAATCCCGGGCTTTAAAATTTGGTGTTTCAGCATTGGCAATATTTCTCGCCAAAACTGTCATGCGTTCGTTACGCATACCCAGGGCTTTTTCATGAACGCCAAATACTGAATCGATCATACTCATGATTTTTTTCCCTTTTCAGTTAAAGCTAACCTGTTTGCTGCCGATCATCTTTGTGACTGCAAGTCTCTCTCGAACTGCACTTGCTCACTGTGGTGATAATAGACAGCCCCTGACTGCACGAGTTAACTAATGCAATTGCAATGCCAACTTTTGGAAATTGTGTTTACTTTCGCACTCACCATTGATAATTCTTTGATAATTGTTTGTAAAAGCAGGAATCCTGCCAATCCCCTCCCGAGAAACGATTAGCATGATCTAAAGCGGCTAGATGCGGCCTAGACGGGCAAAAATTTGCCACTTTTGCGGCTATCTCGTCGCCGCGTTGCGCAAATGACCGACCTGGGCGATACTCATGAAATGCTGAAATTTTTTGATTTTACTGTAGCGGTCTGGCTCTTTCTGGCCTCCGCTGTCGTATTTGCGACACCCGAGACCCTTGATCGACGTCAATTACTTGACGATCAGATCGTCGACTACTTGTCGCAAGCACTCAATCTGGCGCCATCAGCGGCAGCGACTGTGTCTATCGATAATCGACTTGAGATACCTGAATGCCCTGATGGTTTTCGAATTAGCCTCCCCTATAAGGACCATCAGACAGTTCTCGCCGAATGTGATGATCCCCGGTGGTCGACGTACCTACGCATCAAGATTGCGATAGTCTCAGAACTTCTGACTTACGGGAAAGATCTGCAGGCCGGCAAACTTCTCACCGCCGCAGACCTGCGCGTCGAGACGAAAGTAACCCGCCAGGCAGTCCCTCGAGAACAGGTCAGTGATTTTGTCGGTCGATTGCTTGTCAGGCCCGTCAAACAAGGTCAGGCGGTGATTGCCTCGCATATCGACGTACCGATTACAGTTTTTGTATTAAAGGTAGCGGTAGAACGTGGCGACCCCGTGACCCTTGCAAAGCTGTCGACCGAACTCAAGGGCAGTACCAGCGTACCGATTAATCAACGAGTGAGCAGCCAACTTTTGCAAGACGCTGTTGCTGCACGAAACTTGGCCCAAGGCCAGCAACTCGTCGCCAACGATCTGCTGCGGCGCTGGCCGAGACTCGTCGTCACTAAGCCCATCGCCTATGGCCAGGCGCTCAGCCCGGAGAATGTTGAAGTGCAGTCAATCTACGATGTTGAAAAACCACAGGCACTCGGCGCTATGACAGACATTACTCAGACACAAGCCACCCGTACCCTCAGTGCTGGCCACACGATATTAGCGACAGATATCAGGCCTGCACCACTGATTAGGAAGCTTGATAACGTCAACATGATAATCGAAAGTGGCGCTTTGACGATTACAGTGGGCCTGGTAGCGGAAGAAGATGGTGTATTACATGAGCTAATCACGCTACGGAATCCAGACTCTGGCGAACAGTTACAAGGCATAGTCACCGGCCCTGGACGCGTTAAATTGCAGTATTAGCCGGCGAACCCAGACCACTTTAAACGAGCGCAGGCCATGTAGATCGATATTCCGAATGTTTCGTAGTTAGTAGGTACGACTTAACCTATTGAAATTATTGTATTTAATATACTCAAAAACACTTTTTCGAGATTATTATCGAAAATACTTAAAAAATGGCTAAAGTTTTTTAAGTCAGGGTCGATTAAGTTAGTGGAGTAAAACCAATCGCGAGAAAGAAGGACTAAGGAAATGATCGACAGCATATCCAATTCGCCACCACCAGCGAACCGTCAACAAAAGGCAGCCGCAGCGGATAGCCAGACTAGCCTTGCGTCGCAGACCGAGAACGCCAAGGTTGACGGTCAGATGAAAACTAAAATTGCCGAGACGACTGATAACGTCAAATTGAGCGAACTTGCAGCCACAGCGCTGAGCAACGCTGAATTTGATCAAGAAAAGACGACTCGGATTAAAGAAGCCATAGAGCAGGGCAACTATCCACTGGATCACAAACGCCTAGCTGAAAGCTTTTTGGCGCTCGAACAGTTGATTAGCGATAACGCTTGAACCGTTTCGATAAAGCGCCGTTGAAGGTCCGCCATAGATGGCATTAACATGATAAGCTATCAATCATTCATGCTATAGCTGGATCTAATGAGCCTCAACCAACAGGTCGTGCAGTCACTTAGAAAATTGGAACTCCTTCTCGAAAGGGAATTCGTCGCGCTCAAATCTCAGGATCTAGATGATTTTGATAATATCCAACAACAAAAGGCGCCCATTCTACGATTTTTCTCTGAATCAGCGTTTGTAGCCTCTAGCGCTGCTGACGAACCGGTGAGTCAAACGGCGCACTCCAGCGGTGACCCAACCCTTCCCGAACAGCAGGCAGATTCGACGGCAAGCACTTCGAACCCCTTAACGCCGGAACTGACCGAACTGGCACGACATTGCCAAACTCTGCACCGCAGGAATGAAATACTCATCAATCGAAAACTAGAAGCTGTTCGCGGCGCCTTACAGGCCTTGCAGTCTCCCGCCCACAGTCGTGAAGTAGAAGTGTACGATCGGCTTGGCAAATTAGCCGGCGGACACACGTTAAAGCGTCCTATAGTCCGCTAACCTTATAATTTCCGGTGCTGTTCCGGGGAATCACCACGCATCCAATACACCCACGACAGCACAACGGCGACGGCAACATAAAGCTCTTCAGGTATTTCGGTATTTAACTCAACTTCAGTGAGCAACGCCGCTAGCGCCGGATTTTCTGAGATCACGGTACCTTGGCTGATCGCCGCTTCAATGATCGCCCGCGCCATCTCCCCTTCCCCTTTCGCAACCACCTTGGGAACTTTGAATTCGCCATATTGCAAGGCTACAGCTCGACTCAAGCCTTTATCATGAGGCTTCACGTTCGCACATCCATAAGGTCTCCAGGCACATTTTGATTCTCACGCCTCACTCGGCGACCCAAGACGACATGCAATGCATCAATGACCAAGTCGTTGGAAGCTAATTCGTAGCGTAATTCCGCCACCATCGATCGAACGGTACTGAGCGTTTCGGGCTTGACCGCCCAGATGGTTAAATCTACGTGGCCTGAAGATCTTAAAACCGACTTCACGGCCAGATGATCAAGCTCTTGAAAATCAGTTTCCAGATACACTGACCAGAGGCGCCGCCCAGCTTGTAACGTGTCTTGCTGTGCCTCAATTTCTATCTGCACTAAATCTGAATCGCCAAAAGGCAGTAAAAAGCGCCAAAATAAATCTTTTCGACCATCGGCCGCCAAGGCTTCAACCTGATTACCTTCGAGCACCTCTACCAGACGGCTTATTCCTGCAGTGTCAGCGAGGGAGCCTTGCCGAATCAAACGTTGCAGTGAAATAATGATTTGTTTGAAGTCGAGATTTTTTGGGTCGCTTGACCTAATCTTCAGCAGCGCTTCGGTGAACAAGCCTGATTTTAGTAACCCCTGCTTAATGGCCTCAGGGGAAATACTATCTGGGCTGATGCGCAAGCGGCTGAGCTGTTGCTGCAGATCTGGCCGCCCCGACAGCCCTACCCATTTGTTCACTTCGGCGATACCAAACGCGCCAAGAAAACCCGATGTAGCGTCTGAAGCTCGCACCATCAGCGAAGCAGCGAGCGGATTGCTCGGTGTTGCCGGCACAGGGGCTTGCTTCTCAGGTTGCCGCAGTGAATCAGGTGCGAGTTGCTGCAGATATCGACCATAGATGCTAACGACATAGCGGAAGTTGAGTACTTGACCCACTTCCACCGGCAAGGACGACGCCACCAAGGCATTAAGCTGGCCGTTTACCAATCTTAACTGGCCAGGGCTATCGGCCACCGCACGCACGAACTGGCCATTTCTCAACCCCAACTCTCTAGCAACCATATCATTTAGCTGCATGCGCGGCATCGAAGACATTTCGATACCGATCGGCTTGGCGCTCAGATTATTTAATTCGGGGCTATGCAACGCATTCTCCTGAGGGCAGCCCCACGACTAGGACGCCTAACGCGGAAATGTTACCCAATCAGACTTATCAACAGTACTTCGCCGTGAAGCAGTATCATCCTTAAAGACCACTTTGTAGACCGCATCTTGATCTGGCAAACGTAACACAGTCCCTGCCAACATCCAATTCGCATTATTACGTCGAAAAGACTGCGGATTACCCTTGACGAAGGCGTCTCTCAATATCTTTTTCTGAAGGGACGAGTCCCCATAGAAACGCATGATGATACCGTCCAGCGTGTCTCCAGACCTAATGCGATAGCGACCTTTAGCAGTTTCTCCTGGCATGACCTTATCCACTCGAGGCAATGATGAGCTCTCGATATTGAGCAGCCGCAGCAACGCCGCATCCACCTTGCTATCAGCATTAGCTTGCGAAATCGACGCGACCAGCAGCATCGATGCCAATATACCGCCAGACATAAGCATTTTTAAGGGATATACAACACATTTCACAGTCTTCTCCTAACATTGTTTACTGCCGCCGCACTATGCCTTGGGTCAGAACATCTTGGGTCAAATGCCCAGGTTCAGAAAGGCAAGGCAGCCACATAGTCTGACGCCGGCGCTTTATGTCCCGCAATCACCTCGACAACAGAACTGTAATCATTGACGCGAGTAATCCGCCCTAACCCGAGATGGTTGATGCCATCACCATTGAGTACCACAGTGAGAAAATCACGAGAATTGCTCAAGAGAAATTCATCGCCCACCGCCATCCCAGCAAGCGCGCCCGACTTCAGAACCAAGGTTGGCGAGCTCCGCCCTGCCCGCGCTACCATAAAAGAAATCGGCAGGCATTTCGCAGCGGCGCGCAGACCATCGACCTGACGACTTGTGGCCGCGGCAATGAAGGCCAACATATCCGGCGGCAAGTCTGCACCCGGTGCTTGTAAATCATCACTAAAACCGATCATTTCCTCACGATTAAACAACACCTCACCCGAGGCAATATCGATCAACCGCAATTGATAGCGGAGCTCATTTGACCTTGATGTCGCCTTGGGGCGGTAACCCAACAAAGGAATGTAACGCAAACCATTCTTGAGGGATTTACGCACATTGTAGTAACCTTCTGTCAACACGCCTGGTTCCGCCGCCTCAATTCGAAGCTCAACACGCAGAGCGGCGGCGCCTTGGCTGCCCGTCCCGCGAAGAGAAAGGTCATATACACTGGCATAGGCAGCCTGACTGGTGATTAACCAACCCTGATCCTCTCCAAACGTCTCGATCACCGACTCGCGAACCACCCGAGCGACCTCATGAATGGACTGACTAGAGTGCCTCAAGTCAGCGCCTATATGCATGTCGAGCACTGCATGACGGCGATACCGACTTTGGCGACATTGCTTGCCGTCAATCTGACCTAATATCTCAGCAGCCAGCGCTGGAGACTGACTGTCTTGAGGCACATAATCAGCGACTCGAATCCCCCGCACTGTACCATTCGATGCCATATAAGTGGCCTCGTGCAATTCGCCTGTCTCATCAACGAAGGCCGAAGTCACAATTTCCAGCTCACCATTCAGGGCATGGCTGAGTAGCGCATTGCGCGCAGCGGCTAGTCGCTGCTCCGCCGCATCGCCAGTGCTTTTAACTTGAGGAGGCACAAAAGATACCGGCGTTTGCGCTGTAGCAACTACTGACCACGAACCCACGAGTAGCAACCAGACGCTAGCCCGCAGTTTGGTGGACCTTAGGCACGCCCCTGATTCACGCACGAGCGAGTTGCTGCATGTGCTTGAGGTATAATAGCCGCAAGTCATTAACCACTGAGCGACGCAGTGAAAGCGTCACTTCATAGGTATCCTCCCCTACTGGGCTGACACTCACTAATTGGGCTCCATAGATCACACCCTGAACCTTGGCACGGTAAACATCATCGCTCAGCACCAGGTCAGAAATCTTAGTTGATCCATCCACATACTGGCCGTAAACCTGTTCCGCTAAACCACGATAGGCATCCAGCTTGGAGGCTCTGATAGCCAACAAACGCTGTTGCGCAGGGTTATCACTTGCCTGAACGCTGATCACTGCATAGCCCGTCGCACTGATTACCAGCTCTTGCTGAGCGATCTTCATCACAGATCCTTCGCTGCGTACTTCAATGGGCGCACAACCAGAAGAGCCTAAAACTGCACTCAGAGCCAGTATTGCCGTTATCAATTTAATCTTCCACAAACACATATTGTCGCTCCCTTTAGGCGCTCTGCAGCCTGCGTTAACCCACCGAGCTTCTTATCGAATATCTACTGGTAATAGCATCGACTCTAACGCCCCAACCTTTACCACGGATCGTCATTTTTTCGGATTTAGATGTTGGCACGATAATCGCTATATAACTCATCGAGAGCGATTTACACCCGTACGCACTCTTTTAGATCGATGTATCTTACTGTTTTTAAAGGTTATATTTTTAATGGCTACAGCAAACGTGTCAACAATACGACAGACCCTGTCCACTTTCGAACTATCTGGGCTCGGGATACCTGTCTTAGTTCTGTTAATCATCTCAATGTTGATTCTACCGCTGCCCCCATTTTTGCTGGACGTGCTGTTCACTTTTAATATCGTCATCGGGCTCGTGATCATCATGATTGCCATCAACGTATCTCGCCCATTGGAATTTTCTTCATTCCCGTCAATATTACTGCTAGCAACCATGCTTCGTCTCGGCCTCAACGTCGCCTCGACTCGCGTCGTGCTAGTCAACGGACACGAGGGACCCGACGCTGCAGGCAAAGTCATCGAAGCATTCGGCGAATTCGTAATCGCCGGTAATTATCTCGTTGGCTTCATTATCTTCTCTATTTTAATGATCATCAATTTTATTGTGGTGACCAAGGGCGCCGGGCGTGTCTCAGAGGTTATCGCCCGTTTCACACTCGATGCTATGCCGGGTAAGCAGATGTCTATTGATGCCGATCTCAATGCCGGCGTGATAGACCAGGAGACCGCCAAACGCCGTCGTGAAGAAATATCTCAGGAATCTGACTTCTTCGGCTCCATGGATGGTGCATCTAAATTTGTTCGCGGCGACGCTGTTGCCGGACTGATGATCCTGATAATCAACATCCTGGGCGGCTTGCTCATTGGCATCGGCCAGCATGACCTGAGCTTCTCCGAAGCTGGTCGAATTTATGTTCTGCTGACCATTGGTGACGGTCTTGTGGCGCAAATCCCCTCACTGTTACTGTCCTTATCCACAGCGATTATCGTCACTCGAGTCACCACCTCCGAGTCGATGACCATACAGGCCAAAAGCCAAATCGCCCAGCCGGAAGCCTGGATCATCTCAGCTGTCATACTCATGCTATTAGGCTTGGTCCCTGGCATGCCACACCTGGTCTTTATTAGCTTGAGCCTAATCTCCGGCGGGCTAGGCTATTACTACTTACGCCAACGAGGAACGAGGACGCTTGACGAAAATAGTAGCGTTGTTCAACAAGAGGACCAAGAAGACCCTGTAAACAAGGAACTGGATTGGGAAGATGTCGAGCAGGTGGATATCGTTGCACTGGACATCGGCTATGGGCTCATTCCATTGGTGAGCAGCGATTCTGGCGGAACCCTGTTGGCAAAAATCAAGGGTGTACGAAAGAAGCTATCAACGGAGTTTGGTTTCCTGGTGCAACCGATTCGCATCAGAGACAACCTCGAACTACCACCGGACGTCTATAACATTGTCCTCAGCGGTGTCGTTCGCGGTCAGGGTGAGATACGGGTTGGCCAGGAATTGGCCATCAACCCGGGCGTCGTCCATGGCGAGCTCACTGGCACACCAACAAAAGAGCCTGCATTTGGCCTGGAGGCCGTTTGGATAGATGCGTCGCAGCGAGACTACGCTCGCACTTTGGGCTACACCGTTGTTGACGCATCTACGGCCATAGCCACCCATATGAACGCCATTTTGCGAGAAAATTCTGCCAATCTTCTCAGTCATGACGAAACCCAACAATTACTCGATAAAGTGGCAGAACGATCGCCGAAACTGGTGGAAGATCTGGTGCCAAACAAGTTACCCCTGGCAGCCGTAACCAAAATTCTGCAAAACATACTTGCAGAAGACGTCAGCGTCAGAGATATGCGCAGTATTATCGACGTACTCACTGTCGAGAGCAGCAGGACTCAGGATCCAGAAGAACTGACGGCGCTGGTCCGTCCGCGTTTGGGTCGTATGATCATGCAGGGCTTGGTCAATGTAGATGAAAACCTTCCTGTCATGACCCTCGAGCCATCTCTTGAGCAGATGCTGACAACGATACTCACACAAAGTCAACGCAACGGCAGCCTCGTTATTGAGCCTAAGCTAGCAGAGGATCTTTTCGCAGCCATTGCCACCAGCTGCCAGCAGGTTGAAGAGCAAGGACTACCGACGGTATTGGTCGTTTCACCAGGCCTCAGGCCCTGGCTGTCACGCACGGCACGCCAGCGTGTACCCCGTTTGACTGTACTGTCTTACAGCGAAATACCCGACGATCAAGATATCAAAATTATTTCTAATATCAGCGTACGCGATAAGCAAGGAGAAACAGCATGAGACTAGAGCAGGTTTTTGCACCCGACACTCGCATGGCTATGGCCCAGGTTCAGCATCACTTCGGCGAAGACTCTATGGTCGTGTCTAATCGTCGTTACAATGGCCGCAACGAGCTTATTGCCGCCGTGGACAACATCATAAAGCCTGCCGTAGCACCCCTTGCGCCCGCAGCGACTGTTGCACCCGTGACGGCTGTTGCCAGCGCTGCACCAGCGCCGGTCACTGAACAGCAGCGGGCGTTATCCTTAGTGGAACTCATCAAGACCGAATTTGAGACCTCTCGTCTAGAGATGCAGAGCCTGACAAGATTGCCACGCCAACCTCACACTACTTCAAAGCATATTATCGAGTTACAACGCTTATTCATGAATACGGGCATGTCTGCTCGCCTAAGCCAACAAGTACTTGATCAATTGGCGTCGACGAAAAGCCTGCAAGACGCGTCGAACGTTTTGAGCCAATGGATAAAAACTCAAATTACAAACTATGACCTCGTTGCGGACCCGGCTCAAGCACACCTGATCGCTGGTCACCCCGGGTCCGGCAAGAGCACCATGATCGCGCGAGTTGCGCGACAATTGGCAATGGCAGATTCATCACGAAAGATCGCCTTAATCAGTTTCAATGATGATCGCATCGGGGCCTGGCAGGCAACTCAGATCGCCGGGGCTCGCGCAGGTGCTGACACCTATCGCACAACATCATTTAAGCAACTACAGGCCCTATACGCTGAAATCGGCGCGACTCATCATCTATTGATCGATACCGCTGGCGCGAACATTCAACGAGAAATCAGGTGTATCACAAAAATTATTCCCGAACTCAAGTCGCACCTGATGCTAGCTGCAGATACGAACGAGACCTCGGCGCTCAACCTGCTGGGCCACCCCAATTTGAATTGGACTTCCTGCATGGTATCTCGATTAGATGGTATCGATTATCCATGGGCCATCATCAGCATTCTCGCTAACAGCAACATTCCGGTATCTTTGGGCTCTTACTGCACTGATATGACAAGCCCCCCACGAGCTTTATCCGGCGACTTCCTGGCGCACTTGATCGACAAAAAGGTCCAACGGCATATCGATAGCGCTCTTGCCCAGAAAGAAACGACCAAAGTGCCCGCCCATATTGGCAATCCCGGGTTAAAAGAATACCCGTATGAACAATTAAATTTCGGCTGAAAGTCTGTTAAGTTATGCAATGTTAGCAATGAAACTGCGTACAAATCAGGAACATACAAAGATGCAATTAGGCTCCAGGGTTAGGGTCATCGGTATTGCCAGCGGCAAAGGTGGTGTCGGCAAGACGACGATCGCTGTGAATTTGGCTACTGCGCTTGCCGAAAGCGGCAAAACCGTCATGCTCCTTGATGGCGACTTGGGTCTAGCCAACGCACAACTGGCTTTCGGCTGCCAAGTAAAATACAACTTCAGCCACGTTCTCGCCGGGGTTAAAACCCTTGAAGAGATTATCATTACCACCTCAAGTGGTGTCCAACTGGTTCCTGGTGCCAGCGGCTTACAAGAACTGGCATCACTAACCTCCCTGCAAGCTGGCATTATGCTTCAAGGCTTTGAGTCACTAGCCGCAAAACTCGACTATTTAATCATCGATATCGCCGCCGGTATATCGGACTCAGTCATCACCTTTTTACAAGCCTGCGATTATCGCTTTATCATCTGCAAAGACGATCCCTCTTCTTATGCGGATGCTTACGCGACGGTTAAGGTACTCAACAAGAATGCCGCCAGCGACAATCTTTATTTGTTAACAAACGAAGTCAGCGATGAAGCTCATGCGTTACGCTTACATAGTAGCTTTAATAACGTCACTAACAGATTTCTTGAATTCAGCATCGGCATGATTGGCCATGTGGTGAAAGACGAGTCAGTCCCCTTGGCATGGAAGAAAGCACAACCGGTTGTGCAACTGTATCCCTCATCCGCGGCGGCAAGCAATTTCAGGCAACTTGCCAAGAACGTCGATGCATTGATCAAACCAACTGTCAACTTAACCGCGCACACTTAAGCTAAAATTTAAGCCCACCCGACAAGGGCCAACTAAGCACCTAGAGTTATAGAAAATGGTAGACGTCAGCAGTTACAGCCAGATTGAAAATGATAAAAGTCATGATGTCGATTTGATGAATTATATTGGCCTCGTGAAACGGATCGCCATCTATCTGAAAGGCCGCGTGCCCGACTACATCCAACTCGAAGACATGATTCAAATTGGAACATTAGGCTTAATCGAAGCCAGCAAAGCTTACAACCCCAATGTTGGCGTTGACTTTGAAGTGTTCGCCAAGAATCGCGTGCGTGGCGCCATATTGGACGAAATTCGTAAACTTTCAAGTATACCCAGGTCTGCCGTTAGTCATCTTCAACAGCATAACAAGACGACAATGGCATTGAGCCACCGCTTGGGCCGCTCGCCGACCCAGACCGAGATTGCCGAAGAGTTAGGCTTAAGTACAGATGCGTTTCATAAGGAAAGAGAGCATGCGAATAGGTTTCAGACCACGTCTTTAGAGCTGACAAGTGACGATAATACAGACTTAACGGCGCAGGACCTAAGCTCGGTCAACCCTGAAACACTGGTCTCGAACCGAGAAATCAACGATCAAGTTGCCTTGGCGATCAGCCAATTATCTGAGCGAGAGCAGCTCGTTATTTCGCTTTATCACAAAGAAGAAATGAATCTGAAGGAAATCGGCGTCATTCTGGGTGTCAATGAATCCAGAGTCAGCCAAATATTGTCAGCGACAGTCGCCAAGCTAAGGACTACTATAGCTGAAATAACAGCATAACCAGCAGAATCAACGGAGAAAATCATGTTTTCGTTTTCAAAAAGTGGAGCACTCAAAAAAGCCTTTAACGAGGCAAAAAAGCTGTATGAAACGGCTGTTGACTCACCGGGCCAAGCAAAAAATGCGCGGGCTTTACGCATGAAGGTCATGGTTCGCTGTCGCGCACACATCGACTTAGTATTTATCGAGGGCGCAAAAAAATACGAGGCCTATGAAGCCGTACGTAACCAAGCCATAGCAAATGGTCAAGAAACGCCCGAACCACCCACGCCGGCGCCCTATCAAAAAATCAAGAGCCAGGCGGGAGAGATCATCTCTTATATTCCCGACCACTTTGCTATGGAGATTTTTTCAACGGGCGGCCTTTATCAGACCGCCAAAATCAGCATTGTTGAAGCTATCAACCAAACACAAGCGATAGCTGATCGAATCTGGCTAGACTTAGATCTTAGCGACGACTTTGAAGTCTTGCGTTTTTTACGAGACCAAGCAGGGGAACAAACTGGAGAACAAGCAGACACCGAGGCGAATGAAGCCACTGGTGACCATTCGGACAACACAAACGCCCATAACGAGCCAGAATAGTGTCTCTGCTGATGACCATTGTGGGCATCATATTATTGCTGGCAACGGTAATAACGATTATTTACTTAATCGGCAGAATTGACTTGCTCGAATCGTTTATCAGCACTCGGCTTAGCGCCAATCCCGCCAGCACGCCAGAAAAAGACGGCAGCACCGACAAGTCCTTTTTAGGAATGGACGGCAAAACACTATGGGATGCACTCAGCGGCATAGATAAAGGCTCTGCAAGCGAAGAAGACATCAATGGCATTCGCGGCCGCTATGCAACACTGTTGAAAAAACACGTTAGCACGTTATTCACAACCGGCTTTAACGACGGCAAAAATGGCGCCTCGAAACGTAAAACTGAAAACCCCATGACAATAACCACACTCCGAGGCACCCTTAAGTCATGGCTCCCTCAGCAACATGTGTCAAGCCTCTATAGCACTGGTTACGAATCAGCGCGGGCCACCGAAATCGATTTGGCCCGCCTTCTCTCAGCACTGACAGAAACCATAGAGATGCTTTATCTTCGCAGCGGCCTCACTATGGAGCCAGACTTTCCTCAATCTCTGCTGAACGCGGCCACTACTGTACCTGCCGACGAACCAGACGAACCAGCCGAACCCGACGAACTCGACCAACCCGAGGCCTAACACGCCATTTAGCGTGGTGCTTGGTACCGTATAGTGCCTGGCTCATCGGGGGGCGGGATGCCAGCGGCCGCATCTTTTTGCAGTTGAATTTGCGCATTGATTGTATCTAAGTAACGTGCTCTCTCCAGCGTTAGCAGCGCTTCAACATCCCGACTCAACTGCGCAGACCCATTTAGCGCTTCTTGAACACTTGCCATCCGTCGCTCAATCTTGACGACATCAGCGCTCAGTGCGACCATCGCCGCCTGCTGCTCGCTGAGACCCTGGGTTGTCGATTTAGACTCATTCTGCAAGCCGACGAGACTTCCGTCCAAATGCGTCGCTGCGCTTTGCGGCAGTTCGACACCCATTTTCACCACCAACGCCTCGGTATTTTGAAGCTGCTCTGCCAACAACAGCAATTGAGCAGTCTGCGCCTGCTGCTGTTCAGCGACATTACGCACTGCAAATCGGACGCTTTCAAAGGCCTCCAAACCACTATTTAAATTCGTTATGCGCTTACTCGCCGCAACAATGACGGTATCAAGTTCAGCGACTCGAGAACTAATTTGCACACTCATCACGCCAAAGACGATGATCCCTATAAACAACATACTAAAGCCGCCGATATAGATCGATTTGATAATCACGGCTTGCTTTTCAAAGGTTTCTGCCAGCCGCTTCGAGGCACGCTGCACCGATTCGCCACTGTTCGCAATTTTGGTCAAGGCATCAAGACCTAATTTAGACGCCTTGTTCGCGGCCTCCGCTGACTCCAGTGCTGCCGGAATCAAGCGTTGCAGTTCTTCCACCACCTCCTGTCCCGTGATAACGATCTCTTCGAAACCTTCGTCATCATCTGCACTGCCTGCAGAACCTTGGTCATCATCTATACTGCCTGCAGAGCCTTGATCATCGGTGATTTCGGTGACTGCAAATTCAGTATCTTCATCGTCTTTTGTCTGATCATCTACTGTGTTATCGCTCATAATGGCGTCCCTATATCGTCTCAGGCAACGACTCAAATCGATCTCGCATCGCTTGAGTCTCGTCTATGATGGTGACCAAGCGTTCGGCAAATACATGCCCGGCTTTTCTTTTATAAATAATAGCAACCCGCTTAGGCACCTCAGGCACCTCAGGTAGCTCAGCATCACCAGCTAAGTCTGTCTGCTCAGCTGTTCGTTCTGGTTTAGCCAATTCACCGGCGGGTACTTTTCTGACAACTGAATGACTAACACGAATATCAACTGCCTTTCGAGCACCGGGTTGACTGAGAGCTTCTTGCCGAGATTTCGCGGTTGATTCTTGAGCCATAGGCTGCACTTGCGCCTGATCACTCAGGCCTGTCGTTCTTAGTATTTCATCTTCATCCCTCAAAACTTGACTCCGGCTCTATTACTTGGCGTCGCTTGAGCTGTGCGCCCTGCACTATTATGCTATCGACATTATTCGCCGCTTCTTTAGCTTTTGCTGCGTCAATCATTGTTCCGTAGGGCCCAGCGACGACCACGAACAGGACACCGCTAGCTGAACTCAGGCGCAAAATGTGCGTGTCGAAGTTCGGCGCGAGACGCTCACGTTCCCGCGTGGCATTCACTTCAACCTGCAACGCATTAAATTGTAAGTAGTACCCTGCGGGGTCAAGTTTAACAACGGGTTCGGGACTAACCGCGAGAACATTTGATTCTTCCGGCGCCGGTTGCCGCTGGTTCTTCGCCGTCACCGCCGTCAACCATGCCGGCAATTCGACAGGGGCTGATGTCTCTGGTTCAGAAGCGCTATTGGAGACTTCCTGAAGCGAACCATCCATCGCCTGTGGCCCAGAACCTTTTATCTCGGAATCTGCACTGGCTTTACGCTCAGCCGCCGCACCATCAGTCTCTGGGCCGCCTGGTGTGGATGGGATAATCGCCACACGCTTCGCCGCATCGCCTTGGAGCTGGTTACTCTCAGCCGCCTCACCGCCTTCGCCGTCGGCTTGCATCAATTCAGGTTGTATTGGCTCTGCCGCCAGCAACTCTTCTGGACTGTCATCCCTCCACCCTTGCTGAATAGCTGTCGGCACCCAGCCTGCGACTAACTCCGCCAGACTTTCTGGCGTCAGATCATCATTTAAGGCCAAAGACACCGATACCGACACAGCCACTGCGACGAACAGACCTAAAAGCAAGAGCTTTAGCTGCTTGGAACCCTTGCGCCCCGGCTCTGCAGGCGTGTGGGGCGCCAACCCCGACTCAGAGTCGTTTACGGGTGGTTTCGCCACACCCACTTGAGCCTGTGGTTCAGCTGCTTCGCCAAAGCTAACACTCAAACGCCGTAGTGTGTCGAACACCTGGCTTTCCTGGCCTTCGCCAGCAGCCGCCTGCAGCAACTGTTGCAGCTCATCGCCATTCGGAAAATTCAGTGCGCATTGGTTGAGCTTGGGTCCCATGGACTTGATAAAGCCTTGCACCAGGGCGTTGTTCGGCTCATCGACAAACGCAAGCAGACCAAAATTCGCGCCTGGAAAATCACTCAGCAAGCGTGCCATCAGGTCCCACTCACGCGGCCCCAGGTCTGAGCTTTCACTCAGCATGAGTATACGTCGTTGAGAAGTTTCCGCTGGTGGTTGCCGTGCTTCAGCCACCGACAACTCGGCTAAAACATCATTAAATCGCTTCAACAAACCATCTGCTGTCGATGGCAAAAAAGCCTCAATCGCCATGCCATCAGCGGACTTCACCTGACGATAGATCAGTTCAAAATAATGACTGATTAGCGCGGCACCCGGCCCGACAACGACAACGTAGGGATTGGCACCCAATAAAATATCAGGTATTGCCCCTATCGCCAGCTTGTCTTGGCGACGCAGACACAATGTGTTGCCTTCAAACCAGTCAGATAATGGCTCAGACGAATCAATCGATGGATCATGCATATTCTACGCCCTATTCTTCCACGACTCGGTTACCAGCAGCGTCAAATTGCATCGACTTGGGCACAACGGGTTTTGGCATTACGACGCCAGATTTGTCGCCTGCATAGGTATTCATACTAAAGACATAGGCTATGACCATTGCCACCGCGTGATACAGTTCCTCTGGCACATATTCATTCACATCCGCAGTATAGTACAAGGCTCTGGCCAGCGGCGGCGCCTCAAAAATCATGACGCCACTGGCGACGGCCTGTTCCTTGATTCTGAGCGCCGCAAAATCAATACCCACAGCCACTACCCGCGGGGCTTGGCTCGTCGCTGCATCATAAGCCAACGCGACCGCAAAATGGTCTGGGTTGGTAATGACGACATCGGCGCCAGCGACAGCTTCCAACATAGAACCCATCGCAATTTCTCGTTGGCGACGTCGAATTTGCGCCCTCACCTCTGGCCGACCTTCCGCATCTTTCGACTCATCTTTTATATCCTTGATCGACATCTTCATGCGATTTTTAAAGGAGATTAGCTGGTAGGGCACATCAATCGAAGCGATGACGATCAGGCTCAAGGTCACCAGTAAAAAACCACCACCCACAATTTCAGCAGATGATTCGAGGGACGGCTCTAAGGGCATCACACCCAGAAAATTGAGATCATCCACATACGATAATGCGACAAAATATAACGTCGTCCCAATGAGAGAGAACTTAGCGATCGCCTTCAGCAGCTCAATTAACGCCTTCATCCCGATGACTTTTTTAATCCCCTCCAATGGGCTTAACCGAGATAACTTCGGTTCCACGGCCTTCATGGAAAAGATAAACCCACCCATCGACAGAGCAGACGCTATCGCTATGATGATGGTCAATACGAAGATCGGCGCCACCACCAGCAAACCATCAACTGCAAATTTACCAAACATCGCCGGCAACATTTGTGGTGAAAACAAGATTCGGCGGTCAAAAACGAAACCGCTGGAAAAAATCTCAGCTAAACCCCGAAAAAAGTAACTACCGAACATAAAAAACGTGATTGCCACGAAAATCATTGTAATCGCAATGGTCAGATCTTGTGAACGCGCAACCTGACCATCCTCTCGCGCCTTTTCAAGGCGCCTCTCGGTGGGTTCCTCTGTTTTATCATCGTCTGAATTATCAGCCATTATTGAATCCTGAGGAGCTGAGTGACCTGGTCAAACGCCCCCATCCACATGGTTTCGATACGTTGGAAAATCGCCGGTAGCGCGACCAAGGTCACCAGCAATCCACCGATAATCATCGCCGGAAAACCAATTGCAAATATGTTCAAGGCCGGCGACGCTCGTGTGATCACCCCCAGGCACATATTAAAAAACAACAAGGCAACGATGATTGGCAGGGCTATTAACAAGGCTCCATAGAAAATCATAATCGACCAACGCAACAGTTGTTCTGCAATCTCAATAATATCGAGATCAGCCCCAATGGGCATAGTGGTAAAACTGATCAGCACCAATTTAATCAGCATTAGATGACCGCCCAGCGCCAAAAATATTAATGTCGAGCAAATGACAAAAAATTGAGATAATACGGGCACATTACCGAGGTTGGGGTCGATCATATTCGCCATCCCTAAACCCATAGAGGCCGTGATTGACTGGCCGCCAACCACTAGAGCCGCGTTGATAATTTGCAGTATTAATCCGGCAGATGCGCCAATCGCCGCTTGAATAAAAATTGCCTTAAGCCCTTCTGGAGAAAGTGGATCAATAGCAGGCCATTCCACTGTCGGATAAATAATCCAAGTCAAAGTCAGCGCCAGCACAATTCTGATTCTGAGACTCACGGCTTGCAGCGAAAACAATGGTGCGGCGAGCAACAGCGCCGAGATTCTCGTAAACGGCCACAGGAAGCTGTAGAACCGCTCAACCACCTCTTGGATCAAAATCTCCATTACGCCAGCATCATGGGAATATACTCGAATATTCTTTGAATGAAGCGCGTCATTATCATAATCTGCCAACCACCAAAGGCCAGCAAGGCTAAGACTAAAACAAGGAGTTTGGGTATAAAACTCAAAGTCATCTCCTGAATGGAGGTCGCCGCCTGCACTATACCCACCACGACACCGACGAGCAGCGCCATGCCCAACAGCGGGCTTGCCACCATCACAGCGACCCACAATGCCTCTTGGCCTAATGTTAAAACTTCAGAAATGACCATCGCAGTCCCCTATTGTGCGACGAGAAAACTCGAGACAAGTGATTGCATCAACAAGGCCCAGCCGTCTGCCACCACAAACAGCATTAATTTAAATGGCATCGAAATCATCATCGGCGACAACATCATCATACCCATGGACATCAGCACGCTCGCAACAACCAGGTCTATGACGACGAACGGGATATAGATGAGAAAACCAATGGTAAACGCCGTTTTCAATTCAGAGGTTAAAAATGAGGGCGCGAGAATCGTAAACGGCACTTTGTCCAAACCGAGGGATTCATCATAGTTAGCAATTTCCGCAAACATGGCGATGTCTTCCTGACGAGTCTGATTCAGCATAAATGCTCTAATAGGGATCTGGGCTTCCTCGAGCGCCTGTTCGGCAGTGATTGTCTCGCTAAGATAAGGTTGGTAGGCTTTTTCATAAACGGTATCGATAACAGGCGACATAATGAAAAATGTCAAAAATAACGACAAACCGATCAACACTTGGTTAGGCGGTGTCTGCGCCGTACCTAATGCCTGACGCAGAAGAGACATCACAATGACGATTCGAACGAATGACGTCATCATCAGCAATATCGACGGCAGCAGTGTCAGCACCGTCATCAACACAAGAACTTGCAAACTTAAACTATACTGGGTGCCTTCGTCCCCGGCATCGATGATATTCACCAGCGGCAAACCCGGCGCCGCCAATGAGATCGGCACCCAAAACAGCAGCACAAGACCTACCAATGATTTCCAATTCAGCCGACTGCTTATCAAACTCCGAACCCCATAAATGCCGCTAAAACACCCTTATCATATCATTGATCGACCAGCGGATCGTCGGTTATCTGCACCGGCTCGGTCCACTGCGCAATACGCGTAATAGAGGTTTGAGTGACTCCTAATAATATTTGCTCACCACGAATTTCAATGATGGCCAGCTGTTGCTTAGGACCAAAACTATGCAACGGTGTCACTTTGAAGTTTTGCCCGGCATAGGACTTCGTGCTCGCGCTGACACGCTTCAGCGCGTAAAGGGTTACCCCCAACAGCACCAGCACCAGCAGGATAGGACCCAGCGCAGAAAACCATTCGGTTGAAGGCATCATCTCAGCCACTATAGATTTTTGATTCGCTCTGCAGCGGGTACGACAGAGGTCAAACGGACCCCATATCGCTCGTTGACCAGCACAATTTCGCCCTGGGCTATGAGGGTATTATTGACCAAGAGATCGAGCGGCTCACCCGCAAGGCGGTCCAATTCAACCACGCTACCTTGGGTCAGGCGCATCAAGTCTCTAATTTTGATCGACGTTCTACCCACTTCTACGGAGACCGTCACCGGAATATTCTGGAGCACCTCAGGGTCAATCTTCTTGCTAGGCGCGTCTGTTGTGGCCTGCAGTTCTTCTTCGTTCGACATGGTCAAATCGCTCATATAATGGTTATTGCTTGTTACTTCTTACTTGGGGCAATCGAATTGTTGATTCGAACCGCCGTCTGCGGGCCATTGGCACCGACTTCCGCGGCAAACACGGGGGAGCCCGCAATTTTTATGGTCGCAAAATCAGGCTTATTAAAGTAAATCAGATCCCCTTCCTTAAATTCTCTAATCTTACCCACCGTTGAAATAAACTCGGCTAATTGTACCTCGACAGCCAATTTCGCGTCACCAGCCGCAGAGGTCAGCGACGATCGCCATTCTTGATCGCCCTCATCGCTATCATCGCCAGTCTGCACACGACTGCGGAGCAAGTCACGAATCGGTTTCAGCGTACTGTAAGGATAGACGATGTCTAAGTGGCCTTCGGTTTCATCATCTAGCTCCATTTTAAAGCGGCTCATCACCACAAGATCGGCTTCTTCAGCAATCTGTACAAACTGCGGCGTCACTTCGGCGCTGACCCGCTCACAGTCGACACTCAATATCGGCGCCCAGGCATCTTTGAGAGCGCCAAACACCAGATCCACAAGTATCTGAATAATGCTCGTTTCAGTGGGAGTAAACGCTCTTCCTGGTGGCAATTCACCGATACCTCGACCAAAACCACCAAAGAAATTGTCAAGACAGGAAAAAATGACTGCCGTGTCGATCACAACTAATGAAAATCCACGTAATGGATTGATCCGAATCGTATTAACCGAGAGCGGCGATTTCAGCGGCGATACGTATTCATGAAATCGCATGGTTTTAATTTCAGCGACCTGCACTTTAGGCGTTGTTCGCAACACTTCCACAAGGCCCACGCGGAGTTGACGAATAAAGCGCTCGTTGATCATATCAATCGACGAGACATTGACCCCGAGAGACGTATCCTCACTGGTGAGATCATGTTTCATGACCCGCAGCGATGTATTCAACCCGCTACCCACCTCCAAACTGCCGTCCTCAAGACCTGCAGACAACGCCTGCAACTCTTCCGCACTCAGTAAATTGTCTTGCTCTACCATAACTAACGCCGCTCCGGCACACTGAGTCTAGCTGCCTATTGTATAATGAACTCTGGGAAAAAAACCTTTTCTATGCCGCCAAAGTCTTCATATTCTTCAAGAATAGAGTTCATGGTCAAACGTAGGGTTTCTGCCATCGTTTCTTGAAATTCCGGACTTTTTACATCCGCTTCGGTGACTTTACGCAGATCAACGATCATCGCCGAGCGCAGTGCAATTTGATGCTTTTCAATATTGGCGATCACTTGTTCGTCGTAATGGGTCATGATGCCCACCGACACTTGCATCACTTTTTTTGAATTACCGATGTTTGCGACCAAAGCTTGGGGGATCTGATAATAGTTAGCCACCAGTTTCGTTTGCTTGGGTGTCTCTATTAACTTCGGACCGGCGTCCAACGCCTCTAGCGCAGCGTCATTCGCCTCATCCCCTGCCTTATCCATCTTGGTGAATTCATCTTCAATATCACGGTCTGTTTTGTCAAAGTAACCGGTTAAAAACAAGGTGCCACCAATTGCGCCACCTAGCAGCAATAGTATGCCAACGAAGATCAAGACAATTAGTAATATCGGCGATTTCTTTTTTTCTTCAACTTCTGCTTCTTCACTCATAGGTACTCTTCCTGCTTACTCGATTTGTTAAACAAATAAATCCAAACCTTCATTTGCTGTTGTGTCTGGCTCTGGTGACTTGAGGGTTTCCTGGTCTGACTCTGAATTAGTCGTGGCCTCATTCCTACCTCGCCCCTGTCCTTGAGCGCCATTTTCATGACGTCCCTGATGCAATGCTACGTCAATCGAAGATCCCTTGATACCCGCCGCATCTAAACTCTCGTCAAGACGATGAAGCTGACTACCGAGGAACTCCTTAACAGCCGCAGAACTCGTTGAGATTTGCGCCTCTAATCGACCATCGCGCATCTCTAACTGAACATCCAGACTGCCCAATTCTTGCGGGTGGAGTTGCAGGTCAAACCGCCACGCACCACCTCTGATATTAGCCATTAGGCGCTGTGCCACCATCTGTGACAGCTTATCAGGCAAATCTTCAAGCAACACGGCACCCGCAGGTGGCGGTGTCAGCGTCGTACTGGCGACTTCAGTTGCCCTTGGCGCTGAAGGTTGCAGTGTCAGACTTTCGGTAACATGCTCTGCCCCAAGGACAAAAGCCGCACCAGACATCACTGGTCGGTTCAATATCGACTTCTGCGTAACCATGCCGGCATTAGTCAACGACGCTGCAATCGCCACGCCTGGCTCTCGAGTGGGCATCAGACTCCCATCACGCTTCATGCTGGCGTCGGCGCTAAGGTCTTTAACGCTTTCGGCCAGCTTTAGCAGATCCGTCGATTCCGGCGTTACGGCTTCTTTAGCATCAGCAGACGCGCCCTGCTGACTCAAAAAGCGAGCGGGCGTCGCCATGCTCGCCATCTGCCCGGCAACAGACGGCCCAGGCACCGCACTCGCTTGACTCGATGATACTGTCGGTGCTGCCATTGACTCCAAGACAGCCGGCTGCGCTCCTGTGGGCCCACCCGAAACCGGGTTGGTCACGACTGCCGAGCTCGCGGCGCCTGCCGCAGTGGCTGGCGCTAAGACTCGAGACGCCAGGCCCGCCATTTGACCGGACTGCGCTTGCGTGGTCTGGCCTGCATTCACACCCGCATTCAAGCCAGCACTCAAGCCAGCACTCAAGCCAGCGTTCAAGCCAGCGTTCAAGCCAAGTACGGCATTGGCATTTCGCCCCGGTTGTGGGTCTGCCACAGTCACGACGCCAGCATTGCCAACAACCCCGTGATCATTCTGTTTGAATTGAGACTCCTCCGAGACCATTGGCCCGGGGGCCTGGCCCGCCGTTAACGGATTAATCGCTGTCGCCGCCGTCGTCATTCCAACGACTACCTTTGACTCGGCAGGCGCCGTCTTGGTTATGACAGGAGTTGTGGCAGCAGTTGCAGCAAGAGTTGCAGCAAGAGTTGCGTCACGCATCGCGGTCGTCGTTGGCATAGTTGCCGGCGTTGTCGGCGTTGCCGTAGTTGCCGTAGTTACCGTAGTTGCCGGAGTTGCCGTAGTTGCCGGAGTTGCCGTAGTTGCCGGAGTTGCCGTAGTTGCCGTAGTTGCCGGAGTTGCCGTAGTTGCCGTAGTTGCCGTAGTTGCCGGAGTTGCCTGATTTACCGGAGTTGCCGTGGTTGCGGTAGTTACCGGAGTGGTAGCGGCCGCCATCGTCGCCCCTTCACTAGCCACTGCTTTCAATAATTCCGCTTGACCCGGATATCGACCGAACAAGACAGCTAGCGCATCAGCATTCATGCCTTGCTGTGCCGCAAAGTCTTTCAATGATTCTTCTGTGGGCAACTCTTCGCCCAGCATCACCGCTGTACCACCAGGTAAACGTTGCACGATCGTATCGGCAGGCAACACCCCTGCGGCTGCAAGCGGCAACTGCTTGCCGCTTTCTTGGCCGCGTTGATTGCCACTCTGTTCGCCACTTAAGGTTGCAAGGTTGAAACGAAATTGCTGTTCAAATGTTACGCCAGACTCCTGTACTAAGCCTGACTCGCCGCTTCCCTGACCCTGCATCGCCGTGTCTTCAGGCAGTCTGCTGGTCGACAGGCCGATATTAATTAACTGCGTCACTTGTCTATCACCCTAATTAATCGCTTTAGTCAGCTATATACTTAGCACTTTCCGTACCACTATCTGTGCTGCATGTTGAAACGTAAGGTCGCATTCAGGTCTTGCTCTCTGGAATCTCGTTGCGCGGCCACGTTCAAATTACGAATCTGCTGGCGCTCCAACAATTTTTTCGATTTCATATGCGCCTGCTCTGCGTCTCGCACACTCAGACGCGCCACTTGTAAATCCACGTCGATCATTAGCATGTCACGCTCAACACCTTTTTGAGCCTGCTGTATCTCAGCAATAAATACCTGATAATACTGCGTCACTGCCAATCGTGACGACGCTTCCTGTGCTCGCGCCATTTCCTGAAGATAGTCTTGGGCGAGCGCATCTAGCCGCGCCAAACTCAATTCTGCCGCCTGCTTTCTTGCATTCATCGCAATCAGAACTTTTTGGGCTTGCTTGACATGACGCTCTGTCTTATCAAACATCACCGTCCAGACATCTTTCATTTTTCGGCACTCCTCAATAATTTTTCAAGACCTTTCCATGACTCCGACTCTTTAACGCAGGCGTCGCTTTCCTGACACAGAAACTCAACAATCTCAGGTCGCAATCGAATAGCTTCATCAAGCTCAAGGTTACTGCCTTCTTCGTAAGCCCCAACTTGAATCAAATCGGCATTTTGCTGGTAGAGGGTCCAAAGGCGTCTCAACTTGTTAGCCAACTTGATTCTCTCTGGGCTCAAAATGCTCGACATCACTCGGGAGATCGAACCTTCCAGATCAATCGCGGGATAATGCGCTGAGTCGGCCAGCGCTCTCGATAACATCACCTGCCCGTCAAGTGACGCGCGAGCGATATCGACGATAGGGTCAGAGCGATCATCATTCTCAGCCAAAATAGTGTAAATCGCGGTTACCGAGCCTTTGCCATGGCGACCCACACCCGCGCGTTCAATCAAATTAGGCAGCAGTCCGAATACGGAAGGCGGATAACCTTTCGCTGTTGGCGGCTCACCAATAGCCAAACCTATCTCTCGTTGCGCATGTGCCACCCGCGTGAGGCTATCAAACAGCAATAGTACATTCGCACCCTGTTCGCGAAAATATTCGGCAATTGTATGGGTCAAATGTGCTGCTTTAAGTCGCACAACAGGTGATTGATTAGCGGGCGCGGCGATCACCACTGACTTTCGTAATCCTGCTCGCCCCAAGGTTTTCGTCACGAACTCTTGCACCTCACGACCACGCTCACCAATGAGCCCGATCACCACAACATCCGCCACCGTGTTGCGCGTTAGCATGCCGAGAAGAACACTCTTACCTACCCCGGAACCAGCAATCAAACCAATGCGCTGACCGCGTCCCAGGGTTAGGCAATTGTTAATCGCTTTTATGCCCGTATCTAAAGGCACTTCGATAGGGCCTCTTTCCATCGGGTTCACCGGGAAACCTTCAAGACTACAAGTATCGGTGTATTCAATCGGCCCTAGCCCATCAATTGGCTCACCGAGCCCGTCGATAACACGACCTAGCAGCGCCTCACCGATGCGGCCTTTACCATGTCGGCTAACGACAGTTACCTTCGCGCCTGGCGCGATGCCATCCGTGGTTTCATAGGGCATCAGATATAAAATATCGTTATTAAACCCTACCACCTCGGCTTCAACATTTTCACCCGCTTGCGCGCCTTCTATTCGACAAGTGGCGCCAACTGGTGCAAGCACGCCAACGGCTTCAATCGTCATGCCGGCGATTCTAACGAGTCGACCACTGGTGCGCGGCACAGTTAGCTTGGCTCGCTGCAACTTCTCATCAACGGTTTTGTCAAATAGGCTACTCACTGGGCGGGTCCCCGAGGGGAGCGTCATCGTTTGGCTTAGCTCCGGCATCTAACTCAGCCATGCTATCAACCGATACCTGTTCAGCGCGCTTATCCATCGCTTCAGCCACAGCATCAACATCACTATCAACATCAACATCAACATCAACATCAACATTAATATCAGCAATATCTGACTCAGCCTCAAACTTCGCATGCTCATCAGAAACCGAACCGCCATCTATTTCTACTGGCGCCGATTTACGGCCCCGTTCTGCGGCTCTTTGTACCCTGTTCTGCCCGAGCCCCAACACCTGGTCGGCCAGTTCCTGTAATCGCTCTTCGACAAAGTCTTCTATAGACGTTGCATCCATGGTCACGCGAACTGAACCGGGCGCGAGGTGATGATCTTTCACGAATTCGACGTGGGCATAACGTTCCTTGAATTCCTGATCCAGCATCTCGATATCAGCGGCGTTTAAGCTGGCTACAATCGGACCTTCGCCACTTAATTCAATGGAGTCGATGGCTGATTTAACTAATCGTTCGATAGCTGTATTCGACAGGGTTAATTCGCCACGAACTAACTCCTCAGCCAGATGCAAGGCCAGCCGCGTCAACGGCTCAAAAAAGTCACTCATATTACCCTGAGATTTTTGCATCCCAGCAATAATGGCCAGCAAGGCAGCCTCGTGTTGCTGAACTCGCTCTGTCACTTGTTTTTCGCCAGCGACCCGACCTGACTCGTAAGACTCCGCCAGGCTTTTTTCCAGTTCCTGTTCGGCTAATGCCAATTGAGCTTCAAGATCTTCTCTCGACTTGCGTTCAACTGCCTCATCATTACCTTCGGTTTCTTCCTTCGACCCCGACAGGTCATCCGCCTCAGCTAAAGTTTGCTCCCGTTCAATTAGTTGAATGACACGAGGGGCCCACAGCGAAAACTCTCCGGCCGGTTCTGACCCCGCCTGACCCGAAGAATCAGCCACTTTGGTTGCCAGATAGCGGGCTTTTTGCCCGGCGACGAGCAAATCGTTTAGCCGCCAGGAGACATCAGCACCACTAGACAAAGTCATCACCTCTTCCCGATAACACTAACTCACCGGCATCCGATAACTTACGCGCCAGACGCATGATATTTTTCTGGGCCTCTTCCACATCTGTTATCCGGATAGGTCCTTTCGCCTCCATCTCATCCAAGAACATCACCTTGGCGCGCTGCGACATATTGTCCATAAACTTGTCTTTGACCAACTCGTCAGCACCTTTTAGCGCCACCATCAACTCGTCAGAATCAACATTTCTCATCAATACTTGAATACTGCGATTCTCAAGAGCCGACAAGTTGGCGAACGTGAACATATTGTCTTGTATTTTCAATGCGAGCTCTGCGTCGATAGCCGTCACACCCTCGAGCAGCTTGCCCTCCATATCAACCTTGGTGAAATTCATGATTTTTGCCGCCGCTTTTATGCCACCAAAGCTTGAAGACTTGGCACTAGAACTGTTTGAAAACTGCTTGCGCATGACTTGCTCTAACTCATCCATAGCACTGGGCTGAACCGTGTCTAACAAAGCGATACGTTGGAGTATTTCGGCGCGAGAATCCTCTGGCACAAAGTTCAACACATCCGCGGCCACGTCATACTCCAGAACCGAGAGGATAATCGCGACGACTTGTGGGTGCTCCTCCTGTACCATTTCACCAATCGATCTAGCATCCATCCAACGTAATATCTCCAAGCCTTTGCTGGTCGCGCCGGGCATAATCCTACCCAGAACCGTAGCTGCCTTGTCTTCGCCCAAGGCTTTTTTCAGGATGTTTTCAACATAATCGATTGTACCCAGACCCAGACTCGTCTGCTTTTTTATGGTTGAGAGGAAATCATCCAACACAACATTCACCGCTTCTTGCGACAAATCGACCACCGAGACCATGCAGGCGCCCAGCGACTGGACCTCACGAGGTGACAAATAACGAATACAGTCAGCAGCTTGCTGCTCGCCCAGCAGCAGCATGATGACAGCCGCGCGCTCTGTCGCTGTTAGCGTTTCCAGCTCCGCCTTGACCGCGTCGGACAAGCCCTCGCTTTCTTTTTCCTTATCGTTGATTGTCGGTTTTGCCGCAGCCATTTCTAATTCCTTGTCTTTAAACAGGTTTAATCAATTTTTTAAGCACGTTCGCCACTCGACCGGAGTCCTCTGCAACGAGCATGCGAATCAGCGCTACCTTGTCGTCATAAGTGTTTGCCGTGTCGAGCATATCAGCCGATATCGTCGATTTCTTCGGCTTTAACTTCGCTTTAATATCTTCGAGGGTATCACCTTCACCCATCTCGATATCAAGATTGTCATCACCACCCAAGCCAGCTTCCAACAAACCTCCAGCCCCGCCGCCATTGGCACCAGCCCCAGCACCCAAAAATGAGTTCAACACGGGCTTAATGACAACTAGCAAGACAAATATAAACGCAATAAAGGCTGCGCCAAGCTTCACCAAACCGATCAATGATGGACTTTCGTACCACACACTAGTGTCCGCCATCTCTTTGATGAGTTCAAATTTCTGAGTCAGCAGAACGACACTGTCTCCGCGGGCTTCATCGAATGACACCGCGCTTTTTACGAGTCTTGTCAGGCTATCAAGCTGCGCCTGATCAACCACCATTGGCGCATTATCCGTCTCATTCCCTGCGTTGCTGCCAAGCAATGCTGCCTCGTTAATGACGATGGCTACGGACATTTTGGTGACTGAACCACCCGTTCGTTTAACATAACGAACTGTCTTGTCGATTTCATAGTTACGGGTCGTTTGGCTATTGGTCACTGTTTCCGTTTCATTCGCGCTAGCGACAGTTGTCTCGTCGGCCAACACGTTCGTTGTCGACCCTGGCACGCCGCCGGCCGAAGCTGGTGCCTGGCCTCGCTCGATTGAAATCGACTCTGACCGCGCCTTCGGGCCGGTATCGTTGGTATCATATTCTTCAAAGGTGGTATTGCGCTCCGTAAAATCAATTTCGACGTCAACTTCTGCTCTAACATTTTCCATGCCTACAATGGGCGCAAGCAATGCATCGATTCGATTTCTGTATTGCTCTTCAACAGACAGCTCATAATCAGACTGAACAGAAGCTGCCTGAACACCCGGGGTATTTGATCTTGTTAGCAAGGTGCCACGTTGATCTACAACCACAACATCTTCAGCAGAAAGATAAGGAATGCTGGACGCCACCATGTGCGTGATAGCCTGCACTTGATTAGGCGATACAGCGCGGCCTGCATAGGGCTTTAGGACTACTGACGCCTTGGCAGGGACGCGATTACGAACAAAGGCAGACTGCCTTGGTGCAGCTAAATGAACTCGTGCTGATTGAATCGTTGAGATCTGGCTAATGCTTTTGGCCAATTCATTTTCAATTGCAACGGTATACTTTGCCTGCTCCATGAATTGACTGGTCGTAAGCGCAGAATCATCACTAAACGAATCCATCGCATTGGAACCTGCATCTTGGGGCAAACCAGCTGCCGCAAGTAGCATCCGTGCTTGATGATAGTGCTCCACACCGACCATCAATTGGCCACTGTTTTCATTGATAGTCACGGGGAAGTCAGCACCCTGCAGCGCAGTGAAAGAAGCCTGACGATCCGAATCACTCATACCGGGATAGACTTCGCGCAGTGAACCGGTTTGAAACCAGGAGAACATAAGCACAAACACACCGATAACGAACAAGGCAATAATGCCCGGCATAGATCGACGCACGAGCGGCTGGGAAAGCATTTCGGTAACAGAAGGCAGACGATTCAATTCTGCAACTGAAGCAGCAGTATTGGCCGGCAGTGCAGCATTATCGGCACCGGACATAGCGGTACCTGGCAATGTAGAACCTGCGGGTGGAGCGAGTAAAGCAGCCATTCTCTATATTCCTGAAGATCAATAAGGTTTACGGTTAAAATTCCTGACTAAACGGGCATGTTCATAATGTCTTCGTACGCACGCAGTACTTTATTTCTAATCTGCAAAGTCGCCTCAAAAGATATAGAGGCCTTCTGCGACTTCATCATCAAGTCGGTTAATGACACATCGCCACCAGACTCATAAGCCGCAGCCGTATTCTTGGACTCCATTTGCAGATTATTCACTTCATCTACGGCAGAGGCGATCGCCTGCGCAAAGCCAGATTTATTTGGTTCAAGCTCTGCTGGCGCGCCTAGATTGCCTTGCTTATCTTCGAGCTGCGCCTGCAGATTGCGAATTTGCGCGAGCAATGATTGTGCGTCAGTGGCGGGGCTAATTTGCATTATCTATCTCCTTGCGTGGTTAACGAGCGTTATCGGGCGTAGGTCTGAGGAACTTCCAAACCTTCATCACGCAATTTTTTAAGCTTATGACGCAAGGTTCTTGCACTAATGCCCAATCGGTCTGCCGCTTCGATACGAGAATGAGAGGTTTTAATAGCACCTAAAATAGCCTGCATTTCCTTCGTCCGGACAAACCCTTGAAGCTGCTCACCGAAAGGCATGGCAGCCGAGCTTTTCAACTCTTTCTGCCAAGCGAACTGTTGTTCCGCCAGCTCTGCGTGGGGTAAGAGATCGGCTCGCGAAACGTCAATTGCTGGGTTGTTGGCGCCAGATATCATTTCACAGGGAACAACATCATCCAGCAAAATGTGAGGGACATCGATTGTGCCGCCATCACTCAAGACGAAGGCTCTGGCAACAACATTCTCTAATTCACGAACGTTTCCTGGCCAGCTATAGGCGTGCAAGACCTCCAAAGCCGCATGGGTTATTTCTTGACAGGCAGCCCCTGACGCTTGATGCGTGCTTAAGGCTTGCCGTATCAATGGCGCTATGTCCAGCGGGCGCTGAGCCAAAGGCGGGATCGTCAGTTTGAAAGCACTGAGACGGAAATAAAGATCTTCCCGAAACGCCTTCTCGGCGATCGCGACGGTTAGATTACGGTTGGTTGCTGCGATAATTCTGACATCCAGCTCTATGGTTTCCTCTCCGCCAATTCGCGTCAAGCTGCGCTCTTGCAGAACACGCAACAGTTTGACCTGAAGGTGATGAGGCATTTCGCCAATTTCGTCCAAAAACAAACTGCCGCCCTGAGCCTGCTCAAACAACCCGCGCTGACGTCGCGAGGCACCGGTAAAGGCGCCCTTTTCATGACCAAACAACATATCTTCAATGAGTTGCTCAGGGATCGCCGCACAATTTAACGAAACGAAGGGTTCATTGCAGCGGGCGGAAGATTCGTGAATGACCCGGGCCAGGACCTCTTTACCGGTGCCGGTCGCGCCTTGTATGAGCACCGAGACATTAGCTCTAGCCACTCGCTGCGCAAGTTCGAACAGGTTCTGCGACATAGGATCGACATAAATATAGGCTCGCTTAGGTGGCACGGGCTTCGCCACACCCATTTTGGTTAACGCCGGCGCCCAGGTTGCGGCAGAAAAATCGTCGTCAGCAACAACCGCTGCGGCCCCTGCACCCATCGCCGCTATGCCAAGCTCAAAACGCTGGCGATTAACCACAGCAATGATAGGCGTACTGCGAAATTGCAACTGCAGTGTTTGGAGCGACTCCAAAGCATCGAGGCTGGCATTGAGCTCAACAACGATCGCTTGTCCAGACTTGCCCTGAGCGCACAGGTCAGCCGTGCAAGACCAGCGCGTAATAGCCAATTGATGGTCGTCACCCAGGTTCGCTAAACTGCTGGTATCCGTCTGCTGACCGACCCAGTCGAGGCTTTGAATAGATTCCGCATGTCGCATAACTCTACACCTAACTCTTTTAACACAATGGTTTCGATAGAAATAAATGCAATATCGATGCCATGTTTAAATGCGTTATTTATCAACAGGTTAGGTTATATATAGTACGGGTGGAGGCGAGATAGTCACAAAAACGACGACAATCTGTCGCGGAACATGACAGCCATCCAGACCAGGTTGGGCGTCGGCACTTGACCAAACCAGGGAATGATTAATTGGTGACGGGGGAGTTATCCTGAGCAATATCGAGCTTACTGATCTTTTGAATTAGCGTGGTTCTGTGCATATCCAGTAATTTAGCTGCAGAAGAGACGTTCCACTGGGTCGAATCCAGCGCTTTGCGAATGACGTTCACCTCTATATCCTGCAACAAGTCCTTAAGGGCAAAGCCGTCTTTAGGCAATGGCACATCGCTCTGGGTAAAGCCCAGCGCTTGCTCCAGCCGATCATCCATTAACCCTTGGGCATCCATCATGGGTCCTGTGTGAGCTTCAGCCGCAACTGAACGCCCTCGCGAAGCTATGCTTTGTATTGCCTCACAAATCCGCGCCGGCAACAAACTCTTTGGCACGGTGGTGATATCCATCACCGCAGTGGGCGAAATGGCATGCATTCGGGCGACAAGATTAGATAACTCGCGAAGGTTGCCTGGCCAGTGGTAGCCACGCAATATCTTCATAGATTCATCAGTAAACGTGGGCACCTCACCTTCAGTCACCAATTTTCGAGAGAAAAAACTGATCAACTCGGGCAAATCTAGCAAACGATCACGCAACGCCGGTACCAGCAGAGGGAAAACATTCAGGCGATAAAACAGATCTTCTCGAAACAGCTTCTGTTCGGTCAATACTTCTAAATCCTGATGGGTTGCGCTGACTACTCTGACGTCAATTGGGATCCGTTCAGTGGAACCCACGGGCACAATGACGCGCTCTTCGAGCACGCGCAATAGTTTGACTTGCAGTGCGCGCGGCATATCGCCGATCTCATCAAGAAACAGGGTGCCGCCGTTAGCCGACAGCAACTGGCCGGCGTAATCTGAGATGGCACCGGTGAACGCGCCTTTGCGATGACCGAACAATTCACTTTCAAGCAAATCAGCGGGGATAGCCCCACAGTTAATCGCTATGAAGGGGCCTTTGCGGCGAGCAGATAGCAGATGCAATTGACGCGCAACGATTTCTTTGCCGGCGCCGGTTTCACCTCGAATTAAGACTGACGTATTACCGCGGGCAGCGGCACCTACCAATTGCCAAAGTTCCTGCATGACATCAGAGGAACCGAGGACAACTTCCTCGGAATCAAGATTATGGCTGTTTCGATGATGAAGCAAAATCCACCTTCTTCAGGCCGAGCGGCGATAATCACCAACTCACGACGAGGCACGAAAAAAGAGAATAGTACGCTAATTTACCCTGTTTGCTATGATATTTTTTTAAGGAAAAAGACACTGACACCTTAATGTAACTACAGTGTAATTTTATTACCATATATCAAAAACTGCTTCGAAGATTGAGCCCAATTTTTAGGGTCTAACGACAACCTTGAATTAATTTACGTAACTTTTTACGTCGAATTCACTCAGATCGACTTCGTCGGTTTTGTTGCAAGCCCCATCAACTGCCGGAAGTTAAGCTTTGGGGTCCGCCAATCTGGTACTAATCAGTTACCAACCATTCTTTGCTTGAGCATCACCGATGGCAACATCTCCCAAGCACTGCTGATATCAGCCATCAGGCCTCGAGCTTCTTGCAAACTCTCCACATCATTACGCAGGTTGGCATGCAGCAAACGTCTTGAAACATATTCGTATAAGGCATCGAGGTTACGGGCCAGCTCACCGCCACGTTCATGATCTAGAGTGATACGCAGACCTTGAACAATCTTATCGGCGCGGGCGATAGACTTAAACTTCAACTCAACCGAGCCTCTCTGCATATGCCCTTCAGCTTCGCTCATTGATTCCAACAGCGCACTGAAAAGCATCTGCACCAACTCTACCTGGTTAGCGTAATCGACCCGGCCAACTTGGCCTACCATCTTGTAACCTGCCATAGGGTCTTTGAAGTTTACTCTCATTGTTTTTGCGCTCTCATGATGACTAATGACTAGTTATTCAATCGACCTGAAGGGCAACTTCTTTAGCGTTTGACGGGAAAAATACCCATTATTCGGGACAGTCAGCGAACCGACTCGCCACACATTGCAATGCGGCGGCTTCGGCCTTGGGGACATCGTCAGCATCGAGCTGCAACATCGATAAATTGTAAATCGCCTGAGCATCCTCGGTCAGCCCATTGGTCTCGGCCACTTTCGCCCAAACATAAGCCTTGAACGGCTCGGGGTCTTGTCCCTCACCGGCTTGAAGCATAAACGCCGTCATCAGCTGACCCGGCCCATAGTTTTGGCGTGCGGCGCGCAAAAACCAGACCTTAGCCTGCTGATAATCCAAACCGACACTTTCACCATTGTGCAACAACAAGCCGATCATATATTCCGAGTCAGCGAGCTTCTGCGCAGCGGCCAATTTAAACCAGGAAAGCGCCTCCCGCGTGTTCTTGGCCACACCATAACCATGGTAATACAACAAACCGACATTATGCTGCGCCTCTTTCAAACCCTGATTAGCCGCCGATTTGTACCAACTCATGGCACGCGCATAATCCTGAGTTACCCCAAGTCCCTCCTCCGACATATGACCCATATTATTCTGCGCTTGGGCCACACCTTGATTTGCCAAGGATTGCCAGGCTCGCAACGCTGTGGCGTAATGGCCACGCTCCTTGGCCCGTAAACCCGCTTCAAAACTATCAGTGTCGTCAGCACCCAAGGCACACTGGCCGAGGCCCGCAAGCACGATACCCACCAACATCCAACCTTTCATCATGGCACACTCCTTGTTCGCGCAGCCCCTGAGCAGGTCTCTTTCAAAGTGCTTATCGAAGAACTTATCAAAGTGCTTATCAAAGCACCTGCCCCTGTTAGTCTCACGACAGATATCCGCATCACTTAGCTGCGCTCCTGCGCACGGATTTTTTGTTGCAAGCTAATCACGGCGGTAAACAAGTCACCTTCAGTGACCGAACCCACCAGCTTGCCCGATGCTGCCACTACCGGAATACTCTCACCGACGAAACCTCGCGTGTTCTCCATCGCGTCAGTTAGCGTGTCTGTATCGCAGAACCTCAGTGGCGCGACGAGCATATGGCCAAGCACAGGCTCGTCTGCTGCGGTCAGCGCTTGATGGATCAACACCTTGCCCAACAGTAATCCACTTGAGTCGCACAAATAAGCCTCTGTCAGCTGTGCCTGCTGCATCAGCGCAATGACCTGTTCACCGGTCGCTGTCGCATCAAGCACCAAGTGATCTTGTGTGACGATATCGGCAACGGTCATTTGGCGCATGGCAATGGCCTCACGGCCTTCTCGAAGATCAACGCCGCGGTCAAGCAATTGTCGATCAAAGAATGACAGACTGAAGACGCGATGGGTCACCAGGCTACAGATCATTACCGTGATCATCGCCGCCACCGCCAATTCATAGGATTGGGTTAACTCAAGCACAATCAGCGTTGCCGTAATCGGTGCGCCAATGACCGAGGCGCTAACCGCGGCCATCGCAGCAACCGCCGCCACCAGCGCAAACCCCGGCACGACCATGGGCTCAACCAGCTGTCCAAAAAAAGCGCCGGCCGCAACGCCAATAAAAATAGCCGGTGAAAACACGCCACCAAAGAGCCCCATACCAATACAAACAGACGACATCATAATTTTAGCGATCAGCAGAACCAGCAATAAACCCAGGGCATAATGCCCACCCAGCATTTGGTTCACGCTGTCAACACCCAAGCCCAGCACTTGCGGCAGCCAGATACCCACAACACCGCACAAGGTCGCCGCCACAAAAGGCAAAAGCATAGGGCGATTCACTTTCGCGGCAAATTGCTGGGTTCGGCGCAGGGTTAACATGAAGATCAACGCGATCAAGGACAGTGCCGGCGCCATCAAGATCAAGGCGGGCAAAATCTCGGCCAAGGGCGGCATTGGCGCATCAATCAAAAAACTGGCATTACTGGGAAACCAGGCGTTATCGAGGGCACTGGCAGAGATGGCAGCAATCGAAATGGGCGCCACCGCGCGAATTGAAAAATGCCGCAAAACCGCCTCGTGAGCAAACACAATGCCGGCTAGGGGCGCATTAAAGCCGGCGGAAATGGCTGCGGCGACGCCGCAACCCAAAAATATCTCGTGGGACATATTTGAAGCAAGCACACGCTTGAGCCAAGTACCGATGGTGCCACCGAAATGTACCAATGGTCCATACTGACCCACTGACGCGCCACCGCTGGCACAAATGAAAGCAATAAAGGTGGAGCCAATACCGCGCTTAACATCCAAAGGCTCCAAGGTTTGCTGCGCAGCATAGATTGTGTCTGCGGGCCCCGCATATGCCTGGATTGAGAGGACTTTTTTCAGGAACACGACCAACCCGGCCGCCACCCAGAGAAACACCACGCTGCCATAGGCAATGGTTGTTTCATCGTTTAGCACCCATATCATGCGGGTATCTTCCGCGCGCCACTGGCCAAAGGCACTGACACCCATCACGAACCCGTCGGCCACAACGCACATGACAGCCCCGATCAGGCAACCGACAAACACAATCGTGAGTAGCTCGAGGCTAACGTTTTTCGTGTCCGACAGTACGCGCTGAACCGCGCTTTCCAGCGTCGTTATAAAGCCTACCTTGAATTGCTGCCGCCAGGACCGATTAAACATGAATCACAAACTCTTATCGAACAAAACACCCTTCATCTTATCTATGCTGTGGGCGATCCTAAGAATGGCCTCACCTGGCACCTGACGAATCACCTCGCCGGTTTCATCATCAGTCACAGAAATCACAAACCGTGACGCTACCTCATCCACTGAAAACTTCAGCCGAGTTGGCGTGGTTTCAACGGCCTGCTGCAAACGTCGAGCAGCCTCTTCAAGCTGTTCTAACATCCGCTGATGCAGCTCTGCGCCACCTTCGCGCACAGACGTCGCATCCTTGCTGACATCGTGAACACTGGTCTTGATCACGTCAAGGGCCACGACGGGCTCTGCTTTAACCTTGTTAGACCCTTGATCTACGGATCCTGGCACGGCGGCCGGCACACTTTGCGGCGCAGCAATTGCCCTACCGGAATTACTCATGGGAATTGTATTTGCCATCTTTCCCTCCTCACAGGCGCTCGCTTTATGATCGCAGATCTCCACGAATCCGGCTAGCGCTCAATTATTACTGATCTTTTCGTTCTCACTTCGGCATTACTTAACAAGCCTTCATCAATAACACGGTACTGAAGCGGCGGACAATTGCCACTTTCTCAATAAGTGAATCGACAGCTGTTCTGAGAACTTTAGTCGCACAAGGAAAACAAATTAAATAAAGCTCAAGCCAACAAAAAACCGGCTTGCGCCGGTTTCTTTTGCTCAAAACACTGGGTCGCCGTTGGCGAGACTCATAAAGCTGAAGCTTATGCTTTATCAACCCCGCCCGGCAGAGCCTGACGCTTATTGCAACAAGGCTAACACACCCTGGGACTGCTGGTTAGCCTGGGCCAACATGGCAGTACCCGCTTGCTGAATGATCTGGGTACGAGCCAGCTCGGT
>ENA-OWPI01000132-OWPI01000132.1-marine-metagenome-genome-assembly--contig:-NODE-132-length-108151-cov-11.748126_pt1 | contig 108151 bp, 75 predicted proteins | sample MGYA00238138_ERZ651775 | MGnify/ENA primary metagenome ERZ651775 (study PRJEB26906, sample SAMN06265043) | marine metagenome | isolation source: Helgoland LTER site | place: Germany:Helgoland, sampling... | reverse complement strand
ATAAGCTAATAATGATTGGCGCCGGCACCGCTCCTCTGGAGGAAGGTAAAAGCTGCCCACCTACAAGGCCTGTACCACCACCATAAGGTATAACACCTATAGCGGCCTGCGCCGCAGCAGAGATGACTTTTGACACTTGGTCTGCACCGTCAGGCGCAACTAAAATACCAGCTATACCTTGGTATCGTCCCCGCGGTTCCGTAAGGTATTTCTCACTCATTTCTGGAAACGCAGCCGGTGGTAATATCGTTTCTAAATACGTTTTAAACTCAGGGCTTACGGGTTTAAGCACATTTTCGCCTCTCTCAAAATAAGCCAATTAATCTCAGTATTTGGATTGATACAGGTTTAAAATTTAATTCAGTAAACTAAATCTAACAGGATGTGCTTGGAAAAACTATGCCAGATTTCTGGCTGCTACTTTATAAAATATCTAGTTATATTATCATAGAATTCTTACAAGAAAACTTATCCACCAAAATCGATATGAAAAATTAAGCATGTTAAACGAACTTTATGGAGTAAATTAGCAAAAATTAATTATAAAAGGCCATTTTTTCAGCTTATGCGATCACCTGGTTTGAGACATCCCATATGATCAAAGCTCAACGAGTTGACGTAGATGTGTCTTCTGATATTTGACAAGTGAACAAGGGAACTTATTGCTTTGCAAAAATTTCTAAAAAGGCTAGGGGCGCTAAGAATAAGCTTGGTATCCTTTGTGATGATCGTTTGCACATTTAATTTAATTGCGTTCCAAAGTCCTCTTCTTGATTATGCGTTAACAGTCAGTGACTTAAGAAGCTATGACGGTATAATTCAGATCATTTCTCTCCAAATCCTCCAAATTTGCCTTCTAGCTGCAAGCTTGTTTTTTTTATCTGGCTTATCAGTTTCACTAATGCGGTGGGTGGTTACGGTTTTATTTATTTGTAATGCCTTTGGGCTGTATTTTATGATTAGCTATGGGATCGAAATTGACCGATCCATGATAGCAAATGTATTAAATACAGACTCCCGAGAGGCTACAGAACTTCTACATATTTCAGTTATTGTGCCTACATTCTTTTTAGGTTTGGTACCTGCATTTGTTGTTTTAACCATCAATTTAGATGTCCCAAAACGCGTTTGGAGATTTGGGTATGGCATAGGATCAATTTTGATTTTAGCTATTTGGATAATGATGACATCGTTTACGATGCTGTGGTACGACAGCCATGCTTCACGCATGGGTGGAAAAATTCTTCCGTGGTCTTACATCGTAAATACTGCCAGGTACTTTAATCGCTCAGCCTTGGATAACCGTGAGCAAACACTTCTTCCAGACGGATATTTCCTTTCTGAAAGACCTACTAAAAAAGAAGTGGTAGTTCTTGTCTTGGGCGAAGCAGCTCGTGCGGATAACTTTTCATTGCTAGGTTACAAAAAAAACACCAATCCTTTTACAAAAGATCACCAGTTAGCAATATTTCCAATTGGACTGTCGTGTTCTACTAATACGATATCATCAGCCGCATGTATTTTTACTCATGAGGGTGCGCAGGCCCCCTCACGTACAAAGTTTGAGCCACTGCCAAGTTATTTGACGCGTCATGGCATTAAGACAATTTATCGCACAAATAATTCTGGGCCACCACCAATGACTGTTAATATTTATCAGACTACCAAAGACATATCAGACAGTTGTATTGATACAAACTGTCCATCTGGCGCATACGATGACACCCTAATTTGGAACCTAGACAAACTATTAAAAGAGGCAAATGCTGATCGAGTTTTTGTAACTTTACACCTTACCGGAAGCCATGGACCAGCTTACTATAAAAAGTACCCACCAGAGTCCGAACATTTTTCTCCTGTATGCAAAACTGTTCAAATCGCAAATCTTTCTCGCGCTCGTGCTCTCTTGGACGCTTCTCGGTTGCCTCGTCGCGTTCGACCACCAAAGTTCGCGAGATGATATCGCAAGCAGCAGCCCCGGGAGTTTTCTTTCTTCTCTGTTCGAGGCGTCGTCGTCGGTGTCTTCGTCGTCGTCGAGGCGCGCGTTGTTGCAAGAAGAAACCGAAACCAACGATGGGGTGACTGCACAAAGTGGACCAATGGCGAGAGCGTCCGTGTGGAACCCGATCATACAGCCGACGACGATTTTAAGGATTGCGCTTCTCATAATCCAGAACGCAGCTCTGAACAATCCAACCGCTGGGTTTCTTCAAATGGTATTGAACACGGAGTTGGCGCTCACGCGGTTCTCGAACGTGTTCGCATCTTTAGCGGCAGGGGTCGTGCAAGATTACTCGCAAGGCGTGTCGAGTTCGAGCTCCATCGGAAACGAATGGGTAATTGATGGCGAGAGCATATTTACGAGCTCAAAGGCGAGCGAGTTCGTGGTAGGCGGAGCGTTCGGACTCGAACAGTTTTTCGGGGTTGGTTTTGAGGTGACGGGCGACGCGGCGGCGGCGATTGCGCAGTTTTTGAAACCGAACCCGTTTAACGAGCTCAAAGAAGAACTCATGGAGTGTCACAGCGATACAAACGGAACGTTTTATCATTTCAACGAGACGTTTTATCATGACGATGGGACAGAGATGGCGAGCGAGACGGCGCAGAGTTTGAATGATTTTTCAAACTGTACGAACACGACGATGTTTCATAAAGGCGATCAAAAAGGAGAAGAAGAAGAAGAAGAAGAAAATGTTGGCCAAAGACGGAAGTTGCAGCAGCTCACTAAAGATGATTTGAAGAAGAGAAAGATGCCAGAGAACGTGCAGAAAATTCTCGTTCATGAGAGGGTCAAGGTGCCTAAATTTCTCGAAAAAGCGGCTGCGCAACACACGCTGAACAGACATCAGGCGCGACAACAAAACGACCACTCCCAGCATCCATCCTTTTTTAACGACGAAGAAAAACGAAGACGTTTGCAAGAAATTGTGAACGACGAAGACGAGAATGGTGACGATGCCAGGAAAGGAAACGTAACGTTCGACGACGTGGAAGCCCTCACGACTGAATGGTTTGATTCGTTTCCCAATGCGTTACCGATTTCCATCAGAGATAATTTTCTCGCGCTTCTCGAAGAAACCATCGTTGATCCTCAAATTCGTATTGAAATTGAAATTATCGTTGCACTTGTTGGCGTCGCAGAACCCGGTCGCGGTACTACGGCGGCTGAAGTCGCCAGTGAAGTTGAATGGACCGGACAAGTCGTTTTACACGGTTACGATGCTGCGATTGATGTTGCTTCTACGTGGGAGACGGCTAACGCAATCGCGGGATCTGCGAGCAAAGGCTTGGCGATTGCTGAGGCGATTAATGACGCGACTGAAATTGTCGGAGCGGTTACAGAAATCGTTGATACCGTGAATGCCATTCAAAGCGAAAATATCCGAGGCGCGGAAAGCGATGGATCAGTCGAGGCGCAAAGCGGCGACGATGGATCGTCAACAATCAACGTTACAGAACTATCGCAGTATGTGAAACCGATTTCTATGAACGACACTGTTCGCGCTCGGAAAGATTCGTACAGCCCTGATACGGCTTCATGTGAAAACGGCGATGGTTTGTGTGTTGATAGCGGCGACGGCCAACGCCGAAGACGACGTGTACTTCTGCAACAAGGACCGATTGGACCTGAAATTATTGGTGGCGGTGGTCTCCAGAACGTTTTGGGACAGTTCACACCGACGGGTGGGGAATCAGAGGCGTTTGGGGCGATTTCTGGCACGTACGCGGCGACCGTTGCCCTTGTGTTTCTTGAACAAGTGAGTATAAACGGCGGATCCATTACGATCATTTGATGACAAAAGGAAGAGATTGCGAAGATAGTACTACTCTATTGTGAAGTTAGTACTACTCTGGTGCAAACCAATATGTATATAAAACAAAATGGACACGATAATAAATACGAGCAAAAGGCACTTTTATTCACACACAGTCTCTCTCACTCACATGCGTTTGACGCCGGCCAAGCGCTCTTTCAACCGCTCCAACTTCCCGCTCGTCGGCAAGCCTCTCTCTTGCAACAACCGTCTCACGGTGGCTGAATCCATGGCGTCGATTTGCGCCTTCGAAAACTCCGACGGCGCCGCCGCTTCCTGCTTTTTCGCCATATCCGCTTTCGCTTTCGACTCTTCGAACGCTTCGTCCATCTGTTTCCTCAACTGTACCGTTCTCAAGGTCTTCGCTTCTTCTCCTTTCGCTTTATTCCTCGCTTGCATCAAATCGTCGTACAACCCAGCCGCTAACTGGACTGATTTCATAATCTCTCCTTGCGCCTCCGCCGTCGGTCCGACGAACGCACACACTACCGTGATATCGTCCATCTTCCCTCCTCCACCTCCACCTTTGCCCATCATCTTGTTCAATCCTCCAAACAAACCGCCGCCGCCGCCGCTCGGCACTTTCACTTTCGTCCCGGTTTCCTTGGCGTACTTCTCCGCCTCCAAAGAATACGGCGACGCGTACGTCTTATCCTCCGCGTGCGCCCTAGACACGAGGACAATGTCTTCCGCACATTTTGCCATCGTTTCGTAGGACAAACCTTGACTGCAACTGTTCCCGACCACTCTGACCAACTCTTCGTTGAATACGTTATCAAACACGCCGTCGCTCGCCACGACGATGACGTCCCCTTCCATCGCTTTAAACGAGTACTGCTCCGCGCACTCGTTCGCATCGTCCGCGTCCGCGCTCAACGGCATGTATCCCAACTGGAACGGACAGTTAAAATAATGCTGACTCGGGGTGCTTTCAAAAACCACCTCCCCTCCTCGGATAACCTTAAACCCGCTATCGCCGACGTTCGCGGCGCGCAACTGCCCGCTCTTATCAATCTCCACCACGCACAACGTGGACGCCCCGGGTAATTTCGTCTCCTTTTGCGCTTGCAAAATCATCGCTTTGGGATCGCTTCCGCCAAACAACGGATTCGTGGACACTTGGTGCGCTTTCAAACACTCAAACGCCAACACTCTGGCGTACAACCCCGGGTCCACGCCTTGATCGCCAAATCCACCAACCCCGTCCGCGACGCCGATTACCCCTCCACCTTTCACGTCCGGTTTGATAAACCACGCGTCTTCGCCGCCTTTCGCCGTTTTCGCCGGGTGCGGGAGGTTGGAATAGGACGGGATTAATGCCAGTTTTGCCGAGGTTAAGATTACATTTCCTTTCTTCGATGATGATGACGACGAAGACGGTGACGACGCGTTCCTCTGCCGGTGACGATGAGTATTTCTTAACGACGAGAACAATAACGAGGATTCCGACGACGACGACGACGTCGAGCTGCTGCTCGTCAGCGAAGACGAAAGGACTCTCGAACTCTGTCGCGCGCTTTGAGCGCAGGCAGAAGAGGTCGTCGTCGCAGCTGTCGCGCCAAACATTACAGTCTATTGTTTTTCTTCTTTTTTTTGCTTTTGAGACAAAAATGAGGATAAAAATTAGGAAGAGATTTTGAAAGAAAGAAATGGTGGTGAAACGTATACAACAACTCTTTGCTCTCTGCGCTATCGCTCTCGTATTCTCTCTCTCTCTGCGAACTAACTAAAAAAACTTTACTACGATGAAGACAATTTTACGCCGACGATTTGGAGGAGGACAAAACCTTCGTCTTCAATCTTTCCAATCCGAGTTCTGGAGACGTCGTCGCGTGCGCTTCGTACCGGTCGCCCCAGAGCGTCGTCGCCTCGACGCCCGGGTCGTCTTTTTTCAACGTCACGAGATCGTCTCGGATGTTCTTTTCTTTCATGCGAGTGGTGTGTATCGGGCACGTTTCGAGGCCGCAGCACGCTTTAGTGATTGGGTACCAATATTGTAAGCCATATTTGCCGATCGGGTAGCCGTTTCCGCCTCGTTGGCGAGAGAGCGCGGAGAGCATGGCGCCTTCGAAACCGAGAGAGAGCATTTCGTCCACGGTTCTTTTCAAGTGATTTGCGTGTTCTTCTCGGGTCATTTTGAACTCTTCGACGACGGATTTTGCGGACATGCTCTGAATTCTTTTCAAAAAAGGTTCCACGCCGGATGGGAACTCGAAACCGACGTATTGGCGAGGGACGTGGCATCGGTAATCTAAAGTGGCCATCGGGCTGACCGACGGTTTCGGCTCGCCCGGACAATTTTGCCCGCACCCGACTATGGCCGAGAATCCAATTCGATTGATTTCGTATTTTTGATGACCCGGAAGGAGCATGGTGTTCGATTCGCCGAAGGCGCCTTCGCTATCGATCAAAGTAATTTCGCCTTCGTCGCTGAAAAAGACGTTTTGACCGTGGCGGTCGGATTCGGAGAAGAGCAAATCAAACGTCGCCGCGCGAATAACGTTATCGTGGGAGATATTTTTGAACGCGCCAAAGTTAACCGTCGGATCTAAAGTACCCAGAACGGCTTCGATAGACACGCCCGGGGCTTTCTCGTAGAATTGCGCTCTGACACCTTTTTGCAATTTGTGTCCGCCCGTGGAGAAGCCGTCCCACGGCAAGAACGATTTCACCTCGACGGTCCAAGATCGAGGAACGACGGAGGATAAATTCGCCGCGTGGGCGAGTTTATCCAAAGAAGAGATGAACTTAAAGTTACAATCTCCGAATCCGTATCGTCCTCCTTGGACGTGACATTTACCTCCGTATTTGCTTAAATTAATTTTATCATAATCGCTACATTTGGACGGCACGCCCGACTTTGGATTGTCCGGCGTTTGAGCGTATTTGCCAAAGTTACACCACGCCTTCACAAACACGGTCATCTCCGCGTCCGCTTCTTCTAACTCTTCGTGGTGATTGACGCCAGCGCTGATTTTGTCTTTTTTATCGTCGTCTTCATCGTTGTTCTTCTTAAAGTCGTTGTCGTCGGAGAGTAGAAAATCTTTCTTCAAAATTTTCCCTTTCAAAATCGCGGCGCCGCTCGCGCCGCTGAAGACTTGGACCGATTTTCCTTTAAACTCCGCGCGTTTTATGATCCGAGAGAGGCGCACGTTGCACCCGTAACATTCTTTGCAGTGTACCGGCTTTTTCGCGTTACTTTCATCCTCCATATCCTCTTTGCTCACGCCTGGATTACCTCGAATCTCTTGGTGCTTATTCACCTCCACGCCGTCCACCGGCGCGTCTCCTAAATGACACAACTCGCACGTGTCGCACGAATCGTACGTCCCGTAGTCAATTCTAACGATTGAATCTTCGTCCGTTCGTATTGGTGCATGTACGTTTGGATTCATCGGATCCTCCTCCTTAATTTTCTCAATCATCACCTTCCGTTCGAGCGAAGGATCTTTCGCGTACTCTTTCATCTTCTTCTCTTCTTCGAGCGCCGCCGGCGTCTTGCCCAATTCCGGTCGCACGTCCGCGAACGTTTCCCCGTTCTTCTCCGCTTCCGTCTTTGCAAAATCAGTCATCGCGGCTAAGATTTCCTGTCTGCGTCGCGCGCTGATCTCTTTGAAGAGAGAGGTTAATTTTTTGTTCTCCTCTGCTTCTTTGTTTTTTCCTTTGTCTTTGTCTTTGTCTTTGTTGACCCCGGCGGTGACGAGGACGACGTTCGCGTCGTTCGAAGTCTCCTCTTCTTTTCCCACGTTTTCTTCCACGCCTAGATTGTTTTCGTTGTTTTCGAAATTCTTGTTCTCATCCTCTTTCCTCTCCGACGACGACGAAGAAGACAAAGACAAAGACAAAGAAGAATCCACTTTTTTTCGGTGGTCCTCTTGTTGTCCTTTCGTCGTCATCTTCCTTTCTCGCAAACGTTTCCTCACCTCTCGGTGGTGCCGGTGGAAATTCACGATTGAATTCGTCCCTTCGTTGATAGTAGCAGCGCTCCCACTCGTGCTCCTTTTTCCCGCCTCCTGCGCTGCGTCCGCAGCCTCCACCAAAACCACCCCCGGGAACGAGACGAAAGAAATCATTTTTGTCGCATCGTCGTCATCTTCCCCGGGGGCAAAAGCGCTTCGCACGCGTTCAAAGTTGCTTTCGTCGAAGAAAAAGAAGAAGAGCGACGAGGAGAATACCACCACGAAAAGCATAAAACAACGACTCCTTTCATCGCGTCTTCTTCTTCTTCTTCTTCTCGAAAGAGGTTTTTTCTTCTTCTTCTTCTTCTTCTTCTTCTTCGCATCGTCGTCGTCGTTGTTGTTGTCACTCGTCGTTCTCATCGTCGCACCAACGCGCCGCTCTTCTGAGAAGAGATTTGTTTTCGCTCTCGAGCGAGAAAAAAAACGCTCGTCCTTTTGATACTTTTTTGCTCGAGAGTTTTGGTCTTCTCGCGTAAAAATCTCTCTCGCCTTTTTTTTTGTTTTTCGACAGCCACAAGAAAGAAATTTTTTTTTTTTTTTCTCCAAAAGACAGAAAAGAGACACGCACAAAGCGAACATGAACCCCCACGCGATTTCATCCACCTCTTTGTCTTCTTCTTCCTCTTCCTCTTTCAACAACGAAGCTTTGAAGACGACGACGATGAAGAAAACTGCTTTCTCTGCTGCTTCGAGGAGGGTTTTTAATGTCGTCTTCTCCACGCCAAAAGGACAAAACCAATTCTCGACGACGACGATGTCCTCGAAATCATCCAAAAACTCATCTTTCGGTTTCGGTCGTTGGTGGTGTTTGACGTCACAACACCAACCGAAGAGTTCTCATCATCATCACCTTTTACGGAATACTTTTACGAAACAACTCAGCTTTTTTAAAGCGTCCTCCTCGTATTCTTCTTCTTCTTCTTCTTCTCGCGCAGTAACAGTCGCCGGTGCTGCTTCGAGTGCAAAAGAAGCAAAAACATCATCGATGACGCCGGAAGAAATCGCGTCTCAGCCTCGATGGGAACTCGAGAGACACTTCGAGTACGATTCCCCGAACGACGGTAAAATCGATCGCGAGATGGATGCGATCGAGACGCAATGTAAAGAGTTCAAAGCGAAATACGAGGGGAAGTTGAAAGCGGGTGAAAATAATTTGTTGTTGGAAGCGATCGAGATGTTTGAGGAAATCGATATTAAGTTGACGAGAGCGTTGTCGTACGTTTCGTTGGCGTCGGATACGCGATTGGAAGATGCGAAGATGCAGCAAAGAAAAGCGCAACTGATGCAACGGTACGGGTCCTTTCAAGGGAATTTTTTACAGTGGTTCTCGTTGGAGATTGCGAACTTGGAGGAGGAAGACGTCGAAAAACAATACCTTTTACACGACGGAAAGTTGAAAACGAAGTATAAAGCGTTCATCGAGGAAGAGAGACGGTCGAAACCGTATAATCTTTCCAAAGAGGTGGAACGCGCGTTGACGGTGAGATCGGCTTTCGCCGGGAAGAGGCAAGTGGTTGAATTTTACGGCAACGAGTTGAGTCGTTTACGTTTTCCCATGAAAGACGACGAGAGCGGAGAAACGAAGGAGGTGAACATGGAGGTTTTGTTGGCGAAGATGACTTCGAGTAAAGACACGAAGACGAGGCGGGAGTGCATGAACATTTTGAACGAAGGATTGGTAAAGTTTGAGAGAACGTGCGCGTTGAGTTTGAACATGGTGGCCGGGAGCTGGCACATCGAAAACACGGAGAGAGGGTTTAAGAATTTGCGTTCGCAAAGAAATGTCTCGAATAATGTTCCCGATGAAGCCGTGGACTCTTTGTTGACGGCGGTGAAAACGACTGGCGTGGATTTGTGCAAGAAGTATTATCGATTGAAGAAGGGTATTTTGAAAGAGACCCAAGGGTTGGAGGAGTTTACTTGGGCCGATCGCAACGCGACTATCGATATCGGCACCGGGTCTGATTCGTACAGCTGGGAACAAGCGGTGCAGATTTGCAAAGACGGATACGAGAAGTTTTCGCCGACGATGGCAAAACATTTCACCGACATGGTCGAAAGCAAGAGAATCGATGTCCCGGCGGCGGATGGAAAACGAGGCGGCGCGTACTGTTCGTCCTCCTATGGGTGTGGTCCGTTCCAATTGTTGAACTTCACTGGAACCCAAAGAGACGTTGCAACTTTGGCGCACGAATCCGGACACGGCGTGCATTTTATTTTGAGTTATCAGCAAGGTATCCTTCAGTATCACCCTCCTCTCACCTTGGCTGAAACGGCGTCGATTTTCGGCGAAATGATTGTCTTCAGAGACTTGTTGGAGAGAGCTCCGTCGGACCAAGATCGATTACAAATGATCATGGGTAAGTGCGACGATATCATCAACTCCGTCGTTCGTCAGTGCTCGTTTGACGCGTTTGAGGCAAAAGTGCACGAAAAACGACAAAACGGCCAAGTGACGCCGGAGGAAATGACCGAGGCGTGGAAGGAGTGCATGGTTGATTACTACGGGGAGGAAGGCGACGTGTATGATTCGTACAAAGACACTTCGCATTTGTGGGCGTACGTTTCGCACTTCCACAACGTGCCTTTTTACGTCTACTCTTACGCGTTTGCCGATTTAGTCGTCGGGGCCTTATACGGGGTATACGCCAAGCAACCGGAAGGTTTCGAAGAGAAGTTGTTGGATTTGCTCTCGGCGGGAGGAACCAAAGGATTCGTCGAAGCGTTGGCGCCGTTTGGATTAGATCCGGCGTCGGATACATTTTGGAGTGATGCCTTAACCGCGCATTTAGGCGGACTGTTGGACGAAGCCGAGCAGTTGGCGAAGAAGTTGAACTACCAAAAGTAAACGAGAGAGAGAGTAAGAGAGATTCTGTAGCAGCATCAGCATAAGCAGTAAACGAAAGGTGTGTATATAAATAACATATTGTTCATTCATTCGGATGAGAATCATAAAAAGAATATCAATTAAATTTGCACGTTTCCCATCTTCTCTTGAACTGATTTTAGATACGATTCGTGCAATTTCACCTGCGCTTGATACAGTTTTTGCAACTTTTTCGTTTGACTTTTCGTCACTTCTGATCCGTCCTTCATGGTTAAAGGCATCCCAGTTTCGGAATCAAAGGACCCGTACATGTTTTCATTTTCGCCTATTTTAAACATCACTTGAGGCGCAACTTTCGCTTTTTGCCCCTTCTCCTCTTCCTTTCGTTTCTTTTCTTCCGCCAGCTTTTGCTTCGCCAGTAGTTTGCGCTCTTTTTCTTCCTCCTCGCGTTGTCGTTCTTTTTCCAACTCGCCCGGGGCGTACAGTTTCCATAAAGCGTTGCCATCAGGTTTGTCGTCGAGTTTGATGCCAATCGTTGGAAGGACGACGTCGCGAAGTTGATCGCAGAGACCCAAGATTGCGCTCGGAGAGAGCTCTTCTCCTTTGGCGAGCCTTCGGATTTCGTCGCGGAAGGACGTGAGCGCGTCCAACGTTGGCGCTAAAATTTCCTCTTTCGTATCATTGCTCGTCGCAGCACTCGTAGTCGCCGTCCCATTACCTCTATCACCCTCAATGCCCGTTTCGATATCGGTAAATCCTAACGGCGCGTTCGCTTCGCCGGAAATTCCCATGCAATTTAAAATGTACGTCACGTATTTCGCCACACTCTCGACTAAAAACGGTCGCAAAGCGTGGTTTGCGTCTTTTTCAACCGACGCCAAGTACGTGTTGAACTCTTTTACCATTGCTAACATAGAAGAAATGACACTTGAGGTGTTGATGTTATCTAATAAGCTCTCGTGGACTTCCTTTTGGCACGCATCGAAAGCATCGGAAAGCTTCTTTTCCAACGGGAGCCAAATTTGATCTTTATCGCACGCGTACTTTGTTCGTCTCAACGCACCTTTAACGGAGTGAAAAAACTCTGCGAATGTCTTTTCTACCCCAATAGCGGCATCCATTTGCTTAAACGTTGCTCCTTTACCTTCCTCTTTGGATATAATTGGCGTTAACTCCATCGGATCCGACCAATTATGTAATAGAAACAAAAACCGTAATTGTCTCGCCGAATATGTCTTCAACGCCTGACGAATAGTTATGAAATTCTTCAAGCTTTTTGACATTTTCAAACCGTCGATGTGCAAATGTCCGCTGTGCGCGAAGAAGTTCACCCACTGCTTGATGTCATAATGTGCCTCGCTTTGTGCCAACTGATTTTCGTGGTGTGGAAAACTCAAATCTATGCCTCCTCCGTTGACATCCACGTACTTTCCCAACACGTCCGAGCACATCGCAGAACACTCGATGTGCCACCCCGGTCTGCCTTCTCCCCACGGACTCGGCCACGATGGTTCGCCTTTTTTCGATTTCTTCCAAAGCACAAAATCGAAATCGTTCCTCTTTTCTGATTCGGCTTTCAATAACGCGCCTTCGCCGTCCATCGCCGCTTCGACGTCGTCCAAAGCCGATTTCTTCAGTTTCGCATACTTATGATTCTCGCTATTTTCAAACGCCGTGACGTCAAAATATACGCTCCCGTTGCTTTCGTAAGCAAAGCCGTTCTTTATGATACCTTCTATGTACTCCACAATTTGTTTCGTATATTCGCTCACTCTGGTCAAACAGTCTGGATTTTTCACCCCTAACAACCGCATGTCCTCCATAAACTCCTTCTCGTAAAATTGCGCGAGCTTCAAATATCCAGTCTGAATTGACCAGTCTTTTCCACCATCCACCGATGCGGTGAACGACGACGAACCGTCCTCCTCCTCTTCATCGTTCGAAAAACCATCTCCAACATCCAAAATCGAACCGTCCGTGTCCAAAGCCTTCGCTCTCAACGCCTCCACCTTCTCGCACAACTCCTTCAGCGGCGCGTTCGTCTCCACCGCCTTTTCAATATCCGCGACGAGATTCTTCACGGCCTCATTCTCTTCCTTCATCAGTGCTTTCTTCGCTCGACTCATCACAAACTCCGCTCTCCGTTTCTGCGCTCTCAAAATAATCTTATCGTCGATATCGGTCACGTTCATCACGAACCGAACCGAATACCCAAAATAATCCTGCATGACTCTCCTCAAAACGTCAAAATTGATGTAGTTTCTCGCGTGCCCCATGTGCGCGGAATCGTACACGGTTGGACCGCATATGTACCATCCTATGCGATTCGGAGAAAGCGTTTGGAACGGTGTTTTTGTCTTCGTGAACGTGTTCAGAATCGAGGGCGGTTGGCGGCCCCCTGACGATGATGATGATGATGATGATGATGATGCCTTTTTTTCTTCTCCTTCCAAAAATTCGTCGAGTTCCCACCACGCGGTCGGGGCGCAGCAGATGCACGACGGACCGGAGAAGGACAAAAGTTTCTTCGAGGCGGAAAAGGCGCCGCCACCTCCCGTGCTTTCGCCGGACATGTCTCTCTTTTTTCGTAGTAAAAGTGTGGTTTTAAGTGTTTTTAGTGGTGCACATGTAGGATTTTCTCACAAAAAAATTGTAAACCCTAAATACAAGCGCGACGTGTTTAATCTTCTCCACAAAATACCCCGGAGTTAACATATACATATTTCTTCGCCCTCCTCGCCCCAATCCTACATTCCCTCTCTCTTTCGATTCATGCGCAATATCTGTGACTCTTAATGCATTCAGAATAAGCGTGTCTCCAAATTTGAAAATTCTCTTCACTTCACGGTAGTGATAATCTGAACGACGATTTAAAGACGACGAGAAGAGATGTTATCAGCAGTAGCGACGACGACATCTTCGACGAAGATGTCATCGTCGTCGTCAAAGTGGAAAAATGATTACTTCGAATGCAACAACGCTTCGGCGTTGCGAGTACTTCTTAAAATGCCCAACGCGAACGCGTTGGCGAGACGAGAGAGACACGAAACATCATCAACGACGCGAGGAGGAAAAGGAGGGGGCGGGAAACGCCGCACGTATTTGATGGAACAGATGCAAAAAGGCAACTCAGCGACGGTAGGAGAGCTCTTTTTTAGCGCGGCTTTGGAGGAAAGGAAGAGAAAAGAGCTGTTACTGGCGCGAGATGAGAACGGGAGTTGTTGTTTGCATTACGCGGTGTACGGAGCGTCCGCGGAGAGCATGAAGTGTCTGGAGATGGTGCTTCTCGAATGCGAGCGACGCGGGGAGCGTCTGGATATGGCGGTGAAAGATTTCGTTGACGGGTCTACGCCGTTGATTTTAAGCGCGTTTACGAACGATACGTTTGTCATCGAAAAGACGTTAGAGCTCACGCGTTTAAACGGGCAACAGGATGAGGTGTTGTATGAGAGAGATAACGGGAAAGCGACTATCGCGGGGCACTTGGCACAAAGAGCGAGGGGAAATGAAGGAATGAAGAACGTTTTGGCGAAAGTCATCGCGTATGCCGGTCCAGGCGGGTGTGGTAAATTGAAAAGGGGCGAGAAGGCGTACTTGATGAAGAAGAAGGAGTTGACTGGGCAACTGAGTGAGTTAGATTGCGATGATTTAGTTTTCATAATCAATTATTGGAGATTAGGAAACTTGTTGAACGCCTCGGCGATGATGGAGAAGAAGAAATTGATCGAAATTATTTTGATGGCGACGCCGTGAGACAGGGCGGGGCGCGCAAGGGTAAAATTAGTGGTAGTACACAGTAGTTACAGTAGTTTATAGTGTCCCGGCGAGCCGCCGACGAACCGATAGTCGACCGATTTCGCGTCTATGAAGTAAAATTTGTCCTTATAGAACTCGTAGCCGCCTCGTAAATCAGCCTCTATGCTTTCGTTCGAGGGACCTTGACTCTCACCCGACTCAGACGTGGAAATAAAGTTAGAAAGCGCAAACCCAAACAAACCAGGTTGTTCTAGATATAACCAATGCCCGCAGTCTTTGCATACCATCGTTTGCGCGTTCTTCATCAAAGATCCTACGTACGCCACGCCTTTCCACGGAAAAATTTGCGTCTTCTCTCCGACAGCCACGAGCGCTGGCTTCTCTAAGCTCCCAACCAACGGTCGCCAATCCAGATTCGTGTGGTCTGCCATCAGCTCTGCCAAAGCTTCTGGCTTGCAACTCAAAGTGCACATTTTCACTTCTTTCTCGCATTTAAAATTAGATCCTTCGGCTACGCACGCGCGTTCGTTACCATCCGCAAACTCAGACAAGTCGGGACCTTTGAGCACCGCACTTTGCAAATTTTTCAACGACACTTCGTCGAAACACCCGGTGGAACCTAGGCACCAATCGCTTCGAACGTTTTGTAATGGCGCTTGATCGACGAACGTGTAATTCTTCACCTCACTTTCACCGAACAGTTCCACAAAACACCAAATAACTGACGCGCCCATACTAGTGCCAACGAAAGAAAACTGTTGATTTTCCGTGCAAATCTGTTTCTTCTTCAACCATTGGATGAGGTCGTGCACGTCTTTTGCCAAACGCGCGATGTGAAATTTGCCTTTCGCGTCGTCTTTACACCCGTGGCCTCGCAGTCTCGGCGCGAGATAGCACGTCTTTTCGTTGTGTTTCAGCGTTTGCATGCAGAATTGAAAATACTCTGGACCACCGCTCCATCCGTGCAATAGTATCACGACGTTTTCTGGAGCGCGCGACGAGGGGGACGAGGAGGAGGACGACGACGACGCGTTGTTCGCAAAATTACGTCCGCCACCCCATCGGAGGAACTCGATTTGAAACCCGTCGTTTGCGGTCGGATACGCGTCTTCGACTTGCATTATTTTTTTATGAAGATGAAATTCAAACAAACGCTCGACGTGGCAGTCTTCGTCGAAGAAGTGTTGCTCTTCTTCTTCTTCTTCTTTGATGTTGTTGTTTTTGTCGTTCGTGTTCGTGTTGTTGTTGTTGCTTTGCGCAATGTTCTTTCGCTGTGTGGTTTTTGAAGTGTGAGAAATTGGAATTGGTCAGTTTTTACTTTTTTGTCGGGTGGTGAGCAGTGAGAGATGTTTTGAATTTTTTCAGCGCGAGTTGCAAGACTGCAAGAGGGAAACAGCGTGGAATGTGAAACCGACCAGAAAATGGACAGAGAAACGGGGCCGGTAGGGCCTAATTCCCTATGAGATGACAAAGGTGATGGTTTAGTTTTAAGCGATTCATGTATTTAGACGTTTTTATCGCTACACTTACTATTTAGAGCTCTCGCCACAGCGTCGCCCCAAAACGTGACGATACTTTTCTAAGGTATATAAGTAAAGGTGGTTTTTAAAAACAACGTGATTTTATGCCAAAAGACACGCCATATAACCGCTCGTGCCGGTGGCGACGATTTCCGTGACTGAACCGTCGTGATATTGACACCAACAATCACCCTCTGAACCCATGTTGGCGATTTTGGCGGTCGGACACTCCGTGCGAACCAACTAGCTTTGATTCAATACACACGATCTCGCAGGACCAGTGACGGCGTCGTCGCACGAGAATTTCGCTTGAAACGCAGTTGCGCCGGAAAACATTGCAGATTGCGCCGTCGTTGCGGCAGTTCCAGTCCACGAGGAAATGTCGTGGTTGAACGCAGAAGCGTAACCAAACATATATTGCATATTAGTTACTTCCGCTGTGTTCCAACTCCCAATGTCTTGGTTGAACGCAGAAGCGATAGAAAACATATATTCCATATCAGTCACTTGCGCTGTGTTCCAATTCCCAATGTCTTGGTTGAACGCAGAAGCGAAATAAAACATAGCATGCATAGTAGTCACTTTTCCTGTGTTCCACTTCGAAATGTCGCCGTTGAATGTATATCTATCACCAAAGCCTCGAGAAACAAAATCTACATCAAATCCACTCATATCTTCCACCAAACTCGTATCCCAATTCGGCATCGTCCCGTAATTATTACCAGATGCCCAATCCGTGCACTCGCCAGTTTTCGGTGCTTCTTCTAAACACAAAAAAACGAAATCGTGCCAACTCGCCGACGGTATTGGAGTTAGAGGAGGCGGCGGAGGAGAGGGAGGAGAAGGCGGGGGAGGAGAAGGAGCTATCCACGTGCTTTCGATAACATTGCAAGAACTCGCAGGGCCGGAGGTGCCACACGTGTATTTCTCTTGAAACGCAGAAGCGTCGAGAAACATATTCGTTTGCGCCGATATCGCTGCGGATCCGGTCCACAAGGAAATGTCTTGGTTGAACGCAGAAGCTAACTGAAACATAGATTCCATAGTCGTCACCGAAAACGTGTTCCAACTTCCAATGTCTTGGTTGAACGCAGAAGCGCGAGAAAACATAGATCCCATATGAGTCACTTTCTCTGTGTTCCACTTCGAAATATCGCCGTTGAACGCAGAAGCGTAACCAAACATCCATAGCATAGTAGTCACTTGTGCTGTGTTCCAACGCCCAATGTCTTGGTTGAACGCAGAAGCGTGAATAAACATTCCATACATATTTTTCACTTGCGCTGTGTTCCAATCCCCAATGTCTTGGTTGAACGCAGAAGCGGATGAAAACATATAAAACATAGTAGTCACTTTCCCGGTGTCCCACTTCGAAATGTCGCCGATGAATGTACTTTTATCGCTAAAGCCTTTATAATGGCCACTCATATCCGTCACCAAACTCGTATCCCAATTCGGCATCGTCCCGTACCAAACGTCTTGCGATCGAGCCCAGTCTATACATTCTCCAGTGATGTCCGCAGTGATTTCGGACATCAAACACTGCCCGACGAAAGCATGCCAGCTTGTATCCGGAATTGGCGAGGGACCTACACACGAATTCGGTGGACCGTCGTCGGCGTCGGTGCACTTAAATTTCGCTTGAAACGCAGTTGCGGAAGTAAACATTTCAGTTTGCGCCGACGTCGCTGCCGATCCGGTCCACGAGGAAATGTCTTGGTTGAAATAAGAAGCGGATAAAAACATAAAACTCATTTCAGTCACTTGCGCTGTGTTCCAACCTCCAATGTCTTGGTTGAACGCAGAAGCGGAATTAAACATAGCTCTCATAGTCGTCACTATTTCTGTGTTCCAATCCCCAATGGCTTGGTTGAACGCAGAAGCACCCTGAAACATAAATTTCATAGTAGTCACTTGCGCTGTGTTCCAACTCCCAATGTCTCGGTTGAACGCACGAGCGTTATAAAACATATAATACATAGTAGTCACTTTCCCGGTGTCCCACTTCGAAATGTCGCCGTTGAATGTACTTTCACCACCAAAGCCTTGAACACCTCCATCATATCCACTCATATCTTCCACCAAACTCGTATTCCAATTCGGCATCGTCCCGTACCAAACGTCTTGCGATCGAGCCCAGTCTATACATTCTCCAGTCTCCGCAATCACTGGAGATGCATCCCACATCAAACACTCCCCGACGAAAGTATGCCAGCTTGTATCCGGAATTGGCGAGGGACCTACGCACGAATTCGCTGGACCGGTGACGGCGTCGGTGCACTTAAATTTCGCTTCAAACGCAGAAGCGCCGGAAAACATGTTCGGTTGCTGAGTAGTTGCGGCAGCTCCAGTCCACGAGGAAATGTCTTGGTTGAATGCCGTCGCGCCACTGAACATGTACGTCATATCGCCCACTTGTGAAGTGTCCCAACCTCCCAACCTCCCGATGGCTTGGTTGAAATCTTTGGCCATATTGAAGGTGCGATGCATGCGGGTCACTTGCGATGTGTCCCAACCCGAGATGTCTTGGTTGAACCTGTATGCAAAATAAAATGTCTCAGTCATATCAGTCACTTGCGCTGTGTTCCAATCCCCAATGTTTTGGTTGAACACTTGAGCGTTATTAAACATAGCTCTCATAGTCGTCACTTGCCCTGTGTTCCAACTCGAAATATCGCCGTTGAATTCTGTATACCAAATTGCAGGATTATTCCTCCACGGGTAAAAAAGATCCTTCATATTTTTCACTCTACTCACATCCCAATTCGGCATCGTGCCGTAATTCGTCGTCGACAATCCATACGTCGTGCACTCGCCCGTGACTGGTGATTCTTTCAAACACAAATCAAACGCGCCGAAGAAGGTTTCATCTGTCAAGTACGTCGGCAACGGCGGCGGAGGCAACGGCGGTGGAGGCAACGGCGGTGGAGGTAACGGCGGTGGAGGTAACGGCGGTGGAGGCAACGGCGGTGGAGGCAACGGAGGCGGTGATGGAGGCGGTGATGGAGGCGGTGGTGGAGGTGGTGAAGGTGGTGAAGGTGGTGGTGAAGGAGGTAATGGAGGTGGTGAAGGAGGAGGCGTGTATCGATATTTCACTCGTAAGAGTCTCTCTCTCAACTCCACCGCCTTCTTCCTCAATTCCGTCAATCTCTTTTCCACGTCTATCTCTTCCTCGTTCTCACCTCCTGCAATTAATCTCTTACTCAAGACCACATTATTCGTGCTCGCGTTGGCGTACGAGATGAGTTTCGCACGCGTGCGCATCGTGTCGACTTCCACATGCATTTCCCTTTCGTCTTTTGACACGAGAACAGTTTTCTCGTCTTTACCGTCGGGGTGGACGATAATCTCGTTCATCGGTTTTTGTTTCCGCTCTTGTGCCGCATTTCTTTCCAAAACAAAACAACTGTCATAAACGCACTCGGCTTCGTAGGAGAGTTTCCCATCCGGGGCGCAATACGACTGTTTTCCCGACAACGCCAACACAAATCCGTCGGCGCACACTGGTCTGCACGTTTGACCTATCGGCAACTTTGAAGTGCAATTACCAATATCGCCGTTCTCCGGTGCCACCGATGCGTCACAGTGCGCCGGCGAAGAAGGAGGCGATTTAGTAGCGTCTTGCTTCCCGACGTAATCTGTAAAACCGAGCGTCGCTTCGACCGTCTGCATGCAGCTCACCCCGTCCCCACACGTCCACTTGCTCGCATCGTAAGCGATAACGCTAGGTTGCGCGATAATTGCTCTCTCCGTGATAGACGAATCCGTGTTCAAGCCGTTCGCGTCAAAGCAAGGACAATCTCGATCGTACGCGAACGACTTCAAAGTACCGTCTGGTTGCGGCATGTCCGTGAACGTTTCGTCGCCGTCGCCGCACGTGCTGTATAACGCTCGGCACGCAGAGACAGTCATCAAATTCACCCCATCGCCGTAACACCCAACTCCATACGGCGCGCGATCTTGAACGTGATAGTGATACACAGCCTCGGAAGGCGAATCAGGCGTTATGCCGATGTGCGCGCCGCACGCGTCCAAGTTCGGTAATTTTTTGTTCGTAAAATGCTCCCACTTTCCGTACATGATGTAAGGCCCCACATCTCCAATTTTCGTCGAATGCTCTCCGGTTTGCTCGTACAAGCAGTGATATCTTCCGTGAAAATGGTAATCGCCCGTGTGTCCGCCGCATGGCCCCACCGTTCCTCGATAACTGTTGTCCGATTGAACGTTTGGAAACGAATTCTTTGCCGAATCGTAACAAAGCTTCCTCACTTTACTTTCCGCTAAACCAATATCCAAACCACCGGTAGAATCGTACAACAAGCTCGGCGTCGAACACCCCCAACCGGAAATGACGTTATCTTGCTGCGATGAAAAACCAGACTCGAACGCGTTGAAAATGTGCGCGTTTGAAGGCACCGCGCTGCCGGTTGGCGCGTACGTCAACGTCTTCGTCGTCGTCCCATCGCCATAATCCGTATACGTTTCTGTTCCCGCCGAGTACGTGCACCCGTTATCCTGTCGCAAACTCGCCGCGGCTGGGAGCGACGACAGCGTCGGGTTCACGCACCCTCCTAAAGCCGCCGACGAGTACTCAACCGCGCGCTCCGTTCCCAACAACACGCACGCAATAATAAACGCAACCGTCGTCGTCGTCGTCGTAGTTTTGCGAGACGACTCGCGTTTACCTTTTGTTGTTTTTGTTTTTGTTCTTCTTCTTCTTCTTCTTACTCTTCTTCTTCTCGATGCCTTCTCCTCCTTCGCGGAAGAAACAGAAGAACGCATTTTGCTTTCGTTTTGGTCCGTGTTTGTGTGTTGTATACGCGCTTGAAGAAGAGTCACAAACCGAACGAACGAGAGGGAGAGAGAGAGAGAGAGAGAGAGAGAACTCCGCGCGAAGCGCACCTTTACTAAAGCGTTTGAAAAGAAGAGGAAAGTCTTGTTTCCTCTCTCTCTTTCTCTCGTCTTCGCTCGCTCTCACGCAAACGACCGCTCCGAAAAAACGATTCGATCTTTCTTCTTCCTCTTCCCTTTTTCCTCCGGGATCGTCGTCTCTCGCGCACGTCGTTTTCTTTCCTTCTCTCTCTTTTTCTCGTCTCGTCTCTCGAGTGAAACGCGTCGAGATCGCGCGTTTCGAGATATATATATATATATACGCGCGCGCGCGACCAACGAGAAGTGCGACGAATGAATACTCCGAGCGAGGAGGAAGAAAAACGAAGAAGCGCAGAAAGAAGAGAAGAAACGATGTTTAAGATGAGCGCGCGCTCTTTGATGAGGATTTTGATTTGGAAAGGAAAGGACAAAAAAAACAAGGGGTCGAAAAAACCTTCCTCGTCTCTTTTTCTCGTCTTCTGTCTGGCACATTTTTTTTTTTTTGCTCTGCATTTGCCTTTTTTTCATCTTTTTCTTTCATGAAGTCTTTTTCTCTCGCCACAATGAAAAATGTCCTCCTCTGGAAAGGACTTGGACGACGCGGACGGACGACGAAGGGACACCGAGAAGAAGAAGAAGGCAACGACAACAAAGGATGCGTTGGAACGCGCGTTATCGCGACACGAGAAATACGTTTCCTCTTCTTCCGAAGGACGGTTCGCCGAAGATCTAGGTATGCACCTTCTTTCTTTCGTTCTTTCTCTCTCTGCTGTAAAAAACGAACTGACTCGTAAATCAAAATCTCTTCAATCTCTGTGAAGCGGAAAACAGAAAAGACGCGACGAGAAAAGTCGCCAAACTGACGTCCACGTTAGTCTCTGGCATCAATCGAGGCGTCTTGGAGGTGTTTGAAAACCAAAAAGAAGTCGAGAAAGAGGCGAAAGTGTTGCAGAAAAAAGTGGACGCGTTCAAGTGCGAAAGCCGAACGTGGGTGAAGAGTTTACGCGACTTCGACGAGTCGTTGAAATCAATCGGAGATTTTGAGAATTACGTGATGACGCTGGAAAACGAGTTAAAAGGAATCGCCGAAGAACTGAAGAAGAGGAAAGAGCAGTGAAGTAGTTTAGTAGTTATGCGTACCTAGAGATGTTTGTATTGATAAGACTTGTTGTAATACCATTTTGCTTTCGCGATAAAAGCGCGTATGTTTAAAAACGTGTTAATGTTTTTCTCTCTCTCTTTCTCTCTCTCTCTCTATTTCTAAAAAAGCTATTCATGCATTTGCGCGTCGACGACGCCGGCAACTGTTGCTGCTCTGCAAAAGAGTCTTTCGTTCAGCGCTCTCGCGATGGACTGTTTCGCGTGTTCGGCGGCGACGCCTTCCGCCTCTCGAGCGGCGGCGCGCAACTTTTCGCTGTCCGCACCGCCGCGGATAGCTTTTAACGTTTTCGCGTCGAGGAGGCTCGTTGTTGCAGTCGCAGCAGCGCCGGAAGTTTTCTGCGCAGTTGCTTTCTCCTTCCTTTCTTTACCGCCACCGCCAGAACCATTTCCGGCGGCGGCGACGTTGGCGTCGTCGTCGTCCAAAAGCAAGGCCCGCATGCCGCCTTCCTCCTCCTCCATCTCTGCTCTTCCTCCTCCTCCTTTCTGACCACCACCTCCTAAACCACCAAACCCGTGGAATTCGTCTTCTACTAAAAACCCTCTCGACGCGTCAATCTTGCTCATCTTCTGCGCCACGTCCTTCACCGACGCGTCCACGAAATTCTTCGCCCCGGAACCCTTGCTCAAAGGCATCGAAGTAAAAGTCGAAGCCCAATACTCGTCCCACAAACGTTTTAAAATCTGTCCATCCAACGTTGATTTGAAAATCGAAATCGGCAACTCGTAGTACTTATCCTTGTGTACGCCGTAATCTTCAATCTTCGCCGACGGGACGAAATCGCCGACTCCCGAGGACGAACCTCCTCCGCCGCCGATCCTTCTCCCTCCTCTGCTGCTGCTCGTATCGGTATATCCCTCCGGATACGTTCTAAACGCGCCGATCTCCACTCTCCCACTCGCTTGACTCCTCACCGGATCGACCACAATCGCTAAATACGGATCGGTAAACATTTGATTCTGCGACTGCGTATCCACGTCGATGCCGCTCAACCAACATCCGTACCCCGGATGCGAGTGGTACCATCCAACCACGTGTTCCTCTCGCCCGTTTCTCTTCGCGCAATCGTTGTATTCAATCATGTACTCGTTCGCCTCCGATTGCGCGGACACTCTCGTTTCCGTCCCTTCCACCGGTAACGGAAACGCGTCCGCGACGATAAACTTCCCGTCTCGCGTCACTTTCCCTTGCAACAACCCCATCACTTCCAACTCCCCGCCTCGTTTCGCGTGCGTGCTGATTTTAATCAGCGCCAAAGCGGATAATTTCACCTCGGTAAAAAACTTCGCGTCTTTCTTCCACGGTTTTTCTCTGTCGATAGCTTTGTACTCCTCGCGGTCGTACTCGAACAGTTGATCGTCCGCGCTCATCTCCACGATTTCATTCGCCAACTCGAACCGAAATCTTTCCCGTAAACTCGTTCTCATCGTCTCTCGTTTCCGTTCTTCTTCTTCCTCCTCCTCGTCGTCGTCTGGAACAGAGAAAATCGTCTTCATCTTCGCCAAGTAGTGTCGATCGTCAAACGAGTCGTTAAAACCTCTTTACGCTCGTATAACTTTACCAGTACGTGTGATGAGATCTCTTTTTTTTGAGGACGAAAAACACGAAAGTTTCCAACTGTCTCATCTGTGTCTTACTTACAGAGCAACGAATACGTATGCGTAACGTATATGTGATGACAAAAAGATGATGATAATAAATTTACAAAGAGCTACTAGTACTCCTACTAGAGCAGCAGTACAAAAGTGGTGGTATTCTCTACTTTTATGCGTGATGATGATGATGTGTGTTTTAGTGTGTCGTTGACGAGGAGACGTCAATCCGAGTACCTGTACTGTTCGTCCTCTTCCGAGGACGAGTAGGCGTCGTCGCCGCCGGAGGAATCCGAGAAGAAGTCTTCCTCGCACGTTTGGGTTTCGCACAAACCCATTCTCGGCGCTTCGGTTTCCTCGTCCTCTTCTTCTTCGTTCCAACCGCCGTATTTCGCTAAAAATGCGAGCGCGACGCCGTTCGTCCAACCGAAACCGGTTTGCGGCGCGTATTCGCCGCCGCGGCCGATGGCGCCGAAAAATCGGCAGTCGTATTTTTCGTGCATCGCGTGAGTGAGACGCAAGCCTTTAGAGACGGATTTACAATACTTGTGCGCTTCGGTTTTCGCGAAATTGGCGTAGATTTCGTTTTGTTCGCCGCCGTATTCGGAGACGCCTTCGACGAGCATGTGCGTGAGCGGCGCCCAGACGTTTGGGAAGTCCCACTGTTCTCCAGATTTGACCGTGGAGCACGCGATGCCGGCGACGTCCACGATCGGGGATTGACGTAAACTTTCGCACGCGTCCAGAGCTTCTTTGGAATTCTTCTCGAAAACGCCGCACCACAGAGGGACCCAATCCGAAGCGTACGGGCCTGCCGCGAAGGAGTATTCGTACACCGCGTCTGGATCGTCGAAGCGGTTGTTCTTGTGTAAAGAAGGATCCGTGGTCGTGCCGTCGATGTTGTAGGTATCAAATTTCGATCGTCTCAAGATAAGATCGCGCCAACGCTTTTCTGAATCGTCCCAAATGACCTCGTATATTGCATTTCTTCGAGTTTCCGCCATGATTTCGAATTGCGTTGCGAGTTCTTGAGCGTACTCAACCTCTTCGACCGATTCGACGTTTTGTTCCAACTGTCTCGCCAACCAAGCGATGTCCCGTTCCATTTTGTACATGAATCCGTTCAAATCCGCGGGAACGATTTTGGTCGTTCGGATTGTACGAATCGACTGTCGATCTTCGAACCATCGAGAGGAGAAATCGTGACCGGACTCTGCGGCGGAGGCAATGTCGCGAAACAAATCGGCGCGCAATCGATCGGTTTTCTCCTTGGAATCTTTGGAATCGCAAAACTTGTTACAAAACTCCTTCGCGGTGTCTAAATCTTCGCGATACGATTCCGGTCGAGGTTTCTCGGTATACGCCCAGTATCGCGATAACGTGTGTAAATTCCCAGTCTGTTGCGAGACAACGTTTATGCACTTTTCCGGCCTCGTCATGTATTTGTGCTCGCGTTGTAACAGCGGGACCGCGTATTTCAACAAATCGATATCTCGCGTCGATTCGTATACCGCGCGAACCGCGGTGGCTAATACAGGCGGTTGCGAGCGATTCAAATAATACACGCGACTTCCGTTCGGGACGTACCCGAACCGTTCCACCATAGAGAGTAGGTTTCGAATGACGCCCGTCGCGGTCGAGTACATGTCGCTCTCGAGTAATCCGAGCGCAACCCAATACGTGTCCCAATAATACGTTTCGCGAAAGCGTTCGCCAGGGACGATAGCTACGTGTGGCAAAGGAATTAAAGAGGATTTCTGTTGTTGTGGCGGCATGTGCGGCGGTTGCTTCTGAGGAAACGCGGGGTTGATTTGAAGCTGCGATTTTAACGACCCGGTCAGAGCGCTCACTCTGTCGTTCGTCGAGGAAGAAGAACCACCTCCACTAAACGCAGTTTGGACTTGTTGATTGGCCGCCATAGTCCTAGACTTTTTCGGCGACGCTAACGGCGAATTTGGAATCGGTCCTCTTGGCGTGTTTGATCCCGTCGCGTATTCTAACGGCGTCGCCTGTCGCTGGTTCGCCGACGGCGCTACGCTTCGCGCCAATAAAGGCCACGTGTTGTTACAGTGTCTGGCGAGCTGGATCGCCTTGGCGTGATGCTTATATGCCTCGTCGTCGTCGACTTCCCCTAAGCCGCCACCGCCTTTCTTCGCGCTCGAACTTTCTCCCATCATCGCCGCTTCTTCTTCGTCTTCTTGAATGCTATTCAATCTTCCCATGCTCGTGGATAACTTCACCGTCCCTCCTCCTCCGTTTTCGGCTAATATTTCCGGATGCAACAAATTTGCAATCACCGACGGCACTTCCGTCCAATCGTGCAACAAATGCACCAACGCGTTCGCCACCGTCCCTTCCTCGCCACTACCTCCGTTACCGTTACCAACGTTCACACCCATATCGTTCAATCCGCTCGGCCCGCTATAAAAATGCCCCTCGAAAAATTGCTTCATCACCTCCTCGTTCGTCTCGCTCTCTCTCTCCATAATCTGGTCTCTCCCAGACGCCCCCGCCGCCGCGCCTACCGACGTGCTCTCCTCGCCTCTCCCGCTCCCAATCATCCCACCTTCCCCTAATCGATTATTCCCAATGTTCAAAAAATTCGAAATCGTCAAACTCGCGCTCGTTCGAATCTCCGTGTCCACGAAATCTTTCGAGTCGAGAAAGTTCATCGATTGGTGCGCGGCGTCTAAAATAGCCGCGTTCGTGTACACTTCTTGCACCGACGTCAAGTGATGATGGTGCGAATCAAAACCGTGCGCGAACGATATATCGATCGCGGGCGAATCCGATCGAGGCGGGAGGCCGATTTCATCCTCCAGAAGTGGATTTTTGAACGGCGCCTTCCTCGTCGTCGTCGTCGTCTGCGTCTGAATCGTCTTCCCTCTCCCGTCGATGGTTTCAGCGGCGGCTTTTGAAGAAGTCGTCGTCGCGAAATTGTTCTTCTCGTTGGTGTTCGTCTCTTCTCCTCTCCTCTCTTTTTCGTCGAAGGAGGAGGACGTGTTGTTCATCATCATTTTCTTCTCGTTGTCCAGAGTTTGGCGCAACCTTTCAAAGTCTTCCTCGAAAAACGACCTCTCCTTTTCCTTTTCCTCCTCGTCTTTGTTCTCGTTTTGCTTCTCGAACGCGTTTAGTATTAAAACGCTCCCCCTCGTTTTTGTCGCTTTTCCTCGACGATGATAGCGATGATGACGCGTGCGTTCTTCAAAACCGGTTCGTCGTCGAGGAGGAAACCACCTACAGGTGGTGGTGGGGGAAACACACGACGACACGCCCGAGTTTTGTCTCTGTTGAATCGCAAACAACGCGGACGAACGAGAAGAGGAAGAAGTGCGGGAGGAGGAAGACCAACTCGTCGCGCGGGTGGTGATCGCAGTAGTAGTCGCAGTAAAAGCGGAGATGATGATGATGGTGATTGTGTGGTTGTAATGAGAGTTTTGCGTTTCTTCTTTCTCTCTCTCCGTTATAATAAATTGGAGCAAAACACGAGAGAGAAAAAGTGAGGACACACGTGCGGTAAACGAGTAGATGTTGCGCGACTACGAATACGAGTAGAATGTTGATGTTCTGTTACGTAACGTAATAAATCAGTTACCATCGACGTCTTTCATCAACTCCCCGATTAAATAACTCTGCACTCTCGGTCCGAACGCTTTCGCGTACGAGTCTCGGCTACAGCATCTCCCCATAAACTTGGCGACGTTTGGCCACCGTTTAAAGGAAACGCCTTGAAAAAACTGCGGCACGTAGAGTAAATACGCGGCAACCGCGACGTCGGCGACGCCGAATTGATCCCCGGATAACCACTCGCGTTTGCTCAAAACATCGTCCAATCGTCGCATTCCTTTGGTTTCGTTTTTAATCCCGGTATCGATGACGCGGCCGTTGATGTCTTCTTTGAAACAGATGGGATCTAACGACGCGTTCGCCCACAACACCCACGAATACGCGTTCGCTTTCGCCTCGTCGCTTTTCAACTCCCCGCACTTATCCGCCAAGTATAAAAGAATCGCCCCGGATTCAAAGAGCTCCACGTTTTCTTTGTGTCTCAACGCCGGGACTTGTCCGAACGGGTGTGGGTTCGACACGTCTCTCGGTTCTTTCAATTCGAATTGGACTTCCTTTTCGTACAGGTACCAGTTGATGAGCGGCGATCGCGAGCCTTGCGAGCCGTACAAGATGAATTCATCATTATTCGTAGTATTATTATTCTCGTTGTTATTAGTGCGAGTATTATTATCGCTGCTGCTGCTACTGTTGTTATAATTCGTATTCGTATTCTCGTCTTCGGAGGAGGAAGAGGCAGACAAAGAGGCGCTTCTTTTGGTCGCTCTCGTCGAAAACGATGCTGAAATGTTCTTCCGTCGTCTTTGAGGATGATGTCTCCGAGACTCCAAATCATCATCCATCTCCGCTTTCATCATCATCTTCGCCTGAAAAATCGTTCTCGTTGTCCTCCACCTCCCAAAACCACCTTTTTTAGGAGCAGTGGAAGTATTTGTCTTCTTTTTGTTCATCGTCATAAAAGTCGTCGAAAGAAGAGAACGTGATGATGATGAATGCGATGATGATGATGCCATCATCATCATGTTCCCCGGAAGAGAGAGAGAAGAGGAAAAAAAGTGAAGCAGCTGTGCTTCACTTAAAAAACGTCAAAAACACACAGATATGTCGACTGGCACACTTCTTTCGCAAACGACCCCGCTTTCAGTCGCTTTTAATAACCACCACCAGCGAGGAGGGCAACGAGGAGGACTTTTGCCCTCTTCTTCGTCTTCGAGCAGCCAATCGAGTGCGAGAAAAAGCACGTGCTCGTCAAAGAAATTAGCATCCTCCAGAACGTATTATCCATTGGTACGAAGGAATGTCGTCATCGGATGCGCATCGTCGTCCTCGTCCTCGTCGCACTCGCAATCAACGCGCGTTCTTCGACAAAAAAGAAGTCACAATCAACGAACGACGAAAAGAGGGGAAATGAATACGTGCCAAATGGGAAAAAAAGGCGGCGCATTCCTGAAAGAATTCGCCCCGGAACCGACGGAAGAAGAGAAGAAGAAAAAAGAGGAACGAGAAAAAGCGGAAGAATTAGCTCGCACGGGAGGGTTCCCGGAACTTTTGAAAAACAGCAACGACGAGGTGTTCAACGTGAACGTCATGGTGAAAAACAAAGGGTTCGGGGTCCTTTGGAACGGAATCGGGACGTTAACCATTCCGGATACCGGCGCGAAAGAAAACTCGGTCAATCTCGCCAGAGTCGTCTGCGCGCAACGGAAAGCGCTGTTACTCTCCAACTGCCAACGCTTGTACCCGAAGATGCAAAAGTTCCCGATGGAATGGGCCGTGCAGCCGTTCGACGACCCGTACGCGGACCCGCTCGATTTAGATATGATTTTGGACGGAGAGTACGTCACGGAAATGGTCCCGGGGAACTTTCAGTTTTTGAAGAAAGGCCGAGCCGTAGGTCCTGGCGCTTGATTTGATGACGACGACGAGAGAATACTACGTACGTATAAAAATTGAGGAGAGAGGGTAAACGAGAGCGTAAACGACGAGAGAAAGAGAAAAAGAGAGAGAACGTAGTGCTGCTACGACGCGTGTAAAAAACCGAAGAGAGAGACCGAGAGAGAGTATAACAAAGAGCGTTTTAATTCACCGACATCCGGAAAAACTGTTGGGAATTTTCCCTCCTTTGAGTAAAAAGGTAGTCCTCACTTCCCTCGCTGCGTTTACTCTACTACACTCTGAATAAAATGTCTATCGCCGCGAGCACGCGACAACCACTTTTACTCCTCTCTCCTGAAAGAAGAAAAACGACGGACAGAGGTTGTCCTCTTCTTCTTCGCTCGTCTTTTTCTTCGAGGAAAGGGAGGATTAAGACATATATAAAGTCGTCGAATGAATCCTCCTCTGAAATGCGTCTCTCGGCGGCGGAGAGGAAGGAATTGGAGCGACAACGGAAACTGTTCGAATCGGAACTGGCGAGAAGAGAGCGCGCGAAGCAAAGAAAATCGGACGAGCCGGATTACAAAAAGATGTTTCGAGAGGAGGAGAAAAAATTGAACGAATCTTTGATGTCTGACGACGAGAGTTTCGTGAACGAAGCGGACGTGGAGTTTCGGAGGCGACAGCTGATGCTTCTGAAAGTGGAGAAAGAGTTGAAACCGATGGCGAGAGGGTACGGAGTGTCCCCGTCCGGAACGAAAGCGAAGTTGGTGGAAAAGATTCTCGAACACGAGATGAAAACGCTGGCGATGACGAGCGATTTTAACGAAGAAGACGTGGTGGAAGGCGCGAGTTCGTGGAGGCGAGCGAGGAGCGTGGACGACGCCAAAGTCGCGAGCGAGAAGGAAGGCGAGAATTGGGCGCAAACGGAACGGAGTCGAATGTTGAAAGATACGTACGGGTTTGGGCGAGATGGTGATGATGAAGAAGAAGACACGTGGAGACGAGGTGAAGATGACGAGGAAGACGATGGCTTTACCTCGTACACGGATAGCCGGTTCGGAAGAGAAGCGGACGATTCGATTTACGAGATCGAAAGCGATAATCCGCACTTGGTTTTATCGAAAGATGTCAAGAAAAGAGCGACAGAACAGGATTTGGAACGGAGATACGCGATGATTAACGGTTTACGAGAGGTGGCGAAATCAAAAGTTGGTTTAGAGAGAGATTCGACGTTGATTTTAAGCGCCATCGCTTCCGCGATTGAGGAGTTTTATAAGAAAAACGCGAGAAGGTCGGCGTTTACGACTTTAGACAGGGCGAGGAAAGGTTTGCTTTTTGGACGCGGGATTGATGTCGTCGCAGATATCGACGTCGATAAAGGGAATTTTAGATTACTCGTTCGCGTTTTAGGGAGGAACGGGACGATTGAAAGAGAGTACGACGACGCCGCGTTTTTCGATAAATGGATTCGTTCGGGAGGACGAAGACGCATCACAGATTTAGGAAAAATGTTGAACGAACACATGAAACGAGAAGTTTCGTATAAAGCATCGGAGTATTACGACGAGTACATGGTTGGTGAAATTGTCACCGGGACAGCTCGATTGAGAGGGTACGACGACGAGTGGCTCTTAGATTTACCAAACGGCGCGACGGCGACGTTACCGGCGTCGGAACAGATTCCAGGTTCAGCGAGCGATTTCGTCCAAGGCGACGAGGTCGTCGTTCTAGTTTTAGGCGTGGACGATAACCAATACGCGGCTGGTCAAAAGGCGCCCGTTTTAGTCTCCTCGGCGGTCGCTGGCGTCGTTGCCGGGGTGATCACCGCGCAAGTCCCCGAGTTGAGAGACGGTAAATTGCAAATCGTAAACATCGCGAGAATTCCCGGTAAATCTACGAAGATTATTGTCAAAGCGAACGACCCGGAAGTGAACGTGCGCGAAACGTGCTTAGGCGTCAATTACGAACGCATCGACCGCGTGAAACAGTTGATTTGTTCCGGCGACGAGTTGATTCAAATCATCGACTTCAAGAATGGACGTTTGACAGGTTTGGTGCAACAAGCGCTCTTCCCGGCGTCGTGCACGCGAGCAAAGATGGTCAAGAAACCCATATTTGAAGACGAATTCGTGAAAATAGACGAGCGCGGTAGAATCATTCGAAACAGAAGAGACGGAAGTGTGATTGAAGCGCAAGCGATGGTGGACGATGCCGACCAGGGAGAAGAAGCGAACGAGTTTGACGATTACGACGACGACGAGGAAGAAGGTTTACTCGTGAAGAATGCTATCGATGACGATGACGATGACGACGACGACGATGAAACAACAACAGACGAAGAAGAGCCTGTGAGCGACGGGTACGGATCCGCAGACGTCGGCGCAGACGACGATTATTACTTTGAGAATGTTAAATATCGCGAGTTCGGTAAAATTGAAGCCATAGTCCTTAAAGACGATTTATCTAAAGCGATTGGTTCGAACGGAACGAACGTCAAACTCGCCGCGTCCGTGTGTCGATGCTTCATCGAAATCTTCACGGAAGACGGCGAAGCTGGCGGATATAGCGGCTTCGGAGAAGAGCGCCGCGATGGTGGCTTCAACTCGTACGACAGGAACAGCTTCAACGACAACAATCGAAGAAGAGATTTCGACCGTAACGACGATAACAACAACGATAACCGCTGGTCGGAAGACCTGAGCTGGAACCGCGACAACTTTGCCTACGACGACGAAACTTCCGCCAACTACAACGACAGTTCGTCCTTCTACGACGATTTAATCGGCACTCTCGAAGACGAATCCTGGCGCGAAGTTCCGCAAGGCAAGCCGATGGACTTGACCGATGATAACATTAGCATGGAACTGGACGCCTTAAACGAACAAATCCGTAGAAACCGCGAAGAAGGAGAAAGAGAAGAGGAAGAAGTTGTCATAGCGCCGCCGCCGCGTGGTTCTTCTTCGGCAGACGAAGAAGACCACCAAAAGCTCTTTGCGAAAATGGAAGCGCTCGAATTTGACGACGAGGACGACGAAGAAGGCGGTGTTGGTAGTGGTGCCTTCAACGACGTGGACGACGACGACGACGACGACTTCTACGACGACCTCTGGGAAGACGACGAAGACGACGACGAAGAAGACTAAAGAAGCGATCGACGATGATGTGAAGACAAAATTAGAGATTTAATGTGAAGAGAGTAGTTTTACAATTTAAAATACGCGTAAAATCATAACAAACGCACGCATAAAAAACGCCTCGACATTATCGAGACAAAGACCACAAAGAAGAAGACCACAAACGAGAGAAATGAACGACGGAGTATTATTATCGTTAGATTTTGTCGACGCGAGAGCGTTTTCACTTTCGCTTTCCGCGTTGTCCGCGCTTTCGCTGAGCTTATTTTCAGTCGATCTTCAACAGACGACGACGCTTCTCCGTTGCGCTTCAAAGAAGAAGAAGAGAAAGAAGTCGGTTTTCTTTTTAGAAACGACGACGACGACGACGAAAGCGTGGACGACGACGAGGTCGATCAGAGACGCGAGAGACGTTCTCGAAAGAATGAAGAGGAATACCTCGAGTGAAGAAGAAGGAGTTTCGGTGAAGCAACGCGTGAGCAAAGAAGACGTCCTCGTTTCAACAATTTCGAAAGATGGAGAATTTTCGGTGGTGGAGACGTTTGAAACGCCGTCGAAAGCGGACGAAGAGTTTCGAACGATGGTTGAAATCGATCTAAAGAAAAAGAACGACGAGGAAGGAGAAAGAGCGGACGAGCGAACGGTCGCGTCCGTCCTCGCGCACGCGTTGGCGATGTTGGCGCGCGAGAGCGCGTTCTCTCGCGGAAAGGAAGAGGAGGAACGAGAGCGTGACATTTTTGACGTCGTTTTGAAGCGCGATGGAAGATCGTTGGCGACGATTGAAGGCGAGGATTGGAACAGGACGATAGAGGAAGAGGGTGAAGGTGTTGACGGCGGCGTCGGGGATCTCGTCGACGATAGGATGATGGAAAAGGATGGAGTGGTATCCCATGCAGATATTGTCGCGAAAGCTTCTTTTAAAGGATGCGAGGTGACTCTCGTGTTCTCACGAACGAAAGAAGCAGAGCTGCGCATAGGAAACGATACGAGAGGGACCGCGTCGTCTTGGATACGCGAGGAAGAAAACGCAGGGAAAAAAGATATCAAAGTAAAAAAGACGTTTTCGCTCAATCCGACGCGTATCGAGAGCGAAGAGTCGAAAGCGCTCGACGTCTTGTTTCAACTTCCTTCACATTTTTGGTCAAAATTTGGATTTCATCCGATCCGTCGTCTTCGTCGGCGGCGAAAGGAAAAAGGAGATTCGGACGAAGAGGTTAACGATGAGGACGTAACTGAAAACGATGACGTATCCTTCTTCCGTGTATTTGACACTCCAGAGTTTGGAACTTACGTCTACGATTGTGATTCTGACGACGAAGGAGACCAAGACGACGAAACCGGTAGATCAGCAGCGGCGCGAGGCGAACCCCGGCAAGGCGCAGAAGAGGACGACGGAGTGGATTTAGAAGAAGAGATGGAACTGCTCGATTTACGAAAACAAGTCCAAGAATTACCAGACTTTGCCGCGATGAAAACGAACGAGGAAGAGATGGACGCGCACAACGTACAACATTTACAGGAGCTGTATTTACGCGACGTGTGTGTCGTTTGGCGGCAATCGAAGGAGAATAAGCAACGACAACAGCTTACTTCGCCTTCTCTACCTGAACGCTTCAGAACGTGTTTCGAAAAGGCTTTCATGGAAGCGAAGCGTAAGAACCGCCCAAACTTTACCTCAAAGAGAGAACGCAAAGAGTGGAGGATTGGCGAGCGGATCATGCGCAACGCGGCAAATATATATCGAAACGCGGTTGTAAACACCGATTTAATGATTGATGTCGCAAAAGCTGACGAAAATATCGAAGATTGGGAAGGGAAAATCTGTACTTTGCTTTGCCAAAAGAGAGCGTTTGGCCAGATACCGCTGCAGGCGCAGCAACAGAAACAAAAGCAAAAACAATAAGAACACACTTCATGCGAGAAACAGACTATATTTAATATTATACACACAAACACACAAAATATTTACTCGTCGCATTCTTTTGCGAGTGGAAATAATACCTCGCTCGCGTAGGCGTTCGCCCACTCTTCGCCGTACCACTTCGAAAACATTTTTATCGCAGGATCTCTTTCTATCTGCCACTTGTCGTGTTCCGCCAATCGCCTTCGAAAGGCTTCCTTCACCTCCGTCGTCTCCTCTTCCTCCACCTCTGCTCCTCTTTCTTCTTTCAAAATTTCAACGTACCCGCGCAAGTACGCTTCAAAACACTCCAAAACTAACTGAAAGTTCTCCTCTTTTCCTTTCTCGCTCGTAAACGAAGGTCTCGCGAAAAACATCTCCTCGCTAAAATACCCGCTCGTATCCTCGTAAAACTTCTCGCTCGGCGTCGTCGCGTTCAACTTTTCGCCGTACTTGTCCTTAATCTCTCTCGCTATCCTCTTCGCTAAGCTGTTGCTGCTGCTCCTACGACTCTTACGAGTATTACTACTCCTATCATCACTCGTATCAATACTATTCGGATGAAAATCAATCCCGACTAAAACGTTCTTCCCGTTCCCAAAGTTCAACACGTCCGCGCCGAAACTCGGCGTAAACGCTCGCCTCGGCGTGCAATGCACGTTCAAACAATGCGCAATCGTGCCTCCAGAAACGAACGTGATCCGTACTCTCTCCATCAATTCTTCCTCATTTGCTCCTGGTTTTGGTCGTAAGACGACCGTTCGCGTGGTCACTTCCACTCGCTCTCGCCCGATTTTTTCGCTTTTCGTTTCCCATGAACACCTCGATTTTTGTGTTTCTTCTTTTCCTCGGATTTCCTGTTGGACGACGAGATTTGGAAACTCCGTTTGGAAACATCTCAGCGCGAGTTCGAACAGAGGGGAGAAATCATCATCGTTTTCCTCGTCTTTTCTTTTTCTACTCATACTACTCCTACGTGCAAAATCGTCCACTGCATCGTCGGAAGCAGCGACGCTGCTCTCAAAAGCGAAAGTCGTTTTCGCGGTCGTTAGTGTGACAACTCGATGATGATTTAGATTCTTCTTCGTCGTCGTCGTCTCTCTCCGGTGGTTAACAGAAGAAGAAGAAGACGAAGAAATAAAGAAATTCGGGAGAAGAGAGAGGCGTTTTGACATCCTTCCTCGAGAGTCGTCTCTTCTTTCAAAGTCTCCTGCCCGTCGTCGGTGTTCTCTTTTGTAGTGTTGTGTGAATCAAAAACGAATGGAGAGACACGTGTGCGTTTTTCCAATTTATCTTCATCAGAAAGCTCTCTTTGTCTCTCTCTTTTGTTCTTCGATAAACGAAGCACACGACACACCAGAGACTCTCCCAACGCGAGACCAACATGTTCTCGGTATCACTCTCATCGTCTTTTGTTTCTTCTTTAATAAAGTCTTCCTCTCATCGTGGTCGAACGAATCGTTCTCCCATTCGTGATGGTGGAATCACGACCAAAGCTGCTGACGTAACGCGCGATGCGGGAAACGATGTGTTGTTAAGACAACAAAGAAGACAAAGAGGAAGAGAAGCAAAACGCGAAGAAGAAGAAGAGCGCGCGACGACAAACAACAAAACGACGAGAAGTCGACGCGAGGTTCTCAAAATTCTTCCCCATACTTCTGGAGTCGCGCTCGTCGCCATGGCGATTGGAGGATTCACCGCGCACCCATCCTTCGCCGCTGAAAAACTCTCGTCCGTCGAGGAGAAAGAACTCGCGAAAGAACGACGCAAAGCGGCCGTTCGCGCCGCCGCAGAGAGGGCGAAAGAAACCGGCGTCGGTGGGAACGCGTTCTCGGACTCGGAATACATGGTCGGTGAAGACCACTCGCCGAACGCGCACTCGCACCAAGAGGAAGGCAGCAAAGGGAGTTTCGTCTGATTGGATGTTTCTCTTCATTAGAAACAACTTTGCGCTTGTTTGTGTAACATATATATCAATCAAATATCACCATTCTTCGCTCTTGTTCGTTCTCGAGAGGGCGCATCTCCTCCTCTTTACTAAAACGCGTGGTCTTTTTCACCCACGCGATGAAGAAGCGCGCGAGAGATCCTTTCCTTTCGCTTCAACATTCGCAACACAACCCGCAAAGAGCGAAATTCGCAACGACATCCGACGACGTTTCAACGCAAGTTCTCGAAGACGCAAAGGCGAAGAAACAATTTCAAATCGAAAAAAGAATCGCCTCGAGCTTCCCACAGATCCAAAGTGAAAACATCGTCGCCGTTTTGCACTTACTGAGAGACGAATGCACGATTCCGTTCATCGCCAGGTACCGGAAAGGAGAGATTGGTTTTGGGTCAATAAGTGGGCGAGCGATGAGCGAAGTCGAGATTAAAGAGATCAAAGATGTATTCGAGGAGGAAGAAAAGAAAGAGAAGTGTAAAGAAAAGATTTTACGAGCGATCGAGGAGATGTTGTCGAAGAAGTCGTCGTTTGAATCGTCTGATTTGGAGAGGAGAGAGAGGGAGAAGATTGAACGCGCGCGCGAGAAGATTCGTAAGGAGGACGATACCGCGACGACGATGACGCTTCGCGACATGGAAGAGTTGTGGCGAACGATTAAACCGGACGCGAAAGCGAGTAACACGCGAGCGAAGAAGGCGAGGGAGAGAGGTTTAGAACCGTTGGCGGAGATGATCGCGAGGAGAGATTTTCGAGCGGTTTCGCGGATGCGAGAGGAGAAGAAACGGTTGAACGAAAAGGACGAGGAGGAGATTTGGAAAGGCGCGAGGGATATACTCAGCGAATGGGTTGGGAACGAGAGTCTGGTGAGAGAGTGCGCGAAGGCGCAAATGGGGAAGTTTGGGAGGGTGACGTGCGCGAAAGTACTACCAGTGGGAGTCGCGGGTAAGAAGGATACTAATACTAATACTAATACGAGCAATACTAAGTCAACTCCAAAAGAACGGAGAGAACAGAAAGCGTTGGAATCCGCGGAACGGTACGACAACTTCTCGGCTTTGGTGACGCACGTGAAGCCGCACCAAATTTTAGCGATGAATCGAGCCGAAACGAACGGGACGTTACGCGTGAAAGTAGAGTTGGATTACGCGAGGCAAGTTATTCCAGCCGCGGAACGATTCATGCGCTCGTTTAAAACCGCGGGAGGAGATGAACAAAAATACAACAAGGTTTGCGAAGAGCAAATAAAAATGGCGTGCGAAGACGGCGTGAAACGGTTCGTCAAACCGTGGGCGGAACGCGAAATGCGAACGCAGTTGAAAGAAGAGGCTTTGAAACGCGCGTCGTTGGATTTCGCAGCAAACGTGAAAGCGTTGTTGTTGCAACCGCCTTTGCGCCCGCAAGGAACGGTTTTAGCTTTAGATCCCGGGTACAGAGCCGGGTGTAAATGCGCCGTCGTCGATAAGATGGGCAACGTTTTAGAAACGTTCGTGTGTTATTTACACAAAGAGATGGAAATGAAAAAGAAGATTAAAAACGTGTGCGAACAATACAAAGTCTCCGTAATAGCTATTGGAGACGGCACCGCGTCGAGAGAAACCGAAACGCTCGTGGCGAACTCGAATTTGAACATTATCGTCGTCGACGACGACGACGACGATAAGAAGAATGATTCCAAAAATTCTTGTTTGCGAGGATGGGTCGTGACGTCCGAGGCTGGCGCGTCCATATACTCTGCCAGTGAGATTGCCACCAAAGAACTTCCCAACTTGGACGTTTCCTTGCGAGGCGCGGTATCCATCGCTCGAAGAGTTCAAGATCCTTTAGCGGAATTGGTGAAACTCGATCCCAAACACGTCGGCGTCGGAATGTATCAACACGACGCGAAAAGCGGCGCTTTAGACAAAGAGCTCGATTATGTCGTCGAATCCGCCGTCGCGTCCGTAGGCGTGGATTTAAACACCGCGTCGATATCGCTCCTTTCCAGAGTTCCTGGAATGACAAAAAACGTCGCCAAAAACATCGTCGAAGAACGCGAAAAGCGAGGTCGAGCGTACTCCTCCAAAACAGACGCGAAAACAGTCAAAGGCTGCGGCGCGAAGACGTTCGAGCAAATCGCAGGTTTCTTGAGAGTCGCGGAAAGTGACGACATTCTCGACCGAACGGCTGTGCACACGGAAAGTTACGACGTGGCGCGAAAATTGCTGAAAAAATGCGCCGACGACGCGTCGTTGTTGGAAACGTTGGCGACTGGCGGCGGTAACATAAGCGCGGAAGTGGGGAAAGAAATAGGCGTCGACGAAAACACGCTCAAAGACATGGCAAAAATGCTCGTCAATCCGGAAGAAGGTAACGACGAACGTCTTCTAAAAGTAGTGCCAGCCTTAAACAATAACAACACCGCCGCGACGACTACGACAAAGACAAAAATCCAACACCAAAACGCCCAAATCGGCTTAAACATCCGCTCCGGCGCGCTCACGTTATCCACCTTAAAAAAAGGTCAAATCTTATCCGGCGTCGTCAAAAACGTCTGTCAATTCGGCATCTTCGTCGACGTCGGCGTGGAAACCAGCGGTTTAATCCACAGATCCACGTTTTGCAAGAACGAGAACAACGACAAATACGACGACGCCAAAAAAGAACCGCACGATATCGCTCGCGCGGGTGAAAAAGTCTCCGTTCGCGTCGGCGACGTCGACGTCCATCGCAAGCGCTTACAGCTCTTCTTTTTACCAGCGCCGCAGTAAGAGTAGTTTAATAGTAGTACGAATAGTAGTAATAAAGTAGTATTCGCATTTTTTTGAGCGCAACGCGAACAACAAGCAGCGCGTTTTCGTGTCCTGTGTATTTTTAAATAACGTTTCATCGTTTAAATAGACAAAAGTACTAAAAAAACGAAAAAATACTCCTCTCGATCGTGTGCGTTGTGAAGAATACTTACTGCGTGAGAAAAAAGAAGTCTCTCGAAGCGTCTTTCTCTGTGTTTTCGACCAATAAAAGACAAGAAACGAGACTTTTGACGTTTCGATCATCTTTAGAACGAAAACGCATCACAGAAGAAAGCACCACACGACAAAAGCACGACTAAAGTTTACTAAAGATGACGACGAAAACGACGATGGGTTCGTCGAAGAAGAAGAGTTTCTTCTTTAAAGTCTTATTCCTCGTGTACGTCTTTCTTTTGAATAAAGTTAAAGCGGCGGTTTTAGGCATCGATTACGGCGCGGAGTTCCTCAAGATTTCCATCGTCGCCCCAGGACGAACGCCGATTACTTTAGTCATAAACGAGATCTCGAAACGGAAAACCACCGTCGCGGTGTCATTCATCAACCAAGATCGATGGTTAGGCGAAGAGGCGATGAATTACCAAGCCAGGTACCCGGAGAAAGTGACCACGAGGTTAAGAGAGTTGTTAGGGAAGAGCGCGAAATCGGATTTGGTTTTGGATTATAAGGAAAAGTATAAGTTGCCTTTTGAGATTCGAGAGAACAACCAAGGGAACGGACGAGAAACGGTGGAAGTTTTCATCGACGTTGAAAACGGCAGCAGTGGGAAACAAAATGGTGATGGCGATGGTGATGATGATATTGAAAATAATTATTCATCGCATACGATCGAGGAGTTAGTGGCGACGACGTTACAATACGCGATGAAGATTGGGACGGCGTTGGGGAAAGGCGCGATTAAAGACGCGGTGGTTTCGGTGCCGCCGTATTTTTCGCAGACGCAACGAAGGGCCTTGTACGACGCGGCGGATATCGCCGGGTTAAACGTCATGGCGTTGGTGAGCGACGTGTCGTGCGCAGCCTTGCAGTGGGGAATTGATAAGGATTTCGCGAAGAACGAAACGAGGAACGTGATTTTTTTCGACGTCGGGTCGAGTCACTCGTCGGCGAGTTTAGTCGAATTCGGCGCCTTGAGCGAACGAAGGTCGAAGAAGACGTACGGGTCGTTCGTCGTGAAATCAGTCGAGTGGAACGACGAATTCGGTGGCGAGGATTTAGACGTTCTCTTGGTGAACCATTTCTTGGATGAGTTTCAAGAAAAACACGGGTCAGAGACGAACGGGAAAGACGTGACGAAAGACAAGAGAGCGGTGGCAAAGTTGAGAAAGCAGGTGAGGAAGACGAAAGAGATGCTCTCGGCGAACAAAGAAGCGCCAGTCAGCGTGGAAGGGATGTTCGAGGACATCGATTTCAGGTCGACGATTGACCGCGCGACGTTTGAAGCCAAGGCTGAGAAGACGTTCCAACGAATGTTGGAACCGTTGCGAAGGTTGGTGACGGTGGAGTTGCCGAAACTTGGGTTGACTTTGGAAGACGTGGAAGCTATTGAGGTTATTGGTGGCACCGTCCGAGTTCCCGCGCTTCAACGCTTGATCGACGAGGAAGTTTTGAAGGATTCTGGCAAGTCTATCGATAAGAGGTTGGACGCGGACGAAGCCGTCGCGATGGGCGCCGGTTTGTTCGCGGCGAACATGAGCACGACGTTTCGCATGCGTAAATTTGGTGCCGCAGATGCGTTGCCGTACGGGATCGATTATCAAGTCGTCGGTGGTGTCGACGAGGACGAGGAAAAGAACAACAAAATTGCGTTGTTCAATCGATTCGACGCGTACCCGTCGCGCTCGAAAGTAACGATTGAAAACGTCACTGCAAACGAGTACATTTTGAAAACGTTCATCGCCGCCGTGAAATCGGGCGACGAGAGCGAGGACAACGTCAAAGAAGAACTCGTTTTACCGCCGGCGTGGAGTTCAGCCGACGTCGCCACTTTCAACGTGTCCGGCATCGACCATTTCCGAGAAAAGTACAACAACACGGAGGACGGTAACGTCACGGTGACTTTCGCGATGGACCCGAGCGGTATCTTCTTTGTCGAGAAGGCGCAGTTCGAAGTCATCGTGACGGATATGGTTGAGATTCCTCGCCCGAAGAAGTCGAAAAAAATGGACGACAAGAAGTCGAAGAAGAATATTACGATTGAAGAAGTTGAAACGACCGCGAAGGCGACGGATGAAACCGCCGCCACCGTATCCGAGGATGAAAAAGAGGAAAAGGAGGAGGAGAAAGAAGCGGCGGCGCCGGCGGAAGAGACTACCAAGGAAGAAGAGAAGAAGGAAGATGAAGAGGAAAAGGAAACCGACGCGACCGACAGCGAGTCGGGTAAAAAAGAACAGGCGGAAGAGGGCGAAAAAGAAAGCGCTGAAGAAGAAGAAGAGAAACCGGCGGCTTCGGAGGAGACGAAAGAAGGGGAAGAAAAAGAGGAGGAAGAAGAAGAAGGAAAAGAAGAAGAAGAAGAAGACGACAAAGAAGAAGTGTACATTCCGCAATATCGCGAGCGAAAGCGAAAGTTCAAGCACGACTTGCTCGTCTCCGAATCCGATAATCCAATCGTTCAAATGACGAACGCGGAAATTCTTGCATCCAAGGGTAAGCTCGAAAAGCTCCACGCGAAGGATCAAGCGAAACGCGAAACCGAAGCTGCGAAGAGTAACTTGGAAGCCTACATTTATTCTTCGCGCTCGAAAGTTCGTCAAGACGAAGACATTGAAAAAGTCACCACGGAGGAGCAAAGAGAGTCACACTTGCAATCGTTGGAAGACGCCGAGGACTGGTTGTACACCGACGAAGGCGAAAATGCCAACAAGACAACGTATGAAACGAAACACAAAGGTTTGAAAGACGTCTCGGACGCGTTCATCTTCCGAGCGCAAGAGTCTTCCGTGCGCCCAGAGTCCGTGAAATACGCCAAGAAGTGGATCGCGGATACGCGTAAAACGATTGGAACTTGGAAGGACAAGAAGAAGCACATTTTTGCCAACGAAACCGAACCGTTGTTGCAAGACATCGCAGATTTGGAATCGTTCTTGGAGGAGAAAGAAAAAGAGCAAGAGGCGAAAGAGGCGCACGAAGACGCGGCGTTTACTAGCAAAGAGGTGAAAAGCGAGTTGTCCAAGAGAATGACAAAGTATAAAAAAGTAAAGTCGAAGCCGGCGCCAAAGGTGGAAAAGCCAAAGACGAACTCGACCGGCAACGCGACCGGGAAGAACTCGACGAAAAAGAACTCGAAGAAGGACAAGAAGAAGGGCGAGGAGACGACGGCGGCTGATGAAGAATCTGAAAATACGTCTACTCCTACGAAGGAAGAAGAAGATAAAGAAGGTGGAGAAAGAGGAGAGGAAGCGACGTCTAGCGAAGAAGGGTCGGCGGCGGATCCGCCGATGCCGGACGAACCGGAGCCGACGAAAAAGAAATCGTGGTTCGGGAAAGTTTTCGACAAGAAAGAGCCGGAAGAAGCAGCCTCGGGGGATCTTTAATAAAGTCAAAAACAACACTGAAAAAGCTATTTAATAATCAATTATTATTAAACTCCTTGTTGTTGTTGTTTGGAGAATGAATATACTTCTACTAATCTATCATCAACTCGCAATCTCTTCTTCTTCTTCTATTTAAATGACTACTACATTTGCTGCTAAATACCACCTTTATTTCAACGCTATCGGCGGTGCGGCCGAAGCCACCTCTTTGTTCACTTTGAGCGCGCAATAATCCAAACACTCTTCCACGCAATACTGGCGACTCCGGAACCCGTCTTTAAAGACAAACGGTTCCTGTATTTTCGTCAGCGGTCCTAACCCGGGACCCGAGGTTGAATTGAAACTCCCTCTCACGCACGTCGTTATGCATTGTCCGGCGCACCGTTCAATTTTTTTCCCGTTTTCGCCTTTCACCTTTGATTTTAACGTCGCTTTCCTCGTTTCCCCTTCCGAGGAGGACACCGAATTCGCGATGTTTTCGATGTAGTTTTCGTCTCGGTAGTTGTACGTGGACGCGTTTGCGTACGAGGACTTTGAAGACGTCATTACACTCTCTCGCAAAGAAAAAACATTACCATCACCATTACCACTCATCGTCACGAACACCGTGGCAAGAATCGAAAAACACGTTTTCTTAAGCAGCGCCCCGGTTTTCAATAAAGTCGTTCGATGTTGTTGCTTTTCTACTTCTTCTTCTTCTTCTTCTTCTTCCGTTTTCTTATTACTACTCGTCGTCTGAATCGTCGTCTTTGTCATCATCATCATCGTCATCATCTTTTTCCGATGATGATGATGATGACGATTCTTTTTCCTCCATCTCCTCCTGTTAATGTTGTTGTTATTATTCTTATTATTATTAAAAAAAAGACAGGACGACGACGTCGCCATCAAAATCGGTCTCCTTCTGCTCGAATGAGTACGAGTAGTATTCACCAGCGACGCGGTGTCTGTCGTCGTCTTAATCATCATCATCATCATCGGATGACAAATCATATATCTTTTTTTTTTCGTAGAAGAAAAAAAGTTGTTGTGTTGTTTTTCGTGAAAAGTGGCACCTTCCCCTTTTCTTGGACCTTTGACAGTTTTTGTCCTTTATATGAATCATTCGTATCTTCATTTTTAATGTCGTGTTTATGTATTCGACCGCGCAGTAATCCACCACTTTTCACGATATAGGGATAGTTTTTGTTGGAAAGCATCAGTAAGCATGAAAGCGCCGCGATGGTTTAAAAACCTGTCGATTGCAATCGCCGTGTTGGCTCTGTTGTTAACCGTGCAAACGACGTATTCTGAAAACCATTCGGGCTCGGCTGGAGCAGCGGAGAATGAGGATTCGACCTTGTTAACAACGCCGTCACCGCCACCGTCTGCGCCACCTCGATTGGAGGAGGTGTGGCGAGGTGGCGTGTGGGTTGCCTCGATTCTGAAAACCAAAAGCGAGGAGATTGACCCGCTGACGAATAAACCAAAGGAACAGTCGTGTCCGTGCCCGGACGGGTGCACGAACTGCGCGTTCCAAGATGGGAGTTTGTTTTTGAGCAACGATAACACGGTGAGAACGTTAACGGCGTCGGATACGCCGCCGAAAATTTCGTTCGATCCAGCGAACGGAAACAGCTCGTTCGCGTTCCAATCGAAGGAAGGAACGACGATCGATTTGACGAGTTGTCCTCCCACGTCGTCGTTGGTATGCTTCGCGTGTAACGAAGGGTTGGGGTATTACGCTACCGCGTTTACCGGAGAGTATTTGCAAGAAGGCATCACGCACACCGGGAGTGGCGTTGCGTGCATTTACCACTACACGTGCTCTGAAGATGGCAATTGTCAAGAGACTTTAAATCGAGAAGAGGCGTCTAATTATTGCGCGTTCGCGGCGATTCTGTTTGTCGCTTTCTACATCTTCTACGCGTGGATGCGAAGGATTCCGTTCGTTGTACAAATCATGGACCCGATCGTGACGCTGGATAGATCGAAAACGGAGTACGAAAACGTCCCGAAATTGCAACCTGCCATCGAGGGGTATTTCGGGTTCGGCTGGTTGTATCAAGCGTTTATTTCCTCGGATACGTTCATTCGAAGGTTTACGACTATCGATGAATTCATGGTAATGCGATGGTTTCGCATGTGTGCGAAATTTTTTGCCATCTGCTCGATTATAATTTGTCCAGCGTTGTGGGAGTTATTCGCGAAGGATCACTACGACGAGACGTCGGTGAGAGAAACGGCGAGTGTTTCGAATGTAGCCATCGATCACACCGGGGCGGATATTAAAATACACACGTTGGGCGCCGCGAAAAAAATGGAAACGTTCGTCGTGGTAACAATCATGATGTACATATTCTCGCTCGTTTTAGTGTTTATGATTGAGAAGGAGTCTGTTAAATACGCGCTCATGATGTGGAAGTTAGAACCAAAAGAGGTTGGGATCAAAATGAACACGGTCACGATTTTGAACATCCCGAGGTACGCGACCACCACTATCGATTCCATGAATATTAAATCAACTCTGAACCAAGTCGCGATTCAAAACTTGGAAGAGCAAAAGGATGCGATGAAAGAGAAGAAAGATCTTCTCGTGGTTAAGCAAAGGATGTTGAAAATGAAAGCGATGTTTAACGCGGTCGTTCCGTGGTGGATGCGAGACTTTGGCTCGCCGGAGATTGAAGAAAAGTACAGAGAAGATATGGCGAATGACGTGCAAATGACGCACGACGTCTCGTTCGATGAAAGCGAACGTAAAGAGATGGCTAATTTGCGCCTATTAACGAGGAGAGAAATCGAGCACATGCTCAGGGTGAAAATCGAAGCGATCGTAGGTAAAGGTAACATCATGTTTGTCTGCGTGGCGCACGATTTGCGTTTCGTGACGAAAAAAACGGAAATGTGGAAAGAGGCGAGAGAAAACGCGATTCAAGCGAACAGAAAAGTCGTTTTGATTGAATCGGAGAAAACAGAACACCCAGGGACGTGGAAACGGAACTTGAAATCACGCGAGGCTCATTTGCAGAGCGCGAAGAAACATCGAGACGCGTGCGAAGCGGAGGAAGCTTCGAAGCTGAGAGCGTTGGACGCGGCAAAGGAAAAAATTATCAATTCGCAAGCGCCACCGACGGGAGCAGTTGTCGTTCTCAAATCGCAAGCGCTCGCTATACTTATCAGTAACGTACAAATTGACGAGGATTTTGGTAAGTGGGACACGAGACCGGCACCGGCGCCGCAATCGATCGTTTGGCACAACGTTGCCTCGCCGAACAATAAACGAAGTTGGAAAACCATGCGCACTCGTATCGTCTCGATTTTGTTTGCGTTATTTTTCTTGGGCCCAGTGAACGTCATAACTGCGGCCGTGAACGACCACAAAACTGATATCGTAAACTCAATCGGCGGGACGTACGGCGAGACGTTTTATTCCATCGTAATCTCGTTGATTATGTTGACTTTCCTCGTCATCGCTCACATCATTTCGTTGCATCTGTCGAGACAAACCGGGTATATTTCTTTGAACGAAATGGACACGTTCGGGGCGACGACGTATTTCTACGTCTTAATCATCAACTTAGTTCTCGGAAACATGTCCAGTCGATACGTTTGGGAGGACATGTACGACTGGATACAAGAGCCGCACTTGTTTGCGTACACGTTCATGCGTCAAACGTTGGCGTGTTCGACGTTTTTCTTCAAATTCGTTCTCTTGCGCTTGGCGCAAGCGACGACGTTTGAATTGATTCGGTTCCCGAAACTCTTTTCGTTTCTTGTGAACTATACTTCATACAGGATGAAAGCGAAAGTTGAGCCACCGTATTCGAAAATATTGGAGTGGGCGCGACCGGAGGAAACGCCGATGCATCGCATACCGGGCGTCACGATGTTGATTTTCTTCATCGGGTCGTTGTATGCCGTCATTGCGCCTATACTTCTCCCGGCATGTTGCGCGTTTTTCTTCATTTTGTACATCTTCTTCAAGCATCAGTTAGTGTATCACTACAAACAGTCGCACCCAGGTGAAGGTGACATGTGGAGTTGGCTCGTCGGGAAAATGTTCTTCACGTTGATCTTCGTTCAGTTGGTGATGATTCTCGGTATCCCTACCATGGGGTACGAATCCGGCACGTTTCGCATATTTTTACTCCCGTTACCGTTCATTTCGTATTTGCAAATGACGAAAACAAACAGAATCTTAATGCAAGCATTAAAAACGCCTCTGTATGGTTTGAACGATAAATCGGACCGGGAAGAGAAACGCGCGGCGTTTTTAAACAAAGAGAAAAGTCGCAAGTCGAGAGCGGAGAGAGCGGAGGAAGCGGCGAGGGCGAGATTAGCCGCCGCAAGCGTGCGTTTAGCGGAAGACAGAGGCGTAGACGTAGAAGAACTCGGCGACATTGATACTCCAGACGCTGAGTTTAAAGACGAGACGGAACCGCTGCGGCCTCGGGAGTACTTGGAACCGTCGTTAGAGAGCGAAGATTCGATAACCAGGGGCATTCTCACCAACGCCAGCTTAGCGAAATTCAAAAAATTAGAGGAGACTTTAGATACCGCGAACGCGGCCAACGAGCTCTTAGAGAGAAAAGAGTGGCGACAGTATCAACCTAAATCCGTGATGCCGTTGAGTAAAGAACGTTCGGCGATGAGTATCATTTTGAAACGGTGGAGAGAAAATCACGCCAAGAGGAAAGAGAAGGAAACCGCCGGGAAGAACAAGAAGTGAATTTTTTAAACGTGTAAAAAGATAGGGCGCGAGCGAGCGAGCGCGGGGAGAGAGCACAGGGTCAACAACGAGAAGAGAGAGTACTTGTAATTGTAATCGCGGGAAAACGCGTCTATTTATTAAAGATTCTTCGAACGTCTCTGTGCGAATGAATACGAGCGTCTGCTCGTACATATCTCGTAAATCCAAAATTCCAAGCATTTCAGGGAGAGAAAAACGTCCGACTTTCTTCAAAACGAACAACGCACTCAATGTCTCCTCCTCCTCCTCCTCCTCCGAGCGACGATATAACCACCACACCAACGTCGACTACTTTCCTCACAATCGTCAAGCTCGGCGGCCGCTCCATAACCGATAAATCCACGTACGAAACCTTGGATAAAACTGCGCTCGAGAAGTGTTCCATTCTGTTACAGAATGCGATTTCGAAGAAGACAAAGAAGAATGAAAACGAGAGAGTGATAGTCATTCACGGGGCGGGTTCGTTTGGCCACATGTCCGCGAAACGATGCGGGTTAGGCGACGAGGACAGGAAATTGAAGATGACCTCCTCGCTCTTCCTGGACGGGTGCGAAGAGACGCGCAGGAGCGTACAAAAGTTGAACGAGTTGGTGTGTGAAAGTTTAGAAGAAGAGAGAGAAAACAAAGTCAAAGTTGAATGCGTTCGGAGACATTTAGGCGACGCGTGGCGGTTCAACGAGAAAGGAGAGGTGGATGTTCTCGGTTACGCTTCCGTGAAGGAGTATTGCGAAGCGCATTGTTTCTCTGCGTCTCCTACTTCGTCGTCGTCCTCAAAGTCGCTTTTGTTGTTACTCCACGGGGACGTCGTGGAGGACGCCACGCACGGGCGTTCGATTTTGAGCGGAGATAGAATCGCGCTTGAAATAGCAAAGGCGTACGCGTTGAATAAAACGAGAGACCAAAGGGTTGTCATCAGAGTCGTGTTCATCACCGGAGCGAGAGGCGTGTTTAGTCGCGACCCGGATGGTGTTGACGCTGACGCCGACCTGCCTTGTAGGATGCTACGGAAAATTGAAACGACAATCGACGGTGAGTGGACGTGCGTGAAGGATAACTTGAAAAGTGACATCGAAGATATCGCGTACGCCACGAACGACAGTTTACGGTACAACGCGTCTAGCAGTGAACACGAAAACAACGACAACAACAACAAGAGAAAAAAAGAAGAGCAAATATCTGCAACCGCTTGCTCGCACGACGTTACCGGCGGCATCTTAGGAAAGATTCAATCTTCAGTAACCATCGCAAATCTCTCTTCATCTCCGGGATACACGAGCGTCCAAGTGTATATCACCAGCGTGCACAACGAGAACGGCGACGAGGACGCGTTCGCCGCTCTGAGCGGCTCGGTCGATCTCGAAACGCTCGTCGATACGCGAACGGGGAAGCCGTTTCGCGGCACCGTGATCGTTCGCAAACAACAAGAGAAACGAGACTGAGTGGAAGAAGACACGAAGAACGACACAGAAGACATGAGATAGATTACGGCAGTAGTAGTAGTAGTAGTAGTAGTAGTAGTAGTAGTAATAGTACCAGTTAAAAGTAATACACTTGTGTAACAATATCAGAGCTCAAGAGAGAAATTGTCAAAAAGAAAAAATCAAGAAAAAAAACTGGGCTCACATCAGCGACTCAGCAAAGCGCGACAGACTTTTACGCACACCACATAAGAACAAGAGACAGAAAAGGAAGAAACGCGACCAAAAAACGCGCGAATACGACGTAGAATTATACAAATAGAGTTTATACGTATTCATTTCTTTCCTCGCGCGTAGCATTTAAACACATAGAAGATAGTCGCTCGTTGATTAGGAGTTCATTTAGCAAAAGAGAAGAACAGAGAGAAAAATGAGTTCCTCTGGGACGAGAAAGCGAGAGGAAATGCTGGATGCGGATGGCAACGCCATCGTAGACGGCGTTCTAACGCCCACTCCAGATTCGCCGGCGGATTCCGAGTGGCGCTCACGAGCTGGTCCTCTGGATGTGAACAGTGGTAACGGTGGGCCGTGGAAGCAAGAAGACTGTTCGGGTAGGTGGTTTCGCAGCGCGAATTCGATTTCTGTCCTCCTTTCTACGCGTAAATTTGGATGTGTCATCATCATCGTCTTTTCTTCTTGCTCTCTCCTTTGTTTGTTTGGGTTTTTTTTGGGAGGAAAAACGACTGAAAAACAATTCTTTCTTTACTCTCTGCGCTACTTTAAACACTCGAAAAACAGGACCACAACCGGCGGACATGTACGGCAAGTTCACGTGGAAAATCGAGAATTTCTCGGAGATTTCCAAACGCGAGCTTCGTTCCAAGTGCTTCGAAGTCGGCGGGTACAAGTGGTACATTCTCGTCTACCCGCAAGGCTGCGACGTGCACAATCATTTGTCGTTGTTCTTGTGCGTGGCAGATTACGATAAATTATTACCGGGATGGAGTCACTTCGCGCAGTTTACCATCGCGGTTGTGAATAAGGATCCGAAAAAGTCAAAGTATTCGGACACTTTGCACCGGTTTTGTAAGAAGGAACACGATTGGGGGTGGAAGAAGTTTATGGAACTCGGTAAAGTCTTAGACGGGTTTACCGTGGCGGATACTTTAGTCATTAAAGCGCAAGTCCAAGTTATCCACGAGAAGATTGCGAGACCGTTTAGATGCTTGGACCCGCAATACAGACGAGAGTTGGTTCGCGTGTATTTAACAAACGTCGAGGTGCGATTTATCGTTTTGATTTCTGAATATTCGTCTTTTTTTTTTCTTTTGCGGAGCGCGCGAACACACTTTCACACTTTTTACACGAACAAATTGGCAACGATAGTATCGCAGAGACTTAGTCAAAACAAAGAAACATCTTCTTTCGCAGTGAAGAGATCAATTCGATAAGAGCATTTCTCGTTCTGAGCAACTCGTGAATGACAAAACGAACACCCATAGAATTTGAGCGATGAAAAAATTTCTGCTTTGTTTCGGCGCCTGTATTTGCCTTTTGTATTTGTGTGTGTGTGTATGTGTGCGTGTGCGTGTGTGTTTGCGTGCACCCATACATACTTTTCTCCATAACTTGAATACTTACCGAGTTTATTCTCTATAAATTACACAGGGTATTTGCCGAAGATTTCTCGAAGAGAAGAGAGAAAAGCTTTACGCTTTACGCAAGGATCCGGAGAAGTGGGAAAATCTTCGCAATTTTTGGAACAATCGTACTTTAGCCGAAAAAACGCATCTCGCTTCCGAAAAAGCCGACGATCTCTTAAAAGGTATCGTGAAGAGATTCTTCAACGAGAAAGAAGTGACGTCAACACTCGTCATGGATGCGTTGTATTGCGGATGCAGAGCCTTGGATGCCGGCTCCACGTCTGTGGCGGACGCTGTCAAGGCCAGTGCGAATTCGTCGTACGGCTCTGCTGCTTTATCCATAGCCACAAACACTTGTGTGCTCACCGGTGATTTAGTGTGTGCGTTGGAACGCGCGGCGGATGGAACTGCTTTTGATGTCGATGATATAGACTTGGACGATTCTTCCGAAGGTCGTTCGTCGAAGCGCTCTAAACTCGGCGAGGATAGCAGTAAAGATGATTCCAAAAAAGATAACGATAGTAAAGACGCGACGAAGAAGAAAGCTGGGTTCTCTGCGGCCGATGCTGTCGAAAGAGACGAACATCGCCTCGCTGAACTCGGCCGTAGAACGATTGAGATGTACGTCTTGTCCCGCGTTTTTAACGAACGCGTCGAAGTCGCCTTTCGCGAAGCCGAAGCTCTGATGCGTCAAGAAGCGTTGATTGCCGAAGAAGAGGAAGCTGAACGCTTAGCCGCGGAAGAAAACGAAAAGAAACACTCGAAGAAGCAGAAACAAAAAGAGAGGCAACGATTGAAGAAGTTGGCCGAAGATGAAGAACGAGCGCGATTGGAAAAGGAAGAAGCCGAGAAGAAAGCCGCCATAGAGGCCGAGAAGGAAGCCGAACGCGAAAAGCAGAGAGCGATCAAACGCGCCCAAGATGAGGAGCTTCGCAAGAAACAGGAAGAAGAGCAGCGCATCAAGGATGAAAAGGAGCGCGAGGCGAGAGAGAAGCGCGAAGCTATTCAGAGGCAAAAGGATGAAGAGAAAGCGAAGAAGAAAGCGGAAAAGGAGAAAGCCGAGGCGGAAAAACGCAAAGCGCGCGAAGAAGTGGAAGCGAAGGAAAGAAAAGAGAACAAAGATACCACAAGTAAGAGTGATTCGCCGGCGAGTAAAGCTGGTAAAGGTGCCGATAAGTCGATTCCGACGCCAAACTCTGCCGGCGGCTCTCCGGGAGGATCCTCCTCTGAACCGCCGCTCGTTCGCGAACTTCGTGGTCGAATCTCTGCGCTTGAATCTGCTTTGGCAGAAAAAGCCGCTGAAGTCGTTCGACTTCGACGAGATCTCAGCCAATATCAGCAAGGAAGTCCACCGGCATCTTCAGGGAAAGGGAGCGATTCCAAGGCAGCTTCCATACCGAGAGTTGGCTCTGGATCCATCTCCGGGGAGAAGCCGACAGCCGCCGCAGTCGCTGCCGGTGCACCAGCCGTTTCTGCCGCCACGGTCGCCGGATCCGGTGGTCCTGGCGCGCCACCGTTACCTCCGGGACCGCCTCCGCCACCTGGCACACCGGCAATTGCCGTTGCCGCCGGAGGATCAGCCTCTGAAGGTGACCGAAGCGTCCCGATGCCGCCGTCCGGACCGCCGCCGCCGCCAAGAGGCCCCCCGCCTCCAACTTCGCTCGTCAAAGGCGTTGCGCAAATGTCCGTCTCTGAGAACGGTGCTGCACCGGCTCCACCCGCGCCTGGATCGTTTGCGCAAGCTGCAAATGCGGGCGGCGCGGCGCCTCCATCGGGCGCCAACGGCGCGAGGCCGGCGGCTTGGATGCAACAGCAACAAGGACAACCGCCCGTACCTCCCGTCCCTGGACAGCAAGAAGATAACTTCCCGCACTTTGGCATGATTGAAAACTTGTTGGGCGATCTCGGAGATGATTTTGACTAACCCCGCTTCTTCATTCCATCTCGTGATTTGAAAATGGATCGGTGGTGCACAATCTAACGACTCATTCACCAAAAGTCGCGCTTCTTACGTAGCCTCGCGTCGTCCCGCGAGTTCTTTCTTCTCAAAGGACCAAAAGAGGGTAGACATAAACAACACAATTTAGTCTCTAGTACTACTAATATTAATATCAGCGTCTAGCAGAAAATATTCATTTCACCATCACCACTACCACCACCATCACTTTATCGTTCTACTTTGAGGTTCTTTTTAGAAAAGCTGCCCTTTTGCTTCATAAACTTTTCCCATACGAATCAAACATAATAATGTCCTTCTCCTCCTCCTCCTCCTTGCAAAGACTCGTCTGCGGCGACGAGGCACGTGCCATTTGTTCCGTCCCAAACGATAGCGCTAACAACGAGTCTCTCTTTGCCGTCGCGTGCAGTACTACTACTCCTGCTTCTACGACGAAGAGTGAAGTGAAAATCTTTTGCGTCGACGCGCAGACGCATCGCTTGAAAGAGAAACGAGAACTCGCTTTTGTGAGTATGGACGATAAGATTGTGGACGTGGATTGTTTTCGGTGTCGAGACGATTCTGTCGTGGATAGTGGTGGTGGTGTGTTATTGATCGCCGCGTGTACCGCAGAAGGGAACGTTTCCGTCTTTCGCAGACGAGAAGGAGACTCAAAAGAGGGAGACGAAGAAGAGAAAAATGTCATCGAGAACAAAGTAAGCGAAAATGAAGGAGAACAGCGAGAAGAAGGAGGAGGACGACGGCAGTTGCGTACACAGTGGTACTCGTCGTGTAAATTTGATCCAAACGGCGACGGGCGCGTCGTCGCGATGGTGACGAGCGGAGGAGCGTCTGCGAGTTTTTACGACCACGAGAACGCGAAACGGGTTGGTGCGTTTACTACTACAGGAGGCGATGACGATGGTGTCGTTGGCGGCAATAGTGAGAAGATGAAAAAGAAGACGACGAGCAGCAAAGGCGACTGGTCGAAAGCGAATCGAAACCAGTTTGCGTTTACGAGAGACGGCGATGTTTTCGTGGTCGATTCGAGATCGAGTAACGATACCGCGAAACCTATATTTTCTCAAGCGAGCGCGTTTCGAGACGTCGCGTTTTCCGCGAGCGAGGACGGGCGGTACATCGTCACCGCCTCGGAGGATTGGTTGGTGAAGACGTGGGATTTGAGGAAAAACGGCGGAGCACCGGCGAAGTGCTTCGCCGGTCACGAAGGCGCGGTCACGAAGGCGAGATTTAATCCCGTGTACGAATCCATAGTTATGTCGAGTTCGTTAGACGGTACGGTGAAATTGTGGAGAGATTCCGACCTCGGACGTTTACCCGACGACGACGACAGCGAAAGGAGGAGGAATAAGAAAGTGAACATCGACGAGAATAGCGGCGGCGGTATTAATAACAATAGCGAAGGGGTGAGCGTAGAACTGAAAGCGTACGGGAACTTACAAACCACCACGGTGGGGTCGTTCTCGCCAGTCGTCGACGCGTGTTGGAGCTGCAACGATCCGTGGATTATGGCCGCGATAACTTTGGACGGAACCGTAGCCTTGGACGTCGTTCCGAGAAGCGAGAAGTATCGCATTTTATTGTAATTTTATTCTTTTCTTACCTAGTAGAGCTGCTTTATTAAATTCTATATATTTTTACTAAACTAATCGCGCGACGTCGCTGCTCTTCGCTTTGAACTGAATCCCTCTCTTGAAAGATTCGATGGTGACTTCCCCGGTATTCCCATCCACGCCTAGAACTTTACCTTCCTCGCCGACGAAATCATGGTTGCGCACGACCGCGCATTTCCCGCCGACGCCCGGGCAAACCGGCTCGAACTCGTCTTCGTCGACGTTCTCGACGACGGAACCAGACTCCTTTAATTTCACATCCGCTTCGCGGTCCTCCACGTTGACTCTGACCACCGTACCTTTTTCCCCGGTTTCGGTTTTCCTGCAAACAATGTTCTCGCGTAGCATCCACTTTAATTTTTTCCGTTTCTTGAAGGCTGCTTTTCCCTCTTCTTTGCCGCCAGTCTTCATCTTCTTGTTGCTAAACATTCCCCCTGCGTTCGAAAAGTCGACGATGTCTTTCCTCTTCTTCTCGCTATTCTCGAGCGCGTTGTTCAATCCTCCCGAAACGACGTGTAAATTAATCTTCTCTCTTTCCCCATCGTCTAAATCAATCGCGTCCGCTTTCCTCTCTTCCTTCTTCTCCTCTCCGCCTTTCTTATTTTGCTTCGCGATCTGCCTCGCCAATACGTTCGCCATCCGCGTCTCCTCGTCCTCCTCTTTTCGCCTCTTCTCCATCTCCATCCGATCTCTCAACTGCTCTTCCTTATCTCTCGGTTTATACGTGATGAACCACCCTTTCGCAGTCTCTTCGATGTCGCATAATTTCTCCCTCCCTAAATATTTCACGAACTCCGTCAGCGTCGTCCACTTGGTCGAGTTCATGTGCACGTGCGTCTTGTTCCCGATGTATTCGTTATACGCCACCGTGGCTTTAATCCTCGTGTTTCTGTGCGACACCGCCATCATGTCCAAAAAATTCGCTAAAAACTGTTCCGAGTACCCTTTTATGAACCTGCCGGAGTTTTCCCCGAACACGGCGACTTGACGTAAGTGCGCTTCCGAGGAGCAGTGTTGCTTAAATCCGTTCTGGTCTCTGCATTGTTTCTCGCACAATTGGCAGTAGAATTTCAGTTTTTGTAAACCTTTCATCTTTTGCCGGTTGGCGACGGCTTTCGGGGAGAGGAAATCTCCTTTGTTACTTTTCGCCATTAGTATTACTGTCTCGGATTTGCTTCTTCTCTTTTCTGTTCGTTTTTCTTGGTGGTTTTTCTTTGTCTTTGTCTTCTTTGTCTGCGTTCATTTATGATGATGTACTACTAATGGGGGAGTTGGTGTTCGTTTTGTTCCCAAACGTCTTTTCCGATGAAGAGAAAAAAAAATCTTCAAATTCACATGTGACATGAAGAACAAAAGAGAAGAGAAAAAAGAAGAAGAGAAAGAATCGTTTTACGACGCGCTCGGGGTGAAGAATACCAGAGATCTCTCCGAGAAGACTCTGGAACGCGCGTATAAGAAATGCGCGTTGAAATACCATCCAGATCGTCCGAATGGAAACGCCGAGAAATTTTTGAGATGTACGAAAGCGTTCGAGACTTTGAAAGATACAAATTTAAAAGCTATTTACGATAAGTACGGCGAGGAAGGGTTAGAGCCTGGGTTTGTGCCGCCCCAGCAGCAGCAATTTCAGCAGCAGCAGCCTTTTGGTGGGTTTCAGCAGCAGAGGGAATGGGCGGACCAACAGAGACAACAAAGGCAAGAGCGATACGCGAGGAGAAAATTTGGTTTCGATACAACTGGTGGAACAGGAGCGAGAACGACGAGTTTCGGGATGGACGAAGCCATGCGAATGTTTAAGGAGCACTTTGGTGATATGGATTTCGGGAGTGAATTTGGTGGTGGTGATGTAGGAGGTGGTACCAATAAGCGGGGGCGAAGAGACGCGAATGGCGCGCCAATGCCTCCGGACGCGAGCGAAGGAGATCGAGTGTTTGAGTTTGAGTGCACGTTGGAGGAATTGTATCACGGGTGCTCGAAACAGCTTCGAATACCACCAACAAAAGGTTTGCAAGAAGAGATAGTGGACTTGAACATCAAGCCTGGATGGAAATCTGGAACAAAACTCACGTATTTTGGTCGCGGTGCGCCGGCGAGAGACGGCAGGAGAGGGAATTTAGTTTTGATTTGCAAACAAGTTCCACATCCCATTTTTAGGCGCGCGGATAAAGGAAACGATTTGGAATTCGACGTGCGTTTGCCTGTTTCCCGAGCGCTGTGCGGTTTTCGAGCGACCGTGAAAGGACTGAACGGTAAATCTTTCGAGTTTGATACGAGGGAAGTATCGACTCCGGGAAAAACATACGTGGTGAAAGGAAAAGGCATGCCGGATCAACACGATGCTAAGATCATCGGCGATTGCGTCATTCGAATCACGGAAGTAATCTTTCCAAAGAGTCTTGCCGACAATCAACGAGTTGGATTGAAACAAGCATTTAACGGCATCGATATTGAAGGAGTTTAAGCGAGTGAGAATTTTTTTTGGTTTATTTACCGCCGTCGTCGCTGCTGCTGTCTTTTGATTGCTCTACGATATTAAAAACGCAATGATGTGATTTCTAAATCACGCGAATTGAATACTCTTTCTCTCTCTTTTATTGCTTTGAGGAGCGATTCTTTTAAACTACGCGAGACATCGCCAATGAAAGCGCTCGCAACTTCCCCAAGAAATTTTCGGCGTTTTCATACGCGCCTACCTTTAAGTCCTCCGCATCTTCGAGAACTAAATCAAACGAATCTTCAATTCCTCGCAAAGTCGCGGTGATTTCTTTTCTCACTTTCTGCAGTTCTCGTCGCTCTGTCATTTTTGTCTCCTTTCCCTCCTCGACCTCGTCCGGTGCTTCGCACGGCGCGTAACCGTTGCTCTCTTCTTTCGTCTCATCTTCCTCCTCCTCCTCCAAAGTTTCTTTCGTTCCTACTATCCTGTTCCATCTAGCCTTGTCGCTCTCCGCCTTCTTAAAGTACGGCATTTTTTCAGTCTCCCTCATACTTCTCCAGATTTTGCCGAGCTCTTTGTCAATTTGTATCGCAGACTTACCTGGCATACAAGTAGCCACACGAGATTGATTTTGGATCACGAAGTGATTATACGCGCTGAGACAGTGGAGTGGTTTCTCTTTTTTTGCACCAGCGGCGCCATATTCCTGTTTCATCGTCGGCTTTGTCGAACCGCTCAGCAATTTAGGCATCGTCGTCGCGTCGTTTCCGTCCTTTTGATGATGACCTTTCTTCTCATTGTTGTTGTTGATGCTATTATTACTACCATTATCTTTTTTATCCTGCGATTTGCTAAATAAGTTTGCAATTAACGATCCCCCCAAAGCTTTCACTTGCTTCTTTTCTCTCTTCTCTCGTTCTGCTTTCAACTTCTTCGCGGCTTCTCTCTCCTTCTTTTGCTCTTTGGCTAATATTTTCTTACTCTCCATGATCTCGTTTCCATTTCTTCTACCATTATTTGGTTTCATCGCTGACTCGGTAATAGGATCCGACTCCTCGATGCCTAATCCTTCCAACGTTAAATTATCCAGCGAAGCCTCGGACGGGAACTCGTTCTTCTTCAGCGGCGTAAACGCCGTGTTCAACCCTTCTAACTCCGCTAAACTCTTCGCTTCAAATTCTGCGGGTAAATGCTTCGGAAGGCCACCTAAAAGCTGCTCTATCACCGACCCCCCTGATTGTTTTCTTAACTCCGCCGCTCTCTTCTTCCCGTACGCCAACTCAAAAGTCTGACGAAACAAAGCGTTTGACAATTCGCGCGGCACAATCGAATCCCCTCTGAGCATCTCCTCGAATTCGTCATCCATCTCTCTCATCTTCATCTTCTTCTCTTGCTCTTTTGGAATCCGAAACCCGTTCCGCTCTTCCTCCACCGCTATTATTCTCAACATCGAGAATCTGTCGTCTATTTTCGACACCTCTCTCAAGGCGTTTTGTTCGACGAGTTGCTTGACGTAAAAGTTCACCAACTCGTCGCCTCCAACATCCGCGATAAAGTCCATCTCTTCGTTCTCTCTGCTCACCAGAGATGAAGAAGAAAATTGCGTATTCCTCGCGCTGAGTGGAATTTTGTTCGTGCACTTCCCGTGGCCTTCGAGAAGCATCGCCCCGGAGGAGTGTTTCTTTATCGAATAGTGGTTCACGCTCTTCTCGTCGGAGAAGGATTTCAAGCGGTACATAGGTAAGGTGTTGGTTTTAGTACCATTTTCCCCGCTCGGGGTTGAACTCGTCGTCGTCGAACCCGGCGCTGCTTTGGTCGCAGCAGAAGCACGTTTTTTAGGCATCGTTTGTTTCTGAAGAAAAGCCTCGAGATACGAAAAGAATATTCAAATTTTAACCAAAACAATACCAAAATACACACGCGGTCTGAAGAGTATTAGTAAACAAATGGTGGTGGTGACTCTCTTCTTTTTCATTCAAAACAACAGTATATGTGATGTGCTAACGTTTTTTACTTTTTCGGCTTCTTCTTTGCCGGTTTCTTCTTCTTCTTCGCGGGCGCTTTCTTGCGTTTCGCGCCGCCTCTCCCAGCGGCGGCTTTCGTCGCTTTCGTCTCTCTTTGTTTTTGTTCTTGTTCCTCGAACCCCTCGTCCCCGGGTTCGAGAGGTATGTAGTTATCGTTGATGGTACCAACACACGCGACGTTTTCCGCGGACGGGTCTTCTCGTAATTGGACGTACTCGTCGAAGAAAGTTTCAATTTTCGCGTCTTCCGCGCCGACGTTGACGATGGCAACCGTGGAGGATAACAAGTGCGTTCGCGCTAAGTACATGACGCCTTTTAAATCGACTTTGACCGAGGCGTGCGGTTGTTGTTTCGACGTGGACGCTTTACTTCCTCCACCTCCAGTTGGTTGCGCTTCGCGCTCGACTAACAATCGTCCAACCACGCCGACGTCACCGGACAAATCTACGGCTTCCCCGGAGCCTTTACACTCGAACAAAATCGTCGAGTTGGCGGTTTTCTGCAACGCGCCGTGGTTAATCAGCAGAGGCATTTTTGATTTCGGCACGGACGCGCCGACAAATGCCGCCGGAATCTTTCTCTTATTTGTTGCTTTATTATCTGCGTTCTCTTTGTTCTTCTCCTTCGCATCGTCTGCATCCATTTTATCGTCTTCTTCTTCGTCGTCGTCAATCATCAACACTTCCTTCTGTTTCTTCTCCGAAAGCCTCACCGCTAACGGTTTCGCGTCCTCGTCGTCTCCATCTGACCCCCACCCGGAACTGCTGCTGTTGCTTTTCTTCTCCTCGTCGTCCTCTGAATCGTCGTCTTTGATGTTGATTGTTTTATTATTATTGCTCTTCTTCGGCGTGGTGTTGTCTGTCTTTTTCTTCTCGTCGTTCGAATCTTCCTTTGTGGGAGGTTGATACTCTTTCATCCAATCCGGTTCCTCGTCCGAATCCGATTTGATTTCAATCGTCTTTGTTTCTTCGATTTTGTTCTTCTCTGGGTCTCTTTCTTTTTCTTTATTATCGTCGTCTTCATTCCTCCCACCACCACCACCAATTTCATCGCGCGTGGTGGTGGTTAAATCAACATCATCATCCTCATCCTCATCGTCGTTCTCTTTGGTTTTAAGTGTTGTTGTTGTTTTCTTCTTCTCGGTCGTCGTGTTTTCAATCACCGAATCGATTTTCTTCAGAGGCGAGACAATATCTGGAACTTTATCGTCGTCGTCCGAAGAATCGTCGTCGTCTAACACGTAACTCTTACCCATAATGATATATATATGTGCGCGTGTATATGTTTATGCGTATATACTATCAGTAAAGAAAGCTACTAAACGCGCGTTGTTTTTGTGAGAAATTTCAAAAATATTTTTGGGGCAGTTTTGGAGTTTTTTTTTCTCATTGTTTTCTCTGTTAGTGATACGTTGTTTGTATGCCTGCGACGGAGCAGACGACGACGGGAGCAGCAGCAGCAGCGGGAGCGACGTCGACATCTTCGAACTCTGAAGAAGTCATCTTAGCGTTGCAAAGAGAGAGGAAGAACCAGTATCTGTCGTTCAAGAAGTTTGGGGAATTCAAAAACATGAGTTCTATTAAAAGTAAAGGGAAACTCACCGCCCTTGGGTACATCTATGTTTGCATTTCTGCGATTGTTTTTCTCCTGTATTGGTTCGTGGACGCCGTGGATGGGAGGTACGCGAGTGTGCTCTTATTGGCGAGCTGTTTCGTGGTGAGAGTGCACCCGGCGTTTAGTAGCGCGACTGGTAAATTGAGGTGATGAGAGATGTGGGAGGACACGCTTTTTGGAACCTCAAAGCGTCTTGGATGTAGTAGTATTAGTAGTAGTAGTAGTAATGTAGTAAAACAGAGTTTAACAACAACAACAACAATAGGATTCGAGCGCGCCTCCGCGTGGGTGTGTTTGTGTGTATTTTAGTACTGTGCTTTCTTGCTAGTATTTTGTCGCATACAATAGTATTAAATATATTTACTTCAATATGCGATACAAGTACATGCCAATCCCGAGCAAGACGCAAATCAACGTCGCGTCCACGCAAAAATGCCTCGACGATCGCGCCTTCTCTACGGTTTCTTTCAACCTCATGTTGGCCGTTTTCATCTCGGCTTGCGCACCGTCCATTTTAAAATCTATGTTTTCAATCGCCGGTTGTTGCCTGGCCATCTCTTCGTCCATGTCCGCGCCGAGACGTTTCAAGGTTTGCAAACCTCGGCTGATTTCGTCCAAGTCGGTGTCTTGCGTTTTCTTTCTGTCTTCGAATTCTTGACGAAACTGACGACTCTCTTCCGTGTGTTCCATGCCCTCGAATCTGTTGTTGTTGTTGTTGTTGTTTAAATGTTGTTCGCGAAGTGTTTCCGGTTGTTCAAACGGGTTCGTGTAGGTCCCCATTTCGATATCTCTCGACAACGATCTGTGATGATGCGGGACTTTCTTCGACGGCGTTCGAGGAATCATTCTCGACACCCCGTCCGGAACGTCCTCTATTCTCTGCTCGAACTGGTCAATCAGCGTTTCTCTCCCGTCTCTTTCGTACATCGATTCGTCTTCGATATCGCCCCCGTCGCTCGTCGCCCGTTTCTTCTTCTTGGCGTTATTATTACTACTACTACTTTTATTCGCTAATTTTCTCAGTTTCGGAATTTCTCCTCGTAAACTGTTCTTCCCTCGTCTCACTTCCGCGTGCATCGCCGCAATCGCCGCTCGGTTCGTTTCTACTTTCGCTCGTTCCGAGACGTCCGCGATGTCGTCCAGTCGTTCTTCGAGTTTACCCAGGAATTGTTCGAACGAACTATCGTGATGATGAGTAGTATTGCTCTCGTCATCATCTTCGTTACCATTATTACCACCGCTACTGCTAAACTTCCCCACATTCACGTTCTTATTCGTTTTTCGTTGTTGTTGTTGTCGTTTCATTCGTTCATCCGACGCAGTTCCATCATCGTTTTGGGGGAGATGATTTTGGTATTTTTTAAGCAAATGTTCCGTCCTGGAGAGTAAATCGTGCGCGTTGTTGTTACCACTACTCCCACCGAGGATGCCCATTATTATTATTATTATTATTATTATTATTATTACGCTCGCGTTACGTCGCGCGTATCTTTTACTTCTGTTTTGCGGGAGAAAAAGCGCGGCGCGCGCAAAAAACACCAACCAAAAGTCAAAACTTCTTCAAACGGTTGTTGGGTTTGTACCGTTTGTGTTGTTCGTTGTGATGAAGAGGCAACTTTTTTTGAATCTCTGGCGCATTTTTTTACTAAAAGTAAAAAACCCTAAATTGTTGTTTGCTGTTTTGTGATTCCAGACTCGAAGTTAAGTTGAGAAGACCGCATTGTGCTCTTTTTTCATCAGAGAGCACACACGTACACACACACACAAAGAGACGACGTAAACGACGACGCTTAAAACAACGACAACAACAACAATTTAACAACAACAACAATGTTTGCCGCCGCGAGTTCGTTAACGACGACGACGATATCGTCGTCGAGTTTAGGAGGATATCGGGGAAAAGAAGTTGTGCAAAAATCCCGATCCTCGATGAGAAGTACTGCTAGGAGAAACAATGTAAACGTCGTCGTCCGAGCTGAAGCGCAAAAGACCATCGACATGAACGAGGTGAGTTTTACTCTAAATATTGATTCTTTTGTTTTTGTCTCGCTTTTGTCTATATGTTGTTTTCCCTTTTGGGATGGAAACAATGGTTCATTTTTCTTCTTTGTCTTCTTCTGTGGATCCATCGTCCATCGTCGGCGGATGGGACGAAAGATATCGTCGTCAAAATGGATAAAATATCGGACATTCGAAGAGATTACTTTTTATAGACACACGCGTCGTGTTTTGCTGACAAAATCGCAACTTCTCTCTCTCTTTCTGTAGTCTCGCACGTATTACTTTTGCATCGCGAACGCGGATTTTATGCTCAACGACGAAAACAACGAACACTTCCCGGAAATCTTGAGAGAACGAAGACGATTTTACCGAGAGACTGAGAAATTGCAAGACTTTTGGATCGTCCCGAACCCAACATTTTTGGACGCCATGCCGGAAATAAAGAAAAAAATTCGGCAACCGTGCGTGGCGGTGATGACCACGGACGAGGTGTGGAACACATTTATTAAGTTAAGAATGGACCGAGTGTATAAAGGTTCCGTGGAAGGGACTGGAGCGGAGTTGTTGAAATCGAACGAGTTAATCGCCGCGGACGCGTTTCCGCCGGTGGACCCGGCCAAGTGGACGGCGCCGTATAACAAATACTCGCCCGGGTGGTGGGAAGTGTTTTACCCCGGGGCGGATTGGACGCAAGGGTACCAAGCGACGGTGAATCCGTTGGCAGAAGAGGGGGTTGAGCGCACTGGGGCGTAATTTTTTAGTAGAAAGACAGACAGACAGACAGAGACAAACAACAACAACGACAACATATAGAGTGCGCGCACACAAAAGCCATCGGAGAAGAACGACGGAAGAAGAAGAACATCATCACAAATTTTTTATATTAGAAGAAATATCTTTATTATTATTAAAGAATGGATATAGAGTATCAAAGGTCCTCTTTCTTCTTCTTTCCCTTCTTTCCTTTCTTTTTCTTCTTCTTTCCGCTACTCTTTTGTTGTTGTTGTTTCTTTTCCTCCTCCTCTTTGACGCGCGCGGCTTCCGCTAATTCCTCTTCTTCCTTCTTTCTCTCTAACTCCGCAATCTCCGCTCTCGTCAAACCTAACGTAGCATCTTCGGTTTCTTCACCCATGATATCGTTCAAATCGAACTCTTCCTCGATCGGTTCCTCGGGTTCGTAATCGTTTTCGTCTTCGCTCTCGCCGCCGTCGATTATTTTCGGCACGTCTTGAATCATAAACGTTCTCGTTTTACCATTCAAGACTAACTCGCAGTGCCTAGCGAGCTCGCGAGGGTCAAAGGAACCACTCATGGTTGCGTACCTTCCTTTTCTGGGTTGTAAAACCGTCACGGTTGGTGAATTGTGCGGTAAAACGTCGAAGGCTTTTGCAAACGTTTTCTGGACAATCGGATCGACGACGATCCACGTGAACGGTCGTCCGCTCGTAAGTTTTGCCGCTTCAAACGCTCTTTCCATGCGATCTTCAAACATAGACTGCGAAGAAGAACTCGTCCCTGGAATAAACGCGATGGCGCACAAACCGCCTTTGGATTCGCACTCGTCCTCGAATTCCTTTTGCGTCGTGACGTGCGGCGGCGGCGTCACTTTTCCTGGAGACTTCGCCTCGTCTTTCCGCTTGATTTGATTTTTGGCTTCCAGCAACCATTGGCGAAGATAAATGTAATTCATCGGTCCAGGAAACGGCGCAGAGTTCATTTGGACGTTTCCAGACGCCTCTTGTTGCGGCGTGACCGCGGGATTAACGAACAATAATTGCACCGCGGGTAACTTTGGAATGTTGAACTTTTGCAAGTTCGGGTCGTTTTTATCATCGGCTTGGAAAAAACCGAAATGGAAATCGTCCTTGAAGTTTGCCGCTAATGTTTTATACATTCCGGGCGTCTCGTCCTTTTGAGAGAACAAAACGCACTTCGGTGTGAACGGATCCGTGGCTAAATACTGGTCCAAGTTGTCCTGGGTGATTCTTAAAACAACATCCGCCGTGTTTTCGTACATCCACGCTTTCAAATTCCCGTCGTTCACCGGATGGTCCTCGGAAACTTCAAACGGGTACGATTCTTCGTCCTCTTTGTTCTCACCGAACGGGTAATACATCAACGAGAAGCACTCGTCTTTGTTTGGAAACTTACTCAACGTTTGCGTTTCGGCAAGTTTTATCGCTTTCAAGATATCCTCGCCGTCTCGGTTCACGACGTATTCGTAAAGCTCCGCTTGGAATTGAAGCTTTGCAAACGCGTCGATGGCTTCGTTCACTTTAAGGCCACACTCGTCCGTTCGCTTGGTAAACATAACTACCACCGCTTCTTTCTTTTCTATCACGTCTTGTTCGAAATTTTTCGGTTTCTTTTCAATAAACAACGAAAAATCATCGTTGTTTTCCTCTTCTTCTTCTCCTTTTTTCTTCTCGTCTCCGCTTTTATCCTCGCCGTCGTCTTTCTTTTTACGAAGTACCTCCACTTCCAACTCTCCAACTTCTGGGCCTAAGTGCTTCTCCGCGAACGCAAACACCTCGTCTTTACTCATGCTCTCGCCGTCGAACAAGGTCGGTTTCTTCGTCAAATCTGCGTCTTTATACAACACCAACTTCACCGCGTCCTCTTCGTCTTCGTGCGCTTCCAACCCGGGAAGCACCGGCGTTGGTAACAAATCGTCCGTGGAAGAGTCGTACGTCAACTCAACCACGCGAATTCTGTTCTTATGGTTCCATGCCAACGATTTCAACATGAACGGCGTCTCGCTTTTGTCCGTCACGTACACCAGCGTCGGCATCTCGTCCGAAACGACGTTCTTTAACTCGTCCACGGAATCAATTCTCGCGACTTCATCGTCCGGTAAGTTCTTCACCGCAAACTCTCTCAACGCTCTCGCGGTCAACGCATCCCCTCGATACTCGTTGGACAATTTCTGCGCGATTTTCCTGTACGGGTTCCACGTCTTTTTCCCTCCGAAACCGACGATGGCCGGCACTCGCGATATTTGCATCGACCGTCCTAAATCTTCGTTCCCGGCGATATCAATCGCGCCAAACTTAATGTTCACCGACTCTAACGATAACGCGGCTCTACTGAACGCCGGTGCCATATCCTTGCACGGTTGGCACCCGGGGGCGATGAATTGCACCACCCACACGTCTCTCGTCTCCAAAACTTTCTCCTTGAACTCTTCCGAGGACTGGAAACCAAACACGCCTGAGTTGTTTGGGTCGTACAAAGTTCTCACTTCCGTGTGAAACACGTTGTTCTCTTTAGCAGATGATTCTTCTTCTTCTTCTTCGTCGTAGTCATCGTCATCATCATCATCATCCGTTTTGGCGGCTGAAGCGAACATAAAACCCCCGGTTGTTGTTCCTTGGCTTTGTTTTCGTTTCATCAGAAACGCCGATTCATTTTCATAATTCGGCGGCATCATCATCATCATCATCATCATCATCATCGCGAAAACGAGGAGAACAAACGACAACCGCAGCGAAAAACGACGAGAATTATTCATCGCCATCATCGTGCTCTTCTTCTTTTTCTTTTTCTTTGTTGTTTTTCTTGCTGCTGCTGCTGTTCTCATCATCCTCCTGTAATGTTATAAGTTTGTTACACTAAAAATGAGGAACGATGATGCGTTCGAGAGCAAACAAAATGTTGTTTTTTTTCTCAGTCAAAAGCGCGTCTGTCTCGGCGAATGAAAATCTCTTGTTTTTTTTTCCTTGTTTTTTTGCAATTTTTTCGATCAATCGATCTCCTTTTGGTGAAGAAAATCTCTCTTCTTTTTTTTTGTAGAGAGTTCTGTGGAGCCAGCCTTCTTTTGGAGCTTTATGACGAATCCTTCATAAACACACACGTACAAAAAATAATTTAATAATAACAAACATGTCTGCTGCTTTGACTTCATCCACGTTCGTTGGCGCGAAAGTTTCCGTCGCGAAAACTACCACCGCGTCCAAGAGAGTCGCGTTCTCCGTTCAAGCGAACGCGAGCGGACCGAAGAAGGTACGAATTCCGATTTCGTTTTTTTTTTGTGCGCTTAAAAAATCATCATCGTCGCTCGTTTCAGGCGGGTGGTGGTGCGTCCAAATTTTGCATTTCGTCCAACGAGAAAGTGAGATTGCGCACGATTTTTCTCCGAAACGTCGATGAAGCGGTCGTGTGCGAGTTTTGGAAACGATCGATGCGCGTGTATTCCGATGCGAAAGTTCACTTCGAACGCAATTACGCGCTTTTTTGAGCGTTTCAACCTTCGCGCGTCGCCGTTCCACGACGCGCGACCGATTTCGAATTTTATTTTATTTTCTTCGTGTGTTTATTTGATACGCTCCGCTTCGTCCGTCGTCTTATCGAGGAGGATCGATTTTACGTTCGAAGAAGCCGTCCAAAAGACAACGAAATCTGTTTTGCCTCTTTCTTGAGGGAAAAAACGAAAAATAAAATATCGCTTTGTTGTTGTGTGTCTGCTTTGAGCAACAACATTAACAACAACAATAACTGACAAAATCGATGATATCTTCTCCTCTTTACATCACAACAGGGTACCAAATCCAAGGGTGGCCAAGCCGGTGTCGGCTACAAGGGTTCCACCGAAGCCGGTTCCGCCCCGAAGAGACGCGACGGTAAGGCTGGCTACGTCTACTCCTTGGGCGTCCGCAACGGCAAGGCGAACGTCGACGAATACTCCCCGATCTACTTACCGGAAGAATTCAAGACGGACGGCGACAAGTACGAAGGTAACTTGCTGTACTGGGCGGCTACGCTCGCCGGTATCATCGGTTCCGGTGCGCTCGCCATCTACTTGACTTCCGCCTTGTAAAAAGTTTGAAAGAGAGAAAGGAAGGAGAGGAGAAAATTTTTGTAGAACAAAGTGTTTTAGCAAACAGGAATAAAAGAGAGAGAGAAGGAGAAGAGAGAGAAGAAAGGAGAGGAGAGAGAGTGGAGGACGAGAGAAAGAGAGAGTCATCATTTGGCGTTCAACACACGCGCTTGATATTTTTGTCTTAGTTTTAGTTGATTTTGTAAAGAAGAAGAAACGAGACGATATTATTGTGTTGATTATATCACGCAACAACCAATAACAACGGGTAAAAAAGAAAGACACATTCATTCGCCGTCGTCGTTTTTGAAACAATTTTGTTCGTTGCGTTTGTTTTTTATTGACAATAAAAAACTAGTATATGCTTCTTTCTCGTCCTACAAAATCGTCTTCGCGTCGTGTGTTGTATTGATGTTGATCTTCTCGTTGTTGTTGTTTTTCGTTTTGTTTTGCTCTACTAAATGTTGTTGTTGTTGTTATATATATATAAAAATACTCTGTTTTATTGTTTTATTGTTGCTGTTGTTCATCGAAGATCACGCTTGCTCTCCGCTGCTCCCGTTTCCAAGAGTTTCTTTAATCTGCGCGGCGTGTTTTTCCATACCACTCACCATGCCTTCTCCTCCAAACTCCTTCATCGCTTCTCTCTGTTCTTCGATGTTGATCGTTTGTTTTGTCTCCGCTTGTAACTCCGCTCTAGCCGCCGCCCTCGCTTTCTCTCGTTCCTCTTCCTCGGCTCGGATCTTCGCTTCTTCTTCGTCCTTTTGCTTTTGGATCTTTTCTTGCTCTTCCTTCTCCTTTTGCGCTTGCTCGTTTTTCACCTTTTGTTCGGCTTCGGCGATTTCTTTTTCGCGCTTCTCAATCTCTGCGTTTCGATTCGCTTCAATGTCTTTCTTTTGCGTCGCCGCGGCTTCAAAATCGGACCACAAATCATCTGGAACGGCATCGACGGCTTCCGTGGGCGCGCTCGCGTCCGCCGCAGGTGCACCCGCGGCGGCGCCCGTGTTTGCTGTGTCGTCCTTCTTGTTGAGATCGGACCAACCTTCTGGATTTTGCACCGCCGCGACGGGTTGCTTTTGGTCGCGTTTGATGCCCAACTCATCCACGGCGGGTTGTAAGAGCTGATTCGTCGACTGTTCGACTCGAGAGACTGGTCGGACGTTGGAAGTCCCATCGTCGTTCCCGCCACTGCCGGCGGCTTTGTTGCCCTTCTCGGGATTCGAGTCGCCGCCTTCCGAAGACGAAGAATCGGAATCGGAATCGGAATCGGAATCGGATGAGTCCGAGTTTGCGGGTTTCTCACCAGAAGCACCCGCTACAGTCGCCAAATCAGTGTTCGACGCTTTCCTCCTCGGATTATTCTTCAAGTTCGCTTCGCACGCTTCGAGTTCACGCATGGCTGCCGCTTCTCGCGCCTTGGCTTCCTTCACCAAATCCATAGCCGACGCCGACTTTTTGCTCTTCTTCGGTCTCAACTGCGAATCGCAGTACCTTTGAAGTCTCCAAAGCGTTTTCGAATCGAGTTCTTCGATGTTGATTTCAATCTCGTCGCCCTCGGCTTTGCCCATCGCTGCTTGCCCTTCTTGAACAATAGTAATCACCATCTCTTGCTTGCTCTCTGGAAGCTCTTGCAACGACATCGTCAACGCGTGCTTCTCATCAAACGTCATCTCTCTCGTCGGTAACGGCTCTTGATCGAGCTCAATGTACTTGCGATCTTTCGTAACTTTGCTTTGTGGAGTCGCGCGTTGTCGTTTGGCTTTCGGTTGACCGCTGCCACTTCCGACCGGGCGACCTCTTGGTTTACCAGTTGCTTTACCTCGACTCGCGGCGGCATACTCCTCCGGATCGTCGTCGTACATGTTCGCGTCAAAGTCGTCGTCTAAGAATCCGTCCATATCGCGCTCTCGAGGGGCGTATCCGCCACCACCACCCTTTTGTCTTCTCAACTCTGCCAATTCACGTTTCATTTCCGCGAGTAACTTGGCCTGCTCTTCCGCGAAAACCTCTTCTTGTCTGATCGGATCCTCCGGCGTGTTTGCGATTTCAATATCCTCCTTCGTGCGGATGTCCTCCTCGTCGCTCATTTTCTGTTCAACGTTGTATTTCACCCACCCTTCTTCGAACGCGCCGCGGACTGTTTCACCCATTTGTCCAGCATCCGTAGTCGTCCCATTATACAAGGCACAGTTATCGAAAATCAATCGCATGTCGTCCGCAAAGTCGGTCGGCCACGTGTACTTCTTCCCATCCAACTTCTCTTTCACTTTACCGAGATCCATCGGGTTCTTCACGATCTCGTAATAATCAGGGATGCCAAGCTTTACCGCGTCAACGGGTTGCGTGAAAATCCAGTGGAATTTGTTTCTTTTCACGTGGTTCAAAACGTCTCTGCACGATTTGATCAACACGTTTCTCCTCTTTTGTCGTTCGTCCTCAATTTGCGCTTCTCTCAACATCCGTCGATTCTTAATGATGCGTCCATCGCGCATTCTCTTGTGCGAGCGGTCAGAACCGAGACTCATGCTTGCCGGCTTCACCGTTCTGTTCGCGTATGGGTCCGGTCTTCTCGCGCTGTACGCATCCGGCGGCGGTAACATGTCGTTGAACATGTTATCGTACTGGTTGAACACGCCGCCGCTCGCTCGTAACTGTTCTTGTTTTCTCTCCGCCGCTTCTTTCTTCTGCCTCTCGACTTCCTCGACTCTTCTCTTTGCAATTGCAATCTCCTCCAATTTCTTTTTCAACTCTTGTTTTGCTAATTCTTTTTCTCTTTTTTTCATCGCTTTTCGTTGTTTTTTCCTCTCCGCTAACTCTTCCTCCGTGCACTCTTCGTCCGTCTTATCGCCACCGGCTAATGGAATCTCCAACACCGGCGTCGCGATAATCGACTCGACTTTTTGAAGGATGGCAGGATCCACTTCTTGCTTTGCCGGTGGTTCAGGAGGCGCAGACTGTTCCGGTTTCGGAACTGGCGCGACTGGTGCGACTGGCGCGGCGGCGGCGTGTCCTCCTCCTCCCGAGTACGGCTCCGCAACTTTGTGTCGATCGAAAATCCCAGACCGCCACGACATCGGGTCAACGCCCCCATTCATCATCGACCCGTGACTTTTCTTCCTCCCTTTCATCTCTTGCCAGTTCTCTTTAAACTGCTCAAACTCGCTCGATTTAATAAAGGCAAAACCTTTCGGGCACCTCAAGGCGAGCGTTCTCGAGAGCAAAAGTTCACCTTTTTCAGCCGGTCTCGCGCCGCTCGGGTAGTACTCCTCGTCGTCCTCGTCTCCTAATTCCATTTTCTCCGCCGCGACTCCCGCGTCTTCTTTCTCTTTCTCTTCCTGCGCGGCTTTCTCCGCCGGTCGGACGCCCCCGTTTCGCGTCATTTTTTTATTGTCTTTTTTCTCTTCTTTTCACTTCTTCTTCTTCTTCCTCTCGCGAAAGCTTCTTCTTCTCGAGTCGACGAATTTCTTCTTCTTCTCCTTCGCTTTGTTGTTGTTGTTGTTGTAGCTCCTCTTCGCTTTTAATACTACTCTGTTGAGAAAGAAATAAAAAAGATTCGTTTCGTCGTCAGCGTCGTCTCTTCGCGTTGTGCTAATCGCGCGCGCTTCAAAGCGCAGAGGAATTCGAGAGAGAGAAGGATGTGATCCTGATGTGACTAATCGAATCGACGTAATTCTCTCTCTCTTTCTGACGACGTGAACGAAGATAACAAAGACGGTAGTAAAGTTGCTCGTCAAACAATGCTCTCCTCCTCCCAAAGCGTGTCGTTTAAAACGTACCTTTAAAGTTTCTGTGCGTGTTAAAGTGTTAAAGTGTGTGTGTGTGTGTTAAATGCGCGCGCCGGCCGCACAATTATACAAGAGGAAAATCGCTCAATTTTGCGGCTGCCTCTTCGCAAGAAAAGAAAAAAAGAAGGAGTCGAAGAAAGAAAATTCAATGCATGGAAAGATGACGACGGCAAACAGGAAGTAAAAACGTGTCGTAAAATCAACATCAACAAACACTCTTTATTATTTTCAAAATGTCTACGAGCACTAAAAGCTACTTACTACTCTTCGTCGTCGCCGCCACGAGTACTACTACGACTGCTACTACTACTACTCGAATAAGAAGAAGACAAAGACAAAGAACACGAGGGCGGATCCGCGCTTTTCTTTCCCAAACAAACGCTCATGTGCCCGCCGTGTTCTAACATTCTCAAAAACACCGCTTGGAAGCCGAACGAGTGCGCCGCTTCAACGCCTTTGACTTTGTCGTGGTAGTGGTACGGGGTCGATGGGTCGGGTTCGATGCCAAAACCGTATAAATCGACGGATTCGCAGGTGAGCATGGCAAAATATAAACCTTCCACGCCAGTTGGTGGGGAGTTGCGGCCTTTGACCGAGACGGCTTTGAGGTCGGCGAACGCGAGGTACGCTTTTTTGTATTGGCCTCGCGCGGCGCCGGCGAATTCAGGCGCCATGAAGTAAATTTTTTCCTCGCTGCCCCATTTTTTGTACAGAGCGTCCATGCTTTTTGCCGCACCAGCACCGAAGAGGAGCAACGCGTCTTCGGACGCACCTCTTGGTTTCCGTCGCAACCACGTTCGGGTCCACGCGTTGTTGATAACTCTGAAGGTGGTTTTCGAGCCGACTTTGTTTTCGAAACCGACGGTTGGACCGTCGTTGAAACGGAAAACGGCGTCGTGCGCGTCGATGGCCTCACCGTAATTGGCGTTTAAGTTGCTGCCACCGTTTCCCACGACCGCGCAGGACTTGAACTGTTTTTCGCGTAAATCTTCCGCCGGTAACACTTCTGGATTGTTCTTGCCGCTCGGATGGTACTTGTTACCATTTTGCGCCTTTGTCACTAAAATTCTCTTCACGTTTGCTTTCTTCCATTCCGGCGTTTTCGGTATCCACAACTGTGGGAGAACAATATCGAACGACTCTTTCAGTTTCTTCAAGTTCATGGCTTCTTTGGCTGCCGCGCCAACGCGATGGTCTGCGGTCGGGAGGAACGTATTGCCACCGGCGCTCGAGTCGGCGCTCTCGTCCTCGCCGCCGGTATCGTCCCCTTCCTCGTCGCTCGCGCTACCACCACCAAAACTATTACTACTAGAACTACTACTTCCTTTAGAAGATGATCGCGAACGGCTTCTTCTTCGTCCTTTTCGTGCCGTTCCCACGACGCCGGCGGTGGTCGCTTCTTCTCCTTCTTCGTCTGCGTTGTTGTTGTTGTTGTTGTTCAACTCTTCCTCTTCCTCCTTCTCATGCGAAGACGAGGAAGAGGAGGAAGAGGAGATGTCTGCTGAAACGCGCATCGTTGTATCCTCCTCTCGAGTCGTAGTCGCTTCTCTCCCCCACTTCGACGACGACGACGACGCAAAACTTCCAAACAATCGCACACCCAACGCGAATACTCCATTTTCATCATCGTCGTTGATGAGAAACTCTTTGACGATAAAGACGAAAAGCGAGACGCACAGAAGGAGTCTGCACGCGCGATAATACGAAGATTTTCTTTTATTGATTCTCCTCGACGACCCAGTTTTTGCTTCTCTTCTGGGAACGGAGAGGCCCATTCCTTCTTCTTTGTCTTTGTCTTCTTCTTCGTAAATGCGCGAAGTGTTTTTGTGTGGTTTGTGTGAGAAAGCAACTCATGATTTTAAAATATTACACTTTCGAAATTTTCATCATCATCATCATCATCATCACAACATCTGATCGTACTTGGTGTTATCCTCGTCGTATTCCGCGCGTTTCTTTTTATCGCTGAGAATAGAAAACGCGAACGCGATTTGCTTGAACCTCGTTTCCGCCTGTTGGAGTTTCGCGGCTTCGTCTTTCGAGTGGTGTTGTTTGTCCGGATGCCACTTCATGGCTTGCGTTTTGTACGCTTTGGCTATTTGTTTCGGACGAGCGGTTTGTCGACAGTCGAGGAGTTGATAAAGTTTTGGGGTTTTGGATGATTCACCGATATCGTCATCTTTATCGTTGTCGTCGTCGTCGTTCAAATCGACGTCGGAGCCGTAGCGTCCTTTTTTCTTGCCCGGCGTTTTTCTGTTCATGGCGGAAACGAGCTTGGCCAACTTTTGCACTTTTCGAGCGATGATCGGATCCTCCGGTGATAGCATTTGCGCTAAACGGATAGACTCGAACGCTTTCATACGTTTGTTGCCTAAGAGATAGATATCGTGCGAAATGACGTGCGCTTCAACGTTGTTGGCGTGTAAGAGTAACGCCTCCTTGGCACTTTTCAACGCCGTCTTTGCCAGTCGATTACGGTCGAGTTTTTCTCGGTTTGTTTCTCCGGCATTCGTCGATGAATACTCGAATCCACGTTCATTCAGAACAGTAGAGGATGATTCTGAATCCGAACCCGAGGAGAACGCGTCGTCTTCTTCGCTGCCACTACTCGTTCCGGAGGAAGCGCCCCGCGAATACGTTAAGATTCCTACCAGACTGGACGCGCGAGCGACGAGAATATTCGCGCGAAACCGCGTCGGTTGTCGACCCATGGATAGTTGTTCCAGGACATAATCGCACTTTTCCACGCACAACTGATACTCCTCTTGATCTGATAAACTTTCGATGGATTCTGAAATCGTTTCGAGTTCTCTCAATCGGTTCGCGAGCGTCTTGCATTTTTGCGAGTGTTTCAAAAGTTCTTCGTCGCACTCGTGCTCTAAGCTCGATGCTTCTAAACATCTCAACGCACCGCTCACGTCGTTTACTCTCCACTTACACTCGGCGAGAAGGTACAAACGATCGATAGAGTCTCTGGGAAGTTTTTTTTCGCACTCGTCCAAGGCGAATAAGACGCGTTGACACTTGATGCAATTTTCCACGTACTCAAATCGCGCGTTATTCTCAAAAGGAGACGTCGAAGTCGTTAGAATTTGTCTCAACATCTCCTCGCTCGCGATTAAGTTCTCCGCGTTCTTTTCTGCGTTTCTTTTCAAAAATTCCGCTTCGTCAAAGAGAGGTTTTCTCAGTTCGCCTTTGCGCGTCGCCTCGTTCTGCTTATTCGCGCGTTCCGTTTTACTCTTCAAAAGTGCCCTGGCCTCTTCTCGTCCTTTCGTAGCTTCCGCGTGCGTCTGGTCGATGTGTTGTAAAATAAACTCGTACATTTCTATCGCTTTCGTTTCGTTATTTAACTTCATTTGCGCCTTGGCGCCTCTCGTCAAAGCCTTCTCGTATTTCGGGTCGAGTTTCAGAGCGTTGTCGCAATCCTCCGCGGCGATGACGTATCGTTCCAACTTCAACGCACAAAACGCCCTGTTTGCGAAGTATACCGCTTTCTTCGGTTCTAATCTGATCGCCTCCGTGTACGCCTCGAACGCGTGTTCGTGATCTTCGCGTCTTTGATTTTTAGTACCATTTTTCCTTTCCTTTGCCGTTTTCAAACATTTCGAACCGAGATCGTTCGCCTCGTCCGCTTTCTTCTCGTCGTACTCTCCGTCCTTCCACCACTCTTTTTTCGCGTCGCGATCGATCACCGAAGAAGTCTTTTCAAAAGTTTTTTCTTCTTCTTCCTTCTCCTTCCCCGCGATCTCGGCCAACTCCACGGTTAACTTTCGCATCTGTTTCAACATGCGTTGCACCTCGGGAGTGTCAAACGTGCCCACTTTTTTCGCCTGAAATACGAAATCTTTATACTTTTCCATCCTGTATATTTCTCCAGCTTCGATCGGGTCCATCGGACATAAACTGTCCACGATCATTTTCACGAGAATGTTCTCGCTCTCGTTTTCAACTTCCTCGCGTCGTCAAAGTGTGTTGTTGTTGTGGTAAAATAGAAGAAGAAGAAGAAGAAAACAATGATGAGAGAAAGAAAGAAAGAAATTAAGTAGAAGAAAAATCAAAGACGAAGAGTGACAAGAAAAAAAAAGGGAGAAAACAGAGAAGCGTTTTTTTTAAATCGAAAAGAAGACAAAAAAAGAGAAAAGACAAGTCGGAAAAGTCAAGTCTAAAATTCAACAGAAGAATTCTTAACTGCCCCCTTCCGTAAATAATTCAGCAACGATGCGCGCAGCAGCAGCAACATCATCAGCAGCAACAACAGCGACACAGAATCATCATCATCGTCAGACGAATAAGAAGAACAGATCGAACGATCGCAAAATACTCCTCAGATCTGTTCTTCTCAGTCAACGAGGGGGAAAAGCGAATTCATTTTCATCAAATTCGTTTTCGACGGCGGCTTTTAAGAGAGATGATGAGAAGAGGAGAACCTTTTCGCCGGTGATGGCGGCAGCAGAAGGAGGATCATCAGCGAGAGACCAACAAAATACGAAGAAATCGTCGGCGAAAGAAACCGGCGTGGACGTGTGGCCGTCCGGTGAAGCGCACGATCACATGACGTTTTGCGTTTTTGGCGCCTCTGGTGATCTCGCGAAGAAGAAAATCTACCCTTCGCTTCTCGCGTTATTTTACGAAGGGAGACTGCCAAAGTCGTTTTCGGTGTTCGGGTACGCGCGATCGAAAATGACCTCGGAGGAGTTTCGCGAGAGAATACGAATGAGTTTAGGATGCAGAATAGACGCGAAGGAGAACTGCGATGAATTTATGGAGGAGTTTTTGAAGCGGTGCGAGTACGTGCACGGGAACTACGACGAAGGCGCGGATTTCGAAAAGTTAGATCAAGAGATGTTGAAGACGGAAGAGGGGAAGAAAGCGATGAGAGTGTTTTATTTATCCATTCCGCCGTCGATTTTTGTACCGGTGGCGCAAATGAGTTCCAGATACGTGCAATCGAAAACCGGGGAAACGAGAGTGATCGTGGAGAAGCCGTTTGGGAGAGATTTGGAAAGTTCGAGAGCTTTGACGAAAGCTTTAGCCGCGGAGTTGAGCGAAAAGCAAACGTACAGAATCGATCACTACCTAGGGAAGGAGTTGATTGAAAACTTGACCGTTTTGAGGTTTTCGAACATTATGTTTCAACCGTTGTGGAATAGAAATTACATTCGCAACGTGCAGATTAATTTTTCGGAGAATTTTGGTACCGAAGGCAGGGGCGGCTATTTCGATAACTACGGCATCATTCGAGATATCATGCAAAACCACTTGTTACAGATTATGGCGTTGTTTGCGATGGAAGAACCGGCATCGTTGGACGCGGAGGATATTCGCGACGAAAAAGTTAAAGTAATTCGATCGATTCGGGATATCGATATCGACAACGTCGTTCTGGGACAATACAAAGGGAAAACGAGCGGCTCGAACGTGTTTCCTGCGTATTTGGACGACGAAACCGTTCCGAAAGGTTCCAATTGTGCCACGTTCGCGGCGATCGCATTATTCATCGATAACGCGAGATGGGACGGCGTCCCGTTTTTGATGAAAGCGGGAAAAGCTTTACACAAGAGAGGGTGCGAAATTCGAATCCAGTTTCGACACGCGCCGGGGAACATTTACGCCGATAAGAAATCGAAACCAATCTCGAGAGGCGGCGGAGGCACCGCGGGAGACTCTTCCAACGCGCAGTGCAACGAATTGGTCATTCGTATTCAACCAGATGAGGCTATTTACTTGAAAATTAACAACAAAGTTCCAGGTTTAGGGCACAAAATGGACCGATCGATTTTAGATTTGACGTACAAATCGAAATACTCCGTCGGCGAGTTACCGGACGCTTACGAACGTCTCATCTTGGATGTCATTCACGGCGATAAGAGATTGTTCATCCGTAACGACGAGTTAGAAGCCGCGTGGAAATTGTTCACACCGTTGCTTGAAACCATCGAATCCGAAAATATCCCGCCAGAGTTGTACCCGTACGGTTCCAGAGGTCCGATCGGCGCGCACTATTTGGCCAGTCGCTGGAACGTTCGATGGGGCGATACCAACTAATACTACGAGGTATGTATGATGAAAAAAAATGAATACATACACGAGAGAGAGAGAGAGAAAGAGAGAGAGATGTTATCACAACATTGTCACACCGCGCTGTTGCTTTTACTATTATTATTACTACTACTATGTTATAAATGATATGTGTTTTAAAAATGAAACTGCTCTACTCTGACGTTTCGTATTGTCACACCAACGCAGTGAAAAAGAAGAGCAAAATTGGACCTTTTACGGCACTTTCTCACCCACTTGAGATACACCCACTTTCCGAAAGAACAGAGAAGAGAATGTCTTTTTGCCGCTGCCCCCGATCATCGTCGAACAAACGCCAAATCTCCTTCTTCCTCGTGATTGTTGTCTTTTTCCTCTCTCTTCATTCTTCTTTCGCGCAAGAGTTTGAGGATAAAGAGAAACTCATGGACGAACTCGATCGCTTGAAAACATTCACGGAGACGAGAATAAAAAACAAAGAGACGGTTTTACAGGCGAAAAAAGACGCCTGGGACAGAGAGGAGAAGTTGGATAAGAGTTTGGACGGGTTAGAGTTGGAGGATAAGCTGGAGAGGCAGTTTGAGGCGGATTTAGAGCAAGTGAAAGAGCTCGGAGGCGTGGTTAACCGACGGATGCTCAAAGAAGCTTATTAGATAGATAGAGAAGAAGGAGAAGAAAAAGATAAAGAAGACAAAGAAGACAAAGAAGAAGAAGAGAGCAGAAGTTGATCACGTGGTATTGTTAGTGTTGATGATGATGCTCTGTGATTATTAATATTACTCTTTTTCTTCTTCTTCTTCTTCTTCTTCTAATATTATATGTGTTTACGTAAAATCAGTTGATCTCGTACAGAACCTTCCCTCGACTTTTACCAGCTTCCAAATAGTCGTGACCTTCTTTCGCTTGATCCAACGGAAAGCATCTGTCCACCGCCACCTTCAACTCACCCGATTTAATCCAACCGAAAATATCGTTCGCTCTCCACATCAACTCCTCTCTCGTTTGCGTGTAGTCGTTCAATTTTGGTCGCGTTAAAAACGCTGATTTGTTGATTAACTTCAACGGCGGAAAGGCCGGGACGGCACCGGAAGCGTTGCCGAAAGAGACAAAGATGCCTTTGGTGGCCAAGACTTCAATCGAGGTTTCCCAAGTCGCTAACCCGATCCCGTCAATGACGCACTTCACGCCTTGCCCGTTTGTGATTTCCATAACTTTTGGGACTAAATCCACCGAGGAGTAGTCTTCGTACGAAGTCCCGGGTGCTTCGTCGTAGACAATCAACTCATCCACGCCAGTACCTTTGGCAATATCCACCTTAGACTTAGAGCACGTGCCGATGACTTTATATCCTCTTAACTTTGCCATTTGCGCGGCCCATTGGCAGGTCCCGGAACCGGTGCCGTGGATGAGCATCCACTCGCCCGGTTTGATCAACTGCGCGTGCGCGGAGTGGGTCAAGTAATGCGCTGTCATGCCTTGTACCCCGCATGAAACGGCCACATCTAACGGAATCTCTTCAGGGACGGTAACAACCTTATGCGCTGGAACCGCGGTGTACTCCGCGTACGTTTGAAACACCGAAGAATACGCCACTCTGTCGCCGACTTTCACGCCTTGCGCTTCCGCCTCCGGCGACGTCGCCGCGACGAAACCGCCGCCTTCTTGGCCGCCAATAAAAGGTAAGTCTCTCTTATACAAACCCGAACGGTGATAGGTGTCGATGAAGTTAATCCCGGAGAATTTGTTCTTGATCAACACCGACCCCGGGTTCAGCTTTGGCGTCGGGTAATCTTTCTCGATTTTCATCACCGAGGACGGTCCGGTTTCGCGAATCACCGCAGCCGTCTGTTTTATTTTATTGTATTGGAGAGAGAGAAAGTTAATAAAACGATACGTGTGTTCATTTGCGCGCGTGTGAATGAATCCTCGTCATCCTCGTCGTCAAATTCGTTTAGCGAGAGAGCCGCAACAGCAACAGCAACAGCAGCAGCAACAGCAGCAGCAGCGAGAGAGAGAGAGAGAGAGAGGCGGCGAAGAGATGATGAGAGACCTTTTAGAAACGAACTTTTTCCCGAGCGCAGAGGTAAAACAATAAAACAATACGAGACGACAAAAAACGACAACCACTCACCATGACGTTCGGAACGGACGAATAAGAACACGTTAACTTGCCGCCACAATTCGCAAATGCGAGCGAATTCAACGCCGCCCGGGAGCCTCTTCGTAAGATGGAGTGGTATGCAACCATTTTATTTTTATTTTTCTGTCGTTTTCTAAGAGGTGGATAAGAAGCCGTCAAAACTCTTTTTCAGTCATTTTTTGAAGGAAAAAAAAAAGTGCAAAATTTTCAATCGTCTATAAATCTGGCATCTCTCTACACTATTATTTTATACGGTACGCAAGCGCTAACTAATAATCTATCATCTATCGTCACTACTCTTTCTATTCTATTCTATTCTGTTCTCTTTTTACTCGTGGTGGTTAAAAACATTTATTTGTCTTCTATTATTGTTTGAACAAAACTTCATCCAACCAAGACGTTTCGACGAGCGATAAACGTTTCTTTGATTTCGTCGAAGCGGAGGAGCCGAGCGAGAAGACGACGCTGGATTTCGACTCGTATTCTGCGCGCATTTTACGCGCGAGCACGTCGTCGGTGTCGTGGACTATTCGAGCACCGAATGAAGAGACGGCTTTAGTATTTTTGTCGTCTTGGGAAAGTTCTTTTGTCGTGGTTGTTTCGCCGAAGCTTTTGAAAGACCGGCGGTTTGCTTCTTTTTTATTCGTCTCGGGAACGATGACTTCGTCCGGTTGGTTTTCTTCTCGTCGAAGGACGAACGCTGGGAACCCACTCGGGACTCGCGCGTTGATCGAACCTTCGTTGTTCGTGTATACTTGAACGTTCGTGACTCTCGGGGCGAAATGTATGGATATATCACCACCATTATCGCTTCCTTGACTTCGCGCGTCAATCGTCACTTCCGCGTCTTCGTCCCCGCATTCCACGTTTTCTAACGATATGTCACCACCGTTCGTGATGCATTTGGTATTCCCACTCGCGCGAAAATTCTTCTTCGAGCGTATCTCGCCTTTCTTCGTGTGCAACTCGCAATCGTGCACGAAAACGGAATCAATGTGAATGTTACCACCCGTTCCGGCGTCTATTCGCAAATCGTTCGCTACCACTCTCTTGGCAATCACGTCGCCGCCGTTCGTTTTAATCGACGCGTTCGCTTGTATCGTTTCGCATAAGACATCACCGTTTAACGTTTCCACGTTCACGTACGCACCTTTGACGCTCTTTAAGAATTGCACGCATGCCGGCGGCGATGATGATGATGCCAATGGCGCATCGTCCGTTCCATCCTCGTCGGTTTTGTCGTCGTCCTCGTCCACCACCGTCACGTCCACGCTCGCCTCGGCGATATTCGCGTTCACCGTCAACGAACTCTTCTTCCCCATCAGCACGTCTAAGGATACAAATCGAGGTGGAATTTTGCACTCGATGACACACACCTCGTTGTTATTGTTGTTATTGTTGTTGTCTTCGTCTTCTCCTTCGATGTCTGAGACGGTGTATGCGTACACGTCTCCGTTCTCGAGCTTTTCCGCCTTTAGTCGTAATCGCCCACCACTCCCACCGCCTTCATTTCTGCTCGACGAAGATAAAGAAGATAAAGAAGAAGACAAAAAAGAAGAAATCTCCACGCGTTCGTCGCCGGGGTCTACATTTCGAACCACTATTTTCTTCGCTCCGTGTAAATCCATCACGCGTAAGGTTTTGCCGACGGCGATTGGAAATTCGAATTTTTCAACGTTGTTGTTCTTGTTGTTCAAGGATGATGATGATGATAACGGTGCGAACGACGTAAACGTAAACGACGGTAGGACCATCATCGCGCTTCTCACGATCGTCGTCTGTACGCAAGAACGCCGAGGCAGCAAAATCTGCCGCGGCATTGTTCTCTTTTGTGTGTGCGTGTATTCGTATGAAGAAGAGAGTTCGTTATTTTTTGTTTCGTTTGATGATGATACACTGTGCTCTCTCTAAAAATGTGGGTTTTTTAATCTTGATGAAGGTGTCTCTGTGGGTTGTTGTTGTCGTTGTTCTGTTCGTTTTGAAGCCGCTGCTGTTGTTGTTGTTGCAAATTTGGAACTCTCCACGCCGGGAACAACGAAGCCAAAAAGGAATAGGCGAATATTTTCAACTCGCCGAACCAACTTTGCGGCATAGCGTCGGTATATCCCGCGACATGCGGCGGTCGTCGGTAGCGTTGACGACGTCCGTTCCTGATGTTATTTCTATTGTTATTGTTGTCATTCCCTTCGTCTCTCGCGTTGTTGTTGTTGTTGTTGTTGTTCGCTCGAGCGTCTGCCCCACCTCCTTGTTGCGCTTCGTTTTCGGGAGGTAAATAGGCGCCAAAGAGAGCGTCCCAAACGGATTCTAAAACGCCGGTTTGGTACAAGTATCCGATGACCGCCGCCGTGATGTACATGGCCATTTTCTTCCTCGACGCGTCTTGACAAGCGAATGCGGTGATTAAAATGAGCTTGAACATGAGTTTCAAGTCGATTCGAAACTGGATGACTCGAATTACTTCGACAATTTCTTCGCCGTCCTCACCTCTTCGAACGATGCGTTGATACGGTTGATTCGGATCGAAATCGATGTCTGGATTGTTGTTGTTGTTATTCGCCCGGGCCAGCGCTGCTCCTAATGCTTCGGCTCCTTGCGGCACGTTTGGGGCAGCATCTGCCGTTGCTCCTGCGACGTTAGTGCCACTCGCACCGCTTCCTCCTATTTGGCTCGTCACATTTTCTTGCCGTTGAAAAAATGTTGATTGTTCGAGAGCGGCGTTCGTTTGCACGTACGCCAATCCCGGCGATCTAGGAATTACCGTCGCGTTCGGTCGCAAGCTCCTAAACGCCGCATTATAAGCCGCATTGTACGCATTTATCACCATTGGTGAAACCATCACCGCGCCTGGCGGTGGAGATTGTTGTACTTGTTGTTGTTGTTGTTGTTGTTGTGGCGTCGAGGTTGCGTTCGGTTGCGCGCTCGCCAAAACGTTCCTATCGACGTTACTACTCCTACTCCTATTATCGTCACTCGTCTCTCTCGCCTCCAATCTCCTCTTCTCTCTCTCTTCTCTCTCGCGTTCCAGTTCTCGATTTGATTTTCTCACGATCATGTGCACAATCTTCACTTCGTCTTCGTCGTCTTCTTTTCTTTCGTTTCCTCGTCTTCTTTCCTCGTCTAATACATCCTCCTCGTCGCTGCTGCTCAGATATCTCAGTTTCTCTCGGTTCAACCCCAGCGCGTTTTCCAACGTCTCCTCGTCTTCTTTTAAAACTTTGCCTTGGTACAAAAAACAGATGTATTTCGGATTGGTTGGTTTATGTAAAGAAGACTTTGATATTAAGCGTTTGCTCGCGTCAACTTTCAAGTCTTTCACCGTTTTCTTCGCGTCGATTCTGATTTTTCTTTTTTTCTTCTCACCAAAATCGTCCGTTTCTCTCGAATCATCATCGAATAACGCAATATCGTCGCTTTTGATTTCCACGGTCACGTACCGCACACTACTTTTGTTCTCTCCTCCTCCTCGTTCTTCTTCTTCTTCTTCTTCTTCGAAAAGCTGCGCCTCTTCAATTTCCATCTTTCTTCTTCTTTCTCGTGTCGTCAATCAACTGCTGCGTGTGTAGAAATGAAATGAATGAAAAAAGAAGAAGAACACGAAAAAGGAAAGTTTTTTCGTGTTGTGTGACGTTTTCTTTTTTTTCGAGGAGAGCTAAAAAGAAAAGTTCTTCTCGATGAGAAAGAAGAGAAAAAGTGTCATCAAATTCTCTTCTCTTCTTCGTCAAAAAAAAACATTGGACAGAGGAGTTTTTGTGAAAACAACACACAAGTCTTTTCTACACACACATATAATATATATAATGCCTCCTCCTTTTCAAGACGAAGACGAAGAAGACGAAGAAGAAGGAAAAGAGGAGTTATTTCTGGAGGAGACTTTGCGCGCGGCCAAACGGTGCGCCTTTCTCGCCGGGAAGGAAATCAGAAACGCCTGGGGAACGACTTCGAGTGAAGTGAAAAACACGAAGAAGAACGACGTGGATTTAGTCACTTTGACGGATGAAAAGTGCGAAAAGATGATCAAAGAATACATACGCGAGAGATTTCCGGACCATTTGATCGTAGGTGAGGAGGAAACCGCGGCTGGTGGGGACGTTATTCCCGAAATGAGTGCGAAACCGACGTGGTACATCGACCCAGTCGACGGAACGACGAACTTTATTCACTCGTATCCAAACTCCTGCGTCTCGATTGGTTTGACTATGAAGAAAGAACCCGTCGTCGGAGTTGTGTTTAACCCGATAACGAGAGAGATGTTTGTCGGGGTGAAGGGGAGAGGGTCGCAATTGATCAACGTTGGCGGAAACGACTTGAACGAAGAAACGGACGTAAAGACGATTCGGGTATCGAACGCGACGACGTTAAAGAAAGCGTTGATTGCCACGGAAATTGGCGTAGGAAGAGACGAGAAAACTATAGATGCCATCATGGGACGGATAAGAAATATCGTGCAAAACTCGAGAAGCGTGAGGTGTACCGGGTCGTGCGCGATGAACATGTGCGCCGTGGCGAGCGGAAGAGTAGACGGTTTCTTCGAGATTGGATTCGGAGGTCCCTGGGATAACTGCGCGGCGACGGTGATTGTCAGAGAAGCCGGCGGCGTTGTGGTCGACCCGAGTGGTGAGGAGATGCATTTAAACGCGAGACGAGTGTTGTGTGCAAATAGTCGAGAAATTATGGAGGAGTTTGTAGCGGCGTTGAAACCGGTGGAAGACGGACCTGCGGAACCGCCGAAGCCGTCGTTAGCGACGACGTTGTAGATTGAATGTATGATTTTAGGATTACTTATTATTTGCGCGTGTATACAGTGTGGTACACGTATGTACTATATTATATATATAGAAGTTTTTTCGTTTTCACGTGCACTTGGAGGCGGCGAGCATTCTTTTCCGATACATCCTCGCCGCTTTTCGAACGCTCGAGTGTAACATCGACTCGAGCGCAAACGTAAACGCGACAACGCCGCCGAGAACCGTCACTGAACTAATCAACCATTCGAATATATTCTGTTCCGTTTCAACGTGCGAAATCGCTATCGGTGATATTGCAAAGGTAAACTTGACGTACGCGCCTCTCTTCGATATCGCGTGCGTCGCGCCGTTGGAGAAGTCGTTATCTTCGCCGTGAACGCCGTCGAAATACGACGAACTCTCTTGTTGCGCAGACGAAGGTGAGATTTTGAACTTATTCGAAGAGAACGTGTATTCGTTCAACGTCAACGTAGCCGCGTTCAACGGAACGATCGACCGGGTGACGACTTGCATGTGATGTTCGTGGATGGTATTTCTATGCTGCGAACTGAAAATGTTTTCGCCTTTCGCGAAGCCTTTCTCCGTGGCGAATTTACCGCCGCCGTCTTTGGCCGCTAAAGACCACGCTTTACGAAACTTCTTGGGGACGTACGAACGTTTCGTCGACGTTGTTGGCACGTACTCGCCGAACGAAAAGTGGTTGATGATGTGAGTGCTGTTGATTCGGTGAAGATCGATGGTTTGGCCGTAACTTCGAGCGCTAAAATATACGGCTCCCGGAACCTTCGCCAAACGAATCCTTCCTTCCACCGTACATCCAGACGAGCGAACGGTGGATTCATGTCGACCATCTCTATCGAAATCGTACCCTAAGCGATGCGCCCGAACGTTTCTCGGTGGCTTTTCTTCTTCGCCCCCACCTCCATCAGAAGAAGAAAAAGAAGAAGATGTAGAAGGCGCATCGTTTATCGTTCGAGTATCGTTTTCCCGCATCGTTCGCAACAAACTCAGTGTGAATTCGGCCATAGCTTCTGATGTCCTTGGTCCGTGATAGACTTCGAAATGACGAATGTCTCCTTTACTCTTATTGAGCAAGATTGCGTCGCTCGAACTTCCTCTATACACTCGTATCGTCGGGTAGGCCAGTATCTTTTCGTCGTCGCAAAGCTTTTTATTTTCCTCCGCGGTGCAGTCCACGCCGGCGAACGCGGCAGAAAGTCTCGAGTTCAACGACTTTGCGAGAGCTTTTTGAACTGTGAGATTGTGTTATTAAATAAGTGTGTAAATAAAATGACGTTATGTGAAATACCGAGTTGAGCGCCTCGTTCAAAGTGCGGCGCCAATGCTGCACAGTGCGAACACCAAGGCGCGTGGAAATTCACTAAAAGAACTCCGTGTGCGTTGACGTTTCTCTTGAAATTTTCCGAGTTTAAGAGCAAAGCAAAACGCCTGTATCCGTACTCGTCTCGTCGTTGCTCGAGACTGCTTTTGTCATTTGCCTCTTCGTCGTCGTTTACTTCACCGCCGTATTCATTATCGTCATCGCCGACGATATAATCGAACTCGTCGCCTTGCACGATTCGTCCTAGGGGTTTACCTTCATCTCCTTCCCAATACGGGTGTAGCGACCTCGGCGCGATCGCGTGAAAATGTTGCCTCGACCCGACACCCATCGTCGCGTGTTCGATCGCCAAATACGGAATTTCTTTCGACATCGAGTGCTTATAAATGCTCTCACCGCTCAAGTTGAACGCTCTGTGACCAACCGCATCGACTAAATCCACAGAAAGGTGCTCGCAGTTAATCGCGGGAAAGCTCACATCAAATTGCATGACCAAAGTCGGATCCATGTCGTGATCGACGCTCAAATCCGTCCTCATCGACGTCGCGAATAGCTTTTGCACTTGCGAAGTGACCAATCCAAAAATAAACCACGCGAATAAGAGCGTCAACACGCCGCCTTTGTTCGAGCCTTCTTTGCTAAACTCTTCTAAAGCGTCGTTTCTTTTGAACACGTCGACTGTTTTTAACGTCTGCGTGACGAACGTTTCGTTGGATGGCGATTCCCCGGGTAACGAGTTCGCGCCGCCATTGCTCGTCGTCCGGCGCGAAATCAGTCCTCCTGAACCACTAATACCACCATTACCACCACCTTTACCACCCGCGGTCAACGATGCATTCATGTTTATTGTCTGCTGCTTTTAAAGAAAAAAGCTCCGAGTATTTTTTTCTAAACTTTCATGTGAAGCACAAAAAAATTTTCATTTGACGAAAGAAAAAAATTAGTTTCGTTCCAAAATACTTCACAAGTCACATATAAAATTTGACGATGATGATGATGAGAAGAAAAACACAAAAACTCATGAACTACATCCTCCGAAACGCCGCCGCGTCGAATAACTATCGTTGTTTCGATAAGACGGCTACAAAAACGAGTAGCAGTAGTAGTTGTAGCAGTTATAGGTCTCTCTCTTCCTTCTTCATCGGATATCATCGAGAAGGAGCAAAGACGTTTAGTAGGACGACAGTTAGTACTCAAGGAAAAGTGGATAACAACACATGGACGACGACGACGACAAAAACACAAAAACAAAAGTCTGCGAACAATATCTCCACGTCCACTCCTTCAAAAATGGGATACATTTCGCACCAAAGAACCGCAATCACGAAACGTTTGTGGAACGATCGATTGGAGCAAATGAACGTGGAACATCCACACGCGCCGGAACAAACTTTGATAAAAACGAAGAAAATCAAAGAGCACGTGGTTTTGTACGATTTTGAGAACGATAAACAGTTGGCGAGAGACTACGCGACGCCGTGGAACACCGCGAGAATCGGTCGAGTTCTGGAGGATATGGACTCGTTAGCTGGGAACGTCGTGTTTACACACATAGACGATAACGACCCGGCGACGAGGCCTCCGAATGCGGTGACCGCGAGCGCGGATAACATTCGACAGTTTATGAAGTTACGGTTAGACCAAAAGACGTTTTTACACGGGTCGGTGGCGTACGTCGGGACGTCCTCGATCGTGGTCAGATGCGATTTGAAAAACGAAAAAGGCGAAGTCTTAATGCGAGCTGATTTTACATTCGCGGCGAGGTCGAACGTGACTGGTAAAGCGACGCCGGTAAACCAGTTGGACATGAAGACGCTGACCGAGGAGCAGAAAGCAACCTTCGACGAAGTGAAAGCGCAGATTGAGTTGAAGAAGAACAGAAAGATGGATAAGATGCCCATGCGTGAGGAAGTGCGAGTGTTTCGTAAACAATGGGTTAAAAAAATGCGGGAAATGTCCCGAGTGGCAAAAGAGATGCCTTCGAGAGCGGTGTTGGACGAGAAATTATCAAAGATAGTTTTGACTTCGCAGACGGTGCACGAAAATTTGTTCGTCGCGCAACCGCAGCAGGTGAACTTATCCGGGCGGATATTTGGTGGATTTTTGTTACGGCGTGGTTTTGAATTGGCGTTAGCGAACGCGTACACGTTTGCGGGTACGTTTCCACTTTTCGTGAACATGTCGGACGTGGATTTTAGAGCGCCAGTCGAGGTTGGCGATTTGTTGAGGTTTCGAGCGCACATCATCCACGTCGGCGAACCCGGAGAGTTCGATAAGAAAACTCTAGAACTGAAAGAGACAAACGTGTTCGAAAGCGGGAATGATATTGAAAGAGATATCGTGATGCAAGTTGAAGCGATCGTGGTGAATCCGAAAACCGTAAGTGCAACCGTGACAAACTCTTTTCTAATCACGTTTCGAGTTAACGGCGGGTTGTTACCGACGGTGTTACCCGAATCCACGGACGAGGCGTTTGGCGTGTTTGAGAAGGTCATACGACCAAAATTGTGCGGATGGGATTAATGAATCGCGTTTTGCGTACGTTTTCTTCGCTAGATATATAGTATGTATAAATATACAACAACATCAATAACAACACGTAACAGCAACACACTACATATTCAGGAAGCTTGTAATATATTTATTGCCAATAATAATGAAAATACCTAATAGTTACGACGAGTAGGTCATTCGTTTCTTCTTCTGCACAAAAGTAAAACCGAGCAATACGCGATGACTACGAGAATCGTATTGATAAAAAAAGCCTGCGCGTAACACACGCGACCGGACGTGCACTTCCATCCTTCATCAAAAACGGCGGAGTACTGATACACCGCACCTGCTATCTTTGTGCTCATGAGATACCCACCAAGAGCGGGCGCTAAACCAACCAAACCTCGGTTGGCGCCGAAATGTTTCGGTCCAAAGACATCAATCGTCACCGTCGGCATGGACCAAAACAAAGCGCCGTAAAACCAACCTGTGACTGCACATCCAGTGGTTAAAGTTAAAGCTAAAGCACTACTCGGCATATCCTCCGACGCGGTCCAACACGCAATCATACCAAAAAATGCGCCGACGATTAAAAACGACGTAAACCGAACGCGACCGACGCGCCCGGAGGTGTCAAAGTTTGACATAAAGCTCGAAACGATATTCGAAGAAGATCCTCCCAAAGTGCGTAGCTTTCGCGATGAATGCGATTCTTTCACGCCGCTACCATCCAAAGGTCGCTTGGATAACTTATCGCTCCAATAACCAGCGTGTAATCGACCTAACGTGTTTGTGCATGCAAACATTTTCAGAAGCGTCAACGGCATCGAACTCGGCAAATTCTCTCCGAATGCTTTCGCGATTTGCGTCAAGTTGTTAATCACCGTGACGCCAGACCCGAGCGAGAACATGAGTGCGACGAAGAGTAAATAAAAGTTCATCTCCTGTAAAACCTCTGTCGGTGACAAGTTTGTCATTCTGCTTGAAGCGTTGCTATTAGTACCTTGCGGATTTTCTACGTCGTCCATCGATTTCATTTCCGACGACTTTTGATCCGTCGAAACCACCGAACTCGCGGCGACTAATTCACTCTTATGATGTAATAACGAGTTTGTGCCTAACGTCGTCACGCGATACAACGAGTACGCGATGCACGCAAAAATAAACAACGCAAGCGGGGACGTCGCTTGCGATCCAAATTGGTGCGCCAAGTACCCTGAAACCGCGACGTGTACCGCGCCTATTGCCGTAATCGTCAAGCTCCAACGCAAACGATCGTCGACAGTTAAATTTCCAGTGACAAATGCTCGTTTAACATCGTCCGTCATCGACCCTACACTCCTACTACTTTCGTTATTTATATTCATAGCGTTATTACTGTTTATTTCATCCAAAGCGGATGAAGACGGCAAAGCGAATCCTCTCGGAACGCCGACGACAGTGGAACATAAAATATCAACGCCGCCGCAAAAAACTGCCAAGAACTGCACGAACGCTACGCTATTCTTCCCAATATCACTTCCGGCGGTGGTGTTCATGAAAAACACGTCAAAAACTATACTAAAAACGCCGCTCGATAAACCAAAAAATGCCATGATTAAACCGACTAATCTCCCGTGTTGCGTCTTGTCCGTAAAATTCGCGTAATTCGCCCCCAACGCGGCAGTCAAGCTCGTCGAGCAACCCGTCCCCATAATGTACGCAGCCACGCTCGAGAAAAACACGGTTTGCGGAAAAATAATCCCTCGTAAAATCATCGTCGTCATTCCGAACCCAATCACTTTACACGTTCCTCCCAAGAACAACGTCGCTTTACTCCCGAATCGATCGAAATACATCCCGCCTAAAACAGAGAAGAACGCCCCGAAATTCCCACACGTACCAATAAACGTCAACTGCTCTTGCGTCAAATTTAATCTCTCCTTCATAGTTTGCGAGTATAAAGGGAAACAATACAAGGCGCCCGAGGAGACCATCACCAACTGAGACAGAAGTAACGTCAGCCATTTCGAGGCGAAAAACTTCTGGCCTCCTCCTCCTATCATGATATTTGAGGAGGATTTCGGACTGTTGTTACTGTTGAGCTGCTGAACATCGATATTCGCGTTGTTCGTCATTTGAACGGGACGCCCGGGTTGGCCGCCGTCAAACTGCCGTCGAGCGCGCAAAACGTCAGCGGATTTGATTTTGGATTTACAAAAAGAGAGAGAGAAGAAAGATTTCCTCTTTCTCTCTTCTCTCTCTCTTTATTGTTCTCTCTCTCTCTCTCTCTCTCTCTCTGTCGTCGTGTAAATGATAACTTATATATACTTTTATCGAGTGTTTGCTGCAAACAAACCCGAAGAGCTCAGAAAAAAGACGAGAGAGGCGGGTGGTAAAAAATGAAGCAAGGTAAGAGAGAGAGAGAGATCTCTTCTCTCTTCTTTATGTGTTTTTTTGCGATTTATTTTTTTTTCTTTCACCATCATCAAACACATCATCACAAAAATCATCTCATCCTTTTTCTCATTCATCAAAGAAGAAAGAAAGAAAGAAAGAAAGAAAGAAGCGAGAAAAAATGAGAGGCGATGGTGAAGAAGAGATAGCTTTTTCTGTCTCTGATTTATCTTCTTCTTTGTCTTCTTCTTCTTTGTCTTCTTCTTCTTCCTCGACGACGACGACGACGCAAAGAAACGTTTCGGTGATTAAAGGCGAAGAAAGTTTCAAAAAAAAACTCGACGAAACGAAAGGAAAACAACTCGTCGTCGTGAACTTTGGCGCGAGTTGGTGCAAACACTGTCACAAACTCTCGCCTTCCGTGTTTGATGAGGCGGAGAAGTATCCGAATTCGGAATTTATATTCACAGATGTGGATTTATTACCGGAAACGGCCAAGTTTATGCGATGGACGCCGACGGTAGGGATTTACAAGTTTGGAAGGAAAGTGGATGAAATCGAACAGTGTAAAATCAGGCAGCTGAAAGACCGGGTGTGGTTATGGAGCGATTTGAAAGAGACTCGATTCGAAAGTCGAGGGTAGATTAAAGTAGAGAATAGTATTCATTTTTAGAGAATTTAGAACACACATGCACGCGCGCGCGATACTTATATATGATGTTATTCAAAGTTTATTTAGTAACTTCCTCATCGACAGAGTCCGTGGACTTTGCTTGTTTCTTCGCTCTCGCTTTTCGCTTGACTTCAAACTCATACTGTTGACCACCTTCGATCAAATCGTCGTCTTCGACGCGTTTCGCTGAAACCACCGCGACATCTTCCTCGGAGATGTCACCTCGGAGTATAGCTTTCGCGATGGAGGTTTCGAGGTATTGCTGAACCGCTCTCTTAATTGGACGCGCGCCAAATGCGGGTTGGTATCCAATCACACACAGCGCTTCTAACGCAGATTCCTCGATTTCAATCGCAATGCGTCTGTCTTTTAATCGAGATCGAACGCGTTCGATTTGCTGTAGCACAATCGCCTCGACTTGTGAACTTAGCAACGGGTCGAAAACAATCCATTCGTCGACTCTGTTGATAAACTCTGGACGGAAGTGTCCACGAACTGCATCCATCACTTTCGTCTTCCTCTCACCCGTGGATTTCTTCGCCTGTTGCTCCGTTTCCTCGCCGGCATTGAGTAAACCGTCCAAAACGAATTGAGAGCCGATGTTGGAGGTCATGATCAAAATGGTATTCTTGAAACTCACCAGTCGCCCTTGAGAGTCGGTCACGCGACCGTCGTCTAAAATCTGTAACAAGACGTTGAACACGTCCGCGTGCGCTTTTTCCATTTCATCGAACAGTATGACAGAGTACGGACGTCTTCGCACAGCCTCGGTAAGTTGTCCGCCTTCTTCGAAACCGACGTATCCGGGCGGCGCGCCGATCAGTCTGGATACCGCGTGCTTTTCCATGTACTCAGACATGTCAATTCGAATCATCGCATCTTCGGTGTTGAATAAGAAATTCGCGAGCGTTTTGGCGAGCTCTGTCTTGCCGACGCCAGTTGGACCCAAAAATGCAAACGAGGCGATCGGTTTGTTCGGGTCACTCAACCCAGCTCTGGAACGTTGAATAGCTTCGGAGACCTTTTTCACCGCTTCGTCTTGACCGACGACTCGTTTATGTAATTCCGAATCCAAATCTAAAAGCTTCTCTCTTTCACCTTGTTGTAACTTTGCAACTGGGATTCCGGTCCATTTCGCGACGATTTCCGCGATGTCGTTCTCGGTGACTTCGTCCGATAAAAGTTTGTTTTTGTTGTCTTTTTCGGCGATCAAAACTTCCTCGGCTTCACCGAGCGAGCGTTGCAACTCCATCAGAGTTCCGTATTTCAACTCTGCGGCTTTGTTCAAATCGTACGCGCGTTCCGCGTTTGCAATTTCTACGCCGACGCGTTCAATTTCCTCTTTCAGCGTTTGCACCTGGATCAACTTATCTTGCTCTTCCTGCCAACGATCCTGCAAATCTTTCTGTTCGATTTTCAACGCGTCAATTTCTTTCTTCATGCGTTTCAGTTTCGATTCGGTCGATTTCTTGTCAGTCGCCGAGGTCATGGCCGATCCATCCCTGGACAGAGACAAGATTTCCATTTGCAACTTAATAATCTCCCGGTCGATGGCGTCTAAAGCCGTCGGTTTCGAGGTAATTTCCATTTTCAATTTCGCCGCAGATTCGTCGACTAAGTCGATGGCTTTGTCCGGAAGGAATCTATCGGCGATGTACCTGTCGGATAAGTTCGCCGCCTCCACTAGCGCGGCGTCAGAAATAGAAACGCCGTGGTGCAATTCGTATCTCTCACGCAAACCTCTCAAAATTGAAACCGTATCCTCCACCGAAGGTTCTTCGACCGAAACTTTTTGGAAGCGTCTCTCCAACGCGGGATCTTTTTCAATGTGCTGTCGAAACTCGTCCAAAGTTGTCGCCCCAATGCATCTAAGTTCACCTCTTCCTAACATCGGCTTCAACAAGTTTCCAGCGTCCATGCCGCCACCACCGCCGTTCCCACCGGCACCAACGACGGTGTGGATTTCGTCGATGAACAAGATAATTTTCCCCATCGAGTCGACAACTTCTTTCATCACCGCTTTCAAACGGTCCTCAAACTCGCCTCGAAATTTGGCACCGGCGATGAGTAAACCCATATCTAAAGACATGATGGAAACATCTTGTAACGAAGTAGGCACGTCTCCGTTGACGATGCGTTGCGCCAACCCTTCGGCGATGGCAGTTTTACCGACCCCGGGTTCGCCAATCAAAACGGGGTTATTCTTCGATCGTCGTGATAAGATTTGAATCGAGCGACGAATCTCGTCGTCTCTCCCAATTACCGGATCCAATTTACCTTTTTTCGCTTCGTCTGTCAAATTTCTTGCGTATTTCGACAGCGCGTCGTATTTCGATTCTGCGCTTTGGTCCGTCACCGTTTGGCCTTTTCGTAAAAAAACGATGGCTGCTTCCAACTGTTCCGTCGAGATCTTTAAATCCTTTTCGAACAAATCTTTGCCAAATCTCGCATCTTCGGCTATGGCCAGCGTCAAATGCTCCACGGCCACGAACGCGTCTTGTAACTGCTTCGCTCGGTCTCGCGCGTTATCCACGGCTATTTCCAAGTGTCTCCCCAAAACTTGTTGCGAAGCGCCTTGCACTTTCGGTTGCCTCTCGATGTATTTGTTCGTCTTATCGATCACAGTTTTCATGTCCACTCCTAGATGTTTCAAGATTTTCCCGGAGAATCCTTCTCGTTGTTCCAACAGAGCCAAAAATAAGTGCTCGGTTTCGACTATTTGTTGCGACGCTTTTTGCGCGTTTTCCGGAGCAGCTACGATGGCTTCCCAGGCTCGTTCGGTAAACTCAGATTGCGAGATTTTCTTTTGCGGTTGTTCTCCTCCTCCATCCGACACGGCGCGCGTGACGACGATTCTTCCGTTTGTATTTTGTCTTGCCGCGTTGATGAGAGGTTTTCTTCTTCTCTTTCCTCTTCCAATATTATAAGTACTCTTATTGTTCACGCCGACGACGTGCCTTTCCCCTTCAGAAGAAGACGATGGAAGATAGAAGTTCGACGACGACGCGTTTGTTTTTATCATCGAGCCTCTTTCTCCTCCTCCTCCTCTTTTGGGCGTCGTCGTCGTTCGAGCATTATTATTATTACTCCTCCCTGTTGGTCTTCGTTTCGCTGTTGCTCCTAATGCTCCTAATGCTGATATCGGTTGCGCGCGATGATGATGACAACACGAAGAAGACAAAGCCATCGTCATATTCTTCATTTTTTATTCCTCGTAGATTTTTTGTGCGGCGGCGGGAATTTTTTCGCTCTTTTTCTCTTTCTTTTCTCTTTCTCCCACCAAACAACGAACATAACCGCATTATATTTACGCGTCGGGTTACAGACACAGACTACTTTAACACGCGTTGATATATATCTTCAACGCACCTAAACACACACGCAGATTACCTACTATTATACCCAGAGAGGATGTCGGCGTTGTCTTTGAGCACTCCGATTGTAACTAACGCCAGAGTTTCCTCCACAAGAAGAACGCGCGTGAGTAGCATAAAAGCCTCCTGCTCCAAATCGTCGTCGATCACGTTGCAGAGTGCGCCGTTGAAGGGCTTGAAAATGGCCACGCAAAGAAACCAATACTCGGTGTTGATGCAAACGCCGCCGTCGAGAGGCAAATTGCAAGTGTGAGTGTTTCGAGTCTTTCTTTGCTGTAGTTCGAATACTCGCGCTTCGTTTCATCGAAAGAAGACGACGAGAGTAGCGCACGTCTTTGTCTTCTTCTTCTTGTTTTTGTTCGTTTCTTTTCCCTTTTTGGTCGTAAAAGCGTGGCGGCGGTCTCTTTTTTTTGCAACCAGACAAGAAGAAGAGAATTGAAATATTGAAAGAAGGAAATAAATAAACCTTTTTGCGGACGACGGACGACGTGTATTATTAAATCTGACCTTTGACGTTTCTTTGTTCTTCTTGTTCTGTATTATTACGTGCACACAGTCAAGCCGCTGGTGTCCCGAAAGCCGCTCCGGGAGAGAAGAAGCAAGTTTTTGGCATCAACTTGCCGGACAACGAAGGGTTGTCCTTTTTGATTCTCGCCTCTGGTTCTCTCGGTTCCGCGTTGGGCTTCGCCGCCTTGCAAGAAGGCGTTTTCCGCATCCCGGGCTTTAAGTTTTCCGCGTGGATGACCGTGTTGACCACGTTCACGTACTTTTTATGCGGTGCTTTGGAAATGAAGCTCACTAAAGACTCTAGAAAAGGTTCTTGGAAGAACTACGGCATCTTGTCCGTCTATACCTACGGCGGCATGGCCTTGACCAACTACGCCTTGTCCTACTTGAACTACGCGACGAGAATCGTCTTTAAGTCTGCCAAGATCATCCCAGTCATGGCATTCTCCGTCATGATCGTCGGCAAGAAGTACAACTGGAAGGAATGGTTGTCTGCCGCCATCTTGGTTGCCGGTATCGTTCTCTTCACCTTGGGTGACGTCGCGTCTTCCCCGGCGTTCGCGCCGATTGGCGTTGCGTTGATTGCCGGTGCGTTGTGTGTTGACGCCATCTGCGCCAACTTCGAAGAAAAGAACTTTTTCAGATGTGAAACGCCGTCCACGACGCAAGAGGTCTTGTGCTACGCGTCTTTGATTGGTACCGTCTACGGTTTGATTCCGTTGGTTGCGTCTGGTGGTTTGAACGCCGCGATTGCGCACTCCATGCAATACACGCAAGTCGTCCCGATGATCATGGGCTTCTCCGTCATGGGCTACTCCTCTGTCTCCTTCATTTTGTCCTTGATCAAGTACTTTGGCGCCACGGAAGCTGAAATTGTGAAATCTTTACGTAAGGTTTTGTCCATCGTCATCTCCTTCATGCTCTTCCCGAAAGAGTTGAACTGGAAGTACATCGCCGGTTTTGGCGCCGTCCTCGTCTCCACCGTTTACACTTTCTATTTGAAGGACCAAAAGAACAAGGCCAAAGCGGCTGCCAAAGCCGCCGAAGGGTCTGCTTAATCTAAGAACAACATTTTTTTGAAGAACTACTAATATTGAAATAAAAAACGAATACGATAAAAGATAAAAAGAATTACAGAAGGACTCAATCACTCACGCGCTTACGATAAACCCATACATGAATAAATATAGTTGGTTTAGTAATTTTGTTCGTTTAAAAATTCAAATCAAATGTGTAAATGTATTTTCTCTCGTTTTAAGTTGTTGGTATAACCGTGCTCGGGTATCCAGCGCCCAGCTTGGGTATCCAGCGCCCAAAGCGGACGTTGTCTTTTTTTATGTTTTTTCTCTTTCTCTTTCTCTCTCTCTCTCTCTCTCTCTTTCATTCTCGCTCTCTTTTCTTCCCTTTTTTCTTTTGATTTTATTTGATATCGTTTATAACACTACGTCGTTTGAAATGATACGTTCGTGATAATCGTTTGATGTCATGAGGATGCGTTTAAAACTTTACGCATCAAAATCAATCGGAGTAGACTTCCACAACGCCGAGAAGATCAAGGCCGATGCAACTTGTAAAATCGCAATCGGGTAGAAGAGCGACCAAGCCCAGGAACCGTTGGTGACTTCCATGAAGTATCCAATGAAAAAGGTGGACAACAAGGAGCCAATAGCAGCGGCAGTGTTAGTAACGCCCAACATAATCGAGGCATACTTCGGGCTCAAATCTTGGTGGCCGCAGAACAAACCGGTTCTGACCCAGGCGCCCATACCAAAGCAGAAGGCGAGAGCAGACATAACCATAACAATAGTCGTGTTCGTTACAGCTGCGGCCGGAGTTTTGGAAACGATGAAACCGACGGTGGACAACGCAACCGCACCACCGCCAAAGCAAAGCGTTTGCGACAACTTACGCACGTCCGTTCTGGAAAAACCATTTTTGTTTTCCAAGGAGTCCGTGATCGGGGCAACCAAAGTCGTGACCGCAACGGTAGAAAGGTACGGCAAGATACTAAGGAAGGACGATTTCGCGAGGGAAACGTTCAGCGCGGAGGAAAGGAAACTCGGTAACCAGGCCAACAAACCGTAGGAGAAGTAGTTCCACGTGAAGTGCGCAACCATCAAAGCCCAAAACTCTTTGGATTTAGCAAACTTACCCCATGGGATGTTCAATCCACCGGCAGCCTTCGCGGTTTCTGCCGCTGTTTCCTTCATATCGACGGATTTGTCGTTGGCGAAGCCAAGCCACCACCAGGCACCCCAGGCGAAGCCGAGAAAGCCGAAGAGGTAGAAAACCGCTTGCCAGCCACCGAGGAACAAAATGATCGGCGGCGCAATGAGCAAACCAAGTAAAGATCCAACGTCCAAACCACCGAAGGTAGCAGTTACGGCTTTAGAGCGCTGCGACGGCGGGATGGTCTTCGCCAAGATGCCAGTCGCGGCGGACGGCGCGACGCCTTCGCCCAAACCGACGAGAAACCTGGACGCGAGCAAAGGAGCCATCCCTAACGTGGCGCACCACGGGGCAATCAACGTACCAAGAGACCACAAAATGACGCCATAGAACAAGACGGCTTTACCGCCATACTTGGATGAGAGCCATCCACCCGGAATTTGAGTGAACGCGTAGCCCCAAAAGAACGCGGAGGCGACGAGACCTTTTTGGGTAGCCGTCCAGCCGAAAGATTTTGCCATCGGGACGATAGCGACGGACATGTTGACCTTATCCAAGTTGCACAACACGAACGCGACGAACAAAGCGAACACCATGCCCCATCTTTTCTTGTTCGTACCTTCGCTCATGTCGAATCTTTCGGATTCTGGAATACCAGAAGTATCTTCAGCGATCGAGCCACCGCCCGCTTTGGCGATGACATTTTGTCTCTTGTTGTTGTTGTTGTTGGACGCTTTCGTCGTCGTCGTCGTCGTCGCCGCCACCGAAGCTTCTTTCTCGCGTTTTAAATGAAAAGACGAATCGATAACGCGACTGCTAAACTCTGATGACGTTGCGTTGTTCTTGCTAAGTTGTTGTCTTTTTCTAAACGTTACTTTATTTTGAATCCGACTGCTGGACGATGATGATGATGATCGAGCAGCCGTCTTGTTGGCGCGAATCATCATCGTTTGGTTTGACGTGGAAGCAAACATTGCGCGAGGAGTACGAGAGAGTTTAAAGTTTACCACGTGAAGTGTGTGAGTAATCTTCCAGTTTCTCGTCAAGTCGTTTACGTCGTCGTCGTCGTCGTCGCTCGTTAAGTGCGGAATAAAGCGTTTGAATAAAAAACCTCGTTTGTTCGTTTGTTATTCGTTATTCCCTTTTTCCTTTTTTTTGTTCGTTTGAAGAGAGGCGGCGGGGCTGTGTGCCAAACGACGAAAAGCAAAATAGGCAAGAAGAGAGAAAAGGAGAGAGAAGTTTTTTCACTTTTTCTTCAAATTCACTCTTTTCTTTTTCCTCGAAACTCTCTTTCTCTCATCTCTTTCTCTCTCCCTTAATAAGGAACAAATGCTACTGCTCTAGTAAAACAGAATAGAAACGAATACTACTTACTACTAATAAGAGCGAAGAAAGAAAGAAAGACAAAAGAACAAAACGAAAATGGTAAACTTTCGGCAGATGAAACGCCCGACTCCCGCGCAAGGCTTGAAGGCGATGATTCGTTTCGGCATCGTGTGTTTCTTTTTCGCCATGACGGTGAACTTTATTGCGACGCATTATCACTCGAGATATCCATCCACATCATCATCCACATCATCATCTGCTTCATTGGCGCGGCGCCATGATGAGTTCTCTTCCTCCTCGTACTTTCCGTCCTGGATGTCGTCTTCTTCGCACGGTGATGAGAATGACGAAGAAGAGCACCACGACGACGACGACGACAACGACGCCCATCATCTTCATCATCCTCATCGCCATCGTCGCGACGACAGCGTTGATAACTTTGCCGTCTCTTACGATAACAACAACAACAACAACAACAACAACATCGGATGCTCGTCCTCTGCGACGAATAAACGAGTGAAAAGCGAACCGTTAAAAACAGAATATACCGATATGGATGTTGTCATCGTCATGGTGGCTCCCGTATGTACGACGCAACAAGTCGTCGAACGCTTGAACTTTCACTATCACTTTCGGAAGATTTATTTCGTCGTAAAGCAGGTGGAAATATGCCCGTATTTACGTTCATTGGCGAAGAATATCATATGTTTGGACGAAAACGAAGTCATACCTGGTGTCACGTATTCCTCGTTATCCGAACGAGGCGAGAAGTTGAAACAGATTGGCCAAAAGGAAGGGTCTAATCGAGTCGGATGGTATTTGCAACAATATCTCAAGTTGGGAGTGGCGTTACACGTGAAAGATTTATCGGAGTATTATTTAGTTTGGGACGCGGATAACATTGCCACGCGCCCGTTAGAGTTAGTGAAAGAGACGACGAAGAGCGAAAACTACGCGGTTCGGTTTTGCGCGAACCCGGTGACGCATAAGAGCACCGGGTATGCAAAGTTTTATAAGCGCATCGTAGGCGATAAGTTGATGAAACCAGGCGGGTACCCTAAAGACCCGAAAGGCGATTCGTTTAACTACGTCTGTGGGTTTATGGTAATGAAAAAAGAATACGTTCGGGAGATGACGAATTATATTACGCATTATTTAAAAACTGGAGCGGATAGTCACTTGTTGCAACACTTGAGAGAGGAGGAGAAACGGTTCCCGTGGGACATTCACGCCGTAGCCAACGAGGTTGCCACTGTCGAAGGTGGACACTATTACTTCTCCGAGTACGACACGTATGGATCCTGGGTACAGAAAATGCATTCAGATGAACATCAAGTGGATTACTCGAGCGAATATGCCAGAAATCCAACCGTCGCAGTTGCGCCGAGTAGTTTAACCGAAGCCGAGTTTAAAAAGTTAGCGCGCAATCCGAAAAACCCTCTTCCGTACAAGTTTCCTTGTTGCATGAAACACGAGAAGATTTGCGAACGCGCGAGAAAAGCGGCACGATCGAGCGACGGTTTAGTCCACGTTTTAGTATGGGAAGAGCACAAGATGCGATATCGAGGCACGTCCAGTCAGTGCACGGATGCGTTGCCGAGAGAGCTGAAAGAAGCAATGGAGGCGAGCGGCGGCGATGGCGTTAAGCCCGATCGTTAGTATCGAAACGATAATAGCAATAGCAGCGGGCGTTTTTTGTGTTCTTGATGAGAAGCGTCGTCGCGTGCGATAATAGATACGATGTGATGTAGTTAGTTTAAAAGTATCAAACAAAGGTTGACGTTTTTTCTTCCTCCCTTTTTCCTATGTGATGAGTGCTTCCTTCTCTTCACTTTTTCATTTTGATCATGATTGAAGTCCACCTGCGCAGACTCGATTTGTGGCTCGGATTTCTTTGTGAGAAAAAGAAAAAAAAAGATCTTTCTCTCTCACATCAGATTACTTTACATTTCTATTATTTTTATCACACATATACTAAATACATACTAAAAAATGGCAACTTCTTCGAGTGCGTTTATCGCGCAACCGAACTTCTTAGCAGCATCCAAGAGAAACGTGTTTAGTACGAAGGTGCGTCTTTTGTTTTTTTACAAACGCGAGAGATGAAGAGATGACGACGAGAGAGAGAGCCACAAGGAGTGGTGATGACGTGCAAAAATAAAAACAAAAATTCATTTTCCCCGCCGCGTGGACATCCATCGATCGACAACAACAACAACAACAACTCACACGCAAAACCCTTTCTCTCTCTTTTTCACTACAAACAGGCCGCGTCTTCTAAATCTCGCGCTCGAACCGCCGGCGGTCGAGGATCGGTCGTCCAAACCAAAGCGTTTTTCAACTTTGGTGGTAAGAAGAAAGAAGCAGCCGGGCAACCGATGGTGTGCATCGACTGCGGATATATTTACAGAGGTGATTTCAGCGCGTTGCCGAACTCGTACAGATGCCCGACTTGTGGGGTCGGGAAGAACAGATTCAAAGCCGCGATGACGCCGGCGGTTGGTGTCGCGCCACCGAAAAGACAGGCACCGACCTTTAACACCGCGGGCGTCTTAGCCGAAAAGAAGAGAAACAAGGAGGCGTTCCGAGCGAGAAGAGCGGCGGCGGGGAAGGCGAAGAGTCCGAGAGAGTTGGCGAGAGAGAAGATGCTCGAGGAGCAAGCGAAGAAGGACTCCAAGAAAGGAGGTGGTTTCTTCGGTCGCTAATTACTCGTTGTTTTTGTAGTAGGAGAAGAAGAGGAAGATACCGATGACGATGCGACAATTACTTCAGAGAGAGAGAGTGAACGAGAGACAGAAGAGAGTTTTTAATAATATAATAATCCAAATCTTTTTTATAACACCAGACAGACCACTCACTACCTAGGCACCAGTATGCGCAGTATTAATCCAAAACCTTGGCAACGACGCCGGCGCCGACGGTTCTCCCGCCTTCTCGTAACGCAAATCGTAAACCTTGTTCCATGGCAACCGGAGTGATCAACTCAAACGTGCACGTCACGTTGTCACCTGGCATGACCATCTCGACACCTTCTGGTAACGTGATATTCCCGGTAATATCCGCAGTCCTCATGAAGAACTGAGGTCGGTAGTTGGAAAAGAACGGCGTGTGCCTGCCGCCTTCATCTTTCGTCAAGACGTAAATTTCCGCTTCAAATTTCGCGTGCGGAGTAATCGAGCCCGGTTTGCAAAGCAACTGACCTCTCAAAACTTCCTCTCTCTTCACACCTCTCAAGAGTAAACCAGCGTTATCACCCGCTTGCCCTTCGTTCAATTGTTTCTTGAACATTTCTACGCCAGTTACGGTCGTCTTCTTCGTCGGCACGATACCGACGAGATCGACGTCTTCGCCAACTTTAATCGTCCCTTGTTCTATTCTTCCAGTCGCCACCGTGCCTCTCCCTTGGATAGAGAACACGTCTTCTACGGGCATGGAAAATGGCTTATCCAACGCTCTTTCTGGCGTCGGCACGTACTCGTCGATCTTGTCCATCAATTCTAAAATTTTTTCCTTGCCAATGGCGTCGTTCGTCCCTTTCAACGCGTGCAACGCCGATCCTTTAACGAATGGAATATCATCTCCAGGAAACTTGTAAAACGATAACAACTCTCTCAATTCCATCTCTACCAACTCCACCAACTCTTCGTCGTCCACCATATCGATCTTGTTCAAAAACACGACCAAACTCGGCACTCCGATTTGTCTCGCCAACAAAATATGTTCTCTCGTTTGTGGCATTGGTCCATCCGCCGCAGAGACGACTAAAATAGCCCCGTCCATTTGCGCGGCACCAGTGATCATATTCTTCACGTAATCCGCGTGACCTGGGCAATCCACGTGCGCGTAGTGTCTGTTCTTCGTTTCGTATTCGACGTGAGCGGTGGAGATGGTGATACCTCTCGCTTTCTCCTCCGGCGCTTTATCGATCTGATCGAACGCGACTTCTTGCGCACCGCCAACTTCTGCCATAACTTTCGTAATCGCCGCCGTTAACGTGGTTTTCCCGTGATCGACGTGACCAATCGTCCCTACGTTCAAGTGCGGTTTCGTCCGAGCGTTGATGTCGTACGCTACACCTCTCTTTTGTTGTTGTTGTTGTAGTTGTTGTTGTTGCGTGTTGTAGTTGTTGATGTTATTGTTGTTGTTGTTGTTAAACAACAATTTAGAGGAAGCAGAGGAGGAGAAAGAGAAAGAGGTCGTCGCTTGGATACCAGCACCACTGCTATAATACCATCGATGCGCTAACGCGTTCGCCCCGCGTCGCATCATCGTGTTGGCGCGCGTTGTCGTCGCCATTATTGTTGTTCTTGTCTGTTGATACAAAACAAAGAGGGCAGATGTGAAGATTTTTATTAGGACGACGCGCGAGCCGTCACAAACACACGAAACATCAATAAAAAAATAATCAGTCTTCATCAAGTCGCTCTTCAAATCTTCAAATCTGTCACTCGAAGAGAAGCTTCTACGTAGAAGAGTGAAAAATTTTCAAAAACTCGTCTCTCTTCTCTCTCTTCTTTTTTGTCTCTCCTTTTTTCAAAAACTTCATCTTCAAAAACTTCCAAACGCGCTCGTGCTTCTTATTATCACATCATCATCATCATCATCAGGAGAGAGAGAGAGAGAGAGAGAGAGTCAGAGTCAGAGTCAGAGAGAGAGTCAGAGAGAGTCAGAGAGAAAGACAGAAAGAAAGAGAGAAAATGCCGCCGAAGAAATTGGTAGAAAAATCATCTGCTGGAGGAAAAAAACGAGAGAGAAACGTGAACGAAGTGGCGAAGAACGCGCCGGCGAAATTGATGACGACGACGACTTCGGCGTCGAAAAAGGCGAAGATTACGGTAAAGAGTGCGAAGAAAAAGAAGGCGAGTAAAGAAGAAGAAGAAGAAGAAGAAGAAGAAGAAGAAGAAGAGGAGGAAGAGGAGGAAAATGTCGTGATTGATGAAGACAACGAGAATAACAGAGAAGAAGTGCGACGACCGCACTCGTACGTCGGGGTGTCCGATCCACCGGTGTCAAAGATTCTCAAAGAGATTAAAGAAGCCATCAAGGTTTCCAACGAAAAGAATGTGCAAGCGCACATAGGTTTATCGAGTCAGGAGGTGCAACACTTGACGATGGAAGCCGCGCGGTTCTTTCTCTTCCAAATGGAAAAGAACGGCAACGCGCCGATTCCTCGAGCGTTGTACACGGAAGCGATGGCAAAGATCATGAAAGGAAAGAAAGTGAGAAACGTGGCGAGTTACATTTTGCCTCGTGCGCAGTTGCGGTTGTTGGACTATCTCGGTTTGGAATTGAAAGAAGTCCAAAGAGTGACCTCGCAAGTGGAACAGAGCAAGAGCAAAAGTGCAGAGACTACGTCGACGACGTCGTTCATTCTTCGTTCGGCGCAGCCAATCGACGCGCGCGTCAAGTTTGTGGACAAGCACATTCCCAAAACGAAAAAAATGTGGAGAGGACTCGTTATCGCGATATCGTCAATCATTCAAGTTAACGGAGGCACGATGGAAGAATCAGCGCTGTTTCGAGCGCTCGGACGATTCGGTATGCGAGCCTCCTATAACGGCAAAGGACCTGGATTAGGAAAATGGTCCAACGATTTTGAGTGCAAGCATTGCGAAATCATACCAAAGCTCGTTTCTCGACGCGTTCTTTTACGAGATAAAATCACCGCGGCTTCTGGAAACGACTTCACTTACCAATACGAACTCGGCGAAGGCGCGTTGGAGCACTTTTCGCAAGAGCACTCCAAACAGTTCGTCAAGGAGATGATGCACTCGTACAAAGAAGAATTGCAGCCGAACATTGGTCCTTGACCCGAGAAAGTGGTGTGGTCATCGTTGTAAAATTTATATCGCAGAAATGAAGAGAGATACTCCCGCATACATCATCCTGTTTTGATGATTCTCGCTTTCTTCGTTTATTGTCGTCACTTTTTAAATAATTGGTTTTATCTACTAGTATTTATTCTCGAATACGCCCTCGAATACATCAACGACGCAGACATACACACACGCGCACACACGCACACACACGCATCATGAATAGCTTCTTCGGCAGTTTGTTCTCTCCTGCTCCTCAGCAACCGGGAGAGAAGATTGACTTCGTGTACATTTCCGAGTGGTTCCTATTCCTTTCCTTCTTCTTCGTGTTTGCGAGTGGATTTATGCACAAGTTTGTGGACGCGAAGGCAATTGCAAAAGCAAACGGTGGGTCGTTTTTAGGCGCGTTCCAGATGACCTGTTTTATTCCTTTGGCGTACGTGTCGTATTATGGAATCAACACGTGGTATTTCAGCGAACACTTTCAATCTTCGCGAACGGCGGAGGAACGTTTGTTTGGTCCAGTTTCTGAAAACGTGAGGAAAATAGGAGAGGTGCAAATAGCGTTTCAGGCGTGGGATTTTGTCATATCTTTGTTTAACTCGGAGTTGAATTCAGTGGAAATGTTGTTGCACCACGCGATGACGGGATTGTTGTGCTACTGGATGTTAACTATACCGTACATGGCGTGGTACGGGGTTTATTTCATGGGCGTTTGCGAGACGTCCTCGTTGCCGTTATCGGTCGTAGATTTCATGCGATTCTTTCCAGATTATAAGGAGAAGTATCCACTCATGAACATGATAAATTCCTTGTTATTTGGCGCGTTTTTTGTATGGTTCCGAATTATCAAATGGATTCAGTTTAGCGCCGGTGCGTGGAGAGATTCGTTGCACGTGTTGAAGATGAAAAAATTGCCCGTGCCGAGAAGCGTCGTCGTAGGTGTGTTGGTTCTGAACGTGTTCTTCACGGCTTTGCAAGTCGTCTGGTGTGGCTTACTTCTCAAAGAAGCGAAGAAGATGTTTTTAGGAGGAGGAGAGGACGACAAGAAGAAGGACGAAAAGAAGAAGAAGAAGTGAAGATTAGTGTATATGTACATTGTGTAGTTACTTTTTAAGCTGTGCGTAGAAATACATCGCTGCTAGCAACAGAAACAATCGCGCGGTTCCGTGTGTTCCTGTATAAATTTCGCTCCAAGAGGTGCGCCATTTCTATCGACCAGATTCGATATCGTCGCTCTCAATACCATTATCGATTCCACTCGTCTCGTTTTCACTTCAACTAATACTAAACCAGTGCTCACTTGCACTTCTGCCTCGTACACCTCTTCCAGCTTCTCGATTTCGGACTTTAACCAATCCGCGCTGATATTTTTCATCATTGTCACTGGTTTGCTGTTTCCAGAAGAGGGATTGTTTTCGTCGTCGTCGTCGTCGTCGTCGTTGTTGTCGTTGATTGGGGTCGATTCTTTATATCTCACGCGGTCCACTTTAAACTCCAACACTAGCTGTTTGTAAAGAATATCTCCTTTTCGCCAAACGTCCCGGCCACACATTCCCCCGAGCAAGAACATCTTCACAAAGACATCAAAACAAATGTTACCGCAATAGTATCCCTGCCCTTTGGCGTATTTTGTTGTCACGTTAGCAAACATTATCGCATAATCTTAGTCGTTGGTAGTCGCGTCATGTGTTACTCTTCGATTTATTTTCGCGTTCGTTGTTTGTGATGTTTTTTGTTCCATTTCCATTGTAAAACTCGTCAGAAAAACAACGAGATAAGATGTCGGGGGAAACGACGACGACGACGACGACGTCGGTTACCGTAAAATGCTTCCCGGGGAAGTTGCAGTTGAATGATTTAGAAATGTTAGGCGGCGTTTTCTCGACTTCAGACGAGTTTAACGGAGAGGAAGACGGAACGCAGCCGTATTTATTATACGAGCACATCGGGTTGCCAAAGTCAAAAATGGTCGCGTTTTCTCACACGTGGACGCCTGAGCAAGAGAGAGGGAAGGGAATAGCTAAAGCAATCACGCGTGCGGCGCTAGAGTGGGCGAAAGTGAAAGGCTACACAGTGTTACCGACGTGTTCTTATGTCAAGAAGTTCGCCGAGGATAATAAGGACGAGGACTATGTGAAAGGCGTCGTCAGCGACTTGAAAGGAAGTCGAGTCATTAGCAACAACGTCAAAATGTAACACGTGTGTATAAACGATGTGAGGTAGTAGTAGAAGTAATAGTAGTAGTAGTAGTAGTAGTGATACATACCAGTAAGGAATTCGTTTACTATTATCATTATTGTACGCGACACGAGTGCTCCTCGGGCGTGAGAAGCTTGCTCAGATTTTTATCTGCGCGACGGTAAAACGCGTTGTTTGCTCTTTCTCCTTCGTCTTCGTCTTCGTCGTCGCGCGACGCAATGCTCTGATTCAGCGGCGTGTGCGACGCGAACGAAATCTGGCGTATTGGACTCTCGTCCTTCGTCGCATTCGACTGGTCTGAAATGTTGTTATTAATGCTGTTTTGATCTTCCACGTTGTTACTAATGCTGCCGTTCGCGAGTGCGCCGCCCCGCGGTTGTTGTTTCATCGCTCGTCTTCTTTGATGTTGTTGATGCTGCTCCTGCTCTGGACTGAACATGCCTCGATTTCTTCTTTCGCGAGCGATTTCAGCGAGCAAACGATCTCTGCTCAACGTCAACTCCCGTTCGGTCGTTTCGTACACGTCTTTTTGGTGCTTCTTTTCGTTTTCAACTTTTTGTAGTTTCAAAGTCACGTCGCTCAATTTTTTGTTCATCTCGTATTCTCGCTCCTGCATAAACGCAGATTCTCGGAGCAAAGCGTTCTGAACGACCGCTTTCTGCGCTCGCACGTCGTCCAACTCTCGCGTTAACGAATCGATTGAAACCGATAACATCGCGGCTTGGTCTTCCATCTCCATAGCGCGCATGTTTGCCTCGTCAAACGCTTCTTCCAAATCCTTCGTTCCGTTGAGTTTCTTCGTGAGCCTTTGTATTTCAAGTTCCTTTTCTTTTAGCTGCGTTTCTAATCGGTCGGACAGCTGCGTTTGAGCGGATAACAACTCGTCTTTAGCGCGCAAGGCGAGTTCCATAGCTTTAAACGTATCCAACACTCTGTCGTTTGTGGTTTGGGAGTCACCGGCGCCGTTTTTAGTAGCGCTCGTCCCGTAATACGAGGAAGAAACTGTCGACGAAGCTTCAAAATCGGCTTCTTCATCGTCGCAGTACTCAATGTGACGACGCGTCGCAGAAGGTGGCGTGTTTATACCTCGATTGGTATTCATGTGAATATTTCTGTCGTCGTCGTCTTCGTGATGGTGTTGGTTATCGCGAGCAACGACGTTCGCGTTGCCTAAGACTATCTTACCTATCCCGCCTTTTCCGGACGAGGAGTTCTTGAGCGCACTTAGCGTGGTATTACTAATACCACCGCCACGTTTCTGCCGACACTCTGGCGTCGGTAACAGGTTCAAAAGTGCGTTCATTTTCGCGCACCATTCTTCCTCTCCTCTTTCTTTGAATAAATAACTTTTCTTCTTCTTCTTCTGTTGTTGTTGTGGGTTGTTATTCCTTTTCAAGAACAAATCTTTTCCGTTTTGGAGTTGCACGCGTATTATTATTGCGTCCTCCTCCCCTTTCTCTCCTCCTTTCCTCGATGAAAATTTCTCCAACGCGTCGAAACTCACGATTGACGTCGGTTTCGACGACGAGAGAGACGAAGAAGAGGAGTAAAAAGAAAGCGTTCGTATTTTCTCGTCAACAGAAACGTATCTCTCGTTCCATCTGTTCAACAGCTCGCCTTTTTTAAAGAACCAACCCGAGAGTTCTCTGTTCTCACATAAAGGGTTGTTGGATCTCTCTTCATCCTCATCTTCTCTGTATTCTTTCACCTCCGAAGCGTTCATTTTCTTCGTTATCTGCTGCTGCTGCTGCTCGTTTTCCTTGTTTTGCGCTTTCAACATTTATGCTCCCCCCCTTTTTTTTGTGTAACGAACAACGCGTGTTTTACTAAATTTCTTCCGTTCGTTTGTTGTCGCTTGATAGATAAATAAGAGACGAGCTTCAAGCCCAAGCACAACAACAACAAGAACAACGACTGAGGATGCTGGTTGTGTTATTGTTTGTTTAAAACTAAAAACGAATAATCGATGATGCAATTTGCGCGTCGCGGGGGCGCGCAAAACGTGTTTTTAAAATAAAGGGGGGAAGACGCTTTCATTGTTTTTCAAGCGAAACCGATTCTGTGATTTTTTCGCGTCAAACAAAAAAAAACAGAGCTCTCAAAAAAAAAGGGTCAGTCAACACAGCAAACTTAAATCCATCCTTTTGAGAGAAGGCAAAAACATCGTCATAAAAAAAAGAGAGTGAGAGAGAGATGCCGTACGAGCCAAAGAATGTATTAATCACCGGCGGGGCTGGCTTTATCGCCTCCCACGTGGCCATCCTCTTCGCGAAGAAGTACCCGCACTGCAAGGTGAGCAAAGAAACGCTCTTCTTCTTCTTCTTTGTCGTCGTCGTCGTTGACGTCGTTGTCGTCTGCGCTGTGTTTATAATTTTTTTCTGTGGACGGCAACGCTCCTCGGTCGTCTCCTTTGCGTCGTTTTGAGGCAAACAGAGGATCGATAAGATTTTTCACCGCGATGATGATGTGTGTTTCTTTTTCTCTCTTTCTTTCTTTCTCTCTTTCTTTCTTTGGATGGAATACAACTGACAACTTATTAAACTTTACTTCTTCTTCTTCTTCTTCTTCTTGTTCGTTCATCAGGTCATCGTTCTCGATAAGCTCGATTATTGCGCCAACGTGAAACACTTGAGCGAACTTTCGCACTTGTTAAATTTTAAGTTTATCATGGGCGA
>ENA-OWPI01000129-OWPI01000129.1-marine-metagenome-genome-assembly--contig:-NODE-129-length-109126-cov-11.626553_pt1 | contig 109126 bp, 85 predicted proteins | sample MGYA00238138_ERZ651775 | MGnify/ENA primary metagenome ERZ651775 (study PRJEB26906, sample SAMN06265043) | marine metagenome | isolation source: Helgoland LTER site | place: Germany:Helgoland, sampling... | reverse complement strand
TCGATGTGCTACCAATTACCGGGATTGGTGCGCGGTGGACTTACCGTGGTCGTGTCCCCGTTGATTGCTTTGATGAAGGACCAAGTGGATGACTTGAAGCAACGTGGAATACACGCTTTTTCATTGGGCGGTGTATCGGACAAACGTCAATTTGAACGGATTTTAGACAATATAGAACGAATTCCATCTGCTTTCTTATTCGTCTCACCAGAGCGATTGATTCACCCCGATGTTGAGGCGCGCATGGACAACTGGGATGTTCGAACGATTGCAATTGATGAGGCTCATTGCATTTCGGAATGGGGACATGATTTCAGGCCTCAGTACAGAACCATTCATCGCTTTGTTTCACGCTTCAATAATGCCGTGTGTGGATGCTTTACAGCCACTGCTACTCCCGAAGTGACAAGCGATATAATAGAGAGTGTCGGCTTAAAAAATGTCCATTCATATCGGCTATCTCCGCGCAGAAAAAATTTGGAGTATGCTGTATGTGATGTTCAGGATGCAGATGCGCTGCTGATACGTGCTGTCCATGAGTCATTGGGAACGGGATTGGTCTACGTAGCTACCCGGTATGAGGCGGAAGCTTGGACAAAGAGGCTCAGAGATGTCCATGGAGGAGTTGCTGCCTATCATGCTGGCCTCGATGCTAAGACGAGGGATGAACGACAAAGGCAATGGATTCGCAATGAGATCCGTGTAATTGTATGCACGAGTGCATTTGGAATGGGCATTGACAAGCCGGATGTTCGGTGGGTCTTTCACCCCTATCTGCCTGAAAATCTTGAATCTTATGTCCAGCAGGCGGGGAGAGCCGGTCGAGATGGAAATAGGAGTCAATGCATTCTTTTCTTAAATGACACCAAAATAAGAGAGTCACAAGAACGTGTCGAGAGAAGAGCTCCCAATTTAGAGCGCATGCGATCATTGTATCAACACATCGCAAATCAAGGCCAGGTGGCCATTGGGGAACAGCCGCATGATGCAATGAAGTTTTCGCTCGCGACATGGGCATTAAAGGAAGGTGTGCGCATGTCAGAAGCGAAGGAATCAATCGCTCTGTTAGAGCGGTCAGGTTACTTTGGGTCTGTTCAAAATCTCGATGGATTGTCCTTTAATATTCGAATCAATGCTGAGGCCCTGCAAGCATTGAAGAGAGATGACACCATGTGGTCCACACTTCTGTTGAAGTCGGCAGAGCAAAATCACTGCACCTGGACCTTGAGGAACTTTCGATACTGGAATGTATCAGCGACTCAGGCCCAAACTGCGTTGAATCTATTTCAATCCAGAGGATGGTTGAAATACGCAAGCGTACAGGGAGAAGTATCCCTCAACTGGATTCGTCCACGAGAGGCTACATCTCATGTTGTCATCCCCGACCAAGTCGGGGTGATTGCCCACAATTATCGGCTTCAAAGAAGTGCTAAAATGACCGAGTTCATCTCAAGTTCCTCTTGTCGGCAACAATTCATAGATGATTCCTTCGGTTTTCAGGACTCAGATCCATGCGGTGTCTGTGATGGATGTAAACTGGTTGACATTGAACGCCGCAAACAGGATTGGTTGAATGAAATCCCTCTTGCGGGTCTGAATTGGGAAGCCTGGCAATCTGCCCAAGCGATCGGAGAGTTACCTCTTTTTATTGCAGCGATGAAGCAAGCCTATCTGGAATGCGAGGTGAGATTAGATAACGGACGAATTTATCAAACGACCTGATGATGCTTCGTTTATCTTCGCTCGCATGATCAGTGAAAAATCTGTTTTTTTAAAAGCTCGGAAGGAAGAGAGCCTTCTCCGCAAGCATCCTTGGGTGTTCAGTGGCGCCATAAAGCGACTAGAAGGTTCCCCCGTAACAGGTGACTTGGTCGCCGTGCATGCGAATAAGGGCAGACTGCTCGGATATGGTCACTACAGCCATAACACATCGATTGCAGTGCGCATGTTGTCGTTTGAAGAATCTTCCTTAGATCAAAATTGGTGGAACAGCCGGATAGGCCAAGCTGTTAGGATCAGACGTGACTTGGGCTTGTTGGTTGGTGAAGAACAGAATATTTGCCGGTTGGTCCATGCAGAGGGAGACGGACTGTCTGGATTGATCATTGATTATTACGACCGAATTGCGGTTGTTCAAACACATTCTGTTGGAATGCACTTGGAGCTTAAACGCATCACTGTGGCGCTTAATCAGGCGTTGCCAGAATTGGTTGGCATCTACAATAAATCCGCAAAAGTCTTGCGAAAGTCAGGGGCTGATCATGATCTAGATGGCTTTATTCACGGCAACGAGCCCAGTGACTGGTCACCAAAGGAAAGGGGGCGATCATTTATTATTGATCTTGAGCAAGGCCAGAAAACCGGATTTTTCATTGATCAAAGAGAGAACAGAACCCTTCTTTCCTCGCTTGCAAAAGGTCGAAGCGTATTGAATGTTTTTAGCTACACAGGGGGCTTCTCTGTAGCAGCTTTGCAAGGTGGAGCCACAAAAGCGTGCAGCTTGGATAGTTCATCCCGCGCGCTGGAGCTTGCACAAGCAGCGGTAGATCAGAATGCATTTCTTACCGGCGACCACGAAAACATCGAGGCGGATGCCATGGAATACTTAAAGGGCGGTGTTGCTGACTTCGATATCGTTGTTCTGGATCCTCCTGCGTTTGCAAAAAGTGCTTCTGCTCGACATCAAGCAATTCAAGGCTATAAACGGATCAATCAGCGAGCGATTCAATCCATGAAACCTGGAGGTCTTCTCTTTACCTTTTCTTGCTCTCAGGCGGTGGATGACCGGCTCTTTACGCATACGATAATTGCAGCGGCCATTCAGTCGAATCGCACAGTGAGGATTATACACCGCCTGCACCAGCCAGCAGATCACCCCGTAAGTGCTTTTCACCCTGAAGGGGCCTATCTGAAAGGGCTTGTATTGCGCATAGATTAGTGCTAAGAGCACCTTTTATGGATCGACTCGATGCTTCGTCCACGTTTTCTCTGATTCGGACCAACGATAGCAATAGCGCTGATGCAGTCTGCTAGGACGTCCTTGCCAAAACTCGTATTCGATTGGTTCAATATCAAAGCCCCCCCAAAATGGAGGTCGTGTAATTTCGGCTTCGTTAAATTTCTCAGTCAACTGAGCCAGTCGACCTTCTAATTCTAATTCAGTCCCTTCTTGGCTCTGCTTGGACGCCCAAGCGCCTATTTGACTTGACCGCGGACGGCTGTCAAAATAAAGATTGCTAACCTCCTCTTCACTGCGCCTAGCGGAGCCTTTGATACGAACTTGGCGCTCGAGTTGAGGCCAGAAAAATAAACAAGACACATGCGGGTGAGCGGCAATCTCTCGTCCTTTTGTGGATTCATAATTGGTAAAGAACCGGATGGTCCCCTCTTCTATTCCTCTGAGTAAAACAACTCTTGAATTGGCACCCTGGCCTAACGCGCGCGTTGAAAGCACCATCGCATTGTAGTCCTCAGGATCGCATTCTTTGGCACTTTCCAGCCATTCTTCGAGCAATGCGCTGGGACTAGCAGGCAATTGGCTGAATATCAAATTAGCCCGGTGATAATCCTTCCTTGTTGTTTCTAGTGAATCAGCCATGGCTAACTTAAATGTCGATGTAACCTTTTATCACTGCGGAGAGTATAGGACGGGTAAAGATCATTGAATCATGCGAAATTTAATCATTAGCTACCGGAAGTTACCAAGTCAGGTACTGGAAACGTTAAACTCCACCTACCCTCATGGATACGACGACCATACGTTTGAATTTGAAATTCCCGGTCGTCAGGTCATATGTAAGGCCATTCGGGTTACCGCAGAAGGTGTGAATTACCTTATTAAGCTAGAATCTCGTCCGAAGCAAACAGACTTTTTACTCGACGAGGACTGGTAATATCTCCTTTCGCCAAGCTCATTGAGCAAGGTCATAGAGCTGATGTAAAGCACTATTTGAGTGCATGTCGCTCTCCAGCATAGATGGACCGTGTCCAAAGCTGTTCACCCTGCTGATCCTTAACGGTCACCTTCAATATGCGGTTCTTTCGAGGACCGCTAAATTGGAGCGTGGCATAATTTCGGATTCCGACCATTGTGCCCTCTACCCTGAGTGTATTCGGTTCATCAAGGTGGTCATAGCTTCCGCTCGTAAGGGGGCTCACCGTTAAATCGTAAACCCAATTCCCTTTGGGAAGTTGGAGTTTTGTCAATTCACTGTTGTGACGGTCTCCTGTCAAAAACACAACACCGCGGACGTCCAATCGGTCCAATTCATCCAAGAGATAGGATCGTTCCTCAGGGAATTGGGCGAAATTTTCATAAATCGCCGCATCACTGAGCATTTGACCTCCTACAGCAATAAGCTTGAATGGAGCACGGCTGTTTCGCAGCCCATTTAGCAACCACTCCATTTGCACGGATCCTAACATTTGTCGCTTTTCACTTCCCATACCATGGTTGATTCGGTGCGTCCTATTATCCAGTAAGAACACCTGCACGTCATTGAAAAGGAAGGTCGTGGCATTCAATTCGGGTGCGCCAGGAATTCCGGATTCAGGATTGGCCCAGAATGCATCAAACGTGCGCTTCGCCCAATCTTTATGGATCCAAGAACCATCACAGTCATTGGGTCCAAAATCATGGTCATCCCAAATGGCATAATGCACTCCAGACGAAAGTAACTCCTGGATTTCAGGAGTGGACCTTGTGTGATTGTAGCGATGTATGTAACCGTGAATGCTGCCTAAATCCGCTTCGCGTAGGTAAACATTGTCACCAAGCCAAAACATGGCATCTGGGGCCTCCCTTGCAACTGTTTTGAAAATGCCATACTCCCCACCGTATGGTTTTCCTGGGCGATCAAATTGGGGTTCGTTTATGTACGAACAGCTGCCAAGAGCTATTTTAAATCCAGGAGGATCTGTCCGGTACTGCCAAAGAGCCTGTGTGCTTATCGCGAGTGTGTCACTTATAGCTTGATTATTGCTCGTTAAAATCGTGTAATAATCCCTGCCTGGCATCAAATCATGGACATGGACATGGTAGCAATTTGCCAGACCAGCCGAAGTGGGGAGGAAAACTTGGGTAGCAGTGGAGTCACTCCATACTTCCAATGAGATTTCTGGATTGGTCGCATCCTTGGAAAGTTGAAACCAGAGTGTAGCCTCCCGCATGCCAACGTTTCCATAAAATGGAGTGGAAGCAAGAGTTGGTGTGGTTTGTCGATTCTGTTCGCAACCAGTAAAGATGACCACTGCACTGAGGCCTATAAGAAAACGAAGCTTCATGAATTACTTTTTGGCTAATGTAGTCGGTTCGTGTAGGGCCACAAAAAAAGGGACCCCAAAGGGTCCCTTTTTCAAAGTCTTTCGTTTCGACTTACTTCGACACAACAATGTTTTGAGCGTCGCTGAAGTTTTCGTGCTTTACAGAAACCGTGTAGTTACCAGCAGCTAAGTCGTGCTTTACAACGATGCGGTTACCTCCAACAATGTTCTCTTGAGCTACTTCTTGAGAAATAACAGCCTTTCCAGACATGTCAGTTACTTCCAAGATGATGTTCTCACCTCCCAAGTTCAATTCACGATCGAATTTCACGCTGAACGTGCTTTCGAAAACAGGATTTGGGAAGATGTTCCAAGCAGTGTTGTTGTCAATGTTAGACAAACCATGGCTATCGCCATTGTTCTCTCCAAAGCAAGAACCGTCATTGTATGTAGCGTCAACGTTGAAGTTGGCAGCATTCTGCTCAGTGCAGCCGAAGACTTGTGCGTCTGTAGAAGAGAACGTCAAGTCATATGCTCGCCATGCAGCGCCGTCAGCATCCCAACCTTGAAGGTTTAAAATACCTGTGGCAGTTCCGTCAGTCGTCAATTGCATCAACAAAACGCGGTTACCCGCTTCCGTTGCAGCTTGAACGTCTGTTGGCACTACGAACCAAGCACCGTCAGTTACGGTCAATTCAGAACCTCCGAGGAAGTTATTGTAATCAACTCCTACTGTCCAAAGGTTGTTGTTGGAACTATTAGTAGCTCCGATCGTTACCCAGCTATCGTAAGCTAGTGAACCTTCTAAGGCTACAATTTGGTCGTTCACGTCCAAAGACGAAAAGCTACCATACTGGTGTTGGTAGAAGTCAGAAGTTGTAGCTACGTTGAGTACGTGCTCGCCGTCAGCGAAAACAGCATGCAACGAATGCTCTGCTGAAGGCAATACGGCGTAAACGCGGTACGTATTTCCTTCAACTTGGCCGCCGTTGTCTACAGCTTCAACGACCAACTCAACATTGCTGGCACTCGCCCCTAAGGCGAGAAAAGAGGCCGCAGCCAGTGTGAAAAGGTTCTTCATTTTAATGAATTAATTAGATGTTTCTGGTCAAGATTTGATGTCTATTGGAGCTAAGATAAGACTTTTTATGGTTAACGCCAAACTTTCTTTGTCGAAGTTAATAAAAAATTCATAGACGTATAGTCATATCTCAGCGATGAATCGAATTAACGGCAATATATTCATATTTCCTAATTCTCACCCTCTCGAGGAAAGTACAGGCTCTTTTGCGGCTGCGTATATTGCAATCTAATTTTGCACTATGAGTTCAACACCTCTTCAGCATTTTATCTCGGAACGTTGGCAAGCTCCTAGCTCATCTGATGTGCAGATTATCCAGCATGCTATTCACGGCGGCGCTATAGCTTCTGTCAGCAATGAAGCCATCGACTTTGAAAACGTTCTGAAATACGGCCGAGAGACGGGGAATGCTAAGCTTCGCAGAATGACTTTTCAGGAACGTGGCCTGATGCTTAAGAGATTGGCGTTGCATTTATTGAAGCACAAAGATAAATTCTACGAAGCGAGCTGGGGAACGGGCGCCACACGAACCGATGCATGGATTGATATTGAGGGTGGGATTGGAAACTTATTTAGCTATGCCAGTCTACGAAGACAATATGGTGACCAGCCATTTGCAGTAGATGGTGAATACATCCCTTTGGGGAAAGAGGGTTCTTTTGGCGCACATCATATTCTGACACCGAAGACAGGAGTTGCGATTCATATTAATGCATTCAACTTCCCTGTTTGGGGCATGCTTGAAAAGGTTGCCGTTAATTGGTTGGCTGGAATGCCCGCTGTAGTGAAGCCGGCATCTTCTACTGCATTCTTGACTTCTGTAGTTGTTCAAGAGATTGTTAATTCGAAAATCATTCCAGAGGGTGCTCTTCAATTGATATGTGGACCAGCTAGGTCCCTTTTGGACCATGTAGATGAGCGTGATGTGGTCACATTTACCGGTTCCGCGCAGACTGGAATGAAGCTTAAGTCCAATCCACGTATCCTCTCCCACTCCGTGCCATTTAATATGGAGGCAGATTCATTGAACGCATCCATTTTGGGTGAGTCGGTGCAAATCGGTGATGCTGAGTTCGATTTTTTCATTCGTGAAGTTCGAAAGGAAATGACCGTTAAAGCGGGACAAAAGTGCACAGCTGTTCGTCGAATCTTTGTGCCGAAACATCTTATTGATCCTGTTCAAGAAGCATTGGCATCGTCGCTCGCCAAGTCGGTGATGGGAGATCCACAAGTAGAGGGTGTTCGGATGGGCTCCCTGGTCAATGCTGCGCAGAAAAAAGAAGTGCTGGACAAAATTGCTGATTTAATGTCCGAATCCGAGTGCGTTTACCGCTATGAAGATGCACCTCGAGGCGATCAAGCCGTGCAAGACGCTTTTCTCGGAGCCGTTTTGCTCCGAAATGATAACCCCGGAGCGTCAAGCAAATGTCATAGCACAGAGGCCTTTGGTCCCGTCGCGACGCTGATGCCTTATCAGCACATAGAAGAAGCTATTTCCTTAGCGAACATGGGCAAGGGATCTTTATGTTGTTCGCTCGTTAGTCATGATCCAAAAGAATCTCAAGAGTTTGTTCACGGTGCTGCGTCTATGCATGGACGAATTTTGGTGTTGGACCGCGATTGCGCAGCGGAATCTACTGGGCACGGTTCGCCTTTGCCCCAATTGACCCATGGAGGACCCGGGCGTGCAGGAGGAGGCGAAGAAATGGGCGGTAAACGCGGCGTCAATCACTATATGCAACGAACGGCCGTGCAAGGTTCACCCACGATGCTCGCAGCCATCACTCAGTCATATCATCCTGGAGGTAAAAGAGTAGAAGCCAGCCCCCATTTATTTCAGCAGCATTTTGAGGATTTAGTGATTGGTCATACCGTAACTACTGCTAAACACACAATTACAGAGACTGATATTGTCAATTTTGCGAATGTCAGTGGCGATCATTTCTATGCTCATGTGGACGAAACAAGTTTAGAAGGCACCATATTTGAACAGCGCGTTGCCCACGGATATTACCTTCTGAGCAAGGCTGCAGGATTATTCGTAGATCCAAAAAAGGGGCCAGTTTTGCTGAATTACGGTGTGGAGCAAGCTCGATTCACGAAGCCCGTTTATCCAGGGACAACGGTTGGCGTGCGGCTAACCGTTAAGGATAAGGTTGAACAAGAAAAAAAGGATGCAAACGACATTCGAAAGGGCATTGTTAAGTTTCATGTTGACATGTACGATGATGAAGGAGAAAGCGTGGCCATTGCTACGATTTTGACCATGGTCAAATTCAGGAATCAAACGGTATGAATCCACATTTCCGGCTTGTGAAGCTGTTGGTTTTATGCCATTGTAGCTTCCTTTCCATCGCACAACGTCCGAGCTCACCTGCAGTGGATTTTTTGACAGGTGATCAAATTCACCGGGATCTTGATTCACTTGAGGCCTGGATCCTCCGTATTCACCCCTCTCCTTTTGTCCACTGTTCCTCCGTTGACTTTGAACAAGCCTGCTTGAATTCTCGCGAGACATTTGAAGGAGGAGGCTCCCTGTTTGCCGAAGCGCAAATGGTTGCGCGAATTTGCAATACGCTGAAGGATAGCCATACTGGGCTGAGTTTGCGTTCATTTTCAAATCAATTGGGCGAGACGTATGGTCATTTGCCATTGGAAATCAAGACCGTTCGCAATCAATTGAGAATTTCACGTACATACGGAGATTCAAATTCAATGGGTCAGGAGGTGGTAGCGGTGAACGGCGTCCCTGCTCGCAGTATACTTGGGAGTTCACTTCCATTGGTGTCGCAAGAAGGCGATGCCAAAGTAGCTCGGCTTCGAGTCGCTGAAAAGCTGTGGAATGACATTGCACCTTTTGTTACCGGCTCGAAGATCGGAGACGAAGTGACTGTTCAGTTGAACAATGGGCAGTCCCTTGAATTACTGGTCCAAACGAATGAGGAAATGCAAGAATTGCAACGCCAGAGTGCGAAGGCAATTCATTGGACCGAAATGGTAGATGAAGCGAACAACGGAACCTCTATTCACTTAAAGATCGGGCATTTCCACCCAAAGAACCTGCGTCTTTTTCGGCGAGAATTGCAGCGGTGTTTTAGAGCGGTAAAGGACCTGTCAGAACAAAACCAAAACTTCAAGGGGCTCGTTTTAGATTTACGCGGGAATTCTGGCGGTCACATCTCCATCATGGCAGAATTGCTTCCTTACTTAACCTCGGAGGCCGTTCGCATCCCATATGGTGTGCAGATAAAAGTGAGTGAAACGGCTAAGAGCCAACTACTTAAGCGAAGAAGAGGCTGGTTCCTTCGAAAGGAGAAGTATGACAAAAACCTGCAGAACTTGAATGAACAACTGGGGCAACTTCCTTTGGATACCATCGCTTTTGTGCCGTTTTCCGTTCCGATTACTCCGGATAGTCGACTGAACTATAATGGGCCTGTTGCACTGATCATGGATGGTTTATCGGCCTCTGCGTCCGTTTCTATTGCCTCATGGTTTGTGAGATCAGGGAGAGGAATGACGTTTGGGGAGCCCCCGATGGGAAGCATAAGCGGCACATTTGGTAATCCAGTTCAAATCAAGCTTCCCGAGTCAGGTTTGCTTGTGAACATAGCATCTGCTCGCTACTTCACTCAAAATCCCATGCAATGGGTATCGTTGCCTCTCCTGCCTGATTTCCCGGTAATTCCCGATGCGGAGCAAGTGCTAAGGAACATTGATGCCCCGCGTAATCGGGCGCTTGAGTGGCTGAATGACATTGATTAATTGACAACCATGACACGCTGCATACCCCTGTTTTTGACGCTATGCTGGTCCTTGCTTTTCTCAGGTTGCTTAACCTCGGAAGAGAGGAAGAGCGCTTTGGTCAACCCCTTTATTGGTACAGGCGGTCATGGCCATACGTACCCTGGCGCAACAGTCCCTTTTGGCATGGTTCAACTCAGTCCAGACACTCGGCTCACCGGTTGGGACGGTTGCGGAGGATATCATTACTCCGATACCATCATTCACGGATTCAGCCACACACACTTACAAGGAACGGGCGTCTCCGATTACGGGGATATCCTATTCGCGCCTTGCACACAATTTAATCCAGAGGCCAAAACATGGAGCGATCGCTATGCAAGCCGATTTTCCCATGAAAATGAGTCTGCCCATGCAGGATACTACCAGGTCTATTTACAAGACCAAAAGATTCAAGTTGAATTAACTGCAACTGAACGCGTCGGTATTCACCGCTATTCATTACAAGAAGAGGATACGTTAACCCTGATGGTGGACATGGCCCATCGGGATGCGTTAACTCATTACAGCATCTATCCGCTGAATGATTCGATGCTAGTTGGGCACCGCGTGTCAGATAACTGGGCAAGAGAGCAGCACACCTATTTCGCAGCCAAGTTTGATCACCCGTTTGAATGGAGAGATCAAATGAGTGAAATCACCAATACAGGGCTCAACGACCAAGGGCATCAAATACAGGATTTGGAATACGTTCCTGTATTTGCATGTGACTTTGGAGTCATTAAGGAGTTGAATGCCGAGGTTGCCTTGAGCTTTGTTAGCATCGACGGCGCACTTGCAAATTTAGAAGCAGAGGCCATTTTGCCCGATTTCGAATCTTATCAAGCAGCAGCAGAAAACACATGGGATGAACAGCTTGAACGGTTGGAGGCGAAAGGAGGAACGTCGGAAGAGCGCGAAACGTTTTACTCCGCCTTGTACCATTGCTTCACGACTCCTAATGTCGCCAATGATGTGACCGGAGAATACCGAGGTACTGACCTGCAAATTCATCGGCTTGAAGCGGATGAAGGAGAGCACTACACGGTTTTCTCCCTTTGGGATACCTTCAGAGCACTGCATCCGTTGTTGAATTGGATCGAGCCGATGCGTTCACGGGATTTTGTCCGGACCATGCTGCGTATGTATGACCAAGGAGGACAATTGCCCGTATGGGAACTTGCTGCGAATTACACCGGGTGCATGATAGGTTACCATAGTGTACCCGTCATCGGAGACGCCGTATCATGGGGTATTGATTCGTTCGACCAACACAAGGCCTTGCAGGCCATGGTTCAAGCGGCTGATAGCGCCCATTTAGGACTCCCCTCCTACGCTGCATTAGGATACATCCCATTGGATGCTGAACATGAATCAGTCTCGAAGACATTGGAATATGCCTTTGATGATGCGTGCATCGCCCGATTTGCGGGCCAAATTGATCAAAAGTCTGAAATATCTCATTTAGCTGATGGCCCGATGGACTATTCGACTGTTTCCCGTCGTTTTGGTCTACGAGCGCTCAACTACCGGAACTTATTTAACAAGACCTCCGGCTTTTTTCAGCCTAAGCGCTCGGCTGCATGGCTCGAGAATTTTGAACCGCGCGAGGTGAACTTCAATTATACGGAAGCCAACGGTTGGCAGTACAATTTCTTTGTGCCTCATGATATCCAAGGTCACATTCAACTCATGGGCGGTGCAGATGCCTATCGTTCCAAATTGATGGAAATGTTCACAACAACGAGTGAAACGACTGGTCGAAATCAAGCAGACATCACTGGCTTAATTGGTCAATATGCACACGGAAACGAGCCGAGTCATCATATGGCTTATTTATTTCCTTTTGTAGGCCGCCACAGCACGACATCCGAACTTGTTTCCCAAATCCGAGATGAGCTTTACAGCACCCAGCCTGATGGCCTATCAGGGAACGAAGATTGCGGTCAAATGAGCGCTTGGTATGTTTGGAGTGCTCTGGGAATGTACCCGGTTTGTCCAGGAGAGGATAACTTGGTGATTGGCACTCCTTTATTTGAAGAAGTGATTATCCGTCCGAACGCTGCGCATTCATCTCATTCGAAATTGACCGCGGTGAAATTGCTTCGAAAGGGAGACGGCAAATACGTTAAAGACGTTCAGTTTAGCAAAGTAGATTCTTCTGTCACAGCTTTGCAGACACCCGTCCTATATAAGTCGGACCTGCTCAACGGCGGTGTGATTGAATTCCAATGTCAGCAAGAACCTACCGAGTTTGGCATGAATAATTCGGATTGGCCAAACTATGAGTGGAATGACGAAGATTTCGTTCCCGTCCCTGTCATTGAGGCGCCTCGAACTTTTGTGGATTCATGCGAAGTTCGTTTGACCCTGCCTATGGCCTCTAGAGCCCTGCAAGTGCAATACCAACTGACTCCATGCGATCAAAGCTGGTCGGAGAATGACTGGGTCAGGTATGAAAGTCCTTTTCAAATCGACCATGAAGCAATGATTCATGCACGAACCCTGCGCGAAGATGGATCCACATCGAGCACAGTCCAACATCGGTGGACTCAAGTGAATCATGGATACGTTGTTCAATCGATCACCCCTTTCGACGCTCAATATGCAGCCGGTGGAGACCAAGCTCTGCTCGATGGAATTACCGGGGGGCATCAATTTCAAACGGGAGATTGGCAAGGGTATTGGGGAACAGATGTGGTCATTGATATCGATCTGGGTGGCATTAAAAATATCACCCAAGTTTCCGTTGGAGCCTTGCGCGATATCAGACCTTGGATTTTTTATCCCAAAGAAGTGAAAGTTGAGGGAAGCTTGGATGGCGTCAATTGGACTGCATTCGGAAGAAGCGCAGCATCGCCGGGCAATGGAGATGCCTCGGCTGAGCGCCATTCTTTTGCTATTTTAGGACAAATGAGTGCCCAATGGATGCGCATAAACGTTTTGAATTCTGGACCGCTGCCAGTTGGGCATTTGGGAGCAGGAAATCCCAGTTGGGTGTTTCTTGATGAAATCAACATCTCAGCTTCCCCGAACTTATGATGGATTCGCTGTTGATCGATGGTTTAGCTCAAACGACGTTGCATCCTTTGAACGTTCGAGTGAATAGCGCTAAGGGCTCCTACCTCCATTTGGAAAATGGGCGAAAGATTTTGGACTTCATCTCAGGGATTGGGGTAAGCTCATTTGGTCATAGTCACCCCGATATTTTAAAGGCCATTCATCACCAGGTAGATCAACACCTCCATGTCATGGTTTACGGAGAGTTTCGGCAAACCGCCCAAGACAGCGCTGCTCGCAATCTTCTTTCTTTACTCCCTGATGCCCTGGACGCTGTTTACTTTCTGAATTCTGGCGCAGAGGCCATTGATGCTGCAATGAAATTGGCCAGAAGAACAACGCAAAGGCAAACCATTATTGGATTTTCTGGAGGGTACCATGGGAATACAATGGGTGCCTTGAGCGTCAGCTCGAATGCCGCTCGTAAACAACCATTTCAGCCATTGGTGGGCGATGTGAAAATCTTGGAATGGAACGATCCGCGTTCCATCCCTCTGATTAATGAAACCGTAGCAGCCGTCATTGTGGAAACAGTACAAGGGGACGCAGGAATCCGTATACCGGATGCAGAATGGATTCAAAATTTACGGGAACAGTGCACTAAGGTGAATGCGATGCTCATTTTGGATGAGATCCAGTGCGGGATGGGAAGAACGGGTAGACCGTTTGCTTTTGAGCACTTTGACATCGTTCCAGACGCTCTGTGTCTTGGCAAAGCACTCGGTGGTGGCCTCCCAATGGGCGCTCTGATCGCGTCTAAAGTCGCCATGGCTCAATTCGCTTCAGGCCCTTCCTTGAGCCACATCACCACGTTTGGAGGTCACCCAGTGCCTTGCGCCGCCTCTGCTGTAGCCACTTCATTGCTCTCGCAAGTCGATTGGGCAAGGATTGAACGGATAGGCAAGGCCATTGAAGTCAACCTTGTTCGATTCAAAATGGTACAATCCGTGCGCCGCATAGGATTATACATCGCGGTGCAGCTTGAATCAGATGAACAGGTTCAAGCCGTAGTGCATGAAGCGTTCAATCAAGGCGTACTCATCTTCTTTTTCTTGAGTACACCGGATGCATTTCGAATCGCTCCTCCCCTTACGATAAGTGACGAAGAACTGAACGATGCATTGGAAGGGCTGAACCGCACGCTTGAGATCGTTGAATCATAAGGAATCTACGAGTATACCACTCATAAAGGCCGTCATTCCCTTGATGCTTCTTTTTGCCTCTGGCAATAAGTCCGGGAATAATTGCCAGCCGTGCAAAGCATGCGGTTCTACTCGGCCAATAAAGCGCTCTGGTGTATTCGCAAAAGCTTTGCGGATCCTTTCGTAATCGGGCCAGAGATACTCCATTTCTGATGCTTCCGCATAAATCAGAGGTAAATCTGATAGGTCGCGAACGAGGGGATTACAACGCGGATGGTTAGAAGGTGTCCCCTGCAAGTAGTGTGTTGCATACTCGATCATATCCAATCGATCAAAAGGACTTTGCTCCGTGTGGCTTGCTCTGTTGCTTTTGGAGTTCGGAGTGAGATCCAACCAAGGGGATAAAAGCATAAGTCCTTTAGGGGAAGCCCAGCCCTTTTCCGCGGCGTCTAAGCAAAGGGTCATGGCCAAATTCCCTCCTGCAGAATCACCGAGCACCCAAACATCTTTCGCATTGGATGAAAGGTGAGCGTATGCCTCTAATACATCTTCTAAAGGCTCTGGGAATGCATGCTCTGGAGCGAGTCGATATTCAGGTAACCAAACCTCGCACTCCATTTCAATCACCAAAGCAGAAGCCAAAGCCCGATGGGTGCGCGCTGAACCAAAGGCAAACCCACCTCCATGGATCAATAGAATATGCTGGTTTAAATTGGCATTTCGGGGATGCTTCGGGTACAGCCGTGCCGCAGGAACACTTCCCATGTGCGTTGACTCATAGCCCACACTCATGTGCCCAGGATACAACCGGGCGAATCCGTCGAGCGTCTTCCTTATTTGCTCCGGTGTCATGCCAATAACGTCCCTGCGCAAAATTCGCCCCATTTGATGAGTCGCGCTCAAAAACCGTGCTGGGAAATTCCAATTGCTGGAGTGGATTCGATTCATTGGCAGGGAAAGATTTATCGCATGGATTGATAAACTGGATACCGATTTACGGATCCTTCAAAATGCTTAGAAGCTTTATAGAGCCAATTTAATTGGGCCTTTGGATTGGCCCTTAAGGCTGAGTCACCTTGCAGTGCCGATTCAAAATCGCGCTGCAGGACCGGAGAGTTGCTGAGCATTTGAGCCGCCGTTTCTTCAAAGACGTAGGCGCTGAAATGCTCCTTTTGTTGCATAGCACTGTCGAAGAAATTCCAAACAAAAAACGAGTCATGCGCTCGTGGATCAAGAACTTCCATAATGTACCGGATATTCGGCTGATCCGTTGAAATCATATAATCTCCAGCGTACAGCTGGATAGGCTCTGTTGCAAATCGAATGGAGTCCAAGGAATTAACATGGTGCCCTTCATACGGGAGATTCGTCGACCGAAAGCCCTCCACGTACATCACTTTCAAAAACGCCGTTGTATCCTGGGAAAACCGCGACATTTCTACCTGATTTCGCTCCAATCGTTGAATCACCTCAGACCATGCTTGAGGGATAACAAAAAAGCTGGGTACCTCAGCAACATCCGCAACGCGGTAATGATTATGGAACGGGATTGTCCTCGTCCACGGCTTAGATTGGTCATATTTCAGGCGAATGTCACCTGTTACTTGACTCACTTCTCGCCGAGCCTCAAACCCTGTAAATTCAAGGGGAATCGACCTGTCTGCATCCAAGGTCCATCGAACGGCCAATTCTGAGGCATTTTGACAGCGATTGAACTCCTCCTCCCTAACCTGGTGCAAATCTGATGAGCGATCCATCATAAAAGCCGAAACCGATTCTATTAGGTCCAAAGTCGCTTGTACACGCTGTGAAAATGGCTTAAGCATGTGCGCTTCTGCTGTAAATCCGATGCATCCAAAAAGGGAAGCATAGCCCGTGCTGTAGCGCGGAGTCTCCAAAAAGCCAATTATTCCTTCGTCGGGTGTCTCTCCTTTAGAGTAAACGTAAGGGCACATCGGCTGATTTTTAGCTTCCATGGAAGCATAGAGAAATGGCTCAATTTCTTCCCTGATGAAGGGTCCGAGCACGGGGCCCGCCTTGTCTGGCTGAGTAGATATCAGGGTCATGGCATAGGGATAATCCGCACCGTTGGTAGTGTGGGTATCGATCAACACATTGGGGCGAAACGCATGAAATAGTTCAGAAAAGGCGGCAGCATTCCGGCTGTCCATTTTGATGAAGTCTCGGTTCAAATCGAGGTTGCGAGCATTGCCCCGAAACCCATATTCCTCGGGTCCATTTTGGTTGGTGCGCGTGCAGCAATTGCGATTCATGGCTCCACCGACATTGTACATGGGAATGACAGCGATGTCCATGACGGATAAAACAGATGCAAGTGCACTGGAGTCTGCTACCAATCCTCTCAGCCATGCGATGGATGCATCAACTCCACAAGGTTCGCCTGGATGAATGGCGTTGTTGATGAGCAGCCCCAGACGCTTCCTACCGTCAGACCTCAAATTTGTCAAACCTTCCATTGTCAACTTTTCCGTGCACTGCTCGCTCAGAACAAATGCATGCAGTGGTCTGCCAACATCACTGGAGCCACATTCAATCATTTCTGCGTAGGCTGAACTTTCAGACAACCGTTCGAATGCAGCTATTGTCTCAGACCATGTGGGTGTTCGGTTGTCAAATGGAATCACATCAGGGTCAGAAGGTTCAGTCTGACCTGGGGCTACATTCGAGAAAACCAACAACAATATCGCGAATAGAGTGCTTGTTTGGAGGTTTTGCAGGTATCTGATGTGCATGAGAACTTTTTTATTCTTTACAAAAGTCGGAACTTTGCTTTGATGATCCGGTTTACTCCCCCATCTGACACGGTGCCTGAGCCTGGCAATATACTCTTGGCAGAACCTTTCATGGCAGACGCCCATTTCGGTAGAAAAGCCATTCTACTTTGCGAACATAATGAAGAGGGCTCTTTTGGTTTTGTGTTGAACAGCTTCATCGAAGTCGGGTTGAATGAGTTAATTGACGACTTACCCAACTTTGAATCGAAATTAAGCCTTGGAGGGCCAGTCAAAAAGTCCAATCTGTTTTATTTACATACCATCGATGGAGCGCCTGATGCGATTGAGATCAAACCCGGGCTTTTCATGGGAGGAGACTTTGAATGGGTCAAAGATGTACTTGAAAATGGCCGAGGCAATGGCACCAACCTTCGTTTTTTCATTGGATATTCCGGGTGGACTCCGGGACAGTTGGAGGAAGAGGTGCGTAGCCATTCCTGGTTTGTAACGGATGCTTCTGTTGAAACGATTATGAAAACGGGATACGATGAAGAATTGTTTTGGCGTGACCTCGTTGGTGCCATGGGCAGCGGGTTCGAGCACATTGCGAATGCACCATCCGACCCTTCATTGAACTGAGCCCGCGTTACTACTCGGTCAAAATCCTAACCCGAAAACCGCTGTGGCGACGGACATTAAACACAGTGCCGCCGTCAAAAATCAAGTATTGTCCTTTTATTCCGGTCAATCTTGCTGCAATGAGGGGTTCTTTGAGGAGTGTAACCGACTTGATTTTAGTTGGGTATTGGATGACGGGATAGTGAAACGTTTCCGCCTCTGTTTCATCCAAAAAAAACGGTTCATATTGCTCTCCCAGCTGGTCAAAGCAAGCTTCACGCCAGTCGAATAGCTCGTCCACGTCAACTTGGACATTGGTTAGCATTTTGCGGTAATTCGTCTTGTCTGACATAACCTCCTTCAGGGCAACTTCCATCTCGCCTGCCAATTGCCGATAGGGCACCTCGGCGATAACTACAGCCCCCACTGCACCCTGATCATGCCAACGATGTGGGCGATTTGTGCTGCGGGTTACCCCAACCTTAAAATTGCCCGTCTGACTTATGTAAAGCAAATGAGGCTGATTATGATGCTTCTGCTCCCATTCATGATCCCGCAGAGCGATGCCTTCATGAATTCGACTAAGTTCAGGTCTTAAGACACTTGGCACAGAAGCAGGATCCTCCATCCAAGCCTGGTAAGACAGCCCTTCACCGAAAGTCTTGTTGATCCGTTGACCTGTTGAACGGCAGTGGATTTCATTCAGAAATTCAATTCTTAAATTTTTCCCAACCCATTCATTCATTTCCAATGCATCCAATGGCTCCAAAACGTTGGCTCCACGCAAGTGATACTGCACTTCCCCTTTGGAATTCATGTGCAACTCCGTGTTCATTTTCCGCAAATTCCCAGTCCATTCCATGATGTAAAACTAATCGCAGACCTGAAGAAATGGAATTATCAAGAAAAAACAGTAAATTGCACCAACGATTAATCACACGATACATGAAGCATTTTTTACTTTTTGCAGCTCTGGGACTCAGTTCATTGGCCATCTCGCAAACCCTTTATGAGGAAGGCTTTGAGGGTTTTAGTGCTGGAGATTACGTCTCAGACAGCCCTGTTTGGATTACTTGGACGAACGGTCAAGAAGGTTCGACTGGTGATGCGCAGATTTCTGATGAGCAAGCTCATTCTGGATCGAACTCCGTTCATATTTACGCGGCGACTGCTGCAGGAGGACCAATGGATGTGGTCTTGCTCGCTGGATTAGATGAAGGTGTCTATGACGCTTCTATGTGGATGTACATCCCCGACGGATCTTCTGCGTACTACAACGTCCAGGAAGACCAGTCTCCAGGAGTTGGCTGGGCCTTTGAAGCTACGTTTGCCTTTTCTGGTGATATGCAAGTTGTCATGGATGGTGCAGTTGTTGCAACCGGCTCTTTCCCGCTCGACACGTGGTTCCAAGTTAGTCACTTGATTGACATGGACAATGACGTGGTTACGTTATCCATCGATGGAACGGAAGCAGGCTCGTGGATGTTTGACTCTCCTTTTGGAGGTGTGAACTTCTTTGGGATGGGCGACGGAACGACTGTAGGAAATTACTTTGTTGACGATATCATGGTCGAAGCTCCTACCGAAATTACAGAAGTGGTCAGTGAAATAGATTTTTCATTCGGTCCGAACCCTGCTTCAGCGTTCATTAACTTGCAAGGTCAGCCCAACGAGGCTGTGATTCGCATCCATGCTTTGAACGGACAACTTGTCTATCAGCAGCAGGTAAATAACATGAACCGAGGTGAATTCATTGAATTTAACCTTAACAACGGAATTTACTTCTTAGAGGTGACTGCTGACGGAAAGCGCTCTACCCAGCGTCTTGTTGTTAGCCAGTAGTCCTCCCCTTTTTTTGAAAGTACTAAGGCTCGCTTCGGCGGGCCTTTTTTTTGTTCCTGAATTGAGGTACGGTTATTGCCACTTAACTGTTGAAACAGGTATTGCCCTTGGTCTTGCTGTGAAATGTCAGGCCTTAAATTTACGGGGTGTTAACTGAATGAAACTTTATGAATAAAACTGTAAAATGAAGGGTATAATTCAACTCGTCACCTTGATTTCCTTCGGCAGTGCTGTGTCTATGCCCTCGGGGTTGGCGCAAAACGGTACGCCGGCCAATTCCTCCTTGGATTATACAATCGATGTGAAAATAGATGGACTAGTCAATGACACGGTGTACCTCGCGCATTACTATGGGAACAAGCTGTACTATTCGGATACCACTGTTACAGACGACGCGGGAAATCTCAGCTTTCCAGGGCGCACCTTTGAGCGCTGCGGAAAACACGCCATCGTCATTCCAGGACCCAAGTACTTTGAGTTTATGGCGGTGACTGAAGACATAAAACTTCGAACAAAGGCATCGGATCCCACTCGATTTGTTGAAGTCATCCAAAGCGAAGAGAACAGAATATTCTATGACTTTCTCGGTTTCATACAAGATCGTCGTAAGCTGGCCATTCCGCATGAAAAAGTACTCGGGGACTCCACTGCCACAGATGAAGCAATAGCAGCGTCGAGAGACGTATTAACATCCTTGGGTGAGGAAGTAGGCTTGGAACAAAAAAGGATATTGAAAGAATATCCGGAATATCTTTTCGCGAAATACCTGAACATGGTTTTGGAGCCTGAAATACCAGAGGTGCCCGAGAACATTGTGAATAAACAGGACTTGCAATATCGCTGGTACCGTGACCATTACTGGGACCGAGTTGATTTTGACGATCCGCGCTTGGTACACGACGGTAGCTTCCATCAAATTCTCGACAATTACTGGACTCGTGTGCTTCCTCAAATGCCAGATTCTATGATTGTAGAAGCGACACGATTGCTCTCTAAAGCAGAAGGCAACGATGAGATGTTCAAGTACATAACACACTATATCACCTTCAATTCAGAGTCTTCGAAAGTCATGTGCATGGACAAGGTATTTGTTCACATGATTGACACGTATTACAGCACAGGTAAAGCGATCTGGATGGACAATGCGCAGATTCAAAAAGTAGTGGACCGAGCGAATGAGTTACGAGATAGTCAATGTGGCAGTGTCATCCCCAATATTATTCTACCAGGGCTAGATCAGAAAACCTGGATTTCATTGCACGATGTCAAGGCCAAATACACGGCTGTTCTCATCTGGGAAAGCACGTGCGGGCATTGTAAGAAAGAAATGCCTGTTTACAAAGAGCTGTATGAAAAATGGGCGCCTAAAGGATTGGAGATTTTTGCAATAGGCAATGATTTTGAGCCTGAACCTTGGCAGAAATTTGTGAATGAGAAGGGATATACTGACTGGATCAACGTGAGTGATAACCCGCTGATCAATGCCCAAGACAGTGCCTCCGTGCTCATTTATTCGGGAATAACAACATTGAAGAGCCTCAATTTCCGGACCACTTTTGATGTTTTTGCTACCCCCAAGGTGTTCTTGCTGGATGAGAACAAGAAGATTGTAGCGAAGCAAATTGGCGCAGAACAAATGGGTGAGATACTCGGGAAATTGGAGGATATGGAGAAGAGAGGAATCCCTTATTGATTGAGTGAATTTCCGGATACTAATTCTGGTGAAGGCAATAAAAAAAGGCCCGCAGAGCGGGCCTTTTCTTTTGTTAAGTTGGTCCAATGACCCAATTACTCAGCGCAAGGCAATCCGAAGGAACTCAATAAGATGAGTAGGTCCGAAGTTCCTACAATGTTGTCGAGGTTCAAATCTCCCAAGCAAGCAGGTGAGTAATCACAAGAGCCGTCGTCGTTGATGGCATCAGGCTCATAGCTCGTAGCATTCGCATTGGTGCAACCTGAAGGGTGTGTCTCATCTGCAATCAAAAGCTGTCCTGCTTGGCTGGTATTTGCACACACATCCGTTACGGTATAGACCCGTGTAACGCTGTAACGTCCATCAGCCAAACGACCTATGTAGTCTACGAACGTCGTTGATTGGACTCCGGTGTCATCGCTGCTTGCTCCAGCAAAATCTGTTGATGACCAATCGCCCACGGCGACAGCTGTTTCAACAACACCAGAAAGGCTCAAATGCGGTTCGTTGAATTCTCCTACACAACCGGCAGGCTCGTCAAAGTCGCATATTCCATCATTGTCACTGTCTGTGCAGATTGTTTGATCACAATCATCCCATCCCTCAGGGATGTAAGTGCATGTGACGTTATTGCTCAAAGTAGCTGTTTCATCGTAGTTACAAGCTGTTGGAATGGTGCAACCCGCGCACGAGCTGAACTCACATGTTCCATCATTCTCTGTAGCTTCTGCCGAATAGTTGCAAGCACTAGCAATATCGCAACCAAATACCTCGAGTTCATCGCAAACGCCATCCTCGTCTTCGTCAGTCGTGCAATTCCCATCACAGTCGAGATAGTCCTCACTCGGGTAAGTGCAAGAACCATCATTATCTGTCGCGCTTGCACTATAGTTACAAGCCGATGAATCTGTGCAACCTGGCACTTCAAACTCGTCACATATTCCATCCGTGTCTGAGTCATTATTGCAAGTACCAGAACAGTCGTAACCAGTTTCGGCATAAGTGCAATCAAGAAGCTGGTTCAATGTAGCGGAAGGATCAAAGTTACATGCTGACTCATCCATACATCCTACGCAAGAAGTAAAGTCACATCCGCTGTTTTCTGTCGCTGAAGCGTCATAGTTACATGCCGCGCTCTGGGTGCAACCCAAAACTTCATTGGCATCGCAGACACCATCACCGTCGCTGTCAACCCCAGTACCTCCGCATACGCCACAGGCGTCAAGTGAAAGGCAAGAGCCATCATCGTCCGTAGCCGAGCTGTTGTAATTACAAGCTGACGCGTTTGTACAACCGCCGACCTCGTCCGCATTGCAAACGCCGTCGTCGTCAGAATCGCCATCCACGACGCTTCCTGTACCATCTGTCTCACCAGAGCATGAATCACAGCCTGTTGCATAAACACAAGAGATAGGCTCGTTCAAGGTTACACTTGAGTCGTAGTTGCACGCACTTGGTGTGCCGCAACCGACGCAAGAGGTCACTTCGCAAGAACCATCATCGTTGTTCGCTGCAGCATCGTAGTTGCATGCACCGATTGTCGTACAACCTGAAATAATACATGAACCATCGTCAATGGTAGCGGGATCTTCGGAATCATAATTGTCCGCACTTGCATTTGTGCAACCATAGCATGAATAATCACACAATGCCGGATAAAGGTTGTTCACATCATAATCGCATCCATCTGTATTCATGCAACCAACACAAGATGTGAATTCACAAGCGCCTTCTTCTTGGTAGTTACAGGCAAATTCATTTTCACAAGTTGATAGCATTCCAACAGGTGGAGGGTTGCCTCCTACATTGCCACCTGAGCAGGCCGTGCTTCCACCACTCGCCGGTGAACACATACTGTGAAGGTGAGTGCAAGCCGCAGGGTTATAGTTACAATCAGATTCAATGGTACAGCCCTGGATAACCGCCAGACATGTTCCGTCGTCATCCGTAGCTAAGGGATTGAAATTGCATTGCGTATTGTCTGTGCATCCTTGAACTTCGTTTGCGTTGCAAACGCCGTCATTGTCCGTATCGCCGTCTACGATGGTTCCTGAGCCATCTTGAGCTCCACTGCAGGTATCGCATCCGGTTGCATACGTGCAAACGTCGAGACTTATTGTAGCAGAGGAGTCATAATTACAGGCTGAGTCTACAGTGCAACCAGCACAAGAAGTAGATTCACACGCTTCGTTCGCACTATCGTTGTAGTTACAAGCCGAGGTATCCGTGCAATTATCTACATCATCACAAATCCCATCATTATCTGCATCTGTGGAGCAAGATCCACCGCAAACTCCTAAAGCATCTAAGCTCGCGCAGGAGCCGTCGTCATCCGTGGCTGCTGAACTGTAATTACAAGCACTGGTTGAGGTACAACCGGAAACTTCGTCCGCATCGCAAACACCATCATTATCGGAATCCCCGTCAACAATAGTTCCTGAGCCATCTTGTTCACCGCTGCATGATTCGCAATCTCCCGTGTTTGCATAAACACATGTTGCCGTTGAAATGGTTGCGCTGGAATCATAGTTACACGCAGTAGTCACGGTGCAACCAGCACAGGAGGATAAATCACATGCTTCGTTCGCACTATCGTTGTAGTTACAAGCTGAGGTATTCGTGCAATTGTCTGCATCATCACAAATTCCATCATTATCTGCATCTGTGGAGCAGGATCCGCCGCAAACTCCTAAAGCATCTAAACTCGCGCAGGAGCCGTCGTCATCCGTGGCTGCTGAACTGTAATTACATGCACTGGTTGAGGTGCAACCGGGAACTTCGTCTGCATCGCAAACACCATCATTATCGGAATCCCCGTCAACAATAGTTCCTGAACCATCTTGTTCACCGCTGCATGATTCACAATTGCCCGTATTGGCAAATACACATGTGGATGAAGAAATCGTAGCGCCTGAATCGTAATTACAAGCACTTGTTACAGTACAACCTGCACAGGAACTTAAATCGCACGCTTCGTTCGCACTAGCGTTGTAGTTGCAAGCTGAGGTATTCGTGCAATTATCTACATCGTCACAAATCCCATCGCCGTCTGCATCTGTTGAACAAGAACCTCCACAAACTCCTAATGCATCCAGGCTAGAGCAAGAACCATCATCGTCTGTAGCATTAGAATCGTAGTTACAAGCTGTGGCATCTGTACACCCATCTATTTCGTCGTCGTTGCACACGCCGTCGTTATCAGAGTCTCCATCAACCACCGTACCTGTGCCATCAGTTTCTCCCGAACACGAGTCACAACCTGTAGCGTAAACGCAAGATGTCAAATCGGAAATTGATTTTCCCGCATCGTAGTTGCAGGCACTTACAACGGTGCAACCCGCGCAAGTAGCATAGTCGCACGAACCATCATCTTCCGTAGCATCTTCGTCGTAATTGCATGCGCTTCCTGCCGTGCAGCCATTGACTTCCAATTCATCACAAACTCCGTCGGCATCCGCATCATTCAGACAAACATCGTTGCAATCATAATAGGTTGTAGCAAACTCACAAGAGCCTGCATCTGTTGCATTCGCATTGAAGTTGCACGCTGTTTCATCTTGACAACCAACTACTTCGGCTTCATCGCATACACCATCCGAATCCGAATCAGTTGTGCAGTTGCCATCGCAGTCTACATAACTAACACCGTATATATCGAGCGGATATTGACAGGACTCCGAATCGGGTATCGTTGCTTCAGAATTATAATTGCAGGCATCAGAGACGGTACATCCAGAGCAACTCGTATACTCACAACCGCTGTTGGTCGTAGCGTTACAGTCATAGTTACAGGCCGCTGACAATTGACATCCATCGACTTCATTATCGTCATAAACGCCGTTTCCGTTTGCGTCCGCCACTGCATCTCCCTCTGCAGTGGTTTCCGATTGAACATACACCGTGATCTCGTTCCACATTCGGCGAGTGCCACAGTTGTTCAAGACTTCGATTGCGAAAGTGTAATACCCCTCAATCGTTGCATCAAAGCCGGTGCCGGCAGGATTTAAGTTTGCAATTTCTGTTGAGCCCAAGTTTGTATTGATACCAAAAGACGAGAAGTCACTTGCTTGCGTGAATGGATTGGCTTCGAAAGCTGAACCGATGTCGATTGAATACATGTCCTCTTCTGTGTATCCATAACAGGGATCGAAATCGATATGGAGCACCACTTGAACACTGTCGAACGCTCCGCCATCAATACCAGCATACATGAGAATGTTCCAAGTAGCTTCAGGGCCTGAACCCGTGGGTCCGTTTTGAGAAGCTGGGCTGTAACCAGGCTCTACAAAGTAGACGTTTCCAGCGCTTGCTGTGTTGTCATTGGGTGCCGTTGTGTTACGAAGCTTTACACCCAGAAAGGTTGTAATGTCCGAGTTTTCTTTAATGCACAAATTATTATCACTAATTCCAGAGCCTAAGGACCAATAGGAGGAATTGTTTAATCCGTCAAGATAATCCGCTCCTGGAAAGAAGTCGGCTTGCGTTTGTTGAGCACCGAAGCCAGCATAGGATACTGGAGAGGGTTCTGAACATAGCTGGCCTTGAGCGAGCAAGGGCAAGGCCAAAAGGATGGACAGTATAAATCGCATGGTGTGTTTTGTGATAATTCGTATTAAAGATACAAAAAAAACTCGACTAAACTACAAAACCAATGTTTTGAGCATATTTTCTTATCGACTAAAATCAAAAAGCTGTTACATATGAAGCCTTTAGACATAGCCTGTACGTCACAAATAGCAAAAAGGTTGTGGTTTCGTCAAGGTTTTTGTCAAAAGAACGTGTTCCCTGTGTACTTTTGGACTTTAAAATCTATTTAGAGTGAACATATTTGTAGGTAATCTCTCTTGGGGCGTCGATGATGCCGCCCTTCAAGAAGCATTCGAAGCTCATGGAGTTGTCGAGCGTGCTAAAGTAATTCAGGACCGAGAAACTGGGCGAAGCCGAGGATTCGGATTTGTTGAAATGCCAAACCAAGCCGAAGCTGAAGCAGCTTTGGAGGCTATGGAAGGTAAAGATCTCATGGGACGGTCCATTCGTTGCAATGAAAGTGAAGCGCGAGAGCGTCGATAAGATCAAAAATATTGGGGAGCAATTAAATTGCTTCTTACATGACTTAGAAGCCCTCCTCATGGAGGGCTTTTTTTTGCGCAACTATTTTTAATCAAACGCAAGCTATCTGGATAGAACAAAAGATATGAGTTGACGAATCTATGGTGTGAGCTGGCGTTGAATAAAGGAAAATCTATCTGGCGTGTCAATAGTCAGCTTAAGCCTTAACCCTCTAATGGGCTTAGTTGACCGACTTACATTATGACATAGTATTGAAAATAAAAAACGGACCAGTAGAAATACTTCGCAAGTCAAATTGACACCTTTGCGGTAAAAGGACGGCACAATCGGTTTACAACTGAACAATCCAACAGTTCGGCCTTCGTATTTACAAATCCTTCCTCGGTAAAAACGTCTGCATCCTTGAGTCAAGGCGAATGCCAAATCTATTCTGTTAACCCTTTGGTTTGTTTGTTGATTTTGTAAAGTTGATACGTCGATATCCCTGTCAACAGGTTGTTAATATCGACCGATGAATGAATGCTCTGAAGTTCTTTTGTAATTGAATGGTTAAGCTCGGAAAAACCCTGTGCAGTGTGATAGGTCAATTCATTTAAACCATTTACAATATTTCGTTCCATTGATTCAGCTGAGCGCATCAAGCCACTCAATCCATGACCTATATTCGATAGCTTCTGAGAAAGTTCATTTTCCCAATTGCTGTTGAAAACATTCAATTTATCGAAGGCTTCATAAATTTCATAAAAGGTGATTAAATCATCTTTTGAGACTGCAGTAATCATGGACAAAGAATGAAGCAGAAGCGCTTCATAAGTGTGTATTTGGTTCTTCAATAACCCCTCAAATTCAGGCAAGGCCGATTCGTCATCAATATTTTTGATGGATAAAAAAACTGCTTGCAAATTTTGCCTTTTCGTTTTGAGGTAGTTTCCTAATTTGATGAATACTTGAACGTATTGTTTGTCGATTTCGATTACTTTTTTTTGGTGTTTCTTGAGTAGATTCATGAAGTCGTCCTCTCCCTCTACGACATCAATAATTCCGTTTCCATCTCTATCAAAAACCTTCTTTACTGCTATTCTTGATGCTAATAATGAATCGATTTTTCGCATCTCTTCATCAACTGAAGCTTTTGCCTCTTCCTCCAGCTTTTGGTTCATTGCGTGACATTTTTTCTTGGCTTCGACTAGCGACAGATCCAAAAATTCATGTAAGAATTGAACTTCGGGAGGTGACATTTCCATTGTGAATTCTTTAAAGATTCCCGCGCCTCTATGGTCATGCAGATTAACCGTTGTTGCATTCACAATCGTAAAACAATTCTTTGCTGCTGCAAGAGACCCCATTATCATGGCAATTTCACCCCGTCCATTTCCCAAGAACAGCAGATAATAATCGAATACTGCAACCCCGCTTTCTAGAGCAAATCTTGGTGTGTCTTCACCGGCAAGGTGCGACCATCTTCCACTAAAAAACCCATTTGCTTTGCGCATGGCTTCATCGCCTGACAAAATCCAAGCTTTGTCTTTGTGTTTTTTGTGGAGATGAATAATCGGTCCCTCAAAAATATTTTCAACATCTTCTGGTTTCCACATAGAAATTTGATTTGGTTCGGGTAAAGAATTTCATTTCAATTGACTTACAAATATCAGAAACTTGACACCGTCAACCCGCCGGCACGATACAGTTGGGATTTTTGGCGTTGTGAAAATCGAAATCGTCGCCCCCGTCGAAAAAAAGACTCACCGATAAAAAATACCGATGAGTCGTCTCTAGTAGCGGGAGAGAGACTCGAACTCTCGACCTCAGGATTATGAATCCTGCGCTCTAACCGGCTGAGCTATCCCGCCAAACGGCGGCAAATATAAGGATGGAGTTGTCGAAATCCCCTTGAGAAGAGAAAATTCGACAAAACAATTCATTCAAGAACAAATCAGCGTATCTTGGTATTTCTTGAGAAACGGCAAGATGGAGAAAGTAAAGTTTCAAATTGAGTTCCCAGTCAACAGTTCGAAAGGAGTGTTATTCAACGCCTTTAGCACACCAAGCGGGCTTTCCGAATGGTTCTGTGATGATGTCAATATTAAGAAAGACGTTCACGTTTTCCTTTGGGATGGCAGCGAAGAAAGCGCGCGCATGCTCACGAAAAAACGCGAAGAATTCGTAAAATTCCGGTGGCTTGAAGATGAAGAAGACGGAATCAATAGCTTCTTCGAATTCAGAATCAAAATTGATGATCTTACAGGCGATACAGCCGTTGTGATTACGGATTTTGCCGAAGAGGACGAAATGGAGGATTCCAAAGAATTGTGGTCGGCACAGATTGACCGGCTAAAGCAAGTGTTAGGCGCCTAGTCAACGTTCATTCCAATCGAGCACATAAGGTTTTAATAAGCTCTTGTATTCAGCACTTAATTGAGGTGAACCGTTCTGTCTGATTGTAGCTTCCAAGGCAATGGTGTGTTGATGAGGCTCGAATTTGTGCCCCTGCTGCTCAATCGCAGTAGTATCCGACTCGGAGTTCAGCGTCCAGCGGGATATCACGCGTGTAGGCAAATGTTCAGCCGTACCGCAGATACCCAGGCCCTCTTCAAATTTAAATCCAAATCGAGCACATTGTGCTTCCAGCTGTGCCCATCGATCCACTGGCCATATTAGCTGAAAAGAGCCTTGGTCCTTTAGCAATCTTTTGACTGATTCGAGCAGCTCTGATAATGGCAAGAAATCATCATGTCGAGCCATATTTCTTGCAGCAATAGGTGATTTTGGCTTCCCATGAAAGTATGGTGGATTGCTTATAGCAACATCATAGGTTCCCGCTTGTACGTCAATTTTACTAAATGCTTGAGCCGATTCTTGGATTACATGAATGCGGTCGTTCCAAGGGCTATTGGCGATATTTTGCTTCGCTTGGTTTGCGGCATTTTCTTCAAGCTCCACCCCATAGACAGCGGCTTGGGTTGCACGTTGTGCGACCATCAGAGCCATAATTCCTGAACCACACCCCACGTCAATTATTTTATGAGCACCTTTCACTCGTGCCCACGAGCCGAGTAGAACAGCGTCTGTGCCGACCTTCATGGCACAGGCGTCGTCCCTGACTTCAAACTGTTGGAATCGTACGATTCGATTTCCTGATTTCCCCACGTTACTCCCGCTTTTTCCGCTCCTGCCACGTCTCGAATTGAGGAAACATTTCTGGTCGGTTACCCGGGTCCTTCCTCAATGGCATGACTTCTTGAGATGAGTGCATCATTTCATATGGAAGAGTTTGGTATAAGCGTGTTCCCTCCTTTTTGTGGGCGATCATTTCGTCCGATACTTGACCGACTAATTTTGCTGGATTTCCTACGATTAAACTTCTAGGACTCCAATTTGAGTTAGCTTTCAACAAGGCCAATGCACCGACGATGGACTCCTCTCCTAATTGAACCCCATCCAAAACAACAGCATTCATTCCGACCATGACTTCCTTGCCTACAATGGCTCCATGAATCATGGCACCATGACCTATATGCGCTCCTTCATGCAAGTGAACGGTTTCACCTGGAAACATGTGGAGGACGACATTTTCTTGAACATTGCATCCACCTTCTAGCTTAATCTTCCCCCAATCTCCTCGCAGAACTGCTCCAGGACCGATATAACAGGAAGGTCCGATGGTGACGTGGCCAATGATTGTCGCAAGAGGATGGACATACGATGACTCATCAACAACCGGAATCATATGTTTGAAGGATTGAATCACGTTGGACGATTAACGCTGCATATTTTCCAGCACTGTCGCATACCCTTGACCGACCCCAATGCATAAGGTGACAAGCGCGTATTGCTTACCTGAACGCACCAATTGTTTGGATGCGGTAAGCAACAGGCGTGCACCCGTCATACCAAGCGGATGACCCAGGGCTATGGCTCCGCCGAGCGGGTTCAATCGTTCGTCGACATCAGATATCCCCCATGAGCGAATGCAAGCAAGCGCCTGAGCGGAGAAAGCTTCATTCAATTCAATCAATCCCATATCATTCATCGTCAAACCAGCTTTAGAAAGCGCTCGATTTGAAGCTTCAACCGGACCTATGCCCATGATCCGAGGTTCTACACCAATAACGGCACTTGAAACAATGCGCGTCATAGGCTCGAGGTCGTGTGTTTTCAACCCCCTTTCATTCGCCAACAGCATGGAGGCCGCACCATCGTTCAGTCCCGAGGAATTTCCTGCTGTGACAGACCCTCCCTCCTTTCGGAACGCGGGACGGAGTTTGGCGAGAGCATCCAGTGTGGTTCCTGCTCTCACAAATTCATCATGAGCGAATTCTATCGGATCTGCCTTACGCTGCGGAATAGAAACCGGAATGATTTCCTCAGATCGCTCCTTGCTCGATTGAGCAGCTTTGACTTGAGACCAGTGGGCAAAAGCATCTTGGTCTTCTCGGCTGATTTGATGTAAATCGACCAAGTTCTCTGCTGTTTGCCCCATTCCCTCCGTGCCGTATACTTCCTCCAGTTTTGGGTTGATAAACCTCCATCCAAAACTGGTATCGTGCATTACGCTGTCTCGACCAAACGGCTTCGAGGCCTTCGAAAAGACCCAAGGTCCTCGGGTCATGTGTTCTACCCCTCCAGCTACGACAACATCAGCGTCGTTGCAATGAAGCATGCGCGCACCATGGATCGTTGCTCCCATGCCTGAAGCGCAAAGCCGATTGATGGTTGCACCTGGTATTTCGTGTGGTAATCCGGCCAGCAATGACGCCATGCGCGCAACATTCCGGTTATCCTCACCCGCCTGATTGGCACATCCGAATAACACGTCACCGATGGATCGAGGGTCCAGATTTTCATGACGTTGCATCAAAGCTCTTATCGATAGAGCAGCTAAGTCATCTGTTCGAATCGGCGAAAGGGTGCCACCAAAGCGCCCGATGGGCGTGCGCAAACCGTCAACAATAAATGCATTCATTTTTCAACTGTACTCATGTCAAAGATAAAGGGTCCCTTGTGCTAGAAGCACGGTCTTTCACCTCAATTTTACAACACAGCCCTCAATATGAAATTCTCCATCATCATTCCGCTGTACAATCGACCGCAAGAAATCGATGAATTACTCGCGTCACTTACCCTCCAGACGCATAAGAATTTTGAAGTCTTGGTAATCGAGGATGGCAGCACTGAAAGAGCTGATTCCATTGTAAATCAATATTCCGACCGATTGGATATTCGGTATTTTTTTAAAGAAAACACGCGGCAGGGCTTCACACGGAATTATGGTTTTGAGCGAGCTCGGGGAGAGTGGTTCGTGGTATTTGATTCCGATTGCATTATTCCTAAGCACTATTTGGAGTCTGTTTTGAGCTTCCTAAATGAACATCCAACCATTGATGCTTATGGAGGTCCGGATGCTGCATCACCGGAATTTTCACGAATTCAAAAGGCCATTAGTTACTCCATGACATCTCCATTCACGACGGGTGGAATACGCGGAGGTAAGCGCAATTTGGGAACCTACCACCCTCGTTCATTCAACATGGGGATTTCGAGAAGAGCATGGGAGATTACGCAGGGATACCGGATCAGCGTTAAAGGAGAGGATGTAGAGTTTTCCATTCGCATCCTTGATCACGGATTGAAAACTGCTCTCATCGCAGATGCGTATGTTTATCATAAGCGCAGAACAAGCTTTGGGCAATTTCGATCACAAGTGGAGTTTTTTGGGCGCGCTCGCCTCAATATTCGAAAATTTTATCCCGGTGAACTGAAACCGATTCATTGGATGCCTTCTTTGTTTTTAGCATACATCCTGGCTTGCCTGATTGGATGTGTGCTTCTTCCAAGTCATATCGCTGCGCTGTGTGCGCTTCCATTTGCCTTGTGGAGCGCTGCGATAGTAGGGCATGCCACCCTGACAAATCGCAGTCTGGCCATTGGACTCCTGGCGTGGTGGGCGGGTTTATGCCAATTGTCTGCTTACGGTTGGGGATTGTCCCATGAATACCTTCATGTGGTCATTCTCAACAGGCGAAACCCCACCATCGGAGAAGTCAAAGAGGTGCCCCTCCCCACTCGGGATCAAAGACCTTGAAGCAGAGGGTCGAATACGAAACGCTGCACCAGAACAGCCTCGTTTTTATATACCGCATACATGCGCGCACCATCCCATTCATTGAGATTTCCATTGTCATCATAGGTATCCGACGTTGGAGACTTCCAGAACAAGTCAATGGAATTGGGTTCTACTTGTTCAGCAGACCAGGCAGTTAGTGTAAACGCTGGCTTGGCCAGATTAATCAAGCTATCCTGCCCTTCTGGCGTGAGATGATTATTGTACGTCTCCAAGTGCACCTTCCGAAACAAGTTGAACTTGTTTTGCCAGAACATCGTGTCCATTCGGGAGTCCAATTGTGCTCCTTCAACCATCAACTGTGCTTCATCGTTCACGGCAATTTGATACGTTCTTGGTTTCGCCCCGTGCACTTCAATCTCCACACGTTTCAGCTCCTCCCCCGGATAATCGAAGACTCCTGTATACCGCCATTCTCTTTCCTCCGTAAAAAACCGAGTCGATAAAAATCCTGTAAAACCTTCCATGTGCACCACAAAAGGTTCTTCGGCAATGCTCTCATCGGCCTTACCAAGTACCATGTATGTACCTGTATGATTTTGTGTGGAAGTTCCGATATACCAAGTTTTCACGGGCTCTTCTCCCCCTTGATAGATTTCTACTTTCTTCGCTCGCCCTGCGAGCAACCGATTGACATTCTCCAATTCAGCCTTAGCAACGGGACTCTTTACCCGGGCGCGCAACATGGTTTTCAACAACAAATCCACGGCATCCTTGCGTGCAAAATATTTACCGTTTAAAGTCCAATATCTTCCAGTGGTTCGTTCGATAAGGACAGAATTGCCGTCTTTGTCTGCAATGAATATCCGATCAACAGATGCCGTATCGGCTACTGCAAATGCAGCCGAATCATACGATTGTATTTCCGCACTGTTTTGACCTTCATAGTACCTCAAACCGGCAGCAGTCGCTGTAACCAACAATAAGATATAAAAGAGCCGAAGGTTCTTATTCATGTGAATTATTTCAAGCTATGAAGATAACGACCTGCCAAATTTACGCTTCCGACGAGTCACAAATCCCCATCCGACAAGGATGACCAATGCAATGGGCCCTAACAGCGCTCCAACCTGCCATCCTAATCGCTCTCGTCGAATGGTCTCCCCGTTCAACGGACGAAGGGCAATGGTCCTGGAACGAACGGATATGGCGGCCGTCTCATCGAGCAGGTAACTTACTGCATTGCGTAAAAACTCCTTGTTATCATAAATGACCCGCCCCGCCTGACGATCGTATCCCAATGGCAAAATCATGGGGCCATTTGGGCCCGCCTTCACTTGATTCTCAATCAAATTCCCGTCCCCTATCATCAGTTGAGCTGTCGGAAGACTCTGGCTTTGAAAGGCAAAATCCGGATCATTCTTTAAGGTGTCAGGCAATCGGTATTGAAAAGCTGATTCAAATTGTCCCTCCACCAAGACTGCTAAGGGTTGATGAGGCAAGTTGTTCTGGGTGAAATATTCAGGTTTCAGTTCCACAATATTACTGGAGACACGCACGGGCGCCCTGTACTCCCGTGACATTTCTGATGTAGACAGCAGCACTGTTTTCTTAAGGTCACCTCCCGTCTCCACTGTATCCAATCGGGATGCGAAATCAAATTTGATCGGATCCAGGTTGGTGGTGATGGGATGCTGAATCCCCATGGGAATGGCAATCGGAGCAAAATACCAATTGAACACCTGCCAATTTTCCTGATTCCCCATCGGACCCGCCCCCATGACGATGGGCGCGCATTGTAAATCCACGACCAAGTTCCGGTTGAATCGAACACCGTATTGAAACAATTGATCGTAAATATCAAGCTCATTGGTCACTCCCATGGTCATCTGATTCGCAGACAAACTATCCAAATCCAGCGCTATGGGATCAATGAGCCAGATGACTTTTCCGCCGTTCATGATGAACTGATCCATAATGACCTGATCCTTCGGGTCAAAAGCAGAATCAGGCTTGGCGACAATCGCTAGATCAAACCGGTTCACCCGGCGGGTCATGCCTTCTATTCGTTCAGAAAGAACACCCAATTGACCATTAAGCTTAACGCGGTACACATCATAATCCACTTCAAGGTCCATCACAAAGTCTGCGACGGAGGCTTCATCCAGTTCCTGATGTCCTTCGATCATTGCAACCCGCGGCCTCTCCAACTGTTGAAGTTTTCGAATGGCTCGGGTGAGCTCATACTCAAGTGAATTGATGGAGCCTTGGATCATAAGCTCCGTGGGCTCTGGCATTTCGGATCGAAAGAACTGTACAGGTTCCGTCTCGTTGCGATAAGTAACCAGCGCTGCAGGCCAGATCGTTTTAAACGCTTGAGCCCCCTTTTCTGAAAACGAAATACGCGTATACTGAAGCCCCTGTTCAACAAGCTTCTCTTCATTTTGACCAATTGTCTGACGGTCTTCTATGGCGTAGATGTCGACAAATTGAAAACGGACATTCCCCTTTGAAACCGAAGCAAGTCCATCCAATTGATGACGAATGGCGCGTTCGAGACGCTTCCATTGCGCAGGAAAGTCTCCCGTCAGGTAGCATGTAACAAACACTTCATCCTCAAGCTCTTGAACGAGATCAATAGTGGACTCAGTAAGTGTGAAACGTTGCTCCTCCGTTACGTCCCATTGCCACGGAATCAGGGTGATTACCCAGAACAAAACTGCGATGATCCCATTGCCTAACAACCATTGGATCTTTGCATCCTTCGTATTCGAATACATGCATTGGAGCGTGTATTGAGCCAACCACAAAAAGACAACAGTGACCAAGACAAAATACCCCATATCCACCGTCGTCAATACCCCTCTACTCAAGGATTGGTAATGGGCGTCCATGCCCAATTGCGCGAAGGCATAATCCCATGTTCCCATCCAATCAAAACTCGCCAAAGCCGAAAAGCCGATGTAGCCCAATACGAGCGTGAAAAGTGCAATAAGGAAGGCCATCAAAGGATTACGCGTAAGTGCTGAGATTGCAACACCAATGGCTGTGTAAGCCGCGCTGATGAACACCAAACCTGTGAAGCTGCCCTTGATCGCGCCTAGGTCCAAGTTCCATTGAGGTTGCCCCAAAACCCCAATTACCGGGATAAATAACAAGGTGGGCAAAAGCGCAAAAAGCAATACACCGAAAGCCCCCAGAAACTTCGCTAAAACGATGCCGAATGAACTGATGGGTTTCGTAGCCAATAGCTCCATCGTACCCGTCCTCATCTCTTCTGAAAAGGTCCGCATGGTAATCGCCGGGACAACAAGCATGAGGACCCATGGGGCCCAAACAAAAAAGGACTCTAGACTAGCCTGTCCTGCGTCAAACACATTCCATTCACTTGGGAATATCCAAATAATCAATCCATTCAGGAGTAAGAATATGGCTACAACCACATAGCCCATCAACGTGCTGAAAAACGCCCGGAGTTCCTTAATGGCAAGTGCGATCATCGTAGGGTCAAAGTTACAACGAGAAAGGGAGGAATTCGGGTGAATCCACAGGCCAATCAACACTCCAGGCTGCGGGTGCACTAGCAAACAGTTTCTTAGTCTGAGGCCATACTTCACCGAACAATTCTGAATTGCGGTATGCATCCAATGCGGGTTGATCAGCCCACCAACTCAAGGTGGTTCTGAGCCCTGCATGGCTTGTTCCTTTTAATAAAATGACCTTTTGGCAACCTGGCGTGGAGGCTATCTCCTGCTGGTAAAATTCAAACAATCGATCGAATGCTTCAACTGATGACGATTCAAACTCCATCTTAACAATTCTGAGAATTCCCATCAAAGCATTGTGTTACCGTCAAATTTCACCCGAATAATCTGCCCCTTATTGAGTCCCAATAAGGCATCCGCCCCTCCTCTATCTCCTGGCGCGCTGTGGTTGTTCATCGCAATTTCCAAGAGCCCTGCATAATTAAATAAAGCCACCTCTTTGCCGACTTGAACCTCTTGGTAGTGTTCGCTTATTGTGCGGATGTGCATGCGACTCGTGCGCAATTGAATCTCAAAAGGCCGGCCCTTTCCAAATGTTTGAAAGTCTTTTTTGGTGATGTTCGTTATTACATCGCCGTAATCATCTACAAAAACCACATGCCCCACGAGCGTATCTTGCTCATAGCTAACTCGTCGAGGCTCGACCTCTCTCAACTCACCTGCGGGTCGCCCGATCAGCTCCGCGCGACCGCCCCGGGCAAGATGAGCCGCTGCAGGCACGAAGACTTCTCGCTCCGGAAACGTTGGCGCATTGACGTCGAGGTTTAAGCCAGAAAAATCAAAGACTGCTTCTGGCTTAGATTCGGACAATAACCGAAAGACTCCGGTATCCGCACCAATAAAATAATGCCCTCCTAGAAGGACTAACCGATGCGGTGTTTCTGGTGATTGAGCCCCACGAACACATATCATATGAATGGTACCTTGAGGGAATTCCTGATACACCGAACGCAAAATAAAAGCTGCTTCCACGACATCAAACTTGCGAACCTTATGTGAAATATCCACCACCTGAACGTCTGGAACTCTCTGTAAAAGAGCCCCTTTGAGAATAGCTGAGTAGTAGCTGCTCCACCCATAGTCAGATGTTAGTGTTACGATCGGCATTTTGCAAAGGTGAGAAACCTATTTTTGTATCCGCATATGCAAAAGAAAGAGATATCCATTGAAGGTGTTGATCCATTGGTGTTTTTAGGCGCCGACAATATTAATTGGCGTGCACTAAAATCCCGCTTCTCCACCTTGCACCTAGTAACCCGAGGAGAACACGTCTCGGTTTCTGGGTCCATTGAAGACGTTGGCCGCTTCGAAGAAGTAATGCGCATGATCTTATGGCACATTGAACGCTTCAACGATTTGAACGAAGACGATGTGCACCGGCTGTTCGCGGAAGACGAATCCAAGCTCATGTCCCAGTCTAAAAAGGATGATACATTGGTTTACGGCCCGGGCGGGAATCGGATTACCGCGCGAACTCCCAATCAGCAGCGGCTCGTGGACTCCATCCGTTCAGATGACATGGTCTTTGCCATTGGTCCTGCTGGTACAGGCAAGACCTACACGGCGGTCGCGATGGCGGTGGCAGCCTTAAAGGATAGACGTGTAAAAAAAATTATTCTAACGCGACCTGCGGTAGAAGCAGGCGAGAACCTTGGGTTTCTCCCTGGAGACCTGAAGGAAAAATTAGACCCTTACCTTCAACCGCTTTACGACGCACTTACAGATATGTTGCCCTTTGACAAAGTGGCGGATTACTTAGAAAAAGGAGTCATTGAAATAGCTCCTTTGGCCTTTATGCGTGGACGCACCTTGGATAAAGCCTTTGTTATTCTCGATGAAGCTCAGAATACCACAGTCGCTCAAATCAAAATGTTTTTGACCCGCATGGGCAAGGATGCCAAGTTTGTAATTACCGGGGACGCCACCCAGATTGACCTTCCCCGAAAACAAGCCTCTGGATTGAAATATGCCCATCGGTTTCTGACGGGAATTCCCGGTATATCGTTCATTGAATTGGACGGAAGCGACGTGATTCGGCACCGATTGGTCAAAGCGGTAATCCAAGCATTTGAAAAGGCAGAACCTGAACCCTCCTCCTCTGTTCACTCGGCAAATTTGCCATCCGATTCTTCGTCCTCATGAGTAAGCATTTGTTCCACACAGATTTTAAATTCCTGAACCAAACCGAGGCTTATCACGGCAAGGTAAGGGATATGTATACCTTGAATGATGACCTCATTGTCGCTGTCGTTTCAGATCGAATCAGTGCCTTTGACGTGGTCTTACCTCAGCCCATCCCGTTCAAAGGCCAGGTTCTGAATGGCATTGCGAGCTATTTCCTCGATGCCGTATCAGACATCATCCCTACCTGGAAATTAGCCACTCCCCATCCACAGGTCACCATTGGTCACAAATGTGAGCCCATTCGACTTGAAATGGTGATTCGCGGCTATTTAACGGGTCATGCCTGGCGCACGTACAAGTCGGGCAAGCGAATCCTCTGCGGAGTATCATTGCCCGATGGAATGAAGGAGCACGACCGATTTCCTTCACCCATCATCACGCCTGCAACAAAAGCGGACGAGGGACACGATGAAGACATCAGCAAAGAGGAAATAGTAGAGAGAGGCCTCGTTTCACCTGAGCTCTATGCCCAGTTGGAATCTGCCACTAGGGCACTTTTCGATCGGGGTACAGCGTTGGCATCCGAGCGCGGTCTAATCCTGGTGGACACCAAGTATGAATTTGGACTCAAGGATGGACACTTGATTCTAATCGATGAAATCCACACCCCGGACAGTTCGCGCTATTTCATCCAAGAAGGATACGAGCAGCGACAAGCAGAGAATGAAAATCAAAAGCAACTCAGCAAAGAGTTCGTTCGTGAATGGCTCATGCAGCAGGACTTTATGGGGCTTGATGGCCAAACGGTTCCTTCATTGCCCACAGAATTTGTGGAGAAAGTAAGCAAACGGTACATCGGATTGTATGAGCAAGTGACGGGTCAGTCCTTTGTGATGCAGGAAACTGACGCGTTAGAAGCCGAAATCCAACAAGCCGTTGATCACTGGATTACAGAAAACAGAGTCCATGGCTAAGCGAAAACAACCTTGGCATGCGGATGCGGTTGAAACGGTTCGTGCGCTTCGTAATGGCGGTGTGGCTCTTCACTCCACAGACACCGTTTGGGGCCTTGCCGCCGACTCAATGGATGCTGCGGCCGTATCGAAGATTTTTGAGTTGAAAGGCCGTGATCCGAATGATTCGCTGCTTATGCTCATTGATTCAGAGCGCTTATTAGAGCAATTGCTCCCGCAATTGCCTGATGCCGCTTGGGAACTATTGGAGGTAAGTGACCGGCCTATTACACTGGTCGGTCAATTATCGAAGCAAAGCCCTTTTGAATTTGCACCGGGCATGGTCCGCTCCAATGGTTCGATCGCCGTGCGCTTAGTCCAAGATCCTTATCTGCAATTTTTAATTCAAGGGTTGGGTCGACCAATGGCCTCCACAAGCGCCAATATAACAGGCCAGCCAGCGGCTGTGAAATGGGATGACGTGCATCCGCAATTAAAAAATCAAGTCGACTATTGTGCTCAATATAAAGGCTCCGTCGCCCAAGTTGGACGTCCGTCGATGCTCGTTCGTTTCGACGAACATGGCCGAATCGAAATCCTTCGAAGCTAACCTTGAATGAATCGAAGTACCTTTACCGGTGATTCCAACAACCTGATGAATTACGCAGCTCACCTTAATCATCCTTTGTTCAAAACCATCGGAGAAATCGCAGATGCGGAAGGGAGGCATGCCTTTGCCATTGGCGGGTTTGTTCGGGATTTGATGCTCCAGAGGAGATGCAAGGACATTGATGTGGTTGTTGAAGGCAGCGGCATTGAACTTGCCAAGAAATCGTCTGAAGCGCTCAATGCAGGAAAAGTGACGGTCTTCAAGAATTTTGGCACCGCCATGTTCCGCTACAACGACTGGGAAGTCGAATTTGTAGGGGCCCGCAAAGAGTCCTATGAGAGAGGCAGCCGGAACCCCATTGTCGAGGACGGAACGATCGAGGATGATCAAAACCGCCGTGACTTTACGATCAATGCCTTGGCTTTGAGCTTGAATGCCGACTCATTTGGCGATTTGATTGACCCCTTTGGCGGCATGCGGGATTTAGAAGACAGGTGCATTCAAACGCCTCTTGATCCGGATATCACATTTGGCGACGACCCCCTTCGCATGCTGCGTGCGATTCGATTTGCAACCCAACTCAATTTTAGAATCACTGATTCCAATCTGGAGTCCATTCGAAAGAACGCGCATCGCCTTGAAATTATCACCCAAGAGCGAATCCATACAGAACTGCATAAAATCATCTTAAGCACCCGTCCATCCATCGGATTCAAGTTGCTCGATAAATGCGGGCTCTTGGAAATCGTGTTCCCGGAAATGACAGCTCTCAAGGGCGCCGAAGTGAAAGACGGAATTGGCCACAAAGACAACTTCTACCACACGTTGGAAGTTTTGGATAATGTAGCCCAAGTGTCCGATGATCTCTGGTTGAGGTGGGCGGCTATATTGCACGACATCGCCAAACCAGCTACGAAACGTTTTCAGAAAAATCACGGATGGACCTTCCACGGCCATGAAGACCGCGGAGCCAGAATGGTTCCGAAGATTTTTAAGCGCATGAAGTTGCCCCTGGATCAGAAAATGAAGTTTGTGCAAAAGCTCGTCCTCTTGCATCTACGTCCCATCGCGTTGACTAAAAATCAAATCACCGATAGTGCCGTGCGGAGGCTTTTGTTCGACGCAGGCGACGACATCGATGCGCTCATGATTTTATGCCGCGCAGACATCACGTCCAAAAATGAATCTCGCGTCAAACGATACCTGGCGAATTACGATGTCGTGATGGAGAAGTTGCGTGACGTGGAAGAAAAAGATCATCTCCGCAATTTTCAGCCTCCTGTATCCGGAGAAGAGATCATGGCAATATTTGGTATTCCACCGAGCAAGCCGATTGGCGACTTAAAAAATGCCATCAAAGAAGCCATCCTGGACGGTAAAATCCCAAATGAACCAACGGCTGCAAAAGCATTGATGTTTGAGTTGGCAGCTGAAATGGGGTTATCAGCAGCGGACCACTAACCCTTCCAACCGTCCTTCAGCGTCACAGCTCTGTTGAACACGAGAGCGCCAGGAGCACTGTACTTCGAGTCTACGGTAAAATATCCCAGTCGTGTGAACTGGTAAACGACGCCCTCTCTTGCCTGGGCCAGAGAAGGCTCTATCTTACAGTTTTGCTTGATTTGAAGGCTATCCTCATTCAGTGCATCCATAAAATCTCCTGAAGCCTCCGGATTAGACTCGTTGAAAAGGCGATCATACAATCGCACCTCGGCATCGATTGCATGCGACTGGGAAACCCAATGCAATGTGCCTTTGGCTTTCACGCCTGACACATCTTGACCGCTTCGACTATTCGGGATGTAGTTTACATGTACCTCTGTGACATTGCCCGACTCATCCGTCAAGTGATTCACGTATTCCACGATATAGGCGGATTTGAGACGCACGACTTTGCCCGGAGCCAATCGAAACCACTTCTTATTGGCTTCTACCTTAAAGTCATCAGCTTCCATCCAAAGCTCCCTTCCAAAGGGAACCTCCCGATTGCCCGCAGTTTCATCTTCCGGGTTGTTCACCGTTTCCAGCCATTCATTTTCACCTTCAGGATAATTCAAGACCACCAATTTGATGGGATTAAGCACCGCCATTACTCGTGGCGCGCGGCGATTTAAGTCGTCTCTCAATGACCATTCCAATAAGCTGACATCAATGACATTGTTCCGCTTAGCCACACCTACGCGATCAGCAAAAACGCGAATACTCTCAGGTGTGTATCCCCTTCTTCTCAATCCGGAAATGGTCGGCATCCGAGGATCATCCCAACCATCCACCACCCCTTCTTCGACCAAGCGCAGCAACTTTCGCTTGGACATGATCGTGTAACTCAAGTTGAGTCGAGCGAATTCAGTTTGCTCGGTTGGGTAAATGTCCAGTGTCTGAATGAACCAATTGTACAAGGGACGATGATTCTCAAACTCTAGTGAACACAAGCTATGTGTAATGTTCTCAATCGAATCCGATTGTCCGTGTGCAAAATCATACATCGGATAAATCACCCAATCCGTCCCTGTTCGATGGTGCTCTACAAATTTGATGCGATAAATGATGGGATCCCGCATCAACATGTTGTCATGGGCCATGTCGATTTTAGCCCTCAACACCCGCGATCCCTCTTGGCATTGCCCCTCCTTCATTTCATTGAATAAGCGGAGGTTTTCCTCTGGACTTCTGTCTCGAAAGGGACTGTTCGTGCCTGGGACACCCGGAGCACCTTTTTGAGCGGCCATCTCCTCTGCCGATTGTTCATCCACGTATGCTTTGCCCTGTGCAATCAATTGACAAGCAAAATCATATAGCTGAGAGAAATAATCACTGGTGTAGTACTCCCCTCCATTCCATTCAAATTGCAACCAAGAAATGTCCTTCCGAATGGCATCTACGTATTCTGTGCTCTCCTTTTCTGGGTTGGTGTCGTCAAAGCGAAGGTTCGTTTTGCCCCCGTACTTTTTCGCAAGGCCAAAGCTGACGCAAATGGCTTTGGCATGTCCGATGTGCAGGTAGCCATTGGGCTCGGGAGGAAACCTAGTCAAAACCGCACCTCCGTGCTTTCCAGCGGCGATGTCCGCCTCAATCTTTTGTTCTATAAAATGAAGGGGACGCTTCTCCGTCCCGTCTTGCACCATTTCCGGATTTCCCATGGCAGCAAATCTAACTCCTAGCGCCTCGAATTAAATGAATTTACCTTTTAAAGTAGGCGCACATTTTTCATCAGGTTGTCTTTGTATGTTCGGCTTACTGGTACATCTTCTCCACCAATGTGCACGGTGCTTTGGTAGACATCAATGTGATTGATGTGATTCAAATTGACGACGTAATTGCGGCTAACGCGAACGAAATCGGTTGAAGCAAGAATGATGAGCAGGTCTTTTAACGATGCCTTCACATGGTACTGCCGACTCTCAAGCTGGATCGCGCTGTACTTTCCTTCTACTTGAATGTACCGAATGTCCGAAAGATTTATCCTGCGTAGTTTGTTACCTACCTTGGTGTAAAAGTGCTGGTTTTGAGCAGGTTGAAGAGCAATGGACTGCAAGCGAGAAAGAAGTCCTTCTGCGTTAGTAACCGGTAGGCTTTCATCCAAGCTAAAAGGCTCTTCGGCTTTGGCAAGCGACTTATCCTCTGTATGCGTCCATTTCGTGGAGACAGACAAGAATGGAGTTCGAGCTTCAAGGGCAGCCTTAACCCGCTGCCATTCCGTCAAATGATCCAAACCCTCAGACCAAATCACCACCTTAGGGTCTCCCTCCAAAATCGAAAGAATTGTATCTTCTGGCGTACTAGCAAGCTGTACCTGATACCCTTGTTCTGACAATACGGAATGGACCGAATTGTTGGATTCTGAATTCACTAGTAAAAGTTTTGCTCTTTCCATGCGATTAAAACCCCTCATCCGTGCTTTTGTTCATTCAGTGCAATGAATATGGGGGCATTCTCTTATTTTCGCATTATGGATGCTTTTCATTCGCTCAGCACATTTTTACGCTATGACACTCCCAAGCTCGAGACTTCGACGGAGGAGCAAGTTGTAAGTGATTCCTTGCTCGACACTTTGGAGAGTGAAGGATTCAACTTGGTCTTATACAATGATGAGCATAACACGTTTGACCACGTGATCAATATGCTGGTTGCCGTTTGTAATCATGATGCAATGCAAGCTGAACAATGCGCGCTCATGGTGCATTTTAAGGGCAAATGCGCTGTAATGAGCGGCACGTACGACGAACTCGAGCCCAAATGTACAGGCTTACTCGAGGCCGATTTGACTGCAGAAATCGAGGCGTGACAAGCTCACATGCCCTTCATTTCTCGAATAGCCACCTGAGGGTCAGGCGCATTGAATGTTGACGATCCTGCCACCAACACATCCGCTCCTGCCTCTACAAGTTTTTGCCAGTTGCCCTTCCCCACTCCACCGTCGATTTCAATAAGTAAAGCATCATTAACACCGGTCGTCATTGCGCGTAGTTCCCGCACTTTACTGTACGTATGTTCTATAAAAGATTGCCCGCCAAAACCAGGGTTCACAGACATTAGACATACCAAATCCACCTCGTGCAACACATCCTGCAAAACCTTCACAGAGGTATGAGGATTCAACGCGACGCCCGCCTTCATACCGAGGCTTCGAATGGCCGACAAGGTCCGATGTAAATGGTTGCAGGCCTCGTAATGAACCGTGAGGACATCTGCCCCCAGATCACAGAAATCCTGGACATAACGATCGGGATCTATGATCATCAAATGAACATCCAGTGGTTTCTTCGCGTGATGTGCAATGGCCTTAATGACTGGCATACCAAAGCTAATGTTGGGTACAAAAACGCCGTCCATGACGTCCAAGTGAAACCAATCTGCTTCTGAGGCATTAACCAATTCAACATCCCGTTGAAGATTCGCGAAGTCTGCTGCCAGAATGGATGGGGCGATTAAATGTTCCATGGTGTAAAGGTCTGTTTTTCGGGGTTTTGATTCACCTTTGTACCATGGGTGTTTTATCCACAAAGAAACCGGAGCTTTTGCCCGTTGTGGGAATTACAGGCGGCATCGGCAGCGGTAAATCGCTGGTGTCTGCCATTTTCAGCTCCATGAACGTTCCGACATTCAATGCCGATGAAGTGGCGAAAGGCCTCTATCCTAGCGACTTGGAATTGCGCAAGTGGGTGGTCGATCAATTCGGAACAGACTGTGGAAGATGGAAAGAAGGGAAATTAGTGGACGTGAATCGAGCCGCGTTGGCCCGGATTGTCTTTGACGATTCATCGGCCTTGGCGTTGCTCAACGCACAAATCCACCCTCGCGTCGGAACCGCTTTTCGCCACTGGCATAGTGCCCAAAGCACAAATCAACAATCCCCTTTTGTGCTGCGTGAAGCAGCAATTCTATTGGAGAGCGACAGTTATAGAGATTGCCACGCGGTTATTGCCGTTGAAGCACCCATTGCCCTTAGAGCCCAGCGCGCTGCAGTGAGACTGGGCATATCAGTGCACGAGGTGGAAAATCGAATCCGCATGCAATGGACCGATGAAGAGCGCAGAAAGAAAGCCGACTTCATCCTTCACAACGCTCCAGAGGATGCTCTATTGAATCAGGTGATCCAAGTTCATAACCAGATCTGTGAGTCCATTGGTAAAGACATCCGATTTGATTCATAACTTCGTTGCATGCATTGGGAAGTCTGGCAAATATGGATCGCTGGAGGCTTGATCCTCCTCGTATTGGAAGTATTCGTTCCAGGGTTCGTCTTGGCCTGTTTAGGCCTCGGTAGTTTTGGTGGAGCCATTGCCGCCTATTTTGAGTTGGGGTTTGAATGGGAAATTACCATCGCAGGGCTCACCGGCTTGCTGGCCTTCCTGTTTCTCCGCCCTTTTGCGCTCAAGCTCGGATTCAATGGAAACGAACGCCTTTCGGGAGTCGAAGCTTTAATTGGGCAAGAATGCACGATTACGAAAGCTTTTAATCCACAAACCGGATTGGGTCGATGCAAGATAGATGGGGATGATTGGCGTGCCAAACTAGTTGATCGGGAGCAGGCTAAATCCCTGGCTCCTGGTTCAGTTGTATGGATTCACCGCGTAGACAGCAATACATTAATCGTCTCATTACACCCTCAAACAACCACCCCATGACCGCAACAGGAGTCTTAGCTACCATTTTTTTCCTTTTTACAGCCGTCATTATTGTCAAAGGCGTTCGGATTATCCGACAGAGCGAAGCCATGGTCATCGAACGATTGGGAAAGTACCGGACGACACTGAACGCAGGCATCAATATCATCATTCCACTTATTGATCGGCCCCGTGAAATTGCCATGCGCGTAGTGGCAGAGCGACCAAACGGTGTCAAAATCACTCAGTATAAATTAAGGGACCGCGTCGACCAAAGAGAAACGGTGTTTGACTTCCCGAAGCAGGGTGTTATTACGAAGGACAATGTCGTTACTGAAATCAATGCGCTGATCTATTTTCAAATCATTGATCCTGTAAAGGCCGTCTACGAAATCAACAATTTGCCCAATGCGATTGAGAAATTGACGCAGACAACACTGCGAAATGTGATCGGTGAGTTGGAGCTGGATGAATGCTTGACCTCACGGGACACCATTAACATGAAACTGCGAGCGATATTGGATGAAGCCACCAATAAATGGGGAGTGAAGGTCAACCGCGTGGAACTTCAGGACATCAATCCCCCCAAGGATATCAAAGAGGCCATGGAGAAGCAAATGCGGGCAGAACGAACAAGGCGAGCACAAATCATTGACGCGGAGGGAACGAAAAAGGCAGCTATTCTTGAGGCTGAAGGCCGCAAAGGAGCCGATATCAACCAAGCAGAAGGTCAAAGGCAAGCCAAAATTCTACAAGCCGAAGGAGATGCTAATGCTCGCCTTCAAATAGCAGAGGCAGAGGCGGAGGCCATTCGCAAAATTGCCAATGCTGTTGCTGACACAAAGGCCGACCCCACCCAATACTTAATTGCCATCAAGTACATTGATACCATCGAAGCAGTTTTGAGGGATGGAGGTGCTGGAAGCAAAACCGTCTTCATGCCCTATGAAGCGAGTGGCTTGATGAGCAGCGTCGGAGGGCTGAAGGAACTGATGAACGCAGCCAAAGACTAATTCAGCAAAACGACCTTCGAATTTTGCTCGTACAGACCCACTTTCCGCGTAAACTGACGCACGCCCGGTACGATCAGTACCTGGCCTCCGGCTGGTTTCGAGGTTCGGTGATGTTGTACAAAATGGACTTGCTCTGCATTGAAGCAAACGTTTTTTCTGTAGTCAATATTCGTCTTGAACTGGCAAAGCATGCCTTGAGCAAGTCCCAACGTAAAATCAAGCGAAGAGTTGAGCAGCGCTTTACGGTGGCTATCGGACCTGCCAAAGTGAGTCAAAGCCGGCAACGGCTTTATGATCAGCACAAGAATCGATTCAAAGGATTCATCCACGAAACGCTGGATGAATACTTACATGCCGGGTTTCACTCTACCGTCTTTGACACCCAAGAAGTATGTGTCTACGACGGTGACCGATTGATTGCCGTTTCATTTTTTGATTTAGGAGAACGGTCTATGGCCTCTCTCCTAGCGCTTTTTGACGATGAATACCGGGCACATAGCTTAGGTGTCTACACCATGCTCAAGGAAATTGAATATGGTTCATTTTCTGGGCGCAAATGGTATTATCCAGGATACGTTTTAGATCAGCCTTCCCGGTTTGACTACAAATTAGCCTTGGGTGACATGGAGTACTACACCCCGAGTAAACGATGGGGTAAATACACCAATTTTGATCCAGAACAAACCATTGCGCATGGCTTAAGAAATGCCATGAACGAATTGCAAAAGGCCTTTGAGACAGAGGCTGTCACCTCGAAATCATGGTTCTACCCCTACTTCAGCATGGGTTACATGCCCTTGTGGAAGGATCGCTTTCTCCATATGCCATGGATTCTGGAACTCGGACATGATTTAGACGGCATGTGCATTGTTGGATTCTGTGCCGAGCGCAAACATTTTATACTCACGCACATTCATCCTTGTACAGACGAACAGCACTTCATCAATATGGAGCAGGCACGTGAATTCGGCGACACAGCAACGTATTTATCGCATTTGATGGAATATGGTACGCACCTGTATGAAGGCGAACTCAACGGAGCACTTGCTGCAATTCAATCTTGGTTAGTGCGTCCCGACAAACTCCCTCCTATATGAAATTATTGACCTGGAATGTGAATGGCATACGCGCCATCGTCAAAAAAGACTTTGGTCAAATCCTTCAGAAACTCGATGCCGATGTGATTGGGTTGCAAGAGACCAAAGCACAAGATGATCAAGTTCGGGAAGCGCTTTTTGGATTATCCGGCTTGGAAGATTATCACATGTACTCGAGCTCGGCCATCAAGAAAGGATACTCAGGAACGGCCATACTCTCTAAGGTTGAGCCTCTGCATGTGAATGCGGGCATAGGCGTGCAGGGATTAGACGATGAGGGCCGCGTCCTGCACGCGGAGTTCGAAGCCTTTCACTTCGTTACGGTGTATACTCCTAACTCATCGTCAGGTCTGAAACGACTTCCTTTTCGCAAGGAATGGGACTTGGCGTTCATTGATTTCATCCAAAAGCTAGACGCCTCGAAACCGGTCGTGTGCACAGGGGATTTAAATGTCGCTCATCAGGCCATTGATTTAGCGCGTCCCAAAGCGAACTACAACAAAACTCCGGGTTACACGCAGGATGAGATCGATGGCATGTCTCGGTTGTTGGAAGAGGGAAAACTCTGTGATTCCTGGCGCAGGAAGCATCCAAATGAAGTGGGATATTCTTGGTGGAGTTACCGGGGTGGCGCACGCGAAAAAAACGTAGGCTGGCGCCTTGATTACATGCTGGTGAGTGAGCGGTTAATGGACCGGGTTGATTCCGTGAAAATTCATGCCGATGTTGTGGGATCCGATCATTGTCCTGTTTTCCTTGATCTACAGGTTTAAACTAAGGAGCCTCAATTGCAATAACCCCTAATTTCCTGCTTTTTTCCTCTGTTCTTTTGGACGATAAACAAAGAACGCATGAGGAGAAAAATGAAGGGGTTAGCCGCCCAGATCGCCATGATCGCAATGGCCAATGTCACATGGAGTCAAGCAGATTGCCCGGCAGACATCAACGGAGATTTTGTGGTCGATTTGGACGACTTATTGGTCCTTCTCATTCATTATGGCGACAGCTGTGAAGAAGCGACATCAGCTTATCCTTCTATTTACATCTCTGAGATTCATTACAATCCCCATTCCTCTCAAGGAAATGACAGTGATTGGGAGTTCCTGGAATTGTACAATCCCAACCCATATCCGCTTTCCCTTGCCCAATGGAGCCTGAACAATGCGGTGGAGCTAACGTTTCAAGCGGCCGACACCCTGCCGACTATGGGGTATTTCACGGTCGCTCGAAACCTGGATTCGCTTGCAACGGTATTACCTAGTTCAGCGTTTGCCCGTCAATGGAACAGCGGACAGAGCTTGAATAACACGGGCGAAACCATTGAAGTTCGTGCCCCTGATGGCACAGTCATCGCCTCTGTGTCGTATGAAGACAATGATGGGTGGGTTCCTGAACCGGATGGAAGTGGACCCAGCCTCGAATGGATGGACGCGGGACTCCCCAACGATGCACCTGATTCATGGACGTTTTCTCTCATCCCAGGTGGTACACCAGGACAGGAGAACAGCATGTGGGGATTGAGTGATCCTGAATGATTTTGGGAATCAGTGGCGGGGACGCAATACGGTGTCCTTGCCATTGATCACTACTTCGAGTGCCTCCCCAGAACACAGGTCGACAGTTGTTTGATTCCCTCGAATATCCACTTCCAAAAGCCGATTGCGAAAATTGATCTTGAATGTAAGCCCGCTCCATGCCGGAGGCAATTGACCATTAAAATGAGGCTTGTCGTTTTTCACAGCAAAGCCGCCAAACCCTTCCACGACCGAGAGCCAGGTGCCCGCCATCGACGTAATGTGCAAGCCCTCATGCACCTCCTTGTTGTAATCGTCTAAATCCAACCGAGAAGTACGCAAATAATGCCCGTAAGCTTCCTCCATGCGACCTAGTCTCGCGGCGAGAATAGCGTGAACGCAAGGAGATAAACTGGACTCATGCACCGTTTTGGGCTCGTAGAAATCATAATTTTCTGCAAGCGTTTCAGTGTCAAAATTGCCTCCAAAGAAATACATTCCCTGAAGAACATCTGCCTGTTTAATGAACACCGAGCGCAAGATTCGATCCCAGCTCCACTTCTGATTGATAGGACGTTCAGACGCAGGTAAGTCGGCAACTGTTAGCTGCTCTTTATCCAAAAACCCGTCTTGTTGCAAAAACACGCGAGTTCCTTCCAGTCTCGGAAAGTACATTTGATCGGGGATGGTAACCCAGTCTTGGAAAACTTGGGATTCATCGATAGCGTATTCAATAGAGAGCCTTTCCCAATCAGCGGGGTGGTGAACTTTTATCCAATCTGCCACTTCTCGGGCATATCGCATGCACCATGCCGCAATGTAATTCGTGTACCAATTGTTGTTGACGTTGTTCTCGTATTCGTTCGGACCTGTAACACCCAGCATGACATACGCCTTTCGGTGTTCTGACCATTGAACACGCTGTTGCCAGAACCTTGCGACGGCCAGCAATACAGCGAAACCATTGGTCCGCAAGTAGTCTTCGTCTCCAGTGTAGTTGACATAGTTCCAAATGGCATAGGACATGGCCCCGTTGCGGTGAATTTCCTCGAAAGTGATTTCCCACTCATTGTGGCATTCCTCACCGTTCATGGTCACCATTGGATACAGTGCAGCACCTTTGTCAAAACCAAGTTTTACGGCATTTTCAATCGCTTTATCCAAATGTCGATACCGATAAAGCAACAATTGCCTTGCAACCGAAGCGGAATGCCCAGCTAAATAAAAAGGCAAACAGTAGGCTTCGGTATCCCAATAGCTCGCTCCCCCATATTTTTCTCCAGTGAACCCCTTCGGCCCTATGTTGAGCCGAGGATCATCCCCTCGGTAGGTTTGATTTAATTGAAAAATATTGAACCGAATCGCTTGCTGTGAAGCCACGTCTCCCTCGATGACGATATCGGCCTGACGCCAAATCGAATCCCAAGCAGCTTTGTGTTCCTCCAGGTTTAATGCCCATCCCGTTTTTTGAGCGCGCGCTGCGTGCTCATCTGACAAAGAACGAAGCTTCGATTTTGGATGGCGAACCGTCGTGGTAATGCCGACATACTTTTCCACTTCAAGCCATTCTCCTTTCTTCAAGTCATGCGCATACACATAGCCTGTTTTGAAATCAGATTTAAAGGAAGTTCCCGACAACAACCTTTGGAACTCTCCCTGGTTGGAAGCAATCGTTGCACCTGTCCACATTGAAAAGCACACTCCAAAATCTGATTTTTGAGTCGATGCTTCAATTGAAGCCAATCCCTCCCCTTCAGATTCCACCGCAGAAATGGACCAAAATTGATCATCCCAATTGGAATCTTCGTTTTTGACCGCTGCGTCAAGTGCCGACGAGACTTCGACGGAGCAATTCGCAGCTTGAATTGCGTAGCGCAAACACCCCAACTCTGGCTGGGCCATGGAACAAAACCGTTCTGCGCGAACAGCAACACCCGAGCCGTTCGACATGGTCAACTTGAATTCTCTGCGCAATACGCCTTCCTTCATGTTCATCCCCCATTCAAAGTGATCGACGGACTTCGCCGTATACAAGTCAAGGACCTCACCGTTGACCTTCACTCCTATGTCAATCCAATTTGTTGAATTCAACACCTTGGCGAAAAATTCGGGATACCCATTTTTCCACCATCCCACCTTCGTCTTGTCCGGGTAGTAAACTCCACCGAGGTAAGACCCTCTCAGCGATGTGCCTGAAAAACCTTCCTCAAAATTCGCGCGTTGTCCAAAGCGTCCATTGCCAATGGACAAAATAGATTCAAAGGATTCCACATCCGTGCCATGATTCCAGCCCGAACAGCCTAAATTCCATGAATCGATGACGCCTGACATATGTGCAAACTTAAGGGTTGAACCCTTCAAGGACATGATCCCACGTCCTGCCCTCAAAGCCAGGTATCACATATCTCGCACCGGACAATTCAGAGGCATTGCCTACCCCTACAACCTCAAAACCACCTGCACGCGCTGCATCAATTCCAGACTGAGCGTCCTCGAATACGATGCATTCAGGTGGATTCGCACCCAGCGCTTTAGCTGCCATGAGAAAGACTTCAGGGTCGGGCTTCGACAACGTGATGTGATTTCCGTCCACCAACGCGTCAAACGCATCCAACAACTCGAGTCGTTCCAAGATCATCGTTGCATTCTTAGAAGAAGAGCCTAAGGCTATCTTGATCCTCTTTGCTCTAAGTTCATGCAACAAATCTCTTACACCCGGCAAGGCATCTTTGGGCTGCGTTTGATCTGCGAGTTGCAGATAATGCGTATTCTTTCGATCCATGAGCTTCAATTTGGTCGCTGGATCAAGAATGAGCCCTCCTTTTCTGAGTATGTACTCTAGACTGTCAACCCGAGACACTCCTTTGAGGCGTTCGTTGTCTTCATGGCTAAATGGCACGCCCAATTCCTCCGCCAATCTATTCCAAGCTACAAAATGATGGGCTGCTGTGTCAACAATGACTCCATCCAAATCAAATATACAAGCTTGAAACACCATGTTATCAGTCGTTTAAAATGTATTTTACGTGGTAATCTGCCAATCCATCAACTGGTCGTTTGATGATCTTTCCCACGCGAATCCCCTCGCGTTCGCAAACATGGCAAAGCACATCTTGGAAGTGAAAAGCAACGGAACCAACGAAATGAATGGGAACCTCCCGGTAGTTTTTGTAACACTTCACGTGCACATCCACAAAGGACTGGAAGCCCTCTTCTAAAAGCGAAATCACTTGCGGAACCTCTCGGTGCCGACCCAGGAACGTCATAAAAGAAGCCAGAAAGACATTGGCGTTGGGCTCTTTGTAGACTCGGTTGACAATATCGTCTTTTGAGAAATTAAACGTCGCATTGAAATCAGCCTCGACCATAGGGTCCAATTTATGGTAGAGGTGCAAGGCAAGAAGTCGTTTACCAAACCAAGATCCACTTGCCTCATCCCCTAGGATGTAGGCCAAGGCTGGCACTTCCTCGCTCGTGACATGACCGTCAAAAAAACAAGAATTAGAACCTGTTCCGATAATGCAAGTAATGGCCGGTTCGCCCGAATACGTGCTGTACGCCGCACCATCTAAATCGTGCCCTACATGCACTTTAGCATTGACGAAAACTCGCTGAAGGCCTTCTCGAATCACGGCGCAAAGCGGCTCGGAGCTGCTTCCAGCGCCATAAAAATACACCTTAACTACATCCTCCGCTATGGCAGCGGCCTCAGTAGAGTCTTGCATTTTCGCTTCAACGAGATCGGCATTATGGAAGTAGGGGTTGAAACCCATGGTATGGAATTCTCCTTCCGTCTTACCGTGCTCATCCATGATCATCCAATCGCACTTCGTCGAGCCACTATCTGCTACTAAAATCTTCAAATTTTCTCGGTTTTTGGTGAAGAAGAATCCAAACAACGAAAGAGGCTATTACAGCCGCTCAACTAAGTCAGCAACGCGTGTAGCGTATCCCGCCTCATTATCGTACCAGCCGAAAACTTTCACTGTTTTCCCCATGGATCGCGTCAGGTCTGAATCAAAAATGCAGCTGTGTGGATTTCCTACAATATCAACTGAAACCAACGGTTCCGTGGAGTACTCCAGAATACCTTTCATCGGTCCTTCCGCTGCATCCTTCATAGCCTTGTTTACCTCTTCCGCTGTTACCTCGCGTTTGAGAACTGCGGTCAAATCCGTTACAGAACCCGTGGGTGTTGGAACTCGTATGGCCAATCCATCCAATTTTCCAGCTAATTGTGGCAAAACCAAACCCACTGCCTTCGCCGCTCCCGTTGATGTCGGAATCATTGACAAGGCTGCGGCTCTCGCTCTGCGCAAGTCTTTGTGCGGAGAATCTTGGAGCCGCTGATCCGCTGTGTACGCATGCACGGTGGTAATCAATCCATGTTCTACACCGAATGCATCATCCAAGACCTTGGCCATCGGAGCAAGGCAATTGGTCGTGCAGGACGCATTCGAAACGATGCGATCCTCACTGGTCAAGATGTCATCGTTCACCCCCAATACGACAGTCTTCATCGAACCCTTCGCAGGAGCAGAAATTACCACCTTACCGGCTCCGGCCTCCAAATGCAATCCCGCCTTTTCTTCACTCGTAAACACCCCGGTAGATTCTACCACAACATCCACCTTCAATTGGGCCCAAGGCAATTCCGCTGGATTCCGCTCAGCTGTAATATGGCGTGTCGTTCCATTCACGACCAGATGCCCGTTGACTACTTCCACTGTACCATTGAATTTACCGTGGATACTATCGTACTTCAGCAAATGAGCAAGGGTGTCTACATCAGTCAAATCATTGATGGCAACAACTTGAACATCCTCTCGATCCAGCATTTGACGAAACGCCAGTCTTCCAATTCGGCCAAAGCCGTTGATGGCTACATTTTTCATTTAGTTCTTTTTTCCGTAGGTTAAATAGACAAAATTTTCGCAATCCTCACTTCATCTTTTAGTGAGGCAGACTTATTCTCAATAACTTCCTCAAACGGGAAATACACCAGTTGGTCATTGACCACACCCGCCATCACATTTCGTTTTCCAGACAACAATCCTTCAACCGCTGCCACACCCAAACGAGAGGCCAGCACTCGATCCGCACAGCTTGGATCACCGCCTCTCTGAAGGTGACCGAGGACCGTTATGCGCGTCTCGTATTTGTTATCAATCGCATGAACCTTTTTTGCGATTTCAAAGGCACCACCTTCTGGATGACCTTCCGCCACAATCACAATACTGGACGTTTTATTGGAAGCTTGACCGCTGTTGAGAATCTCCACCAAGTCGTTGATGGAAATACCCGATTCTGGCGTCATAACCGCTACAGCTCCTGTGGCAATTCCGGAATGCAATGCGATGAAACCGCTATCGCGTCCCATCACTTCTACGAAAAACAAGCGATTGTGGCTGTCTGCCGTGTCACGGATCTTATCCACTGCTTCCACCACCGTATTGGTCGCTGTATCGAATCCAATGGTAAAATCGGATCCAGATAAATCGTTATCAATGGTTCCAGGTATACCTATGATCGGAAATCCTGTTTCTCTGCAAAAATGCATCGCCCCCTCAAAGGTGCCATTGCCGCCAATTACGACAAGCGCATCCACCTCATGTTCCAAGAGGGCTTGGTGAGCCAATCTTCTTCCTTCCACTGAATGAAAACTTTTGCAGCGGGCAGATTTCAGAATAGTTCCTCCACGGCCTAGGATTTTAGCCACCGAACGGACGTGGAGACGTTTAAAGTCCCCATCAATGAGTCCTTGGTACCCCTGAAATACCCCTACCGCCTCGCATCCATGGTACACGGATGTTCGGACCACCGCTCGGATGGCCGCATTCATCCCTGGAGAATCACCTCCAGAAGTCAAAACCGCGATTTTCTTCATGCTTTCAATGTGAATCAGTCCATCGTTCTTCATTTGAACGGCAGCGAATATAAGACGTTTAAAAGCACATTTACAAACTTAGTGTAACAGATACACTAATAACGTCACCCTGCTTTATTGTACTTTTGACACTATGCAACAGAATGAGACCCTGCACTTGTCTGTAGACTGTGTTCTTTTCGGTTACGATGACGCAGGCCTCAAAGTCTTGTTAATCAATCAGAAGAGAACGGAACCCGCTGACAGCAGCGCAAAGCCTATGTCCCAATTACCCGGTGACTTGATCCTTCTGGATGAAGGCCTCGACGAAGCTGCAGCCCGGGTTTTATACGAATTAACTCAGCTGAATGGAGTCTATCTCAAGCAGTTTCATGCTTTTGGTGACCCCAACCGGGTGAAAGATTTGAAAGACAGAGCCTGGTTGCGGTCCGTCCGCACCCAGCCGGAACAACGAGTTGTAACCGTGGGGTACTTTGGACTGGTGAGTTTGCATGATTTCAATCCCAAACCTGCTTCCTTTGCAGGCAGCGCTGACTGGATTGACCTGCAGGATATAGGAGAACTCGCATTTGATCACAATGAAATTCTCTCCCGTGCCATCGATGCGTTGCAGAGTCAATTAGAAAGTCAACACATTAGCTTCGAACTACTGCCTAAAAAATTCACCATCAGTCAACTACAGTCTCTTTATGAAGTAGTTCTTGAAAAGAAGTTTGACAAAAGAAACTTTCGCAAAAATGTCAAAAAGATGAGCCACGTGGTTCCGTTGGACGAAAAACAACAAGGCGTGATGCACAAACCCGCACAGCTTTTCAGCTTCAACCGCGATGAACTTGAGTCTTAAGCAACGCATGAATCGAGGTTTCATCGGATTCGTTGCGGTGTTGACCTTCTGCTCGTCCATGGCACAAGAGCTGGGAATCTTAACCCACCCTGACAATGGTGCTGCCTTCTTAAGTGAAGAAATTCCATCTGTGCACATAACATGCGGTGACGCCATCGAATGGATGTTTGAGGAGGAGAATTGGTACGCTGACGTAGAACACCCTGCGACGTTTATTTTCACCAGCTTGGCCGGTTCGGATACCCTGGCAAATGTGGGCTTCCGTTTGCGGGGAAACACTTCGCGAGCAGCGCCGAAAAAATCATTTAAGATCTCCTTTGATACATTCGAATCAGATCAAGAATGGAACGGTTTAGATAAATTAAATTTAAACGGCGAACACAACGATCCCAGTGTTATCAGGTCGCGGCTTTCATGGGAGTGTTTGAGAGATGCTGGTGTCCCCGTCTCACGCGTGCAGCACGTCAACCTGTACATCAACGGAACGTTTTATGGGGTCTATGCCAACATCGAACACATCGACGGAGAATGGCTTGAAAAACGATTTGACCATGCCCATGGCAACCTCTGGAAGTGCACTTATCCTGCTGATCTGAATTTCATTAGCAACAATGCCGATGCGTACAAATTCACGCCGAGTTGGTCTGACCAACGTGTATATGACTTGAAGACCAACAACCTCAATGATGACTACTCGGCATTGGCTGCATTCATTGACGCCTTAAACAATACTGCATTGGATGAACTGCCATGTTCATTGGAGCGAATCTTTGACGTGGATGCTTACCTCAAAATTGCCGCTGGTGAAATTCTTTCTGGCCACTGGGACAATTACATTGGAAACCGAAATAATTTTTACCTCTACCAGCGATCGACAGATCACCGGTTGATGTACATTCCGTATGACATGGATAACACCATGGGAATCCAGTGGTTTGGGGAATGGACCACGCAAGATATTTACGCTTGGACCACGGGAAACGACCGCCCCTTGTACAGTCGTTTGCTCCAGGTTCCGCAGTACCGGGATCGGTTTACCTGGTACATCCGTTGGTGGATGGAAAACTATTACACGGAGGATTGGATCGATCAACGGGGTGATTGGCTTATCAGTCTATTGGAACCGCACATCGAAAACGACACCTTTTATTCTTCAAGCTATTCCTTCGGTTTACAAGACTTTATGGAGTCCATGGACGAGCCATGGGGATCCCATGTTGCCCATTCCCTGAATGGCTATGCGGCATCTCGGTTGTTTTGGGCCGACATCCAGGCGGACGAAATCACAGCAGCCCCTCCCCCTGTCCAATGCTGGGCAGAAGGTCCACGATTGAACGATTCAATTCAAGTGAAGTGCTGGGTTCCCGAAAATGAAGAACTCACGTCTTGGGCTTTTGAACTGGAATTGGACATCGACGGCTCGACCAGCGAACACCCTTTGGATTTGATTGGAATCAATGAGCACGGACATGAATGGGGTACCTCGGTTCCGCTGAACAATGGCTCAGATGTGCATTGGATGGTCTCGTTCACGAATCCGGAAGGAGCGCTTAACACGTCGCCCTGCGAGCCTCAACGCATTTGGAATACGGGATCGCCCATCCCTCTTTTGATCAACGAAGTCATGCCTGTAAACAATTCTGTTATTGCGGATGCTACAGGCCATTACGGCGATTGGGTGGAACTTTTGAACCATGGAAGCACTCCTATGAATGTGGGGAATTATTACATCACCAACCGGTTAATGGAACCCGCTCGCTGGCCGCTGCCAAGCGTTACGTTGGAGCCTGGACAGCACTTGCTCATTTGGTGCGATGATGAACCCGTAAACGGACCGTTGCACTCTTCCTTTACCCTGAATGGTGGTGGCGACGAAGTGTTCATTATGCACCAAGAAGATGGTGCGTGGCGCGTTATCGATGATGCTGAATGGTCCAATGCTCCCGAAAATGCCAGCTGGGGACGATCCACAGATGGCGCGGACGATTGGATGTGGTTTCATGACAACCTTGGCAACAGTCCAACGCCCAATGGGCCGAATGGTGTTGCCACTTCCATAGATTCATCCGCCAAGGATGAACTTTGGGACAGCTGGAATCCAATCAATCCTTGCAACCACCCTTGTCAGATCAAATTTCCAATGGCCACAGATTGGAGTCTCATGAGCGGGTCTGGCCAACTGCTATTGACAGGATTTGGTGACCAATCTTTGCTTAATCTTCCATCTAGCACCTATCACCTCCTGCTATATCCAGATGGTAATCCTATTGCACGAAAGCTCATCATTCAATAAACTCAGCATGCAAATCAAGCATCTTTTCTCCGCGACTTTATTGGCCGTAGCAAACATCGGTGCTGCCCAACTCGTATGGACGGAACCTGCCTTCCCTACCATGGAAGATGAGGTAACGCTCTATTACAACAGTGCCCTTGGAAATGGAGAACTCGAAGGGGTCATCCCCGTCTACATTCACACGGGTGTTATCACAAGCAATAGCAGCGGTCCCAGTGATTGGCAAAATGTTCAAACTGCATGGGGCACGTCCGATGCGGATGCACTCATGAACCCTGAAGGTGCGGGAATCCACAGCTTTGATTTCAATGGCCTGACCTTGACCGACTATTATCAGCTGGATGCCAATGAAACAATAGAAAGCCTTGCCATGGTTTTTCGCAACAGCAACGGCTCCTTGGTCGGAAGGAATGCAGATGGCTCGGACATTTTCTTCGAAGTCAGCAGCGGCTCGTTCAGTACGTCCTTGCAAACCCCCGAAAACGGTTATGCTGTTTTGGAGCTGGGAGAATCCCTCACCATTTTGGGACAAGCGAGTGAAACATGTGATTTGACCTTGCTTGTGAACGGCGTTGAATCCGCCTCCACCATGGGAACAGAACTGGCGTATGAATTTGAAGCCACTGCAGGTGGTCAGTTCAATTTGGAACTCGTTGGCGACAATGGCAGTATGATAGCCCAGGACGTTGCCACCATCACGGTGCTTCCTGAGGACCCCATCACGGGCTGGCCTCCTTCCGGCTCGGAAGATGGGATTCATTACCCTAACAGCACCAGTGCGTTTCTACAATTGCATGCCCCCGGCAAGGAATTCGTTTTTGTAGTTGGAGACTTCAATGATTGGCAGCTGAGTTTTGACTATTTAATGACGCAAACCCCGGACGGCAACAAGCACTGGATTGAACTCGACGGCCTCGAAGCTGGTGCTTCGTATCGTTTTCACTACCACGTCATGCCGGATGATATGCGCGTGGCCGACCCCTATACTGAAGTCGTTCTGGATCCGTGGAATGATCAATGGATTCCCGAAACGACCTACCCTAATTTGCTTTCTTTCCCTAACATGCTGACCGAAAACACCCCTGTTTCCGTTCTCCAGCCTGGTGCACCCGAGTTTCCGTGGACCGATTCAAATTTCGATCGACCGAGCAAAGAATCACTGATCATTTATGAGTTGCTGGTTCGGGACTTTACAGAAGAACGAAATTATCAAACGATTCTTGATACGCTCGATTATCTCGAGCGACTGGGAATCAATGCCATTGAATTTATGCCCGTCAACGAGTTCAATGGGAATGATAGTTGGGGGTACAATCCGACTTTTTATCAAGCATTGGACAAGGCATATGGAACCAAAGAAGCATTTAAGGCGCTCATCGATGCCTGCCATGATCGAGGGATAGCGGTCATTTTGGATGTGGTGTTAAACCATGCCGATTATCCTAACCCTTTCCTCAAACTCTATTGGAACGAAGCGAACTTCCAACCTGCTTCAAACAATCCTTGGTTCAATGAAGTATCCCCCAGTCCGGAGTCCTGGTTCTTCGATTGGAACCATGACAATGCAGCCACCCAGTACTTCATGAAACGAACCCTGTCGTATTGGGTCGATGAATACCATGTGGACGGCTACCGACTCGATTTTTCGAAAGGAATGACCCAGACGCCTGGCAATGTATCCGGCTACGATCAAGCCCGAATTGATTTGCTTACGGAGTATGCTCAGCATCTTTGGCAGGAGGATGACGAGGTTTATATGATCCTCGAGCATTGGGTGGATTTATCCGAAAACCAGGCCCTCGTCAACAACGGCTTCATGGTTTGGGCCAACGTCTCTCACGATTACAGTGAAGCGGCTATGGGGTATGCTTCAAATTTGAACTGGGCCAGTTACCAGACCCAATCCATGGCAAATCCAGGTGTGGTCTCTTATCCAGAAAGCCACGATGAGGAACGATTGATGTACAAGTCTCTTGAATATGGAAACGGAAATGGAGACTACCAAGTGACAGATTTACCAACTGCATTGAAGCGGATTGAGGCAATTCAATGCTTCAACTTGCTATTGCCGGGGCCCAAATTACTCTGGCAATTTGAGGAATTGGGATACGATTACAGCATCAACACCTGCAGTGATGGGGTGACCATCAATGAAGACTGCAGAACGTCCGCCAAGCCTGTTCGATGGGATTACCGCGATGACCCCAATCGATACCGGATTCACGAAGTGATTTCCGGCTTAGCGACGCTCAAAACAGACTATCCCGATCCGTTTCAAACCACCAATTTTAATTGGGATGTCGGTGGGTATGGCAAACGCCTTCATCTCAATGGAGAATCAATGAACGCCATTGTAGTCGCCAATTTTCAGGTAACAAATTTGAGTATGATCCCCGGCTTTCAGCATACAGGAACGTGGTATGATTATTTTTCGGGGGAACCGCTTCAGATCGATGATATTAATGCATTCATGGATTTTGCTCCGGGTGAATACCATGTCTATGTTGACCAAGAAATTGATTTTCCTGCTCACGTGCAGTCCTTGCAAGCACCAGCAACCTCCTCAGCCCCGTTTCCAAATCCGACTTCAGGAAGGGTGCAATGGGCAATCAATCAGCCTGAGGCTTTGCAAGCGATACGTGTCTTTGACGCAAAAGGCGCCCTGATAATGGACGCTGCATCGTTCACCATTCTGTCAAATGGACAGGGGCTCCAGCTAGATTTGTCTGTTCTTCCCAGCGGGATATACTCGATTTTTGCTATTGGGAATGAGTTATTTGACTTCGCTCAAGTGCATATTATGCATGAACGTTGAAAAGTCCTCGCATACTTCGTGTTGAAAACACACCTTCTCAGCCTTAATTTCGACCTACTAACTTTCCTTTGATGATGAGAAACGCACTAACCCTGATGTCCGCCTGTTTGTGGGTCGCCCTTGCACAGGCCCAATCGCTTAGCGGCGTCATTCAAGATTCCAATGGTACGCCATTGCCTGGTGCCTCCGTGGTAGCAGATGGAACCAACGGCCAATTTACTGATGCAGATGGTCGTTATGAACTGAGCCTTACTCCTGGAAATCACTCCGTGCAGTTTTCTTACATTGGATACATTGCTCAAAACAAGCAAGTCACCATGGGCTCAGGAAGCATTGTCTTGAATGTCACCCTGGCCGATGATGCGGTGCTCATTGACGACGTTGTCGTCGTTGGTTATGGTGTTCAGCGGAAGAAAGAGGTCACAGGCAGCATTGTCCAAGTCAACGCGAAACAAATCACAGGGATACAAACTCCTTCATTCGAAGCAGCCCTCCAAGGGCAAGCAGCGGGTGTTCAAGTAAGCCAATCCTCTGGCATCGCAGGCGCACCATCATTAATTCGAGTTCGTGGTGTGGCATCTGTATCTGCAGCGGGTGACCCACTTTATGTGGTTGATGGCATTCCGATTACCCAGGAATATTTCTTGCGGGGGAATTCAGGGGCCATGAACAACAATCCCCTCGCTGCGATTAACCCGAACGACATTGAATCTGTTGAGATTTTGAAAGATGCAGCGGCCACCGGAATTTATGGCTCGCGGGGAGCCAACGGAGTGATTTTGATCACGACAAAACGAGGCAAAAAAGGCACATCGTTCGAATTCAGTACCCGAGCCGGAATCGGCACCGCAGCCACCCGTCCAAATATGATGGACACAGAAACCTACCTCACAATGCGGCAAGAGGCATGGGAAAACGATGGCGGCACGGGCTACGTGTGGTTGCCCAACATGACTTCTAGCTCTGATGATCCTCAAACGCGCAAAGACGCCTATTTAAGGGCAATGCAGACCAATACGGACTGGGTGGACCAATCGATCGGTGTTGGCAACAAAAACGCCGTCAATTTCGGCGTCCGCCAAGGAGGTGAACGGTACAACCTGTATGTCGGTATTGCGAAAGACAACAACCAGAGCTATTTGTTGGGGAATAGCTACGATCGCACAAGCGGACGGGTCAACCTTGATTTTGCTCCGAACAAGCAATGGAAAATGTTGATGAGCTCGTCCTTCAGTCGAGGCGAGAACAACCGAATAGATGCTGCTTGGTCTGGTGGCTTAGGAGATGCCATGTCGAACGCGTTGCCCTACTATCCCGTCCAATACGATGAGACAGAATACGATGCCAATGGCAACGTTGCTCACGAGGCGGGTGAGTACTTCTTGTGGTTTGATGAGTGGGGCGGTACCAAAAACCCCGTAGCTGTCCGTGAGCTAAAAAAGTGGAAAACCACAGAAGACCGATCGATTAGCAACGCCCAGCTGATCTATTCTCCCCTCTCCAATCTGAACCTTAAGGTCAGTGGTGGATTCGATTATTTACACCTGAAGGAAGACGTCTTCAATCCAGGCGCACTTTCCATCACCACCGAGCTGGGGAGTGCCAATCGTTACGCCAACTACGTATTAAATTGGAACTACAGCGCAACGGCAGATTACCGCTGGGAATTGGACGATACGCAAGCGCTTAACTTTTTGGTTGGCAGCGAATTCCAGCAAACGAACAATTATGGATACAGCCTTTTTTACGGGCAGGTCGAAGGTCCCATCTTTGAAAGCGACTCGCTCTCAGAGGACGCGGCCAATGTTAACACCCAAGTCAATCTTCCCTCACAGCACAGTTTCTTATCGTACTTCGGTCGAGTGAACTACAGCCTCAAAGACCGGTACTTCTTTCAGGCAACCGCCCGTATCGATGGTAGTTCTCGATTTGGCAGAGAAAATCGGTATGGATTCTTCCCTTCTCTGTCCGCAGGATGGGTCATTTCGGATGAAGATTGGTTTCAAAGCAAACGCATCAGCTTCCTCAAGCTCCGTTCGAGCATCGGCTTCACTGGAAATGCTGCACTGCCAGACTATGCACGATTTGGAACCTACTCAGCTGCCAATAACGGCACCACCTATGCAGGTGATTCTATCTTATACCCGATTCAGCCAGAGAACCCCACCTTGCGTTGGGAGACCTCTCGGACCATTGACGCCAGTCTCCAAATGGGATTGTTGGAAGACCGCATTACCACGGAAATTGCATTCTATCACAAATATTCCACAGACGTGCTGATGAATGTGAGTACTCCAGCAAGCACGGGCTTCACCAATTTCTGGGACAACGTTGGAACCATCCTGAACAGAGGTGTTGAACTCACCATCAAATCACGCAACCTCACAGGCGAATTTCAGTGGAATACCGACCTCAACATCGCACGGAATTACAATGAGCTGATCAATATTGGAGATTACACCCCGGACGCTGTAAGCGGTGGAACCAATGATTCACGGGTCATTGTTGGACAACCTGTTGGCTCCTTCTTTCTTGTAGAACACAGCCATGTCGATCCCGAAACGGGGCTTCCTGTCTACCTCGACCTTGAAGGCAACGAAACATTCGATTACAACAACGACATTCGAAAATATGTTGGCGATGGCTTACCCGACATGATCGGCGGTATCAACAACAGCTTCCGATACGGCAACTGGGATCTTAGTGCGCTCGCCACCTTCAGCGTTGGCGCTAAAATATTTGACTCGTCTGCCAAACGGCAGCTTGGCGTGGTCACCGGATGGAATATGCGCGACGAAAAACTCGATCGATGGAGGCAACCGGGTGATGTGGCTACTTATCCCCGTCTGACACTGGATGAGACTACCTACAGCTTGCCTTCAGGCTTCCCTTGGTGGAATACGAGCTTGTTCATCTTTGACGCCTCGTACTTGCGCCTTCGCAATTTGACCTTGGGCTACAATGTTCCTCTGTCTGAGGATAGCGACCTCCAGAATTGCCGCATTTCCCTCAACGCCACGAACGTATTCACGATCACCAACTTCCCTGGACTCGATCCCGAAGTAGTTCGTGATTTTGAAAATGCACAGGACCGCAACATGAGTCCGAACGTGACCTACTTAACACCTCCCCAAGAGCGTGCTATCACCTTGTCCATCTCCACTAACTTTTAATCAGGAACCATGAAATTTCAATCGATCTTCATTGCAGCAGGATTCGTCCTTGGACTCGCATCCTGTGACAATTTGTTGGAGTTTGAACCCGGTGACGTCATCTTAGCCGAAGACGCCATTCAAAATGCTGACGATCTTCAACGATTGCTGGTCAGCAATTACGACGTTGTCGCGAATCTGTATGGTGGACGTGTTCAAATTGTCAACGAGCTGCGCGGTCCCAATTTTGGTGCACCGGACAACAGCCTAGACTTTACAGCGGTGTACAACCGGGAGACCACGTTTTTCACTGGAATCAACGGCGGTATCTACACGGACTTTTATTTCGCGATCTATCGTTCCAATGTCGTAATCAAAAATTTTGAAATTGTCCAAGACTTAGATGAACAAGATCAAATTCGATTGGAAGCAGAAGCCCGATTCATACGGGCTATTTGCCATTGGGGAGCCGTCAAACTCTATGCCCGTCCATATGGATACACCGCCGATAACAGCCATCCCGGTGTGCCTTTGCGCATAGCCCCAACGCAGGATCCACTTCCTCGTGCATCTGTTGCAGAAGTATACGCCCAAGTCATAGATGACCTAACGTTTGCCGCAGAAAACCTGCCCATTGAAAACGGCGTGTATGCTACCCAGCATGCCGCCCGCGGATATTTGGCGCAAGTATATTTTCTCATGGGGGAATATGCGGAAGCCGCTTCCTTGGCTTCCGATGTTATCAATTCTGGGTCGTTTGAGTTGGATGAAGACTTGGACCGTTTTGAAACCGATCTCGTCAACCCTGAAACCGTCTTTGGCATTGTCAGTATGCCCTTTGATTTTCGCAGTTCCTGGTTCAGGGACAACTTGCGGTCGGATAACAACCCAACTCCACAGCTCGCCTTCAGTGAAGACTTTGCATTTTTCATGAGCCTTTCGGGAGGCGGTGACGGACGATCTGCCTGGCTCACTCCTGGAACACGCGCTTTGATCAACCGATTTAATGAAAAAGAGTACTTCAATGTTCCGCTCGTTCATCTGACCATGTTGCACCTTCTGCGCGCAGAATGCTATGGTGAACTAGGCAGCGACCTTGAAACAGCCATTGCTGACATCAATGCAATTCGAGCCCGCGCTTTTGGTGCAGGCAATAATGACTTGGCGTCTGAAGCTACTGCAGCCGAAGTGATTCTTGCCGCGAGGGAAGAATACCGGAAGGAAACTGCATGCGAAGGCCATTGGACAGATCAACTCTTGCGTCGCGGTGCCATGGGTGAGGACATCACCATTCGCAATGCACCGTGGGATTGTCCCGGTATGTCCCTCCAGTTTTCTAATACAGAATCTACAGTTCAAGGGTTTGAGTTAAACGAAGAAGGCGGTTGCCTCTAAGCACCTAATTGATATGAAAACACATCCATCCACATCACGCACGCTCGTAATCGTGGCTCTCGCTTTAGGCACGGTGTTCGCAGGTTGCAAACCTGAGACCCATGGCGAACTTGGCGAAGCTTTTGACAAAGTCAAAGGACTCGTTGGAACATGGGAATTGCAAGCATTCACTCAGCAGGACCTGAACAGCCCTGTCAAAGAAACCAGGGATTTAAGCATGTTTTATTTAGACGGCATCGTCACTCCCTTGCAATTGACGTTCAATGAAGATCTCACGTACGACATAGCCATCGAAATGGGCAAAAACTACTTCGGCGAAGGCGGGACGTGGAGCTTTGATGATGACCTGTATCCGACTTACTTGGAGTTGATGACAGACGGCGACAGCCTCGTTTACAACTTAGGCGGCATGGTGCGCGAATTTGATCAATCATTTAACATCGAATACCGCAGAGATTGCAACGGAACGCCGACCAACATTTACACCTTTGAATTCAACCGCTTGAACTGATGCAGAAGTTAATTTCCTCCCTCGTCCTCGTTCTCCTTTTGACCGGGTCTGCGGCGGCCCAAAAGGCGTACATCCTTCCTTCGCCAACCGATGCGAATGCCGAAATGACTTTGTTCATCGATATGAATCAAAGCGAAGACGGCATCCAAAACAATGGACTCTCGGGCATTTTAGATGCCTTTCCTGATACGACCGTGTATCTCTGGACGTGGGATCCCTCGGGTCCAGCAGCTGGTAACGGAGACTGGGACAATAGCGCAGACCATCAACAATTGACCAAAGTTGGACCCAAGCTCTACTCCATGACTTTCGTTCCGACAGAATACTATGGTGTTGATGGACCCCAATTATTTTCACGAGGCATTTCCTGCTTGGCAAAGCTTAAGAATGGATATCCGTTGGATGGCTTTCCCTTTGAAGCCAAGTCGGAAGACATGCACGTCGACATCATCCCTCAATTGTGTGGCGCGCGATTGTGCGTGTTTCCAGAACTCCGTGAGTCCAGTGATTTCCTGAGTATTACGTATGACAATACCAAAGAAGAGCTTTATGAGGGGCTCCAAAACATGGGCGAAGACGATTGCTACATGTACCTCTTGGCCAAAGTGGATGACTTTACGAGCTATGAATTCGCGCCTGAATCCGAAGTACTGCAAAATCCCGAACTCAAATTGACCTCCCTTGGCGATGGTAAGTTCAGGACGACCTTTATACCCGAAGACTTGTTTGCGCCCATAGTAGCCGAAGGTGAGTCGCTCTCAGAAGTTTGGTATTACATTGTGCGTGAGGGATTCAGTTATCCCCCGGGGCCTCCGCCATTCCAAATCATTGGACTGCTGGACTGCGAATAATTTCAGAACCTTCCCATTGAACGGATCCATGCCTACCATCATACCCCAAGTGAAGAGCTGTGCAACCGCATGGCTCTTTGCGTTCTTTATCATATCATCGGTTTTTTTGTCTTGCGGGACAGAATCGTCCGAGCGAATTGTGGCAACGGCTCCCTTTATGCCCATTCAACTGCAATCAGACACCACCGTCATCTACCTGCAAGATTTCCTGCCACTGCATCACCAACTAGATTCCGTCAAATGGGAGGATGGTAGCACCCTGATCATTGACAGCATTGACCATGAACCCGTGGTTCGAATAACTCAACAGCCCATGCGTTCCATTGGCTTTCTTCAATTGTGGTCAGGAAGCATACACAGCGAAATCCCACTCTTCAAGACGTCCAAGCAAAGGGTCCGGCTATCCGTCAATTCTATTGCACCGTCTGAGCAGGTTGATGTCATTGGAACGTTTACCAACTGGCAGGGCAATCCACTCAGGATGCAACCAAGTAATGAGGCGTTCACGCTGGAATTGATGCTTGATCCAGGCGTCCATTTTTATCAGTTGGTCATTGACGGCGTGGAACAGCCTGACCCGTCCAACCCGCGAATGGTTCCTAACGGGTTTGGCGGATGGAATTCCGTTTTGGAAGTGGACAAGCAAGGAGCCCCACTCCCATTGGATATAAATTTCATGTCCGCTGATCAAATAGAGAGCCAAGATGGAGTCCGTCGTTCCGACCAGCTCATCGCACAAACGAGACCAGGCGCCTATTATTACGCTTGGTGGGACAATGAAATCTATGGCTTCGGTATGGCTGATAGCAACGGTTTTTTTCAATTGAGCCTACCCGCCATCGCCTATCAGATGGAACGTTCACATCTTCGACTATGGGCCTGTACCAGCGACAGCAAGAGTCAGGAGTCCTTGATTCCCTTATCCAAAGGAATTCCCATAACACAGAGCGAAGCACTCTCTCGGTTCGATCGACAAGCCATGGTCATGTATTTTCTCATGGTAGACCGTTTCAAGAATGGTGACCCTTCGAATGATTGGTCGTCCAATGACCCTGGCGTGCTTCCGGAAGCCAATCATTTTGGTGGGGACCTAGCAGGGGTCCAACAGGCTATACCCTACATCGACTCCTTGGGAGCCAACACGATTTGGGTGAGCCCTATTGCACCCAATCCGGATGGTGCCTGGGGCTACTGGTCAGATCCCCGCACCGAAATCACCAGTAAATTCAGCAGCTACCACGGGTACTGGCCCATTGCGTCAACAGGAGTCGATCGGCGATTTGGCACCATGAAATCGTTCAATAACTTGGTGGACGATGTGCATGCGAATGGACAAAATATTCTCGTTGATTATGTCGCCAATCACGTGCATGAAGAACATACCATTTACACCGCTCATCCGGAGTGGGTCACGAATTTATACCTGCCCGATAGCACATTAAACACGCAATTATGGGATGAGCAGCGGCTCACGACCTGGTTTGACACCTTCATGCCCACACTTGATCTCGAAAACCCCGAAGTCTATGAAGTGATGACGGATAGCGCCGCATGGTGGGTGGAAAACACCGACATCGATGGATTTCGACACGATGCTACCAAGCACATTCCCGAGGTCTTCTGGAGGACATTAACGCGGAAAATTCGCGAACGGGAACACACGCCCACTTTTCAAATTGGAGAGACGTATGGTTCTCCTGATTTGATTCGAAGCTACTTGTCCAATGGCATGCTGGATGCTCAATTCGATTTTAATCTCTACGATGCCCTGGTTTCGGTTTTCACTGGGGATAGCGCCGATATACCCAGCCTCATTGACGTAGCCAACCAAAGCTTAGCGACCTATGGCTCACACCACTTGATGGGCATCATCACCGGGAATCAAGACAGACCGCGCTTTGCTTCAATGGCCGACGGTTCCCTCGATCCAGGTGAAGACACCAAATTTGCCGGTTGGACTCGCGAGATTCAACACAACGGGAATACGGGCTATCGCAAAATGAGTTGGCTCATGACGTTTCTCATGTCAAGTCCCGGCATCCCCTGCATCTACTATGGAGATGAGATCGCCGACGCAGGTGGAAACGATCCAGATAACCGACGGATGATGCGATTTGACCAGTGGAATGAAGAAGAGCAATGGATGTGGAATTGGACCCAAAAGTGGATCTCATTGCGGAAATCGAGAATGAGCTTGATGTACGGCACCACAGAGTACCGTGAAATTGCTCCGGGGCTCCTGGCCATTCACCGCACGTATCTCAATGAAAACACGTGGGTATTAATCAATACCACAGGCAACTCCTTTGAAATCACAGTTGATACGGACGACCCCCTCAGGCCTTTAATCGGATCGCTGAAAACGTTAAAGGATGGTCAATTGACTTTGAAAGCTTGGGGATGCGCAGCTTTTGACGTTCAGCCCAGGTTGGTCGCGACTGCCCATTAGCACAGCTTTCAATCCTCTTCCAAGAAATCATCCAGCACGTAACGCCATTGCAGATCCCAGTTCCCATCTCCCGAATTGTGATGCAAGTGCACGCGCAACTGCCCTGGAAGTCGTTCAATCCGAAGTCGCTGAATCACAGCTCGGCCATTCGCATTGCCTCCCCTCGTCAACAGTACAGCAGGTCCCGATTCATCAGCAAACCATTGAGTTGATATGCGCTGACCATCTTCAATGGCCGTCACATCAAGCACCTGAAGTTCACTGTTCCATTCCCACATTTGGGCCTCCTTTTCAACGTTCGTTCCCGATTCTCGGGAAATTTGAAGCACAAAGCCGTCTTCTTGACCACTCCGCTTGCCATCCCAACGAGCATCCAAGGCAGATACGCCTCCTTCTTCATCTGGCACCTCGTAGCGTCCTACGTATGTCCCCTCTAAGACAAACATCCAATCGGGTGCCTGACTAATTCCCCCAATGCTGTATAAAAGTAGCAAGCCTGTTATCCAGGAAATTCTGATGATGGATGTTCTGATCATTTGGTGACAATATTATTCAATTCAAGGCTTAAATTTCGACTATGAAATTGAAACCAACCTTATTCATCCTATTTGTATGCGCACAATTCAGTGCGTTCGCACAGCCAACCTGGGAAGTAGGCAACACGACCCTTACTGAATATGACCTCGTCACTGGCACGCAATTGCCTTGGGAAATTCTTTGGGGTCCTGACGACCACCTCTGGATGACCTCCCGCAAAGGGGAAGTCCTTCGAATCGATCCAGCAACGGGCAGTTACACCACCGTGCTTCAAAAGAATGTCATGAACGGTGGAAATGGTGAGCCGGGAATGTTGGGCATGGCCATGCACCCCGATTGGGAAACCACACCCAAGGTCTACTTGGTTTATTGTGCAGGAACATCATGGAATGGAGAAGAATACCTCTGTTCATTTGACTGGGACGGCGAGGCCTTGGTCAACGAAGAGATATTGCTCACATTGGATGCAGGTGGGATTCACAATGGGAGCCGTTTGTTGGTCTTACCTGACAACACTTTATTAATGACTTCAGGAGATGTCGGATCGTCGGCCTTGTCTCAATCGATGAATTCGCTTCAAGGCAAGACGCTGCGCCTCAACTTAGATGGAAGCATTCCAGAAGACAATCCGTTTCCCGATTCTTATGTTTATACGATCGGCAATCGGAACAGTCAAGGATTAGCCTTGGGCCCCGATGGTATCATCTACAGTTCTGAACACGGACAAAACTCCAACGATGAATTCAATATCGTTCAGGCCGGAGGTAATTACGGATGGCCTCAAGTAGAAGGGTTCTGCAATACAGCGGCCGAACAAAACTTTTGCGCCGAAAATGACGTCATCGAGCCGTTAGAAGCCTGGACACCTTGCATCGCCGTCAACGGAATCGAGTATTACAACCACGAGGCCATTCCCGAATGGCAGCACTCCGTTTTACTTTCGGTTTTGGGTGGATTGGGAGGACAGTATGAGCGCCTAAGCGTTTTGCACCTCTCAGAAGATGGACTCAATGTGGAGAGTGAAGACCAGTTCTTCTCAAGCTTTAATCAACGCATTCGAGATATCGCAGTCAACCCCTATACAGGCTCTGTCTATGTCGCATTCAATGGCACGTCATATCCGGGAAGTGGCCCCAACATCATCAAGGAATTTCGAAACGAATCATTCGCTTCAGGAATTGACCAAGGCCCTAATTTGCTTCAGACGGTCGCCTACCCCAACCCAGCTGATGACCTCATTCAATTCCAATGGCAAGGAGACTTCGGCCCCTTGACGTACGATATCTTCGGATTCAGTGGCCAAAAAATGGTTTCTGGTCAATCCCGTGGTGGGATCATCGCATGTGAAACGTCTGATTGGCCAGCTGGATCCTACTTCATTGTTCTCCAGCATGGTGAAGGCAGTGTGACAACTACTTTCCAAGTTCAGCGTTGATCTTATCACGCACCAAAGCGGTTGTTCTTTTGGGGTGGGTAGCGGAAATGGGGATGGGACTGGCTGCCGGAACTCCTCAATCACCAAGAGATCTATCGGATACCACAGAGGTTAAGGAAGCACAGGTATGGGCCCTTCGAATCCCAACCCTAGAGAGCCGAACGGCTGGCAGCATAACACGGTTAAATGCGGAGACCCTCCAAAACGGATTTTCGCCTGACTTACAGGATGTTCTCAACAGTCAGCCAGGAGTTTCCATGGACACGCGCGGAGCGGGAGGTTCTCGTCGGCTTCAAATAAGAAGCAGTGGCCTGCGTTCTCCGTTTGGAGTACGAAACATCCAACTCCTCCTCGATGGATTTATCTTGACCAATGCGAGTGGAAACTCCCCTCTTGAGTTAGTCAATCCTCAGTGGATTCATACCCTTGAAGTTCTTCGCGGACCCACCGGGGCGTTGGTTGGCAATTCTTACGGAGGTGCACTTATCGGCCGCTCCATTCCCACCCTTGCGCAAGCTTCCTCGCATCTTCGAAGCTATGCACGTGTGGCATCAACAGGAGGCAACGAGGCAAGCCGCGTCAGCACCGAATCAGGGTTTTCACTCACGCAACGCAGTGCTTCCAACGCGTTAACCGTTCGAGCCAATTGGACTCAGAACCCCGGTTACCGCTTGCAAGAAGCGAACGCTAGGAACACGGCAGAAGCTCACCTCCAATCTTCACCATCTGCCGGTGTCAATCGCCATTTATGGTTAGGATGGTACGGTGGATCTTGGCAATTGCCCGGGTCACTTAAAGAATCAGATGCTCTTACATCGCCAGAATCTGCTCCAGGCGCTAACTACAATGCCCACGTAAGCAGAAGCAGAACATGGGTGGGATGGAGCACATCCCGATCAACGGGCACCGTGCAATCAGGTTTATGGGCATATGGTCAAATCAGCGATAAACTTAATCCATTCGGAACGTCCGCATTTTATAACGGCATCAAAACGGAGAATGAGGCCTTTGCCTCCCTTCGCTATTGGAGAGCTCAAAGTTGGCCATTTCGAAAGAGTGGGAAAATTACGTGGGATCAATCTGCCATCTTCCTGAGCGAATTCTTAGACTTGAAGGAGACGGACTATCGCATAGATGCGAGCAATGCACCACTTCGCTACTCCATACAAACGGGAGTGAATAAATTATGGGCATCTACTGGGGTCAGAATGGAATGGGACAACCAATGGCAAATGGACGCACAGCTGTCCTTGGAAGGCGTCGACCGACAATCTGAAGGTGAAAGCCGCACGACAGATGCAGAACTAAAACCCTATGAAGCGTCTTTTAGAGAGTTGAATCTCTTGCCGTTTGTTCAAGTATCCCGTCAGCTTGGTTTAAGTAGCCGTGTTTTCCTCCAATATGCCCGTGGCGGAAGCCAACCCACTTCTTTCGAATTGGTGGATCCTGAGTCATTTGAACTTTCGAATTTGCGTTCTGAGCAGGCCCATGCTTTCGAAGCTGGCGCGCGTTGGAGGCATAATTCAAGACGAACAAACGCAGGCGCTACACTTCAACTCTATCACCAATTGGTTCAAAACGCAATAGCGCAGGTGCCAGGCGAAGCAGATGGATTGTTTCTGTCCAATGTAGACGGCTTAACCATGTCTGGAATGGAATTCACCGGTAACCTTGCCCACTCTTTTACAGATCAATTCCGATTGACAATTCGCGTGTGGGGGGCGCTCAATCGCCATGCGTTTGATCCTTTTGCAACGGTGGTTCCGGGGACACCGCTGCACACAGCAGGGACCGCTGGTCGGTTAGGGTTCAACCAATTAGCCTTGGGTTGGCAACATGAATGGCTGGATCGCATCAAATTGCATAATACCCAAAATGATTGGGCCGATGCACATCACAGAACGCTCGTCTTCGTCCAGCATGAAAGCCGAGGTCAACAGTGGCAGCTCGGTATGCGAAATCCACTTAACCTGGCCTACAGCTCTTGGCTTCAAACGAATGCCTTCGGCGGCAAATACTTCAATCCAGCTCCGGGACGTACCATGTGGATGTCGTGGCGATGGTCGTTCGGTCTATAAACGATGCATCCTGCAACGGACCGCGATTGCGGTGCATCGCTCAGTCGATGACCTCAATCTCGGTTCGACGGTTTCGTGCCCGTCCTTCAGGCGTTTCATTCGTCTCAATGGGCGAACGTTCTCCCATCCCTTGGGATTCCATTCGATCCATTGAGATCCCTAAAGAATGGAGGTACTTAACAACAGAACGAGCTCGCTCCTCGCTGAGTTGCTGGTTCGTTTGTGCGGACCCTTCTCCGTCCGTATGACCGACGATGCGAATCCGTAAGTCGGACGTGAGTAAGGTCCGTGCTAGTTGTTCAAGATCCGGTTGAAACAAGGTGTCTAATGCAGCAGACGAACGATCGAATCGGACATCCTTCAAGATAAAGACACTGCCGATTTGGAGTTCATCCAATGGTATTTGAACAAAGGCGTCCAACGCCACAGTTGCATCATAGGATTTAGAGAAAAAAACATAGCCCGGCTGTTCCACTTGCAAAATAACCGGCTGATTGGCAGGAAAACTCAGCGTGAATTGACCATCCTCTGCATCACTCGTTTGTTGTCCAATGTTTTCACCTTCGGGGTTGAGTACTTGGACAACTGCTGAAACAGGAAGGCCAGAAGCCGATTCAATCACTTCTCCGCGCCACAAGGTGATTTCATCCGCCGCTCCTGATTCTGGTAATGTAAACTGCCAAAGATCGAGATCGCCCGCGTGTTCGCGATCTGTTGCAAAAAGTGCAGTTCGTCCATCAGGAAAGACCTGTAAACTATTCTCATCCCCGCTGGAGTTGATCGGATAGCCCAAATTCACAGCTTCCGACCAGGTCCCATCTGGTTGCATTCTCGATACATACAAGTCCATCCCTCCCATTCCGGGATGTCCATCCGAAGCAAAATACAACGTCTTACCGTCGGCATGCAACACAGGATTCTCTTCCTTTCCTGCAGTATTAATAGCTTTTGACAGCCGAGAGGGACGACTCCACTCCCCATTTCCAAGGTATTCTGACTGATAGATGTCCTGAACGACCTTATCTGATGCAGTGTGGTATGCTCTGACAAAAAACAACCAATGCCCATCTGAACTTAAAGAGGGCTGACTTTCCCAGGCACGTGAATTCACATCGACAACATTGACTTCGTTCACATAACGCCCCTGTTCAACACTGAAGTCAGCCTGGAAAAGATCGCATGAACCTTCGCCACTGCGTCTTCCATACCCCCCATTCAAAGCCTCACAAGCCGTAAAAACCAATCTACGGCCATCTCCACGGACGGTTGGTGCCCCTTCGTTACCCCTTGTATTGATTTCGCTTAAATCTCGGATCACATTCCATCGACCATCTGCTTGCTTCTCGGCTAAAAAAAAATCTTCTTGCCCGGTCAAGCGGGCGTCTCCGCCCAATTGTCGCGTAAATATCATCCGGTCACCTGAAGCAAACAATGCCGGGTAATACTCCGGAGCGGGGGTATTCAATGAGCCCGGAAGTTCATGCAAATTAATCGGACTGGGGTGCTCTATTGCGTGGTTGGCGAAGCGAATTGATGCCTCCATCAGGCTATCGTTCAAGGACCAACCTTCCCATGAATCGCCTTCATCTAACTGGGCCAAGGCGGTGGAGTAATCACCTGATTTAAACAACAATTCAATCCACTTCGCATGCCACTTCCTCCTTAAACGAGGATTGGATAAAAGCCCTTGTTCGAGGGAAATTGCGGCTTCCGACCAGTCCCGCCTTTCTTCGTAAAGCTGGCTGCGAAGCATCCATGCATCCGCATAGTTCGATTGAACAGCAATCGCCGAATTCACAGCTTCCAACGCGCCTTGTACATCCCGGCTCATGTAGGCTGTTACCGCAACGCTGAGCCTTTTCTCTGCCTTTTTTGAGACCTTCGACTGTGCACAAACATCCGCAGTCAAAAAACTCAATGTCAAGAGAGACAATCCAGCAACGGAGCGGGCCAAAAGGCACATAGATTTGCACATGCTTCTAATTTACGTACACCGCTAAATTTTCAAACACCGTGCCGAAATCAAACGTTCACATCGGATTGTTATCAGACAACCATGGACATTGGGACGATCGGATCAGCCATCACTTGGCCAACTGCGATGAAATTTGGCACGCGGGAGACTTGGGAACACTGGAGGTCGTTGATGAAATAAGGCGATTGGCAAAAGTCCAGGCCCGTATCGTGTATGGGAACATCGATAACAGCACCATTCGTTCCGAAATCAAGGAGAGCTTGCGCTGGGAAATACAGGGCCTCAAATTTCTTATGATTCACATAGGAGGCCGTCCTGGACGCTATGCAAAAGGCATTCGGCGATTGCTAGAGGAACACCGACCTGACGTATTTATATGCGGCCACAGTCACCTGCTCCGCATTGAGAAAGACCCGAGCTTTGGAGGCCTCTATTGCAATCCCGGTGCAGCCGGATATCACGGTTTTCATCAAAAGCGAACGCTCATAAAATTTCAAATTCACGATGGCCAATTGCACGATATGCAGGTCATCGAGCTCGGCAATCGCATTAAAATGACCAATACTGGATAAATTTGCTTATCATTGCAGTGTTCTTTAGAGGAGCTCGCTAATCCCGATGGAAGCGAGAAAGAAATGTCCCCCTTTTTTCATCTTGGCCATGCATGTTACGCAAGTGACAGAACAAGTGGAATAATAAAAGAACATAATCAAGCTAGAATACCCACTTTCTATTAAAAGACTGGATGTACGACATCATTGAATTGAACGCGAAAAAGGTTCCTGACCTGAAGGAAATCGCGAAAAAACTAGGCGTTGCACGAGCTGAAAAATTAAAAAAGCAGGATCTCGTGTATAGCATCTTGGATGAGCAGGCTTTGCTACCTACTCCATCAAAACCCAAGTCCCAGACTAAACCGCGAACCAAGGCCGCACCCAAGGACGAACCCAAAGCTGAAGCTAAAGCAGACGTTTCTAAGGGCACCTCGGATCCAAAAGGCACCGCCCGAAGAGGTAAAAGTGAACGTGACGCCGCCTCTGATGCAGATGATAAGCGGACGACGAATACCCGAGGGAAATCATCGTCCAAAGATTCTGAAAGCAAACCCGACGACAAGGGAACCAGCAAGGAAGAATCCAAGGATGCACGAAGTCAGCGAAAGCCTGGAGATGCAATCCGTGAAAGACGAGCACGGCAAGTAGAGCAAGAAAAAGAAGCCGACTCCGACAACAGAGACCAAGCTGCTCAAGGAGAACCGCGAAACACCCGCGGTAACGACCGAAACAGCAACCGTTCGAATGATTCCAAAGGAGACCGAGGCAATGACCGAGGCAATGACCGAGGTAACGCCCGAGGGAGTGGAAGAAACAACGAGCGCACAAATAGCCGCAACAACGACCGGGATGGCGAACGCCAAAACGAAAGGGAAAGCGACCGCCGAAATGACCGCCGAAATGACAAGCGGAACGATCGACGAGGAGATCGGCGCAATGACAAAAGAGATCGGCACATCAGTGAGCCGGAAGAACATGGATTCAATTTTGACGGAATTATAACCGCCGAAGGAGTCTTGGAAATTCAGCAAGAAGGTTTCGGCTTTCTGCGTTCTGCGGATTACAACTATTTGAATTCACCAGACGACGTCTACCTGACATCCCGTCAAATCAAACAATTCTCCCTGCAAACTGGTGATACGGTAGTAGCGAAGGTGCGTCCACCTCGTATAGGCGAAAAGTTTTATCCGCTTATCGATGTGATGAGCATTAACGGCCGGTCCCCGGAATGGGTTCGTGATCGCATCCCATTTAAGTTCTTGACTCCCCTATTCCCACAAGAACAATTCAAATTGAGCACCCGAGGCGGCAACATCAGCACACGTCTCATGGATTTATTCGCGCCTGTTGGCAAGGGGCAGCGGGGTATGCTGGTATCGCAGCCGAAAACAGGTAAAACAACCTTGCTCAAGGATGTGGCGAATTCAATTGCACTCAATCACCCTGAAGTGTACTTGCTGATTTTACTCATCGACGAGCGACCAGAGGAGGTCACGGACATGAAGCGAAGTGTGAATGCTGAAGTCATTGCCTCCACTTTTGACGAACCGGCCGATCGGCACGTTCGAATCGCAAATTTGGTGCTAGAAAAAGCCAAGCGCATGGTAGAATGCGGTCATGATGTTTGCATCCTGCTGGATTCCATCACCCGTTTGGCGCGTGCTTACAACACGGTTTCCCCTAGTTCAGGGAAAATATTAAGTGGTGGAGTTGAAGCCAACGCATTGCAAAAGCCCAAACGGTTCTTTGGAGCTGCTCGGAACATTGAAAATGGCGGGTCGCTCTCCATTATTGCGACAGCGCTGACTGAAACAGGCTCGAAGATGGACGAGGTTATCTTCGAAGAATTCAAAGGAACAGGCAATATGGAGTTGCAATTGGACCGACGTATATCGAATCGCCGAATATTTCCAGCCATTGATATCCTCACTTCTGGGACACGCCGTGAAGATTTGCTTTTGGACAAGGAAACACTTCAGCGTATCTGGGTCCTTCGGAAACATTTGGCAGACATGAACCCTGTCGAAGCCATGGAGTTCATGAAAGAACGAATGGAACAAACGCGCAGCAACGAGGAGTTCCTCTCGTCAATGAATGGATAAATCGTGGTTTCTTCTTCTTGTGGCACTTGCTTCCTGGATCACACTGAAGATCATAGGTTTGGGCACGTGGACGTGGGAAGCATCGAACCAGTATGGGATATTGCTGAATTTGGGATGGCTCACGGTCATTTCAGCAATGGAGGCTTACAACGCCATCGATCAGGATTCGAGCTTTATCACTCGATGGAAAATTTCGGCACGCAAAGCATTGCGTTATGCCGTGTTTCTGATCTTGACCTTAGGATTGTGGTACTATGGCGTCGTGCCTGATGCCATTGAACAACGAAAGGAACAGCAACTGGAACTACTTGGTTCCATGACCAATGATCCAGTCGCTTTCGCTCAATTCATTGCTTCCAATCCAGCCCTTGCTGATCGAACTTCTGAAGAAGTCTACACCCAACAGGCAGAGAATTTAAATGTGTTCTTCTCTCCTGTTTTTTATCTTGGCACTGTAGCGATGGCATGGGTATTTGCCTCATTGATCATCACGGCCATTTTTACTTGGGTCTGGGCACGTGTCTGGATTTCGACTTAAAATCAATACTAGGAAGCGTGGTGAATCCGTTCGTAGATTTACCCTACGAGCAACACCGTGCATGGAACGTACCGCACCTTTTATCCCCCAACTAAAATCTTGCCTCCTCTGCGTGGTTTTTTTGGCTGGGAGTCTCCCGGCTGCATTGAGTCAGCAAGTCCGAAAAAACCTAGCTGCTTTTGACACCAAAAAATACCATTTTGGTTTTGCTTTGTCTGGAAACAGTTCGGATTTCAATGTGAATTTGACACCCGACTTTACATTTTCAGATAGCCTCCAAGCCATCATCAATACGCCACAAGCCGGATTTAATCTTGCATTGGTCGCCTCGTGGAATGCAACCAAGAACGTCCACATTCGATTCTTGCCAGGTTTGTCCTTTCAGGACCGCACCTTAGCATACAGGTTCCTGAAAGAAGGAGAAGCAGACTTGAAGCAGAGGCGCACTGAATCTGTCTATTTAGACTTCCCTCTTATGCTCAAATTGCGAACAGACCGAGTTGGCAATTTTGCTGCCTATGCGCTTGTTGGAGGCAAATTGAGCAAGGACATGCAATCACAAGAAGAGACCAATCAACAATTGCAAAGCGAATACATTTTGCGGCTGGAATCTGGAAATTCTTCCATTGACCTGGGTGCCGGGGTCGATGTCTTTCTGCCTTTTTTTAAGTTCAGCATCGAAGGTAAATTTGAATTGGGCCAGCGCAACATTTTAATTCAGGATGAAAGCCGTTATTCTGCCCCACTGCAATCCTTGAAAACACGGTCCTTTATCTTGTCCCTTTTGTTTGAAGGGTAAGTTGTTCCACTATGCTGCTCAAACGCCTACTTCCTCAACAGCACGCACCTCGGTGGATTATTACGGTCATTGACTTAGTCTGCGGAATAGTCGCCCTTTTTGTAGCATTCCTGTTGCGGTTCGAGTTCAGAATACCTGAGGATGAATGGGATGTATGGGTCGGTTTTTTACCATTCTATGTCGTTGTTCGACTTGTGGTCATGCGACTATTCAAGACTTCTTCAGGTATCATTCGTCATACCGGATTAGCAGATGCTCGTCGCATCATCTTGACCAATCTCTCTTCAACCAGTGTATTTATTGGTGCCAATTTGGTTTTTGCAGAATGGTTCGGTGAACTTTATCTCATTCCATTTTCCATCCTTGGTATCGAATGGCTCATCACGACAGGGATCATGATCTCCAGCCGTTGGTTGGTCAAGTCACTCTACCTCTATAACCGAAGGCTTCCGGGCACACAAGTGCCCGTTGCCATCTTTGGCGCAGGAGAGGCAGGACTCATTGCAAAACATACCATCGATAGGGAACTTGGCGAGTCAAGTTTGCGTGTTGTAGCGTTCATTGATGATGACCGCAATAAAATGGGTAAAAAACTAGAAGGGGTCGATGTAGTCAACGCAGACGAGGGTGAACGTCTCCTTCAAAATGGCCGGGTAGATCGATTGATCTTGAGCGTGCAAAATTTACCGGCTGAACGCCGGAGGAAGATGGTGGATATGGCCCTGCGACATGGCGTCAGACCGCTCGACGTCCCGCCCGTCGACCGCTGGATCAACGGCGAACTTTCAGTAGGCCAAATTCGAGAATTGAATATTGAAGATTTACTCGGTCGTGAGCCTATCCAATTGTCTCCCGATGCCGCTCAGGCCAACATCAAGGGAAAACGCGTGTGCATTACTGGCGCAGCAGGCTCCATTGGATCTGAAATTGTTCGGCAAATATTGACCCACGAGCCAGCTGCATTGTTGGCCATTGATCAAGCCGAGACGCCACTGCATGACTTGCATTTAGAACTCGTTCGGTTAGGCATTCGCAGCCGTGTGGATTTGCAAGTAGGCGATGTTCGAGATGAACAACAAGCCCACGATACGCTGCAGGCTTTCAAACCCGACATCGTGTTTCATGCCGCAGCGTATAAACATGTGCCACTTATGGAGAGTCAACCATGGCAAGCTTTTGAAACCAATGTATTGGGAACCTATCGCATGCTCAATGCCGCCATTGCATCGGAATGCCATCGCTTTGTTATGATTTCGACCGACAAGGCCGTGAACCCAACCAGTATCATGGGGTGTACAAAGCGATTAGCCGAATTACTGGTCATGCATGTCGCTGAACGATCGTCCGTGCAGTGCGTCATTACTCGGTTCGGAAATGTGCTCGGGAGCAATGGATCCGTTATCCCTTTGTTTCGGCAACAAATCGAACGTGGTGGGCCTGTCACGGTCACCGATGCTGAAGTCACACGGTATTTCATGACCATTCCAGAGGCTGTTTCGCTGGTACTCGAAGCTTCTGCCATGGGTGAAAAGAACAATGTGTTCGTCTTTGATATGGGCAAGTCGGTGCGCATTTTGGATTTGGCGAAAAAAATGATCACACTCGCAGGGTTGGAAGAAGGAAAAGACATTGAGATTTCCATTACGGGATTGCGACCAGGAGAAAAGATGCATGAGGAGTTGTTGTCCTCAAAGGACGAGTTGCTCCCCACGCACCACGCTAAAATTATGCGTGCGAATTCAGAAGGAGTTCTCACGGAAGAGGGCCTCCAGGCCATTCTGCAACTCGCCACGCAAAAAGGCGATCACCCAGCAACTCGATCGCTCCTTGAGCATTTGATTTCTGAATACCAACCAGAAACCATTGGAACCTGATGAATATCATACCATCCAGGCTCCATGCAAAGGCCTGTTTAAAGCAAAGGGCTCTAAGCACTTTGGCTTCGTTTACCCTATTCAATCTGAAGAAGAGGTAGCCCCTCTTCTAGCCGGATTGAGAAAGGAGTTCCATGATGCTCGGCATCATGCGTATGCCTTTCGCATTGGACCCGAAGGCGACCGCTGGCGTACTTCTGATGATGGTGAACCTTCCAACAGCGCAGGCCCTCCTATTCTAGGTGCCTTACGTTCAAGGAAATTAACCGGGTGCCTCGCCGTCGTTGTTCGGTACTTTGGAGGAACGAAACTAGGCGTTGGAGGACTCATTGAGGCATACAGAGAAGCCACACTAGCCGCTATAGGAAATGGGACCATCGAAACTAGGTACATCCTGCAATCCTTCACTATTCAATGCCCATTTGATCTGATCGGTGCGGTGATGTCTCAAATCGAAAAGCACGATGGTAAGATTCAGGAGCAACAGTTCACCCTCGATGTTCGCTTGAAGGTGGATATTCGGACATCTGTTTCTGATGCTTTTGAGGATAAGATCCGATCCTTATACGGATGCCAGATCGCTGCGACAGATGAAGTGAATTGAAAAACGGCGACCCTGAGGCCGCCGTTTTTAATCGATTGTGAAGAGCTGCATGCGCTATGATGCAGCTTTCGTTCTCTAATTATTGCACGACCAATTGAATCGCTTGAGAAGCATTCTTCGATTGCACCTGCAATACATATTGACCTTTCAGCATGTCCGACAAATCCAATGTTGTCAACAACGATGTGAGTTGACCTTGATCCATCGTTTGGCCCAATGCATTGAGCAAGGTCCACTGGGTTCCAGGCTCCAATTGGTTTGCAGTGATTTGCAGCAAACCATTCGTTGGGTTGGGGTATACATCCAAGCTTGACACCGCTAATTCTGTTGTTCCGACAACTGTAATTGTTACTGGCACCCGATCGGACGCACAACCAACGGAAGGTGTTTGCACCACCCAGTTGTAGAAGAAGTAATAGTAGTTCGTTGCATTGTTGCCACCTGCGGTACTTTGCGTGATGGAACCTAACTCTCCAAGCTCATAAGGATAGGACATCTCAGTACCTGTGCCATCGCGCCAGAGTTGAGGGTCATCAGAAAATGATCGGAGTCCATATCCTGTGCCCTCTGCCACTTCCATATCCAATGTGATGGTGTTCAAACCATCCACTAAATCGAATGCGGCTGACATCAGAACATTCCCGTCGGAGTCACTGATTCCAATTTCTCGGACTCCTGCTCCACTGGCGAAGACATCTACGGTGTGAATGACCATGTCCTCATATGCATCAAAAACCAACCAGCGAACGCTGTTGTCATGGTATTGACCATCACCCATTTCAGTTCTTCCACCTTCGGCTTGAATCATTCCTGAATCGGCTATATCCTCTACCCAAAGCGTTGTGTTTTCAGCGATTGACGTCTCATACGTCAATCCTACATGCACCGGCTCACTGGCGAGCTCCTCCTCAAACCACCGAGTAGTTTCAGAGGAAGACGTCAAGATAAAGGGCTCATCAGCAACAATAGCAGCTGGCACGGTTACCACAGGAACATCTGGAGCATCCAAAACAACTACGGCAAACTCTTCAGACTGGTTTTCATTTCCACAAGCATCGAGAAGGGCGAGGGAATAAACGCCAGATTCAGTGACTACAATGCTCTGGGTGGTTTCACCATTGGACCATGACCAGCCGTCCCCGTTGGGACCAATAAACTCTACAGATGATCCAGCACAAAAAGTCAAATCACCCGTCACTTGCACTTGAGGCGCCGCCTCGGTAATGATGTCCACTACCACCATGTCAGAGACCGCGGCACATCCATCTGCATCATAAGCAGTCACACTATATGTGCCAGCTTCACCAACCATGATAGCCGGTTCTGTAGAACCGTTAGACCATGCATAGGATACAAAATCACCTGTTGCAGCGATTTCGATCGATTCACCCGGACAAAGTGTTAGGTTGGAAGGGTAGCTTAATTCCACGCTGGTCATGCAAGGTGCCTCCAGCAGGTTATGGTATTGATCAATCGCTGGATTCTCGATGATCGTTTCCATTCCACTTGGCCACTTGATCGTCGCCGTTTCAATGACCTCGTGGTCACCTAAGCCAAACATGCAAGCGAACGTATTCGTGATGCCATAGCTCTCACCGGCTCTTACTTCCCGGATCATCGTGCCAAAATCTCCCGTCAGAACGACCTTCGTTCCTACCGCATCTTTATTGGACACAATGCCTTCCAAATCAAAGGCAATCCAATGGTTGTCATTGCCCGTATTCACCCATAAGATGTCGTCGTTACCGTTGTCAGGCGAGTTGTATCCGTTTCCATAACTCGCATAGACGTCCATAGAGCCGTCCCGATTCACATCACCCAAAGCAAAACTGTGCATGGTATCCCCTGCACTGAACGTATTGTCTTCTGTAAATGTTCCGTCTCCGTTGTTGCGGAAATAGCGATGGATGCCTCCCGAAACCAGCACATCGACGTATCCATCGTTGTCAAAGTCCGCCAATTTCGCCTGCAGGGCAAAACCACTAAAGTTCAACCCTGAAGCATCGGTAATGTCCGTAAAGTATCCACTCCCATCGTTCTCCAACAGTTTCATGGTGGTCGAGTGGTTGGTTAAGAAACAATCCCAATCGCCGTCATTGTCGTAATCCGCATAGTCCACAGTCCAGCTTTGTTCATTCAGCACCAGTCCGCGTTCCTCTGCGACTTCAGACCAGGTTCCATCTCCGTTGTTGAGCCAGATCTGGTTCACACGTCGGGGATCGAATGGGTCATTGACAAATTGACGACACTTTGCTATCGTCAAATCGATATCGCCATCGTTATCAAAATCGCTAAAAACTGTGCCGTAATTGCCACTGTGATCCGTATTGGGGTAATCACTGAAGTCATAACTCGTGAGGTCAATGAGCTCTTGGTCGTAATCGAGTGCTGTTCCGTTGCCTCTCCACATCCGAGAGAGCGCATCGTCATGGCAGCCAAACGCATCCAATTGGCCATCGCCATCGATGTCCGCGAAGTTGCAGGCTTGCATGAACATGGATCCATTATCCAAATCAAAGTCGCTGAACACTCCTACAGCGTCAATGTGCTTTACGTGCACACCATCGTAGGCACCCCCAGCAAAAATATCCTTGTGGCCATCGTTATCATAGTCTCCAATGGTCATTCCCCACTGGTTATTACTTGAGACGTCTCCGTAGTCAAACTCCTCAAACGTTCCTGCACCATCTTGGTACAAAACTTTTATCGTCTTGGATTGATCAAGGACAACGATGTCGTCGTACCCGTCGTTATTCATATCAGTGAATCCCACGCAGTTTCCGCTGTTGTAGCCATTGGGCAAAAGCGAGGATGCGTTGGAAAAAGACTGCGCTTGAGTAAGTCCGGCAAAGGCCAGGGCGCAGAGAAGAATCAGATTTCGCATGGTTTTAAGGTTTCATTTCACAGGTAGCGCAATATAACGAGATTAACACCTTCTTCCCGCATCATGTTCGATTTAGGCGGAATTCAGGCCTTGAGTGCCCTCTTTCTCGACTAAATTAGCCGCATGACTCCGGGAGGAACGGCAGCTTTTCACACACTAGGGTGTAAACTCAATTTTTCTGAGACATCGACTATTGCACGCGAGTTAGCCCAGGCGGGATATGCCCGAGTAGGCATCGATGATGCACCTGACGTTGTTGTGATCAATACGTGCAGTGTAACGGAGCAGGCAGATGCAAAGTGTCGCAATGCAGTCCGAAGAGCATTGACGAGCAATCCTGATGCGTTTATTGCTGTTATTGGTTGTTATGCCCAATTAAAGCCCAACGACATAAGTACAATTGAAGGCGTCAACGTGGTCTTAGGTGCCCAGGAAAAATTCAATTTGGTCGATTATATCTCGGAAGAAAAACGAACAGCTGGAACGATCTCCGTGGGTCCCATCAAAGAAGTCAAGACCTTCGTTCCTGGTTTTTCCAGCAACGATAGGACACGGGCATTTCTAAAGGTTCAAGATGGGTGCGATTATTTCTGCTCATTCTGCACAATCCCATTAGCTCGCGGCCGGTCGAGGAATGCGAGCATTTCTGAAACGATACACTCGGCTCAAGAAGCTGCTGCCCAAGGCGCACGCGAAATCGTTTTAACTGGCGTCAACATTGGGGATTTTGGGAAAAGTACGGGAGAGTCATTTTATGATTTGGTCCAGGCCTTGGATGCACAAGTAGACGTTGAACGATTCAGAATCAGCAGCATCGAACCGAATCTGCTGACACCAGACATCATAGCCCTTGTCGCGAACAGCAAAAAATTTCAACCTCACTTCCACATTCCCTTGCAAAGCGGATCGGACACCGTGCTCAAGTCCATGCGCCGTCGGTACCGGACGGAACTCTACGCCTCACGGATACAGAACATTCGCGAATTACTGCCTCATGCGTCCATTGGAGTTGATGTGATAACTGGATTCCCTAATGAGGATGAATCCGCATTTAGGACAACCCAAGAATTCTTGCTCGATCTCCCAATAAGCTACTTGCACGTTTTCACTTATTCAGAGCGTGCAAAAACTACTGCACCCAGAATGGAACAATCCGTCCCCATGGAAACCCGGAAGCAGCGTACCAAGCTTCTTCGTGCTCTGTCGCTAAAGAAGCAAAGAGCCCATTATGAGACGTTTGTTGGATCGACGAGACCGGTCCTGTTCGAAGAGTCCCAAGAAGAGGGGCTGCGGTTCGGCTACACCCCTGAATACGTGCGTGTCGCAGTTCCTGAATCCATGGTCGATGCCAATTCCATTCACGCGGTTCAAATTGAGCAAATTCACGCAGCAGGCTACGCCTCTGCTCGGCTTTCAAATGTTTCAACCCTTCGTTAAACAAAAACCATGTATCCAACTGTATACCATGTGTTTATAGACTTATTTGGCTGGGATATTCCAGCTTTAAAGTTGGTCAACAGCTTTGGTCTGTTTGTCGCTTTGGCGTTTGTCGTTGCAGCGTTCATTTTGCGCAAGGAAATGGACCGGAAACAGGCTCTGGGCATCTTCTCAGCCGAGCGAACAAAAATAACGCTGGGTGGGCCCATTCCTGTAGGTGAATACATCACCAATGGTCTGATCGGCTTCGTCATTGGTTGGAAGTTTATTTATTTAGCTTGGAACGCGGGGGAACTATTTCAACGCGGCTTACCGCAAGCTGAGTTGTTTAGCCTGCGCGGAAACTGGGCACTTGGTTTAGTTTGTGCGACCCTTTTTGTTGGCTGGAAATTTTGGGAAGCCAAAGGCCGGGGCAAAACCATTCAACACAAAGAGATAGAGGTGCCCGCCAGCCAGCACGTTGGAGGTATTGTAACCGCTGCCGCGATTGGTGGAATAACGGGAGCCAAGTTTTTTCATTTGCTCGAATACCCGGATGAACTTATCCGCTTCTTCCAAGAGCCATCGTTGGCCAATTTCCTTGGAGGACTCACGATTTACGGTGGATTAATTGTTGGTGGGCTTGCCGTTTATATCTATTCTCGAAAAAACAACCTTGCGTTTTTACCGCTGGCAGATTCCACGGCTCCTGGATTGATGCTAGGGTACGGTGTCGGTCGTATTGGGTGTCAGGTGAGCGGAGATGGCGATTGGGGCATCCCAAATTCACATCCCATGCCGGATGTATTATCCTGGTTACCGGATTGGATGTGGTCCTATTCCTTCCCCAATAACGTCAATGGGGTTTATGGTGCACGGCCTGCAGGATATGTGGGCAAATGGATTACCCCTGAAGATCCGTGGCCGATTTTCGAAGGATATGGTACCTACCTCGACCCCGGCGTTTACCCTACCGCCTTTTACGAGACGCTTATGGCAACTGTGTTATTTGGAATCCTCTGGTCTATGCGAAAGCGGATCCAAATTCCAGGAAGACTATTCGCTCTGTACTGCATATTTAATGGAGCTGAGCGGTTTCTCATTGAAAAAATTCGTGTCAATGTCGAACTGGATTGGTTCGGCTTGTCATTCACACAAGCTGAATTGATCTCGACGGCTACGTGCATTGGAGGAATCCTTCTTTGGTTCGCATTGGGCAAGCGACGTTCAAAATGAGCACCTCATCGAATAAAAGTCGATTAAACCTCCTCATGATGGAAGCGTCCAATTACTAGATGTCGCAATCTTCTACGTATCAACAACCTTCTTGGTTGAATGCGCTCAATTCCCGAGACCGCTTAGAGCGTGAGCGAGCTTTCCATCAGCTCATGGATGCATGGCACAAGCCAATATACACCTTCATTCGCGCAATGGTCGGCAACCATGAAGATGCTGCGGATGCGACACAAGACACCTTCGTTCAGGTGATGAAATCGGTCCATCGATTTAAAAAGAAAGCGAAATTTTCTACTTGGCTCTACAGCATCGCTCGGAACAAAGCCTTGGACGAATTGCGCCGGCAAAAAAAGCGGCAACACATTCCTTTCAACACAGAATTTGATACGGCCCAAAATCAGCTTCAATCAGACCCCTATTTTGAAGGGGATGAAATAGAATATCGGCTCCATGCGGCGGTTGCCATTTTGCCAACTCGACAAAAAGAGATTTTCATCTTGCGCTATTTTGAGTTGATTCCATTTGCCGAGCTAGCCGCTGTCATTGGAATCTCAGAAGGAGCAGCGAAAGCCTCGTTTTTTCATGCGAAAAACAAAGTGACCGCGCACATCAAAATCAACCTCGACCAGTAAGATTAAACTCCGAGCAGCTCATTCCGTCCAATAGATTAGTTGATCATGCCTACACCCCATTCGACCCCTCCCCGATTCTTCGAAGAACATCGAGAACGCATTTGGAACGAAGTCGCAGACCTTCCGTCCTTCTACACGCTATACAGACCCGCTTACAGATGGGCAGCAGCAGTCGTACTCTTCATCGCTGGCAGTTGGTTGTTTACGTTATTCAGCCCTGAGAATGAATGCATTTCATTCGCGTGCCTTTGGGAAAACACTTCGGACGAGTCTTTGCAATACCTCGACGGAACTATGGGGGTTTGGCTAGAAGATGATTTTCTCTTTGAAGCGTTAACAGAGGCGCCAACGAACAATCAATTCTAATCAACGACCCCTATGAAATCAACAACTGATATGCGCCGTCAATGCAGATTAGAACTGACCCTTGTGCTGACGATGACAGTGCTCCTGGCCGCTGCCTCCTCTGCCCAGAATACCGTGGGAACAACCTTAATTTCGGATGATGTTTCCAGTGGATATGTGCTTTTCAGTCCCAATTCAGCGACCCAAACTTATCTGATTGACCGCTGCGGACGCACCATGAATCAATGGGAAAGCGACGGGCGGCCCGGACTCAGCGCGTATTTACTCGAAGATGGGAGTCTGCTGCGCACACGCAAGTTGCTCACAGGAGCTTTCATAGGAGGTGGAATCGGCGGTATGCTTGAGCGGTTCAACTGGAATGGCGAATTGATTTGGAGCGACACACTTGCCACAGAATCCATTCATCAACACCATGACATCGCCCCTATGCCCAACGGAAACATTCTCGCTATTTTGTGGGAGAAGCACACGGCAGAGGAGGCCATAGCAAACGGACGCGACCCCCTTCTCACTCCAGAGGAGGTGTGGGTCACACGAATCGTAGAACTCTCTCCCATGGCCGGCGGTGGAAGTGAAATCATTTGGTCATGGAGCCCCTGGGATCATCTCATCCAGCATTTTAATGCAGCGCTTCCTCATTATGGTGAACCGGCTAATTTTCCGCATCGGTTCGACGTGAATTATGGTGCTGTAGCAGAAGTGGTTGGTCCGGGAATTGGCCAGGACGCTGCCTTTGATTGGCTTCATGTAAACAGCATTGATTACCATGCGGAACGGGATGAAATTGTGCTCAGCAGTCGAAATTGGGATGAAGTTTGGGTAATTGATCACAGCACCACAACGGCAGAAGCAGCCTCGAGTACCGGTGGGTCGAGCAACCGAGGCGGGGACATTCTGTGGCGCTGGGGCAATCCGCTTACCTACGGTGTGGGTGCTCAAGAAGATCGACAATTTTTTGGTCAACACGATGCGCAATTCATCGAGGATGGCCTTGGCATCACCGTATACAACAACGGAGCTTCCCGACCGGAAGGACCGTTCAGCACGGTGCATCTCATCGAGTTTCCACTGGACACCTCCGGCAGCTTCATCGACCCTGACGGTGGGGTTTTTGGTCCGGACGAACCCAATTGGACCTATCCCGATGAACCTGACCTCACCTTCTTCTCCAGTAAAATTTCGGGCTACCAGCGCATGGCGAATGGTCACCATTTAATTTGTCAGGGAGCGGACGGGCGGTTCTTTGAGCTGAACGAGGCCCATCAGCTGGTCTGGGAATACATCAATCCCATGACCGCCAACGGACCATTATCGCAAGGAAGCAATCCCAACCAGAACAGTGTTTTCAGAGCAACCCACATTGCCTTAGAGCATCCCGGGATACTAGAACAAGACTTATCGCCAGGCGACCCGATTGAGTTGAATCCTGATTTGGCTGACTGCTTTGTGAACAGCGTTTACGAGATCTACACCGAGCGATTCTCGCCAACAGTATGGCCCATACCGTCTCGCGATTTCCTGCACATCGAATGGCCAGAAACAATGCCTATGGCATGCGAGGTCGTCTTCTACACTCCTCAAGGCATCGAATGCGCACGTACACCCCATGGACCCTCCTTGCGTGTGGATATTCAAACTTGGCCACCAGGGTTGTATATCGGAATTTTGCAGCGTTGCGGAGATCCATTGAGCAGCCAAGCTCCTTTAACCTTCAAATTTATCATCCAATGACCCTATCCATTCACAGGGTGCTTGTTTGGGCGACAGGTATTCTGATCGCTCCAACCCTCCTAGCCCAAAGCAATACCGTCGGCACCATTCAATTCGATCCGTCGACGTTCTCAAATGGCTACACCTTGGTTTATCCACACAATCAACCTCACGCCCGATTAATTGACGCGTGCGGAGAAGTCGTGCACCTGTGGACCAATGATTCAACTCGCCGACCTGGCAACAGCGCCTATTTGAGTCCTATGGGAAATCTTCTATGGGCGCATCGGTCTGCGAACATTTCACAGGATCCTATTTGGGCCGGTGGAGGAGGCGAAGTCATCGAGAGCCGAACATGGAACAACGAGGTGCTGTGGTCCTATGCATTGAACGATTCAAATGGGCGGTTGCATCACGATTTTGCCGTCACCAACATGGGGACAGTACTGGCCATTGCATGGGACCGTGTGGATTCACTGACGGCCATTGAAGCCGGACGTGACCCTGCACTACTCGAGGACGGCGAACTCTGGAGCGAGCGCATCATCGAGTTAATGCCGAACGATACCGGAGGTGCCGATGTCATTTGGGAATGGCGCGCGTGGGATCATTTGGTTCAAGACTTTGATTCGACCAAAGCCAATTTTGGCGTGATCTCCCAATCTCCGCATCTCATCGATTTGAATTTTGGTACCCCCAGCTCCGCAGCGGCTGATTGGCTGCATATGAATAGCATCGATTATAGCCCCAGTTTGAATCAGATTTTGGTCAGCATTCCCACCATGGACGAACTATGGATCATTGACAAAGCAGCGCCTGAAAACGGACTGATTTGGAGGTGGGGCAACCCAGAAGCCCATGGGCAAGGTGTGGCTGCCGATCAGGTGTTGCATTACCAGCACGCAGCCACGTGGCTGGATGCACCGTACCATCAGAATTCGCCGGATTTTGGGAAAATAGCAGTTTTCAACAACCGCAACCCAGGGGCCACAGGGCCGTATTCCAGTGCTCACCTCATCGATGCCGCTTGGGATGCCAACGACAGTGCATACGCCATGTCCAACGGCTTGTTTGACCCAGCCAATTTTGACTGGACCTGGACCGCTTCGCCACCCACCGACTTTTTCAGCAGTGGCTTATCCAATTTTGAGCGCCTGCCCAACGGCAACAACCTCATTCTAGGGGGACGTACGGGCGAAATTTTTGAATTCACGCCCTCAGGTGACATTGCGTGGCACTACCGCCTTCCCATTCAAGCTGGTCTCCCGGTTGCCCAAGGAACTGAACTAGGTGTCAACGATAACCTTCTCTTTCGAGCCGTTCGATACCCAGCTCAATTTCCCGCTTTTGCCAATGCAAACCTGGATCCTATGGGGACATGGGAACTGGAGCCTGTGCCATTGACCGCATGCCTTCCGTGTGAGCTGAACGTGGATGTCAATGCCACGGATGGTCTGGCTTATGTTGATGTAGAAGGAGCTAATGGCGATTACAGCGTCACCTGGATGATTGACGATGTGACGATTTGCACCGAAGACACGTTGAGCCTCAATGGAAGCACAGGGTGCGCCGAAAATGCAGCATTCTTGGTTTCAGGCGAAACGGTGACCATCTGGGTCACCGATGATGCGGGATGCGAAATCACGACTGAATTCAGCTGGGTTGTTTCGGATATCCTAGAGAGATCCAGCAGTTTAAGCATCTACCCCAACCCTGCCAGCGACCGAGTTCTTCTCAGCGGCCCCTTTGTGAACGAGCAAGCTGACCTGTATTCAGCTGCGGGTAGCATGGTGCGCTCATTTCCTCTTACTACCGGCGCAGAAATTCAAGAATTATCCCTGCATGGCGTATCACCCGGCCATTACATCTTGCTGATTGGAACGCATCACATGCCACTTATCATCGTGAACCCGAGCCATTGATCCCACTTGATAAAAATTGACCACATGAAATCTCCCAATTACATTTCAAATCCAAACGTTTTTCAACCCATAACACAGCATGGGCCTGAGCTGTTTCAACGCTTTACTCAAGCGATCAGTAAAGCCTGCAATTCGAGTCTTTTCTTCTTTTTGTGCATGCTCTTACAAAATGGTGGGGCACTATCACAACCTCCCATGCACGATCGAGCAATTGAAGGTGATCAAATTCAAGCGTTGAGAATTGGGTTTTTTGTCCAAGAATTAGAGCTTACGGCAGAGGAAAGCATCGAATTCTGGCCCGCATGGAATGAAGTCGAGGAGCGAATGAAAGGCCACCGGGAATTAATCCGCGATTTAGAACGTAGAATTTCGGGTGCTTCAACAGACGATGAGGCCAGGCAACTAGCCGCTGAGATGAAAGCGATGAAAATCCAAGGCTTGGATTTACAAGATGCTGGTTTGGAGCAGATGTCCGAAGTTATCGGCTATCGACGCGCTGCCCAAATTGAACAAATCGAACGTGCCTTTCGATCGCGACTTTTGAAAAAAAGAATGAACGGAAGAAATGCAGGAGATCCTGGTCCGAAGCGCAAGTTCTGAGGAAAGGCTGAGATGAAACGTATGTACGCGCGTTAGTTCGAAACAGGAACAAGGCAAACACCATTGATGCAGTAGCGATTTCCCGTCTCCGTCGGTCCATCCGGAAATAGATGACCCAAATGGCTATCGCAATGACTGCATCGAACTTCGACGCGTACCATTCCATGAGACCGGTCCTGATGTTCCGTAATGGCCATTTCGTCTACCCCTTTGTCAAAACTTGGCCACCCGCATCCTGAATCAAATTGATTTACAGAAGCAAACAACTCAACCCCACAACCTTTGCACGCAAATTTTCCGCGGTGGCCGGTTTGATGGAATTTGGACGAAAAGGGACGCTCCGTCCCATTCTCGCGCAAAACATGGTATTCTAATTCCGTGAGTTTATCCCTCCATTCTTCTGGAGTTAAAGGAACAAATTCGTCCATGTTCAGCGAGATTGACCTCCTTTGAAAGGTTTCTTCCCCTTGCTCTGACCTCCGCCTCCACCAGATCGATTCGGCTTTCCGTGCCTTCCTGACTGGCTGCGACCACCACCACTGCGACCGCCACCTCCAGGTCTTCCTCCGCGACCTGACCTTCCCGCCTTTGGATTGTATTCTGGACCCGAGCCCAGATGCTTCGGGATTTCTAATTTGACAACGGACTTCTCGATCAACTGTTCAATGCGACCGAACCGCTGTTGATCATCCGGGTTTACGAGCGTAACACCTTCTCCATCCTTATCAGCACGAGCCGTTCGGCCAATGCGGTGAACGTAATCCTCCTCGTTTGGTGGGACGTCGTAATTCACCACCAATTCAATGTTATCGATATCTATGCCTCGGCTTACGACATCTGTCGCTACCAAAATGGGGAACTTTCGCTGGCGAAAGCCCAGCATCACCTCCTCACGCTCCGACTGGTCTGCATCAGATGAAATTCGTTCACATCGGATTCCAGCCTTTTTTAGAACCCGCGTAATCTGACTAACCGTTCGCTTACGCGAGGTGAATACAATGCCTGAACTCACGTTTCGGTCTTTAAGCAATTCTATCAAGACCGCGTCCTTCTGGTGGTCAAACAAAATGTACGCACCCTGTTTGATCTTCTCTGCTGGTTTCGATAAAGCCAATTTGACCACCTGAGGATTTCGTTGCAACTCTTGAGCTAACGTTTCGATGCGGTCTGGCATGGTCGCGCTGAACAGCAACGTCTGGCGATCGGTACGGCATTTTTCTGCAATGCGCATGATGTCGCCCAAGAAGCCCATATCCAACATCCGGTCAGCCTCGTCCAATATCAAACATTGCAATTCGGATAAATCAACGTATCCCAGTGTGAGGTGGGACAAAAATCGACCTGGCGTAGCGACGATAATGTCGGCTCCGTCCGTGAGTGCTTTTTTCTCGCGCGTAAATTCAGCAGCGTTACCTCCGCCATAAATAGCTAAGCTGGTGACTTTTGCATAGTAACCGAACCCTTCAACCGCTTGGTCAATCTGCATCGCAAGTTCTCGCGTGGGAACCACAATCAGTGCTTTGGTCTTTCCGTTATCTTCCGTATCCAAGATACGATCAATCACCGGCAGCAAGAAAGCAGCGGTTTTCCCTGTTCCTGTTTGCGCTATTCCTAAAAAGTCATTTCCCTTCAGGACACTCGGGATTGCTTGTTCTTGAATGGGGGTCGCAAGTTCGAACCCCATCGCATCCAATGCATCGAGCACATCGGGATGCATAGGCATCGCATCGAAGCGCATGCGCTTATTTTCTTCTTCCACGTTGGAAAGTTACGGAGGTTGCAACCAAACAATGGTGAAAGCTGTTATATTTTTACATGAATTGATGTGGGCTCACTAATCGTCCATCACACGAATGAATTTCAGCCGTTATTTCCTGCCCCTCCTTTGCCTGGGGTCTTTTGTGCATAGCTCCCAATCGTTGGAAGCTGCGCATGCTATGGGCGGCGAAGTTTATTACAACTACTTAGGAGGAGGCGATTTTGAGGTCACTCTGGTGTTTTATCGCGAATGCGATCCAGATCAGCCGCTACCCAGTGGATGGCAGAATGGCGGGACGAATTTGGACCCCACTATCAATCTCGGAGTTTTTGAAGGAGCTAATCCATTTGGCACGTATGAAGTCCAAATTACCATGGCCTCCACGAATCCGCTGGATACCGAATTGGAAAATCCCTGTGGGAATTTACCCCCCGACCTCTGCGTTCAGCGGCTTGAGTACAAAATTACCATCAATTTACCCTCTAGTGAAATTGGTTATGACCTGGTCTTTCAACGATGTTGTCGAAACCCCGGAATTTCGAACATCCCCAATCCCGGTGACGTAGGCATCACGCTAACCACCCAGATTCCGCCATTCACAGATGATGCTGCTCCCAACAGCAGTCCTCAATTCAATAATTTCCCGCCAGAAGCCATTTGCACGGGGTTTGACTTCTACCTAGATCAAAGTGCAACAGATGCAGACGGTGATTCGCTTGTCTACTCTTTTTGCACTCCATTGAATGGTGGATCAACGGACAATCCTTCCCCCGCACCCCAGCCTGCATCGACTTTCACCACAATACCTTGGGGAGCCGGTTTCAGTGCACTCGACCCCATCCCTTCCAATCCTTCCTTTGAAATCAATCCCGAAACAGGCGAGATTACCGGCTTTCCCACCACCGCTGGAGCCTACGTTATTGGCATATGTGTCTCTGAATACCGAGATGGTGAATTACTCAGCACGGTCATGCGGGATTTTCAGTTCAACGTGGTGATGTGTGACCCCACCATTATTTCTGCGGCACAACCTCAAGCGGATGATCAATTTTGCATCGGTGAAACGATTGAATTTTCAGAAAATAGCATCGGTGCTCAGAGCTTGTTGTGGGATTTTGGTGTGCCCGGGATCACAACAGATATAAGCACGGCATCTGATCCTGTATACACCTACCCGGACACGGGTATTTTCGAGGTCATGTTGATTGCCAATCCATCCTGGCCATGCGCCGATACCTCGAGCCAAGTTTTTTACATCTATGAGCCCATAGACCTCAGCATTGAAATGATTGACTTCGAGTGCCTGAGTGGAATTGAAGCTTTTGATTTGGAGGCGAGTGGTGCCTTCACTGAGAACACCACCTTGGCTTGGAGCTTTTTGGGAGGCCTGCCGAGCACCGGCGATGAAATTACCACCGATTGGATCACCTTTAATAACGCCGATGAGTGGACCGTCACATTGGATGCTGAGCATTACGGATGTCAATCGAGCACGCAGTTTACCTGGGATGCACCGGAGACACCAGTAGCCAGTATCGCAGATCAGTCATCGTTTTGCCAAGGGTTTGACTTTGATTTTGAGAATCTATCATCCAATGGGACCAACTGGAGTTGGGACTTCGGTGTTTACGGTGACAACACAGACATTTCGAACGATGAATCTCCTTCATTCACCTATCCTGGCGACGGAGTCTACACCGTTCAATTGGTGGTGTCTGCTCCATACACATGCAGCGATACCGCTTTTGCAACGATAGAAATTTTCCCGGAAATCGATCCGTCATTCGAAGCGCCTGACCCCGAGTGTTTTTCGACGAACAATTTCACCATCAACCCCTTGATTGAAAATGACCCCATCACCGAATATGAATGGGATTTTGGTGGAGCTACCGTGAGCGCGAATATCAATGGCCCGCAAGTGAGCAACCTCGTATATACGGAACCTGGAACATACACCGTGGAGGTCACAGCAACTGCCAACGGATGCGAGGTCACGGCTTCTGAAGATGTATGGGTCATTGTTGATCCAAGCATTGGTTTTCAAGGTGGCCCCCCGATAGGTTGCCCTCCCCACTCCGTTTCATTCACCAATACTAGTGAAACAGAAACCGCCACAACCTACCTGTGGGACTTTGGCGATGGAAGCACCAGCATCGCACCCAATCCAGTGCATGTGTATCAAAATTCAGGTGATTTTTCTGTCACATTGACCATGAACGCCTCCGGATACTGCAGCACCGAATTGATTCTTTCACAACCCAATTTAATCGAAGTTTATCCCATTCCAGATGCCGGGTTTGACATCACTCCTAACCAGGTTGACATTCTCAACCCTAACGTCGAATTTGAATCGTTGGCTTCAGGAAACGTGGATTGCTTTTACAACTTTGGCGATGGTGGATCATCCAGCTCGTGCAATGGTTCGTACACCTTTTCCGACGGCGGTTTGTTCAATGTCGTTCAAACCGTCGTGAATGAGGCTGGATGCACCAATACGGCGATCGGACAAGTCGCCGTTTCAGGTAGCGTTTTTTATGCTCCCAATGCCTTCACACCAAATCACGACGGACTCAACGATGTTTGGCAACCTGTCGCTCTAGGCATCACGCAATATCACTTGCAGATTTACAACCGGTGGGGAGAAATGATTTGGGAAACGTGGGAGCCCAATACACCTTGGCTGGGTCAAGTAAAGGATGGACAGCACTTCGCAATCGATGGACTTTACTTTTATGAAGCTTGGACCGAGGACCAATTGCAGTTCCCAAGAACCTACAGCGGCATCATTCAATTGACACGGTAATCAAAGGAGAAAACATAAAATAGTTTTGCTTCTTGCATCTCGTCGAATATATTAGCCATGCTAGAGAACGAACGATGAGTGATCAATACAACCGAGAGGAAATCTATTCCAGGCCAGTGCGAGCTGGAAAGCGCACGTACTTTTTTGATGTTAAAGCAACTCGAGGCCAAGATCTGTATATGACAATTACGGAGAGTAAGCGAAGATTTGACGACAATGGCAATGTCCATTACCAAAAGCATAAGATTTTCTTATACCGGGAAGATTTCGCCAATTTCGAAGAAGGATTCGTCGATGCAGTAGAAAAAATCCAAGAGCTAATGGCAACGGGTAACTACCGCGACCCCATTGCTGAGCGAGAAGCCAAAGCCGAAACAGAGGAGAATTCTGCGGATGAGACGACTCAGCGAGATACTTTGGCGGATACTCCAGAAGAGGAAACGACCGAATCTAGTTCAGACGACATCACTTTCGAAGACCTCTAAGACGCCCTCTTCCCTCGTCGTAAACTTCACAAAAGCTCGCAGATTGGTGAATAACTTTTCTAGCAGCTCTATGCCTTGCCTATTATCTTTGAGTGTACCGAAATAGTTGGAAAAGACACACGAAAAACACCTTTTTCTGCGTTGGATTCTACATCAATAACCACCGGTAACCTCAAGTAAATACCATGGGCAAAATCATCTCAGTTGCGAACCAAAAAGGAGGTGTCGGAAAAACCACGACCTCCATCAACTTGGGTGCATGTTTTGGTGTCCTTGAATACAAAACACTGCTGGTAGATGCTGACCCACAGGCCAATGCAACTTCCGGATTGGGCATTGAACCCACAACGGTGAAACGCGGAACGTATGAAGCCTTGCTTGGAGAAACCGACATTCAATCTTCCATTGTCGCCACGTCTTCGCCCAACTTGGATTTGCTCCCAGCTCGCATCGACCTGGTCGGTGCCGAAATTGAGTTGATCGGGCAAGAAGAGAGAGAGCACCAATTAAAGAGAGCCCTTGCCACAGTCAAGGATCAATATGATTTCATCATCATTGACTGCTCCCCCAGCCTTGGATTGATCACGATCAATTCACTTGTAGCATCTGATGCTGTTCTGGTACCCGTGCAATGCGAGTATTTCGCACTGGAAGGATTGGGCAAGTTGCTGAATACCATCAAAATTGTTCAATCTGGCCTGAATGAGGCGTTAGATGTAGAAGGCATTCTGCTGACGATGTACGACACCCGATTGCGGCTGGCAAATCAAGTGGTGGATGAAGTTCGCACCCATTTTCAAGAATTGGTCCTCAAAACAATCATCCATCGGAACACACGCTTGGGTGAAGCACCTAGCTTCGGCGAGTCAATTATCATGCACGACGCGTCCTCCAAAGGTTCCGTGAACTATCTGAATCTCGCTCGGGAAATTCTTCAGCGCAATCAGATGACCCAGCTATCCGAAGAAGAAAAGGTCATCCCCCTCTCACAGTAATATCGGCGGTTGATATGGCCAAAAAGCAAGCGTTGGGACGCGGATTGGGCGCCCTACTTCCGGGAGCACCATCTCCATCCACTCATTCAGCTGCGGATGAACCTCAGGTCATTGGAAACATGGCAGGCCGTATTTGCCTTTTGACCGTTTCTCAAATCGACAACAATCCAGACCAGCCGCGGAGAGAGTTTCCGAAAGAAGCCCTAGAAGAATTGGCACAAAGTATTCGCGAGCTGGGCATCATTCAGCCTATTACCGTGCACAAAGTGCGGGCTGACAAATATCAAATCATAAGCGGTGAGCGACGCTTCCGAGCCTCCCAGATTGCAGGTCTCGACGAAATCCCCGCGTACATCCGAGAAGTGAACGATCAGACGCTTTTGGAAATGGCGCTGGTCGAAAACATTCAGCGTGAAGATCTGCATGCAATTGAAGTGGCCATTTCCTTTCAAAGATTAATTGAGGAATGCAAGCTCACCCATGAAGAATTGGGGCTTCGTCTGGGTAAAAACCGCTCAACCATTACCAATTACGTGAGGTTGTTGCAACTTCCGGCGGACATGCAGCTTGCGGTTCGGCACAAAGAGATATCCATGGGACATGCACGCGCCCTTATCGGCATAGATGACCCTGCATGGCAACAAACGGTTTTTGATCGAATCCAATCGGAAAATTTATCTGTTCGAGCCGTGGAAGAACTCGCTCGAAGCGTAAAGCGAAATAGCCAAGAACAGAAATCCTCAAAAACACGAAACAGACCGGTTCTTACCTTTGATGAACAGCAAGTTCAGGCCGATTTGAAATTGAAGTTTGGTCATCAAACTGTTCTAACACGAAATGGACAAGGAGGAGGTAAAGTCCTGTTGAATTATAGCGACTCGGATGACCTTGATCGTTTATTGAAGCAGTTGGGACTGTGATCGGATTTCGCTGGATACTTTTCGTTGTAGCGACTGTTGGAACATGCCTTCAGGCCCCATCCTGTTTTGCAGGACAAGATCCGCTCCCTGAAATCTTCTCCCAAGCCACTTTACCAGATAGCACTCGTTCCAAGCGAACGACACGCATGGCCGCTTTCATTCCCGGTGCGGGTCAAATCATGAACCGAAAATATTGGAAGGCGCCCCTTGTTTGGGGTGGCATCGCTTGGTGCATCAGCTTGATTGACTACAATACTAGCGCTCTTATACAAGCAAGGGCGGAACTCATTCTATTGGAGCAGAACCAGGCGAATGCATACGATCTTCAGCAAGCGAGAAATGAAGAAACATTTTATCGCCAGCAGCGCGACGTTTCTTGGTTTGCATTAACCGGCGTGCATTTGCTGAGCATTTTGGACGCCCACGTTGATGCAAATTTGCTTGCTTTCGATGTGTCTGAGGATTTGTCAATGGAGTTTGCGCCTTTGATTCCTGCCGGGCAGGGTCCACAGGCCGCGGCATTGGGAATTGTACTTTCTTGGGAATTGAATTGTTCAAAACACCCGAAATTCACCCGGTAAACAACAAGTTATGGACTTAATTCCCTGGATTTTACTTGCTATTCTTCTGTTAGAGCACCTCTTTTTCCTTCCCCGATTATTTAGCCGGGCCGGACAGAAAGCTTGGCATGGATATGTCCCTTTCTTGAATTATTACACGTGGCTTAAGGTCATTGGAAGACCTTGGTATTGGATTTTCTTGCTCATTGTCCCTGGCATCAATTTAATGATGCTGGTCATTATGCAAGTTGAATTGGGCATCTCCTTCGGACAGAGATCTACTGTAGATCAATGGAAAAGTGGTGCCGCTGCGTGGGTCGCCTTGCCGATGCTCGCCTTAGGACAGTCTGAGTATGTAGGTCCAAGAGATTGGCACAACAAAAAGAAATCGACAGGACGAGAATGGGGTGAATCGATTCTTTGGGCGCTCGTCGTAGCCAGCATTGTTCGGACGTTTCTATTTGAAGCGTTCATGATTCCAACAGGGTCTATGGAGGGAAGCATGTTGGTAGGTGATTACCTCTACGTGAGCAAAACGGCGTACGGTCCCAAAGTTCCTCAGACACCTGTTTCAGTCCCCTTGATCCATAATGCCTTACCGGGCAGCATGATTCCCAGCTATACCGAGTGGTTTTCCCTGCCATTTTATCGATTACCTGGCATGAAAAAGGTCGAACGATACGATGCAGTTGTTTTCAATTTCCCCCATGGTGACACCATTATTGTCGATCCCCAGTGGGCTGGACATGACTACTACGGAATTTTACGAATGGAAGCCATTAAGCGAGCAAACGGAGATATCCCAGCTTATGTAAGCGACCCTGAGCGATACCAAGGTGAAGCCCGAAGTCTCTTGGAACGGCAATTTGGAATTCGTCCACGTCCATTGGACAAAACAGAAAATTACGTGAAGCGATGCGTAGCGCTGCCTGGTGAGACGTTGTCAGCTGTGGACGGCACCCTTTACATCAATGGCAGTCCGCTCGAACCTCCTGCAGGGGTGCAATTCGAATACCGCATCACCTTCGAATCTCCTATGGAGAAGCGAAGAGCGCATCAAGGCTTGGGGCTCACCAACATTGACGGCACGTACAACGACCGCTCGCTGCAAGTCGCATGGGTTCTCACAGAAGATGAACGAGCACAATTGGAGTCCAGCGGAATGGCGGTTTCCATTGAACGCGTCGATCTGAGTTTCCGCAGAGGCAGGCTGGAGATGTTTCCCAATGCGTATTTACCTGAATTCAATCAATGGGACCCCGATAACTTTGGCCCCATCACACTTCCCAATCGCGGAATGACCATTGAATTGAATCAACGCAATTTAGCCCTCTATCGCAGGGCCATTTCTACGTATGAAGGGCACACGTTGGAAGAAGCAGAAGACAAAGTCTTCATAGATGGAGTCGAATCCACGAGTTATACATTTGAATTGGATTATTACTGGATGATGGGAGATAACCGCCATCGCTCTGCTGATTCAAGGATGTGGGGCTTTGTGCCTGAAACGCATATTGTAGGTCGAGCATCATTTGTTTGGTTCTCAAAGCAGAATAAAGAGCAACACGGCGAAAGTAAAATTCGGTGGAACCGCATGTTCAAGTCCGTGAAATGACGGCCGTTTTGCCGCTTTGTCCTTTTCCATCGTTGCATTGGTGGGCATTGGCACGGCGCGGAGCTGCCATTGACCCTCACGAATCCTATCAAAAGCAAACCATGCGCAATCGGATTCGGATCGCCGGACCTCAGGGTCTTCAGATCATCACGTTTGCCGTCCAACACTCTCCTGATTCCAAATCATGGCCCCAGCTCTCCAGCCACATTTCGCCTAAAAACAGTTGGAAGGCCATTCGCACTGCCTACGGCAACAGTCCATTTTTTGAGCATTTTGAGGAGGAACTGGAAGCCTTATGGGAACAAGGGTTGCCCCATTCTGAGTCAGATGAAAAGCACCTTCAGGCTTGGGCTTGGAAAACCATCCAATGGACCCAAAAAACCTGTGGATGGACCTTCGAAAATCAAGTTTGCTCGGAATCACCCTCCTTTGGTTCGTGCTCGATTGATTTGAGGGAAAAAGCCCAACTCGAAGGTGTGGGCTGGAATTTTGTTCGCTATCCCCAGTTGTTTGAATCCCAGTTCAGCTTTATTCCAGGGTGTTCCATTTTGGATGGCCTTTTCATCATCGGACCGAGCGAACTCAACAGGCAACTTGACCAACTGACTGGGCTCCACCCATCCTAACTTAAATTCGCAGCCTTATGGAAAGCACAGGATTGACCCGAACCTCATTATTTGAAGCGCATCGCGCTGCAGGCGGCAAGATGGTTCCTTACGCGGGGTATGAAATGCCGGTATCCTACGCCGGGTTGGTTGAAGAACACCACGCAGTCCGAAATGACTGTGGAATGTTCGACGTTTCACACATGGGAGAGTTCAGGGTCACAGGTCGCGAAGCCTTGAATTTAATTCAGTGGATATCGAGCAACGACGCGAGTACTTTGGTCCCCGGAAAAGTCCAATACAGCTGCATGCCCAATGGGCAAGGAGGAATCGTAGACGACCTACTCGTCTACTGTATTTCAAGTGAAGAATTCATGCTCGTGGTCAATGCCTCTAACCGTCAAAAGGATTGGGATTGGATTCAAGCGAATAACCAATGGGATGCCCAGGTAACAGATGAATCTGATTCATGGTCATTGATTGCTTTGCAAGGACCGAATGCAGCGGCCTACCTCCGCCCTCTCACTCCGGATACGCCAGTTGACACGATGGGATACTATACGTTCAACCAAGGTCTTGTGGGGGGCAAAGCATGCCTCATCAGTGCTACAGGCTACACCGGCGCAGGAGGCTTTGAATTGTATCTAAAAAACGAGGATGCTCCAGCGATTTGGGCGGCACTTTTCGAGGCAGGAGTTCCCCCATGTGGACTCGGAGCGCGTGATACCTTAAGGCTTGAAGCGGGTTTTTGCCTCTACGGGAATGATATCAGCGACGAGACCTCTCCTCTATCAGCTGGACTTGGTTGGATTACTAAATTCACCAAGGATTTTGTCGATTCCAAGCGGCTTGCATTGGAAAAAGAAGCGGGTTCGGAAAAGATTCTCCGGGGACTCTCCGTCACTGAGCGGGGAATTCCTCGCAAAGATTATCTCATCGAAAATGCTGCAGAAGAAGTCATTGGCATCGTAACGAGCGGTACGTCATCTCCCACATTAGGCCATGGAATCGCGCTGGGTTACATCGACAAATCTCATGCGAAAATTGGAGAGACTGTTTTTATCCGAATCCGGAAAAACGCAATTCCAGCAGAGGTGATGCGCCCAGGCTTTTTAAAGAAATAATCAATTCGAGTGGAATTTGTATCTTCAGAAAGATTTCAAACCGAGGCGACTTATTTTCATTTCATAACCACAGAGAACCTTGAATTACGTAGAAGTTTGTTTTTCTCCTGCCGAATATCCGCTGTATCGAGAGCACTTTGAATTGGTCGTCGTGATTGATGTGCTCCGCGCGACCTCAGCGATATGCACAGCCTTGGAAAATGGAATCTCCAAAATTAAGCCCGTTGCTTCGGTGGAAGATGCCAAATATTGGCAGGATAAGGGCTTCATTGGTGCCGCTGAGCGCAATGGTGAAATCGTTGAAGGATTTGATTTGGGCAACAGCCCGATCGCTTACATAGAACGCGCTCAAGAACTTGCTGGAAAAACCGTCGTATTGACTACCACCAACGGCACCAAAGCAATCGACATTGCGAGCGAGAAAGAAACGGTGGTCATAGGAGCATTGAACAACCTTGATGCCCTGTGCGACTGGCTCAAGTTACAGGATGAAAATATTCTGATTCTCGGCTCTGGCTGGAAGGATAAGTTCAACCTAGAGGACACCATATGTGCGGGTGCCATCGCTGACCGCTTAATTGATACCGGACTCTTTAAAGCCGACGAGGACAGCACGGTGGCGGCAAAATTCATCTATCGTTCTGCCCGGGACAACATGTTCGCATTCCTGCGAGCTTCCTCCCATCGAAGACGACTTCGCAAACTCAATTTGAGTGAAGATGTCAAGTACTGCCTGACGCCTAACAATTCAACGACCATTCCGATCCTAGAAGATGGATTTTTGGTGCGTCTTGAAGATTCAAAGAGATCATCCTCACCAACGGCTGCCAAGCAAAATTTGCCAGTTTCTTAAGGAGACATCGCTCGGCCTGCGATCTTGTTGGCTCCTGATGGCAAGCCTCATTTTTCCAGTAACCTCATCAAGTTGGGGGTTCACTGCGCACCGTCATATCGTCGATGTAGCCATTGCTTGGCTGCCCTTGCAGCTCCAACCATTCTTTAAATACCACCGTTCTTGGCTGATTGAGCACGCACTTGATGCAGACTTACGCAAGCATACCATTTCCGATGAGAAACCAAGACATTACATTGACCTTGACCGGTATGGCCCACCCGATTCTCTAGGCTGTGTATTTCCAGTGTCTTGGTCCGTCGCAGTTGATCATTGGAGCGAGGATAGCTTGATGGCCCACGGCATTGGCCCATGGCATGCACAACAAGTATATAAGCGGCTAATACACGCATTTGAACTGCGTGATTCACTCGCAATACTGAGGCATGCCGTGGATTTGGCTCATTACATCGCTGATTTAAATGTCCCCTTACACACGACATCCAATTACAACGGCCAAGAAACCGGCCAAAAAGGCATCCACTCGCTGTGGGAAACTCAAATCCCAGAGCAACATCAGCAATCGTTTCACCTGGTTCCCATGCGCGACTCACTCCAATGCGTTTATCTCGTCGACATGGAACGGCAGATATGGTCTACGGTATTGAACAGCCACAGTCAATTGCCATCTGTTTTTCAATGTGAAAATGAGGTGCGAAAACAACTAGAAGGACAAGCCATTGATCAATACATCGTTCGAGGACGAGCTCGCCAATTGATGCGTTCACCGGAATTTGTAGACGCCTACCATGAACTCCTCGATGGACAAGTTCAAAACCAAATGCAGCAGAGCATTCAGGTCATAAGCTCAGCTTGGTACAGCGCTTGGATCGATGCTGGGCAACCTCCTCTTCCGACAATCAACCGCTCCAATTCAACCCATTGGAAAAAGGCCTTAGATTGGTTGTTAAGATGAATATTTTGCTAATCAACCCCTTTCATACTGGATCACATGCCAATTGGGTGAATGGACTCGTGAAGTACCTGCCAGAGATCCAAAACGATCATCTTACCTGCTGGACTCTTACCGGTAAACATTGGAAGTGGCGGATGCACGGCGCTGGAGGGCACTTCGCAGACCGAGCTCGAAGTGTAGATTGGGTGCCTGACCTTGTCATCACTACCGACATGATGGATGTGGCTAGCTTTCGAGGACTGCTTCCAGCGCACTGGAGAAAAATCCCAATCGTTCAATATTTTCATGAGAATCAACTGACCTTTCCGTGGAGTCCAAATGACCCAGAGCTCAAGACGGGACGCAATCGGACGTATGAGTTCATGAACATTCAGTCTGCGGCTGCGGCCGATTCAATTTGGTTTAACTCAGCATACCATCGAGATGTATTTATCGCCGCTGCATCATCGTTTCTCAAAGGCATGCCTGATCATACAGCAGCATATAGCCCAAAGAAAATTCATGCTAAATCTCGTATCGTGCCTCTGGGAATTCGGGATAAGCCAAGCCCTGAACAACGGAGGACCATGAATAGGCCTCCTGTCATTTTATGGAATCATCGCTGGGAATACGACAAGGGTCCTGATGCATTTTTTGATAAGTTAAATCTACTTATTCAGTCAGGCGAGAATTTTCAATTAATTCTATGTGGCGAGCAATTCAATGCCATCCCGGAAGCCTTTCAGAGAATACAAGATTCACATGGTGCCCGAGTCATTCATTCAGGTTTCGCGGAGAGTCAAGCCCAATATGGAGAACTGTTGCAGCAAAGTGATTTGTTGATCCATTTACCTCTGCAAGAATATTTCGGTCTTAGTGTAGCGGAAGCCATGTCAAGCGGAGTCATTCCTTTGCTACAACGTGACCAAGCCTATCCTGAGTGGGTTCCAGATGAGTTTTTATTCGATAGTGACGAAGAGTTCTTGGCCAAATGGAGAGCTGCCTTAAAACGCCCTTCAGCCTTGCGTCTGCGAGCCCATGCCGCAGTTGAGCCCTTCTTCTGGTCCAATGTTGCCATCCAATTTATCGACGAGTGCAGAATGGTTACACCTCATGCTCATTGATTGCACAACCGAGGAGGCAGACGTTTTGGTCGCCAAGAATCACGATCTAGGCAGGCCAATTCTACCTCAGCTTCAACAATTTTACGATCGTCTATGTAAATGGTACTCTCGAAGGCGACGCGCACCTCACTGCGCGTATGTATGATTGTCTCAATTCGGATCACATCATCATACTCTGCTCCACCGAGGTAACGCACTTGCAGGTGAATCACGGGAAGAATGTAACCGTCCTTCTCCATTTCAGCGTATGAAAAACCTCGTGAACGCAACATCTCAATTCGCGCTACTTCCAAGTATTCCGCATACGCAGCATGGTGCATTCGTTTCATTTGATCGGTATCGGAATACCGCACTCTCATTTCACACTTATGAACCATCATTTCGGGATAAGTGTCAAAGGTCTTGTAAAAAGAATTGGATACAAGGAATTCGCTTTCTGCACCAACCATGATGATATAAAAAATGCTGTAAATCAGTATTTTATCATTGTATAAATTTACTAAACCAATATAGTTGACGACTAAAATTGGCTAGAACTTATATTCGTCACTTCCGGAATTGAAAAATTCAAAAAGTCAATAGCCATTTCATTTTTTTTTACGGGAGTTTATCAGAACCTTGCACCAGGAAATGAACAGGTGTTAATAACACATTAATCCCCGTTTTTTTTTTGCCTTTGTATTCGACATTCAACTTGACCTCCAGATCACCTAGAAGCATGAGCCAGGATCACTTGACCATTTGGAAGAATTGCCTTTGCATCATAAAAGACAACATAAGCAGCCAAGCATTCAAAACATGGTTCGAGCCTATTAAGGCGCTGAAAATCGAAAATAATGTTTTGACGATTCAAGTGCCTTCTCAATTTTTCTACGAATGGTTAGAAGAACACTACATTCAGCTGTTAAGCAAAACCATTCATAAAGAATTAGGTCCTGACGCTCGATTAGAGTACAGCATTATCATGGAAAATTCGCGGACCAATAGCTCCGGTTCGAGCAACCCATATGCGGTCAAGGTTCCGATGACCAATCGGCAAGCAACACAAAATCCATCTGTCCCTCTTTCAACTGGAATCCACAACACACCGATAAAGAATCCTTTTGTGATTCCCGGTTTGCGAAAGCTCAATATAGATTCCAACCTGAATCCCAATTACCACTTTGGTCAATTCATTGAAGGAGAATGCAACAGGTTAGCACGCTCGGCAGGTTTTGCCGTTGCCAACAAGCCTGGCGGAACATCCTTCAACCCGTTGTTAATTTATGGATCCACCGGTTTAGGGAAAACGCACCTCGCTCATGCCATTGGACTTGAGATTAAGGAGCGCAATCCGGAGTTGACCGTGCTGTATGTGAGTTCAGAGAAGTTCACCCATCAATTCATTGATGCCGTTCGAAATAACTCGGTGAATGACTTCAGTCACTTCTATCAGATGGTCGATGTTTTGTTGATCGATGATGTGCAGTTCTTCAGTGGAAAGGAGAAAACACAGGATGTATTCTTTCACATCTTCAATCACCTGCATCAAACAGGGAAGCAAATCGTCTTGACGAGTGACAAGCCACCTGTAGAAATGCAAGGCATGGAACAGCGATTACTCAGCCGTTTCAAATGGGGCTTGAGTGCAGATTTACAAGTACCCTCCCTGGAAACTCGCATGGCGATACTCGAAAAGATGATGTACGCCGATGGCATCGAATTGCCACGTGAGGTAGTCGAATATTTGGCCTACAGCATCACATCGAATGTTCGGGAACTCGAGGGCGCTCTCATTTCTTTAATTGCTCAGAGCAGCCTTAACAAAAAGGCAATCACCCTGGACTTGGCCAAACAAATGATAGACAAGTTCGTTAAGAACACGGCCCGCGAAGTCAGCATTGACTACATCCAAAAAGTAGTGTGCGATTATTTTGACTTGCCGCTAGAGCTACTCAAGTCCAAGACACGGAAACGTGAAATAGTACAAGCGCGTCAAATTGCCATGTATTTCTCGAAAAAAATGACGAAAAGTTCATTGGCCAACATTGGCTTGCACTGCGGAGGAAAGGATCACGCAACTGTATTGCATGCTTGCAGAACGGTAAATAACTTGCAAGAAACAGACAAGCACTTCCGCAAGTACTTGGACGATTTGGAAAAGAAGCTAGCGATTCACTAAACCAGGATGCGTGCTTTGGTTGTCTGCTTGGGGAATATTTGCCGATCCCCGATTGGAGAAGGCCTTTTGAAACATCATGCCGCGTTGACTGGCTTGCCCCTAACCGTTGATTCAGCGGGGACATCAGGTTGGCATCAAGGCGATTTGCCCGATGAACGAAGCATCGCAGTCATGAAGCACCATGGCCACGACATTCGTGATCAAAGGTCTCGAGCCCTTACCCAAGAGGACCTCTATCTTTTTGATTTCATCCTGGTGATGGATGAACAAAACGAGCAGGATGTTATGGCCCTAGGACACGGAACCGCGCGTGTTGCTCGATTTGTTCCGGGCCAAGATGTGCCCGACCCCTACTTCGGAGGCACCAATGGATTTGAAACCGTGTACACAATGATCGACCAAGCGGCTCAAAATTGGAT